>Ga0070727_10001215_pt1 | contig 27831 bp, 23 predicted proteins | sample tdAd472_FD_66722 | JGI IMG/M metagenome (GOLD analysis project Ga0070727, IMG submission 66722) | Marine sediment microbial communities from the Atlantic coast under amendment with organic carbon and nitrate - tdAd47.2 | ecosystem: Environmental > Aquatic > Marine > Coastal > Sediment | place...
GGCCCCGCATTCGACCTCGACCCGGTCGATCGCCTCGTCCATGACCGGATTGGCGAACCCGGTGTAGTTCTGGCCCGACCAGCCATTCTCGGCGGTCGGGATCATCGAGGAATGCATGGTCGTGCGCGGGATATTCTCCGGCGTCGAGAACCAGGCGAACATCGCCATGGCGGAGAATTCACGCTGGCGGATCGTCTGGCCGAACAGCACCCGGGCGGGCTGATTGCGGATGCGCAGATCGACGCCGACCTCGCGCAAATTCGACTGGATCACCTGTTCGACCAGCTCTCGGACCCGGTTGCCGGCAGTGGTCATGATTTCCAGGCGGAGCGGCTCGCCGGCCGCGTTGTGGCGGATGCCCTTGCGGATATCGGTCCAGCCCGCCGCGTCGAGCATGGCGCGGGCCGTGTCGGGCTCGAACGGGTATTTGCGCACATCGTCGGTGTGCACGGCGTCGAGCGGGTGTACGAAGGTGTCGGCGACGGGCTGCTTGCCCTCGAACAGACGCTCGCTGATCGCTGTGCGGTCGATGGCGTGGAGCAGCGCGCGGCGGACCCGCCGGTCTTCGAGGATGGGGTTGTCGAGCCGCAGGTCGACATGTTCGTAGAACAGCCCGGGCTTGAAGACCACGTTGAAGCGGTCGCCATGGCGTTTTTCAAACGCGATGGCCTGATCCAGTGAGATGCCGTCCTCGCCGGCGATGTAGTCGATCTCGCCGGAGAGTAAATTCGCCTCCAGGGCCGCCGTGTTTTCGATCGTGCGCACGGTGATGCGCTTGAAGGCCGGTTTCTTGCCCCACCAGCTGGGGTTGGGCTCCAGCGTGATCGTGGCGCCGGGTTCGACCCGGGCGATGCGGTAGGGCCCGAAATAGAGCCCGGCCTGGGTCGGGTCCGTGTCGTAGGCGTTGCGCGTGCGGTAGGCGGCGGGGTCTTGCGCCGCCGCGGCTTCCAGATGCGCGGGCACGAGCTCGAAGTCGTTGATCGCCTCGGCGTTACACGTGCGCTTGTTCCAGAAGATGGTGAAGCGCGACGCATCATGGGCGACGATCTTCTCCATCCGGCGGTAGAGCTCCTGGTTGTTGATGCCCGCGGTCTCGTCGCGGCCGATCGCCCAGGTGAATGTCACGTCCTCGGTGGAGACCGGTGTCCCGTCGCCCCAGGTGGCGCCCGGGCGGATCGTGTAGTCGACCTCCAGGCCGGGTTCGCCCGCAGGCGTCGTCCAGTCGCGGATGGTGCCGGCCTCGCGCGAGGGCAGGGTCTCGCACAGCATGCAGATGAGCTTCCAGTCCGCGTCGTAGACCGTGAAGGGCCGCCGGGTCATGCCGTTGATCAGCGAAAGGACCACGTGGCTGGCGAGATTCGGGTGGAAGCCCTGGGGGAACTGGCCGACGCCGATGACCAGCTCGTCGCGCGCGTTTTCCTGGGAGAGGGCCGGTGCGGCGGCGAGGGCAGCCGCCAATGCAGCCGTGGCGATGACGGGACGAAATTTCAAGGGACCACTCCGCTCGTGCAAACCATGACCAGGCGTCCATTCTATGCGATCGGCCCCGCGAACGGACAATCAACAATCCGCGTTGGCGGGTTGGAGATGCCTGGGTCAGGCCCGGGCATGACGGTGCGGTGTGAATGCAATGTGCGGGCGGATTTAAAACCCGCCCGCCGCTCAGGTCATGGGCTTCCAGCCGTCGGGATCGTGGAGATAGGCCTCGACGCTGTCGAGCTGTTCGGCCGAGAAGGCGCCCTGTTCGCGCGCGGCGTCGAGGACGTCCCACCAGGTGGCCAGCGCGTGCAGGCCGACGCCGAGTTCGTCCATCGTCGTCTGGCTCTCGGGAAAAATTCCGTAATGGAAGACCACATAGGTGTGTTCCACCTTCGCGCCCGCGGCACGCAGCGCCTCGACGAAACGGACCTTGCTGCCGCCGTCGGTGGTCAGATCCTCGACCAGCAGCACCCGCGCGCCGTCATCGAGCGCGCCCTCGATCTGTGCCATCCGGCCGAACCCCTTGGGCTCCTTGCGGACATAGACCATGGGTTTACCGAGGGCCACCGCGATGAAGGCGGCGTAGGGAATTCCCGCCGTCTCCCCGCCGGCGACGGCGTCGATATTGTCCCGGCCTATGTCGCGGTCGATCAGCGCGACGGCATGGGCGGTCATCGCCTCGCGCGCCTCGGGGAAGGCGATGACGCGGCGGCAATCGATGTAGCTGGGGCTGACCCGCCCGGAGGTGAAGGTGTAGGGGTCTTCGGGCCTGAAATTTACAGCCCCGATATCGAGCAGATAGTGGGCCGTGTTGCGCGCCGCCGCGGCTGCGGCGGCGCTGCCATGCACCAAATTGTCCGGTCGTGCCATGGTCTTTCCCCGTTTCGTGTCCGTCGTTGAAATTGTTTCTCGGACTGAGAAATTAGCGGGTCCGGCTGAGTCGCGCGCCGGTTTCACCCGGGATTCCCTGTGGGAAACCTGGCGATGCTCGCTAGTGGCGATAGCGCGACGGGCTGTCCGCGGTGATGTCGATGGCGGCGGGGTCTGCTTCGAGCGGCGGCGCGTTCGTCCCCGGCGGGTCGGCGAGCTCTTCGTTCCAGTCGAGCGCCCATTCGGAGCGTCCCAGCACGGTCAGGATGCCCTGGGTGAACTGGATGATCTGATCCTTGTTCAGCGGCACGTTCAGGGTCGTGGCGGTGTCCGAAATTTGCAGCACATGGGTGCCCTTCGCCTTCTCGACGATGCGCAGGCGGGTCACCAGATGGGTGTCGGGTTGCGGTGCCGGCGGGGCCATGCCGGGGGTTGCCGGTGCATCGCCGCCGGCGGGGCTTGCGGTCGTTGCGGACGGCCCGTCGGTTGTTTGTGCCGTTTCACCGGGTGCGGCCGGGTTCTGGCCTGCGGAAGGCGTGGGCGGGTCGAACGGCATCGTCGGCGTGAGGGCCGCGAATGCCGCGTCGCCCATGATGGCGCGGAGCCCCGGCACCAGGCGTTTGACGAGCCGTCGGGTGAGCCCGAAAACCCGCTCATGCGCGTCCTCGCCCGTGACGATGATGAGCACACGGTCCTGGACGGGGGAGTAGCGGATTTGAAACTTTTGAGCGTTCATTATGTCGCGATCGTTCGGCGTGCCATAATCGCAGCACCGGTTGCGCAAGTCGAGGCGGTGAGATTCTGACGACGTCGGGCATGCGCGTGCCGAAGATACTGGCGTCTGCGGGAGACGGGCCCGGATATGTACCGAAGAGAAATTTCGATATTTCTTGGTGTCCTCCTGCTGATGACAGGCAGTCCGGGATTCGCCGATGAATCCCGACGCAGCTGGGACGCGACGATTTCCGCGCGCACCCTGAATGTGCGCGCCGGCCCCGGTGAGGGGCACCCGATCGTCGGCAAACTGAAACGCGGCGACGCGGCCCGCGCCTTCGATGAGGACGGCCGCTGGGTGCATGTTCGCGACTTCGACGACACGGGTGCTGAGGGTTGGGTGCACCGGTCGTTCGTGCGCCTGCCGAAGGATTTCATGGCACCCGCCTTCGGGGAGGCGGAGAACGCCTTCCTCGAATGGGCTTCGGAACGCGGCGATCTGTCGGAAGTCTCGGTCGAGGCGGACGACCGGATTTCGATCGTTCTGGGAGATGGCGTTGCCGTGGACCAGGCCGATGCAATTGCCCGCGACGTCGCCTGTGCCTGGCGTGATCTGCTCAGCCCCAAGATCGCGGTGACGGCCACCGTTTGGCCCGACACCGGGCCCGGCGCCGGCTGGCTGACCCAGACGCGCTGCCCCTAGATGTCGGTGCCGGCGGGGCTGCCGGCGGGTCGGACAAAGCCGGTGCGGATCGTCACGATCTCGTCGGCAATCCGTTCGGCGAAACCGGCATTCTGCTCCGCCATCAGGATCGCCGCACCCGACTGCGACAGCCGGCGCAGGCTGCCCGCGACGTCGTCGATGATCTGCGGCGCGAGCCCCAGGGTGGGCTCGTCCAGAAGATAGACGTCGGGTCGGGCCATCAGGGCGCGGCCGATGGCCAGCATCTGCTGCTGGCCGCCCGAAAGCTGCCAGGCACGATCGTGAATGCGCGGCCGGAGCTGGGGAAACAGATCGAGCGTGTCGTCGAGGCGCTGGCGCCGCGCGCGCGCGCCGGCCGGGCCCGAGACCAGGAGGTTCTCGCCGACGGTCAGGCCCGGGAAGACCCGCCGCCCCTCGGGTACATAGGCGAGGCCGGCGCGGATACGGGCTTCGATCGGAAGCTGCGAGACGTCGCGTGCGCCCAGACGGATGCTTCCCTCTGACGCCGCGAGCCCGACAATGGCGCGGAGCAGGCTCGACTTGCCCGCGCCATTCACGCCGAGGAGGCAGGTAATCGCGCCGGGCGCCGCGCGCAGCGACGCGCCCGTGACCGCGACCACGGCGCCATGGCGGACCGTGAGATTCTCGATCTGAAGGGCGGTGCTCATGCGGCTCCCCCCGCGGCGGTCACAAGCCCGAAATAGGCGGCCCGGACCGCGGTATCGGCGAGGACGTCGTCGCGCGGGCCGTCGGCGATCAGACGGCCCGCATCGAGGCAGGCCAGACGTGTGGCGAGGGGGCGCAGGAATTCGAGGTTGTGGTCGATGACCAGGATGGCCGGGCCGGCGGCAGCGATGGTCCGGAGAATGTCCGCGATCTCGGCCTGTTCGGCCGCGGCGAGGCCCGCTGCGGGTTCGTCGAGCACCAGAAGATGGGGCCCACCCGCCAGCGCGCGGGCGATCTCGACCCGCCGCCGTAGCCCGTGGGGCAGGGTGCCGCTACGCACATCGGCGATGCCGGTGAGATCACAGCTGGTGATGGCCCCGGCGGCGCGCGCCCTGTCACGGGCGGCTTCGCCGGCATTCGCGGCGGCGGTTTCTATGACGTCCCGGACCGTCAGCCCGTCGGGCAGCTGGGGGGTCTGAAATGTGCGTGCGATCCCGCCGCGCGCGATGGCGGTCGGGGTGGCCGTTGCGAGATCGAGCCCGGCAGACCGGATCGCGCCGGAATCCGCCCGGGCGATGCCGGTGATGATATTTGCCAACGTCGTCTTGCCCGCACCGTTGGGGCCGATCATGCCGACGATTTCGCCCGCGCCGATCGACAGGCCGACCTCGTCGAGGGCCTGAATGCCGCCATAGCGTTTGGACAGACCGCTGATCTCGAGGGCGGGCAGCCCGGGCGCGACCGGCGGCGTGCGTCCGGCGGTGCCCGGCCGGGTCGGTGTGCCGATGGGCGCGCGCACCGCCCGGAACGGCTTGACGAAAGACGCCAGCCCGTCGGGTGCGAATACGACCATGACCAGCAGCAGGACACCGACGGCGACGAGATAATACTCGTCGAGGCCGCGGAACCATTCGGGCAGATGGGTGAGCAACAGGGCGCCGATGACGGCACCGAGAATGCGCAGGCGGCCGCCGACGACGGTCATGGTCAGGCAGGTGATCATGATCCCGAAGCCCAGAACCTCGGGCGAGACGACCCGGTTGGTGTGGACGAAGAGCGCGCCCGCCGCGCCGCCGAAGGCCGCGCTCAGCATGAAGGCCCGCAGACGCAGCAGGCCCGGATCGATCCCGAAGGCCGGGGCGGCGAGCGGCGTATCGCGCATCACGGTGAACATCGCGGTCCGCAATGGATTGCGCTGCCAGCGGGCGATGAGCATCGCCACCACGGCGAGCCCCCAGACGAACAAAAGGAGCTGGGTGCCACGCGTGACCTGCCAGTCGCCGATGGTGATGGGCGGGACGCCGGGCAGGCCGTTGGCACCGCCCGTGACCGGTTCCCAGTTCACCGCGATCAGCAGCAGAAGCTGGCTCAGGGCCAGGGTGGCGAGGGCGAAATAATGGGAGGCCAGGCGCAGGACCGGCACCGCGACGATCAGCGCCAGCAGGCTCGCCCCGGCGATCGACAGCGGGAAGGTCGCCAGGAAGCCGGTGCCGAACTGGCTGGCGAGAATGCCCGTCACATAGGCACCGACGCCGAAGAACGCGCCCTGGGCCAGGCTGAGTGCGCCCGCATGGCCGAAGATGAACTGATAGCCGAGCACCATGATGACGTAGATACCCGACAGGGTGAGGATGCGCTGGTCGTAGGACGATGCGAAGAACAGCGCGTAGATGGCGAGCGCGCCGCCGCCGGCGATGAGTGGCAGGCTTTGTCGGGTCAAAGGTGAACGATCCGGGCTCATGCGCGCAACCGCTGGGGCTCGCCGAAGATGCCGTCGGGCCGGACCAGCAGCACCAGCAGGACGGCCACATAGAGCAGCCCCTCGGCCAGGGGTTGGGACGAGACCGACGCCACACCGACCTCGAAGACCGCGATGAGCATGGCGCCGATGGTGGCGCCGCGCAGGCTGCCCCAGCCGCCGATGACGACCGCGATATAGGCCTTGAGGATCAGGCCCGCGCCATCGGACGGGGTGACGAAGAACTGATGCGCGAGCAGCAGCCCGGCGGCGCCCGCGAAGGCGGTGCCGAGGGCGAACGCCAGCAGGGTGATCCGGGTGAGACGAATGCCGAGCGCGCGCGCCATCTCCGGATCCTGGGCGCAGGCGCGGAACTGGCGGCCGAGCTGGGTGCGCTGCAGAACAAAGGCGAGCGCGCCGATCAGCAGCGCCGCCGTCGCGATGATCGCCAGGGACTGGCGGCTGGCCGTGACGCCGAGGAAGTCGATCGTGCCCGTGCCCAAGAGTGCGGGGGCGGCGCGCGGGGCGGCGCCGAAGGCCGCGTTCAGGCCGTTGGTCACGATGATGCCGAACGCGATGGTGGTGACGAAGACGGAGACGGGGGGGCGGTTGCGGATCGGCAGATAGGCGAGCGCGGCGATCGCCAGGCCGAGCAGGGCTGTCAGCACCAGCACGCCCGGCAACAGGACGATCCCGGGGATGGCGCTGCCCGCCGGCAGCAGCATGGCCAGCGCCGCCGTCATCGCGACCGCGGCGAACCCGCCGGCGACGACGCTCTCGCCATGGGCGAAGTTCACGGCCGTCGTGGCGTTGAGGACGAGGACGAAGCCGATGGCGACGAGCGCATAGGCGGCGCCGAGCGCGACCGCGTTCAATGCAAGTTGTGCGCCGAGCATCAGCGGGGCGTGGTCATGGTCTAGAGGATGCCCGTGAGGTTTTCGTAGCGTTTGACGATGGCCGGCACCCGGCTGTCGCCGCTGTAGCAGAGGATCACCGCCGAATGGGCCATGTTTCCCTTGCCGTCCGAGGCGTAGGTCATGGCCAACCCCCGATAACGCCGGGCGGCCAGATAGGCGCGGATGTCGGCGGCGGAGTTCGCGCCGGCCCGGATCGCGGCGCGCAGCATTTGCACTCCGTCATACTGGCCGAGTGCGAAGGCGTCCGGCTCCCGGTCGAAGGCGGCGCGATAGGCGCCGGCGAAGGCGCGGGTGGCCGGGTCGGTTTCGGAGATCGGCGAGGCGCCGGATTCCGCGCACACGCCGGCCAGCTCGGCAGGCGTCAGCAACGCGGCGGTTTCGGGCTGGTGCATGGCCGACCCGGCGATGATCGGGATGTCGAGGCCCATGGCGCGGGCCTGGCGCACGATCAGCGCCGTGGGGCCGGAATGCAGATGCAGCAGCAAGGCGTCGGCACCGGAATCCCGGACCTTGCTCAACACCGGCAGCATGTCCTTGACCGACACGTCGAGGCCCTCGGCGAAGACCGCCGGGCGGCCCAGCGCCGCCAGATTACGGTCCAGCTCGGCGCGCCCGCTCTGGCCGTAGGCGGTCGTCTGGAAGATCACCGCCGGGCGTTTGGCGCCGCGTTCCTCGACGGCGTAGCGGGCGTGCGCGGCCTTGACGACCACGTCGCCGGGAAAGAAGCGGAAGACGTTGGGGCTGCCCAGCTCGGTGATGCGCGCCGTGCCCGACACGGTGATCATCGGCACGCTGAATTCGTCGGCGAGCGGCACCAGTGCGAGCATCTGGGTGCCGAGCATCGGCGCCACAACGGCGATGACGTCTTCACGATTGCGGCCCGACGTCAAAGCGCGCTCGAACGCGTTGACCGCGATCTCGGGCGAGGTGGCGGTGTCGTCCACGTCGAAGGCGATGCCCGACCCGCGCAGGGCGAGCTCGGCGCCATTGCGCTGGCTCGTGCCCTCGAGTGCCAGGAAACCGGTGATCGGCACCAGGACCGGGATGCGCAGCGGTTCGGCGGCGGCCGACGCCGTCAGTGTGGCCAGGAGCGCGGATGCGACGATCAAAATGCGTGGCAATGCAGACATGTCTCGTCTCCGAAGCGATGATCCGGGATCGGCGGCGGGTGGAGTGTCTGCGACAGACGACCCGTGACAACTCCCTCCGCCGGCATAATCCGGATCAGGTTTGTGGGTGTTCTCTCAGCCCCGATTTCGGCGGGGCACCCCAGCGTCACGAACTGATGGAACGATGGGTTGCGGGCCCGGCTGAGTCAAGCGCCTCAGTTCGTGGGCGCGCCCGTGAGGTAGCGGGTGCCGTCATACAGGTTGAAGTAATCGCCCAGCATCGGATGGTCGATCTGGGCCGGCTCGGGGTCGGCGATCAGGTTGCGCTCGGCGACATAGGTCGTGTGGGACGATTCATGGACCAGCACGTGATACCAGGGCGCGTCCTTGGGCGGCCGTGATTTGGCGACCTCGTCATACCATGCCTCGCTGCCCGCGAAGGTCGGATCGACGTCGAACACCGCGCCGCGATAGCCGAAGAGCTGGTGCTGGATAATCTGGCCGACATGGAATCGGGCGGAGGATTCGCTCACGCGCTGTTCCCTTCGGTGGTGGCCCCGGTGGACGGGGCAGGACGGCGCTGGGCATCCCGGTCCACATAGGCATAGACCGCCTCGGCGCTGGCGACCAGATTGTCCAACTCGTCGCGCACCTCGCCCGAGGCGAAGTAGATGCGCCGGCCCGCGCGGATGATCTTTGCCGTGCAGATCAGCGTGCCGCCCTTGGCCCGGCCGACATAGTTGACGTTGAGGGACACGGTGACATTGCCCCGGCGTTTGTCCGGGTCGGGCTCGAAGACCCCGCAGAAACCGGTGGCCGCGTCGATCAGCGACGCGGTGACGCCGCCATGAATGCCGCCCTGGCGGTTCTTGTGCCGGTCGGCGATGTCGACGGCGATCCGGGCGAAACCCTCGCGCCAGTCGATCAGCCGGAATCCGAGGAAGCCGTTCAGGCCCTCGGTCAGGTCGCGTGCTTCAAAGTCTGTCATGGTCGAAATGCTCTGTGTCGGCTCTGGGTCGCCTCCGTGTCGGAGACGGCGCGCGTTACGGGATGCTGATATGCCCGATCGGCGCAGGCGGGGCAATTCCCGTACGCGGCCGAGCCGGTTACACTGGACAGCAGATTGTGGAGGGACATGTGAACGATACCCCAGATAGCAAGGCCGTGAAAATCGCCAATGGCGGCCGCCGGTTGCGGCCCGCGATCGACGAACTGGAAGGCTCGCTGATCCGCCAGGTCGCCGAGACGAATATCGGCCGGGACGATGTGATCCCGCTCTGGTTCGGTGAGCCGGACCTGCCGACGCCGGACTATATCAAGCAGGCGGTGGTGCAGGCGCTCGCCGATGATCATGTCTTCTATGCGCAGAATCGCGGCATCCCGCCCCTGCGCGAGACCATCGCGGCCTATTCGAGCAATTTGATCGGCCGCGAGATCGGGGTCGACCGGATCACCGCGTCGGTATCCGGCATGGCGGCGATCATGCTGACGTCGGAGGTGCTGGTCGACAATGGCGACAATGTCGTGGTGGTCGGGCCGGTCTGGCCGAACTGCAAGGGCACCGTGTTCATCATGGGCGGTGAGGCCCGCACGGCCCCTCTGCGTGCCGACGAAACCGGCCGGTGGCATCTCGACCTCGACGACATCCGCTCGCGGTGCGACGAACGCACACGCGCGGTGTTCGTCAACTCGCCGGGCAACCCGACCGGCTGGATCATGGAGCAGGATCAGCAGCGCGAGCTGCTCGAATTTACCCGCGAGCGCGGCATCTACCTGATCTCCGACGAAGTCTATATCCGGCTGATCTACGACCGGCCGCGCGCGCCGTCCTTCCTGGACATCGCCGAGCCCGAGGATCGGGTGATTGTGATCAACAGCTTCTCGAAGACCTGGTCGATGACCGGCTGGCGGCTGGGCTGGCTGACCCATCCGGCCGATCTCGGGCCGGATTTCTCCAAGCTCAACGAGTTCAACATCGCCTCGCCGACGACCTTTGTGCAGCATGCCGGGGTTGTGGCCATGCGCGACGGCGAGCCGTTCGTGACCGAGATGGTGGAGCGCTATCGCCGCAACCGGGACCTGGTGTTCCAGCGGCTGGGTGCCATGCCGCGGGTGACCCTGTCGCGCCCGGAAGGCGCGTTCTATGCGTTTCTTGCCGTCGACGGGATGACCGACAGCGTCGCCTATGCGCGCCAGCTGATCGCCGAGACCGGTGTCGGCCTGGCGCCGGGGCGCGCCTTTGGCGATGAGGGCGAGGGCTGGCTGCGGCTGTGCTTCGCGGCCGAGGCCGACACCCTGTCGGCGGCGATGGATCGCCTGGAACCGGCATTCTCCTGAGCGGCATCAGAGAAGGGAAGCGACGCATATGAAGGTGGTGATCACAGGTGGGACGGGGATGCTGGGCCGCCGGCTGGCGCTGCGCATCCTGGCGAAGCCCGAATTGTCCGGTCCGGACGGCAAGCCCGAGGCTTTGGAAAAGCTGGTGCTGTTCGATGCGTTCGAACCGGTGGAGCCGCCGCCCGACGATCCACGGGTGGAGGTCGTCACCGGGGATATTTGTGATCCCGCGACGGTCGATGCGCTGATCGACGGCGCGACGGATACGGTGTTTCATTTTGCGGCCGTCGTCAGCGGCGGTGCGGAAGCGGATTTCGACCTGGGATACGCGGTCAATCTCGACGGCGGGCACAACGTGCTGGAGGCGAGCCGCCGGACCGGGCGTTGCCCGAAGATCGTGTTCACCAGCTCGCTCGCGGTCTATGGCGGGGAACGCTCGATCGACGATGCCACCGCGCTGACCCCGCAGACTTCCTATGGCACCCAGAAGGCAATCGGCGAACTGATGGTCAACGATTACACCCGCAAGGGCTTTGTCGATGGCCGCACGCTGCGGCTGCCGACGATCGTTGTGCGGCCGGGCAAGCCCAACAAGGCGGCCTCGGGCTTCGCCAGCTCGATCCTGCGCGAGCCCCTGCAGGGCGACGAGATCGAGAATCCCGTCAGCCGCGACACGCGGATGCTGATCCTGTCCCCCAAGCGCGCCGTGCAGGCCTTCATCGACGTCCACAATGCCGAGGGCGATGTGCTGGGCCCCAACCGGGCGGTGATGATGAACGGGATATCGCCCTCGATCGGAGAAATGCTCGACGCCTTGCGGGCGTTTGCCGGTGATGGGGTGGCCGACCGGGTCCGCGATGTGCCCGACGCGATGGTGCAATCCATTGTCGATGCCTGGCCCTGGTATGCCGACGGCGCGCGGGCGCGGGCGCTGGGCATGGAGCCCGACGGGTCCGTCGCGGAGATCATCGAGAGCTTTGTCGACGACGAACTGGGTGGCGAATTCGTTTCCTGATCAGGCGTCGAATTCGAGCAGCGCCGTGATCGGCACGTCGAGATGGTCGCGCCCGCCGAGGCCGTCGAGCTCGATGATGAAGGCCGCGGCGCGGACATCCGCCTGCGCCTCACGTAACAGATGCAACGCGCCGCCTGCCGTGCCGCCGGTCGCGAGCAGGTCGTCGATGATGACGACCTTCTGGCCGGGTGTGATGGCGTCGGCCTGCATCTCGACCGTGTCGGAACCATATTCGAGATCATAGGTGTAGGAGGTCGTCTCGCCCGGCAGCTTCCCCTGCTTGCGGAGCATGGTGAAGCCGCAGCCCAGTTGCAGGGCCAGCGGCGCGCCGACCAGAAATCCCCGGCTCTCGATGCCGGCGATGATGTCGGGCTCGTGCTGGCGGATGGCGACGGCGAGCAGATCCACCGTGTGGCGCCAGGCCTGCGGATGGGCCAGCAGGGTCGAGATGTCGTAGAACAGAATTCCGGGTTTGGGGAAATCGGGGATCGTTCGAATATGCTCGGCTATGTCCATCGTCATCCATTCTGCGGCGTGGAGAATCGGGCCGGATGCTAGCCTTCGCAGTGGCTTGAGACAATCGGTCAGCGCGAAATTACATGCTCATAAAGTGTTTTTGCACTTGTCGAAAAACTGAAACGGCTGTTTCATGGAAACCTTGCAGCGAACCAATTGTTGCAGAAACATGGAAACGATTCGGATGGGGGCCGACGCCGTGGACGCAGATCGCGATCAATTGCCGAACAGCGAGAGGATCCTGGCGGATCTTCAGGACGTGTATCCCAGGCTCAGCCCACAATTGCGCCGCGCCGCGCATTACCTGATCGACAGACCCGACGAGATTGCATTTACATCGATGCGCCAGCTTGCCGAGCGCGCGGACGTGCAGCCCGCGACCATGGTGCGGCTGGCCCAGGCGCTCGGCTTCGACGGGTATGAATCCCTGCGTGAGCCGTTTCGCGATGCCCTGCGGCGGCAACCGGCGGGTTTCGGACAGCGCGCGCGCAACCTTTTGGCGCGGACCAGCCGGCGCCGGAAGGGCCGGGCGCTGGCCCAGCTGGCGAACGAGATGATCGCGGCCGATCGCGATAACCTGTCCCTCAGCCTCGAGGCGATCGGGTCGGACGAACTGGCGGATGCCGCCAACGTCCTCGCCGATGCGCGGCGAATCTATGTTGTCGGCCAGCGCAGCCTGTTTCCGGCGGCATTCTATGTGCATTACGCCTGTTCCATGTTCCGCGAGGACATGATCCTGATGGACGGTAACGGGGGCACCTTCGCCGACCGTCTGCGCGGTATGACGGAGGCGGACGCGATGCTGGTGTTCTCGTTCGAACCCTATTCGCGCGGTGCTGTCGAGGCGGCCGAATTCGCCGCGGGCCGTGGGGCTGCGGTCGTCGCCGTGACCGACAGCCTGGTCTCGCCGCTGTCGTCGCTGACCCGGCATATGCTTCTGGTCGGGACCGACACGCCGGCGCTCTTCAAGTCCGTCGTGCCGGTGCTCAGCATCGCGCAGGTGCTGGTCGCGCAGATCCTGGCCCAGGGTGGCCAGGCGGCCCTGACCAGCGTCGCGGAAAGCGAGCATCAGCTCGAAACCTTCGGCGCTTACTGGACGGAAGCCGATCGGGTGCGCGTGCCCGACGGTGCCGACGATGATGCACCGGGCGTTCGCGAGGACGCGGCATCTTTCGACCATAAGACGGAACAGCGCGGCTCCTGACATGGGCAAGCCCGCGAAAACGACGCGAACCCCCGACATGCGCCCAGCCGCGCATACCCGGGTACTGCATCGGCATTCCCACAGCAACCTGCCGGTCGCTGCGGCCGGTGACGGGCCCTATGTCATCGACACGACCGGCAAGCGCTATCTGGACGCATCGGGCGGGGCGGCCGTGTCCTGCCTCGGACACAGCGATCAGGATGTGATCGCGGCGGTACAGGCGCAGATCGGCCTGATGCCGTTTGCCCATAGCGCCTTCTTCACCAACGAGCCGATGGAGCAGCTGGCGGATTTGATGGTCGCGGGCGCGCCCGAGGGGCTGGACCGGGTCTACTTCACCTCGGGCGGATCCGAAGCCGTCGAGGCGGCGCTGAAGATGGCGCGGCAGTATTTCATCGAGATCGGACAGCCGGAACGGACGGTCTTCATCGCGCGGCGCCAGTCCTATCACGGCAATACGCTGGGGGCCCTGTCGGTTGGCGGCAACGAATGGCGTCGTGCGCCGTTCCGCGAAATCATGGCCGAAACCCGCCATGTCGACCCCTGCTTTTCCTATCGCGGCAAGCGGGACGGCGAATCCGACGACGGGTATGCGACCCGTCTCGCAGCGGAACTCGAAGCGGAGATCAACGCCGCAGGCGCGGATCGGGTGATCGCGTTCGTCGCCGAGACCGTGGTCGGGGCGACCAGCGGCGCGGTGGAGCCGGTGCCGGGCTATTTCCAGAAAGTCCGCGAGGTCTGCGATCGCTACGGGGTGCTGTTGATTCTCGACGAGATCATGTGCGGGCTCGGTCGCACGGGATCGCTCTATGCGTTTGTACAGGACGGCATCGTGCCGGATATGGTGACCGTGGCGAAGGGGCTGGCGGCCGGCTATCAGCCGATTGGCGCGGTGTTGCTGTCGGAACCGATCTTCGATGCCTTCTATGACGGCTCGGGCTTTTTCCAGCATGGCCACACATTCATGGGTCACGCGACGGCCTGCGCCGCCGCACTCGTGGTGCAGGAAAAACTGCAAAACCCGGATATGATGCCGCACGTCCGTGCGCTCGGCGCGATTCTCGACACACGGCTGAACGACCGCTTCGGCAACCATCCCCATGTCGGGGATATCCGGGGCCGGGTGATGTTCCGGGGGCTCGAACTGGTGGCCGACCGGACCACGAAGGCGCCGTTTGACCCCGCGTTGAAACTCCATGCACGGGTCAAGGCAGAGGCCATGAGCCGCGGTCTGATGTGTTACCCGGCGGGCGGCACGATCGATGGTACGCGGGGCGATCACGTGCTTCTGGCACCGCCATTTGTGGTTGGCGCGGCCGAAATCGATTTGATTGTTGAACGCTTGGGAGAGGCGATCGATGCCGCAATCTCGGGCGCAGGCTAGGAATCCCGCGGTTTGTGTCATCCAAAAGTATGAATTTCCACGAATCCATGGACCGGATTTGTGACAGCCCGGGCATGTGGCGATAGAGTTACCGCAAGCAGACATAAACCGGCGATGTGCTCGGAGCCGGTTACATAAGAAACGTCTCAAGATAACGGGAAGAGGAGAGAACAGTGATTAACTACCGTAAATCCATTTTGCCGGTCGCCGCAGCGGCCGTTGTCGCCATGGGTGGCATGTCGCTCCACGCGACCGAAGCCAGTGCGCAGCAGCGCGACATTCTGATCGGCGGCGGTTCCGTCACCGGCGTTTACTATCAGGTGGCCCTGCAGACCTGCCAGATCATGAACAAGCATTCCGGCGGCAAGTACAATTGTGTCGGCCGCCCGGCTCTCGGTTCGGTGTTCAATGTCAATGCCGTGAACCGTGGTCTCCTCGACTTCGGCGTCGCCCAGTCCGACCGTAACTGGCAGGCCACCAACGGCACCGCCGACTGGGACGGCAAGCCCGTCGGCAAGCTGCGCAGCGTGTTCTCGGCACATCCGGAAGCCGTGCTTCTGGTGACCCGCGCGGACGCCGGCATCAAGTCGGTCGGTGACCTCAAGGGCAAGACCGTGAATATCGGCAACCCGGGTTCGGGCCAGCGTGGCAATTCGATGGATCTGCTGCCGCTCTACGGCATCGATCCCGACAAGGACATCAAGGCCGAGGGCCTGCAGCAGGGCGAGGCGTCCCGCGCCCTGGTCGACAAGAAGATCGACGCATTTGTCTACACGGTCGGCATGCCGTCCGCGGCGATTGAAGAGCCCGCGAACTCGACCGCGATCGACATCCTCGATATCAACTCGGATGCGATCAAGAAGTTCATCTCCGACAAGCCCTACTATGTCCTGGCCAAGTATCCCGCCGGTATCGTGAAGGGTGTGGACGCGTTTGAGACCTACGCCGTGAAGGCGACGGTCGTGACGAGCGCCGATGTCGAAGATCAGGTCGTGTACGACTACGTAAAGACCGTTTTCGAGAATCTCGAAGAGCTGAAGGGTACCCATGCGGCCTTCCGGATCCTGAAGGCGGAAGACATGCTCGGTGGCCTGTCGGCGCCACTGCACCCGGGTGCAATCAAGTACTACAAGGAAAAGGGCCTGATGTAGATCGGTCCTGATAACGGGCGGTACCTACGGGTGCCGCCCGTTGTTTCTTGAATTGAAGTACCGAGTTTCTGGGGGGAAATGGGATGAGCACGCAGGACAACGCCGCCGAAGAGGTCGTTGAGACCGAAGAGCGGGATTTCATCGCGGAGGTCGAGAGCGGCCCGCGCAGTCCGACGAGCAAGATTGCCGTTGGTGTCATCACCCTCCTGTGTGTGATCTGGTCGCTGTTCCAGCTCTGGATCGCCGAAAACCCCGTCAATTCGCAACTCGCCCGATCCTGGCATCTGGGATTCGCGCTGGCCCTCGTGTTCCTGGCGTTCCCCGCCTACGACTATCACAACCCGCCGCTCTGGGCGCGGACCGTGCACCGTATCCTGCCGTTCCTGCGTCCGAAGCGTTCGAACCGGGAATACATCCCCGTCATCGACATCGTGCTGGCGCTCGTCGCCGCCGGATCGTCGCTGTTTATCGTGTTCTTCCAGGAGCAAATCCAGGCGCTCGGCGGCATCGGCAATACCCGCGAAGTGGTGATGGGCTCGATCCTGATCATCATGTTGCTGGAGGCGGCCCGCCGCTCGCTCGGTGTGGCGCTCAGCTCCATCTGCATCATTTTCATCGTCTACGCGTTTGTGGGCAGCGAGCCCTGGGTTCCCGACCTGCTGCGCTATCGCGGTACGACTTTCGAATTCTTCGTGTCCGAGATGTACCTGACCGACACCAGTATCTTCGGTGTACCGCTCGGCGTGTCGACCAGCTTCGTCTTCCTGTTCGTGTTGTTTGGCGCGTTGCTCGACAGAGCCGGCGCGGGCAAATACTTCATCGATGTCGCCTTCTCGGGCCTCGGCCACAAGATCGGTGGACCGGCGAAGGCCGCTGTCGTCGCATCCGGTCTGTCGGGCCTGGTCTCGGGCTCCTCGATCGCCAACGTGGTGACCACGGGTACCTTCACCATTCCCCTGATGAAGAAGGTGGGACTTCCGGCCTACAAGGCGGGCGCCGTCGAAGTGGCCGCGTCGACCAACGGGCAGCTGATGCCGCCGATCATGGGTGCGGCCGCCTTCATCATGGCCGACATCATCGGCATACCGTATCTGGACGTCGTGCGAGCGGCCCTGTTCCCGGCGATCATCTCCTATCTCGCGCTGTTCTATGTGGTGCATCTGGAGGCGCTGAAGCTCAACCTGAAGCCGTTGTCGAAGAGCGAGCTGCCGCCGATGCTCAAGACCCTGGTCAACGGGAGCCATTATCTGATTCCGCTCGGGGTGCTGATCTATTTCCTGGTGATCGAGAAACGCTCACCGATCTTCTCGGCCCTGACGGCCATCGAAGCGCTGGCGGTCCTGATGGTCATCCAGCGCCCGATCATCGCCTATCTGGCGCTCGGCGCCCACAAGAAGGCGGGTAGCCTGGATCCTGACACCAAGATCGGGGCGATCCTCGGCGCCGCGTTCCTCGATGGGCTGAAAGACATTTGGGAGGGCCTCGTGGGCGGCGCTCGCTCCATGATGAGCGTCGGTGTCGCCACGGCGGCGGCGGGCATCATCGTCGGTGTCGTCAGCACGACAGGCCTGACCGGGCGCTTCGTGAACCTGATCGGCACCGTGTCGGGCGGCAATGTCTCCGTGATGCTCGTCCTGACGGCGATCACCAGCATGATCCTGGGCATGGGGCTGCCGACCACGGCGAACTACATCCTGATGGCAACCCTGACCGCACCGGTGATCGTCACCCTGGGCGGTGACGCCGGACTGGTCTTCCCGCTGATTGCGGCCCATCTGTTCGTGTTCTACTTCGGCATCCTGGCCGACGACACGCCGCCGGTGGGCCTGGCGGCCTATGCCGCGGCGGCGATTGCCAAGTCGGACCCGATCAAGACCGGCATCCAGGGCTTCACCTACGACATGCGGACGGCCATTTTGCCTTTCGTCTTCCTGTTCAACACCGAGCTTCTGATGATCTCGGGCGTTGAGGCGAATGGCGATATCATCTGGATCGACAACCTCTTCAATCTTGCCTGGGTGTTCGGGATCTCGCTGATCGCGATGTTTGCCTTCGCGGCCTTCATGCAGGGCTATTTCGCCGACAATTGTAACTGGATCGAGCGGATCATCCTGCTGGTGCTCGCGATCGGGATGTTCCGCCCGGCGCTTATCACCGACGAGATCGGCCTGCAGCGCGAGATCGTCCAGGGCATCGGCGTGGTGCTGTGGGTCCTGATGTATCTCTATCAGAAACGCCGCAAGAAGGGCCGGGACGCAGGCGTCGCGCCTGCTGCGGCATAGGGGAGGTCACCAGCATGTTCAAGCATATCCTTCTGCCGGTCGATCTCGAGGATTCGGCGTCATCGGCGCAGGCACTCGAAGCCGCCGCGGCCCATGCCCAGGCGTCAGGTGCGACCCTGCATGTGGTGACGGTGGTGCCCGATTTTGGCATGAGCGTCGTCGGCTCATTCTTCCCCGACGATTTCGCGGAGAAGGCACTTGCCGAGACCGCCAAGGGACTGGACGCCTATGTGGGTGCCAATGTGCCCGACGGGGTGACGGTGCAGCAGATTGTTGCCCGTGGCCGGATCTATGACGAGATCATCAAGACAGCGGACAGCACGAAGGCCGACCTGATCGTCATGTCGGCCCAACGACCGGACGTCAGCGACTATCTGCTGGGGCCGAATGCCGCCCGGGTGGCGCGCCATGCGAAGCAGTCGGTCCTGATTGTCCGCTAGCGCGGCCATGCCGGACAGAGACCAATTCGACTATGTGATTGTCGGTGCGGGCAGCGCGGGTTGCGTGCTGGCCAACCGCCTGACCGAGAGCGGCGCACACAAGGTGCTGCTGCTCGAAGCGGGGGGGCGGGACACCAACCCCTGGCTCCACATCCCGCTGGGCTACGGCAAGGTCTTCGACGATCCCAAGGTGAACTGGTGCTACGCGACGGAGCCCGACCCGACCTGCAACGGGCGGCGGATCGTCCAGCCCCGCGGCAAGGTGCTGGGCGGCTCCAGCTCGATCAACGGGATGGTCTACATCCGCGGCAATGCCGCCGACTATGACCATTGGCGCCAGCTCGGCAACACGGGCTGGAGCCATGACGACGTGTTGCCCTATTTCCGTAAACTGGAGGACAATGCCCGCGGCGCGGATGAATTCCACGGCACGGGCGGACCCCAGGCAGTGTCCGAGCAGCGCGATTTTCATCCCCTCGGCCGCGCCCATCTCGAAGCGGCGGTCCAGGCGGGCTATCCGCTCAACCCCGATTTCAACGGCGCGACCCAGGAAGGCTTCGGGCGCTACCAGGTGACCCAGCGGACCGGCCGGCGCTGGTCGACCGCGCGGGGCTATCTGCGCCCGGCGCGCAAGCGGCCGAACCTGACGGTGGAGACGGGCGCGTTCGCCAACCGGGTGATATTCGAAGGGCGCCACGCGGTCGGCGTCGAATATGCCGTGGGCGATGAAGTGCGGGTGGTGCGGCCCAAGGCGGAAGTCATCCTGGCGCTCGGGGCGTTCAATTCGCCCCAGCTGCTGCAGCTGTCCGGGGTCGGTCCCGCCCCATTGCTGCGCGAACACGGGATCGACGTGGTCGCCGACATGCCCGGTGTCGGCGCGGACATGCAGGACCATTACCTGGTCCGAACGGTCTATCGCTGCAAGCAGCCGGTCACGCTGAACGACGTCATGCAGAGCCGGCTGCGGTCGGCCGGCACGCTGCTGCGCTACGCCCTGTTCCGACGGGGCATGATGGCGATGGCCGCCGTGCCGACCGGCGGGTTTTTCCGCAGCGACCCCAGCCTCGCCACGCCCGACCTGCAGCATCACATCGTGCTGTATTCGAACGGCGGCGCCACGGGCAAGCACGGCTCGACCCTGCATGAATTCTCCGGCCTGTCGGCGACGATCATCATGCTGCGGCCGGAAAGCCGCGGCGCGGTCGAGATCGGGTCCGCCGATCCGCGCGCGGCCCCGCTGATCAAGAGCCGTTATCTTTCGGCGGAGCATGACAGCCAGGCCCTTATGCGCGGCGTGCGGGCGGTGCAGGAGATCATGCGCCAGCCGGCCCTGGAGCCCTTCGTGGGGGACGCCGTCGAGCCCGGCGCCGACGTGGTCAGCGATGACGACGTGATCGAGTATCTGCGGAATTTCGGGAACACGGGCTTCCATCCGACGAGCACATGCCGCATGGGGGTGGACGAGACCGCCGTGGTCGACCCGCGGCTGCGGGTGCGTGGCTTTGAAGGCCTGCGGGTGGTCGACGCCTCGATCATGCCGGCGGTCACCTCGGGCAACACGAACGCGCCGACGATCATGATCGCGGAGAAGGCGTCGGATATGATCCTTGAGGACGCGCGGGGCGGGTGATCCAACAGGGCGTCAAGTCCGGCCATGACGGGGTTGTATGACTATGGGCGATGCCGCGGCCCGAGCTTGTGGTGGTGTTGGGCCGGAGAGCTTGTTTCCAGCGTTTGCAAAGCCGCGCCGGGCGTTGTAAGAAACCCGCCGTCGGGAAGTAGCTCAGCCTGGTAGAGCACTACGTTCGGGACGTAGGGGCCGGAGGTTCGAATCCTCTCTTCCCGACCAATTTTCCTGCATTCCCTATGTCAGAGACCGTTAGTCGCGCCATTCGGGCGGGGCGACAGGCGTCCAGTCCCGGCTGAGCCCGAGATCATCGACGATGGCGTTGGCGGCGATGTAGCCGGGCGCGCCGTTCATGCCGCCGCCATTGCCGACGCCGGAGCCGCAGATATACAGCCCCTCGACCGGGGTGCGGGTGCCCGACAGCTGGGGATGGGGACGATTGATGCCCAGTTGGTCGGGGATATAGGCGCCCATACGCACCGCGCCCTGGACCATGTTGGCGTTGTGCCGCTCGATATCGAGCGGCGTGTAGAGGTAGGTCGCATCGACATTGTCGTCGCCGAGATTGACCGCATAGTCGCGCCACCGGTCGAGGATACGCTGGGTGTAGTCGGCGCGCTTCTCGTCCCAGTTCGCCGGGTCGCCATCCGCCGCGTAGGGCGCGAACGGCCACCAGAAGGCTGAATGGCGGCCAGCCGGGGCGTAGGAGGGGTCGAACGCGCTGTTGCATGCGCCGTTGCCCATCAGCACGTCGGGGAAGCGTTTTTCTTCGCAGTCGGCGAAGCAGCTGCGGACCTCGTCCAGATCCTCCATGCCGAAGAAGATGTTGAACGCGTCGTCGATGTCCGGGTCGAACGCGCGCGCCTTGTAGATGGGGGCCTGCTTCAGCGCGAGGTGCAGGGTCACCAGGCTGTGGTTTCCCCAATGCCAGTTGTCGAGTTTCTCCGTCACGTCGTCGTCGAACAGATCGCGCCCGGCCATCGCCACCGTCGTCGGCGTGTCGATGGAACTGGCGACGAAGCGGTCGGCGGTGAGTGTCGTGCCGTCATCGAGCACCACGCCGGCAGCCCGCCCGCCGGTGACCGTGATTTCGCGCACGCGTGTTTTGGTGCGGACGGTGCCGCCCGCCGCATCCACGATGCGCGCGCAGGCCAGGGGGTAGGCGATGGCGCCGCCGACCGGCAGGGTGAAACCGGTCACGTTGGCGAAGATGCCGGGGAAGACCAGCCCGCTGCCGGGCACATTCTCCGTGGTGATGACATGCATGTAGGAGGTGAACAGGGTGCGGATGCGGTCGTCGTCGAAATACTCGGACACGACGGAGAACAGGTCGTGTTTGGCGTGGCCGAGAAGTTCCTTGGCCCTGGGGCCGGAAAGCCGGTCCTGCAGCTGGTCGAGCGGCAGCGGCGCGTTGTACATCAACGACACCAGCAGGGGCCGCATTTCCTCTACGTAGCGGTGGTACAGGTCGCGGAAAGTCTCGGCGTCACGTTTGGAGAAGCGGGCCAGGGACGCGCAGGTTTTCTCCAGGTCCTTGTGGATCACCACACAGCTGCCGTCGCGGAAGGTGCCGGCCTGCTGCACCGGCGGCTCGACATAGGAAAAACCGAAACGCTGCAGTTCGAGATCGCGCATCAGCGGTGCGTGGGCGAGGCCCATGAAGAAGTTGGCGTGCAGGTTGGCGCGGTGGCCGGGGAAGGTCGGCTCTTCGGTCGCGGTGCCGCCGCCGATCCAGGGGTTGGCCTCCAGCACAGCGATTTTCTGGCCTGCGCGCGAAAGATAGGCCGCGGTCGTCAGGCCATTGTGGCCCGCGCCGATGATGATGCCGTCATAGTCTGCCATGCCGTTTCCCCCCGGAAACAGTCGTTCCCAGACACCATCAGTATGGCACGGATCGATGCCGCGCCTAGAGGTTCGCCGCCGGTAGAGGCTCGCGCCCCAGGATCATGTCGGCGCCCTTCTCGGCGATCATCATGGTGGCCGCGTTGGTGTTGGCCGAGGGCATGGTCGGCATGACCGAGGCGTCGACGACGCGCAGCCCCTCGATGCCATGGACCTTCAACTCGTCACTGACCACATTGTCGCGATCGGCCGCACCCATGCGGCAGGTGCCCACCAAGTGGAACACCGTGGTGCCGTAGCTGCGTGCGAAATCAAGGAGTTCGTCGTCGGTCTGGAGGTCGGCACCCGGGACCACCTCATGGTCGAAGTAACGGGCGAGCTCGGGCGCGTTCAGGAGCTGGCGGTCGAGGCGCAGCCCGGCGATTGTGACCTGGCGGTCGGTTTCGTGATCGAGATAGTTCGGCTGAATGATGGGCATGTCGGCGATGTTCGCCGTACGCGCGCGGATATGGCCCCGGCTGAGCGGGCGCAGCGCGAATGTGGCCGCCGTCATCCCCGGCTCATCCTCGAGCTGCGCGATCATGCCGGCTTTGTAGGTGGCGGGTGTGAAGATCAGCTGCATGTCGGGCTGTTCCATGGCCGGATGGGACTTCCAGAACACGAAGACCTGGCTCGGCGACATGGCCAGCAACCCTTTGCGCCGCAGCGCATAGTCGGCGACCTCTTTGACCAGCGACAGGCCGCGGGCGCGTTCGTTGATGGTGCGCGCGTTCTTCACGCGGGCGGCCATGCGGGCAAGGTAATGGTCTGACAGGTTTTCACCGACGCCGGGGAGGTCGTGGACCAGGTCGACGCCGAGATCTTTGAGCAAGGCCGCCGGGCCGACGCCGGAGACCTGCAGGAGTTGGGGTGAGCCGACGGCGCCGCTGGCGAGGATGACTTCGCGCCGTGCGCGGATATCAATCTCTCTATCACCGCGTTTGTAGAGGACGCCAACCGCCCGCGCGCCCTCAAACAAGATCCGCTGGGTGTGGGCGTCGGTGCGGATGTCGAGGTTGGAGCGGTGCTTGACCGGGTGCAGGAACGCCCGCGCGGCACTGACCCGGCGGCCCTTCTCGATCACGCGCTGGAAGTAGCCGACGCCGGCCTGGGTGGCGCCGTTGTAGTCAGGGTTGCGTGGGATGCCCAGGCCGACGGCGCCGGCGATGAAGGCCTCGCAGATGGGTTCGGGGCCGTCGATATCGGTGACCGGGAGCTCGCCGTCGCACCCGTGGAAATCCAAATCTCCACCGCCGATGCGCCGCTCGCTGCGCTTGAAGTAGGGGAGGATGTCCGCATAGCCCCAGCCGCGGTTCCCCTCCTGGGCCCAGCTGTCATAGTCCATCCGCTGGCCGCGGTTGTAGATATGCCCGTTGATGGAGCTGGAGCCGCCCAGTGTCTTGCCGCGGGGCACATAGACGGGGCGCCCCGCCGTGCCCGCGCTGGGTTCGGATTCGAACAACCAGTTCACCTTCGGGTTGGTCAGGGTCCGGGTGAAGCCGGCGGGGATGTGAATCCACGGGTTGCGGTCGGGCGGACCGGCCTCAAGCACACAGACGGTGGCGTCGCCCGCCGACAGGCGGTTGGCGAGAATGGAGCCGGCCGACCCGGCCCCGATGATGATGTAGTCGAACGTATCCGCCACGGCCCGCTGGTCCCCCCAATAACACACCTCCGGACAATTTACGGCAGATAAGGGCGACGTGGTAGCGTCTCGGGAATCAACGGATGCCAACCGGAACACCATGACCAAAGACAATGCGAAACTCACGGTCGCCGTCTTCCCCGGCGACGGGATCGGACCCGAAGTAACGGCGCCCTGCGTCGAACTTCTGCGCGAACTCACCGCGACTTTGGGCGGGCCGGTCCTCGAATTCGAGGCGCTGGCGGCGGGCGCGGGCCACTATGTGGAAACCGGCGACGCGCTGCCCCAGGCTTCGCTCGACCGGGCGGATGCGGCCGATGCGATCCTGCTGGGCGCCATGGGCGACCCGGACGTGCGCTATCCCGACGGCACCGAGATCGTGCCGCAGATCGACCTGCGTGACTATTTCGAGCTGTTCGCCGGTGTGCGCCCGGTCACCACCCAGCCGGGCATGCGGGTGCCGCTGGCCGACGAACGGGGGCAGTGTCTCGACTTCGTCATCATCCGGGAATCCACCGAGGGCCTGTTCGCCCATCGCGGTGAAGCCGAGGAGACCGACGACAGCTCGTCGGACCGGCTGACGATCACGCGGGCGGCGTGTGAGCGGCTGTTCGACTTCTCGTTCGAGCTGGCGCGAACGCGCAAGGCCAGGGGCGGACCCGGCATCGTAACTTGCGTGGACAAAGCCAATGTCCTTCAGTCCATGGGCTTTTTCCGGCGCCTGTTCGATGAGCGCGCGGAACGTTTCCCGGACATCGAGCGGCGCTACATGTATGTGGACGCCGCCGCGCTGGCACTGGTGAAGCAGCCCTGGATGTTCGACGTGATGGTGATGGAAAACCTGCTCGGCGACATCCTGTCGGATCTGGGCGCCGGGCTGATGGGTGGGCTGGGCATGGCGCCCTCTGCGGATATCGGGCCCGGTCATGCTGTGTTCCAGCCCTGTCACGGCACCGCGCCGGACATCGCGGGCCAGGGCAAGGCCAACCCGACGGCGATGTTCCTGTCGGGCGCCATGATGCTCGACTGGCTGGGGGACCGGCATGAGTCCCCCGAGTTGCACGAAGGCGCGGAGATATTCCGTCACGCGGTGTTCACGGCCTTCGGCGACGGCGCGCTGTTTCCCACCGAGTTGGGCGGTGCCGCCGGGCTGGCGGAGATTACCGCCAGGGTGCGGGCTGAAATGCAGGCGGCGCTCGCCGGGCGTTGAGCCAGGATGCGCGGATCAATTCCGCGCATGACGGCATTGGATCAGGAACTCTCCCGCCGCCGCCGGTTCCATTCCATGATGGAGCGGTTGGTCAGCGGTGTCGATGTGTCCGCCATCTCGGCGGCATAGGCCCCCGAGGCGACATGTCGGGACCGGCGCAGGACCTCGATCCGCTGTTGCTGTTCCGCGAAGGCCTCGGCGCTCAACGCCAGCCTTTTCTGATCCCGGGATTTTTGGAGCTCCCGGGCGCCGAAATAGAAGGCCACGATCACGCCCGCGATGATCCACATGCGCTCGGGCACCGCGTCGAGCGACAGGTTGATGATCTGGAACTCCTCGGGATCGCGCCAGGCTGCCAGGAAGTAGCCGATGATCATCACGACGATGACCGGACGCGGCAGCCGGTTGAGGCCATCGATCAGGCTGTCGAACCAGGTGCGCCGCGCGAGCCGGCGAAACTCCGCGGCGAATTGGTGCCGAACGGCCATGTCGGCGAGATGGGCCCGGGTGTCGCGTTCGCGCCCATTGCCGGTGACGGTTTCGAAGACATCCACGCCACCGGCCAGGATCGGACCGATCCACGGGATCGCGTTGAGCAGGCCTTTAAACATCCCGGGTTTCGATCCGGAATCGTTCGGCGCGGGAGAGCCAGCCCCGCAGGAACCGCTGCGAGGCGGGACGGGATTCCACCAGGCGGCGGTAGAAAGCTACGCGTTCGTCGACGATTGCGTTGTTGAAGAAGGGACCCATCTCGGACTGGGCGGCTTCGGCCGCGCGACGGGTTTTCGGGCCGACCACGCCATCATCGTCGAGGTCGAAGCCGATTTGCGCTGCGTTGATCACGCGCTGCATCGCCATGATCGGGCGGGGTGTGCCGCTGTTGACGGCCCAATCGACCATCACGGGCTGGATCTCGCCGGGAAGCCGGTTGATGCCGGGGCCGGACCAGAAATCGTCGCGATAAAGGTCGCGGGCCTGTTCGGCGGTCACGAGAAGGATGTCGTCGCGGTCCGTGTCCCCGTCGCCGTCATTGTCGAGACCGACGCCGCGCGCGTAGCGCAGAGAGACGCCATGGTTGGTCGCCCCGCCGGGGTCGGCCGGGTCTTCGACGAACCCGCCCTCGCTGCGCAGGACCTCGTCGAGGATGTTTTCGATTGTGGGTATCGCCATGCGGTTGCTCCCGTCTTTGTGGCGGTGGGTCGCCGGGAAACAAACTTCGGAAAGCGTATTAGTCCACAAGCGGTATGCCCGCAAATCTCTGACGCAGGCGTGCTGATCTAGGCGTCGAGCAACACATTCAGCAACGCCGAGCGGCCGTCGGCGACGGCCGCGAAGGCCTGGGCCAGGACGCCCGGAAGTTCGGCCGGGGTCTCGACCTTCGCACCGAATGCTCCGAAGGGCTTTGCGAGTTCCGCATAGTCGAATTCGGTGATGGGGTGCCCCATCCACAAATCGTTCCGGGCCGCGACGCCGTCGGGATAGTAGCTCTCCTGATCCTTGCGCATCGCGTTGTAGCCGTGATTGTTGAACACGATGGTCAGGGTCGCGAGCGCCTGCTCACGGGCAAATGCAAGTGCCTGGACCGCCGGGTTGTAGAGGAAGGTGCCGTCGCCGAGGGTGGTGATGATGGTCCGCTCGGGGGCGGCCAGCTTGGCACCCAGCGCGACGCCCATCGACTGGCCGAGCCCGCCATTGACCCGGAAGTAGCTGTGGGCCGCCCCGCTGCGCAGATGCCGCAGGATCGCCGGGCGGTGGGTGATGCACTCGTCGACGAAGATCGCGTCGGCGGGCGCCGCCTTGGCGAGCTCTGTTGCCAAGAGTGCGGGCGAGATGGTGTCGCGCGTCACCGCCTCAGCCTCGATCGCTTTCAACTCCGCGCGTCGGGCATCCGACGCCCTGGTCCATGTCTCACGCCGCGCCTCGACGGCGTCTGTGTCGGGGCCTGCCACCCGGACGGCTTCGGCGAGACGCTCCAGGTTCGCCGTGATGTTGCCCTCGATGAACCGTTCGGCTTCGCTCGGCTGATAGACCATGTGATCGCGGAACGGCGTGTCGTCGATGGCGACGATGCGCGCCTTCTTCGGTTTGTTGGCCAGCGGGTACCAGGGTTGGCGGCAGCCAATGGTGAGGATGAGGTCGGCCTCATCGATCAGCGGCGGGCGGCCCGGGCCCTGATAAAGCGGGTGACCTGTCGGGAAGTTGGCGTAGAGCGCGAACAGGCCCTCGACCACGGGGATCGCCAGCAGTTCGGCGAGTTCGACGAGGGCGGCATGGCCTGCGGGATCGCGGCCAGCCTCCTCGGTGATGATCGCCGGATTCTTCGCCGCCATGAGCATCTGCGCGACCGCGTCGATATCGTCGGCGGTGGCCGTGACGACGGGGGCCGGCGGCGGGGTGCGCAGTTCCTCGGGCGGGGTCCAGGGCTGCATCATGACTTCGATGGGCACCGAGACGTAGACCGGCGCGCGCGGGTTGCGCTGGGCGAGCTCGCCGGCGCTGACGATCTGCTGGTGCATGGCGGCCACGCTGCCGACCTGCTGGGACCATTTGACCAGCGGCTCGAGCAGGCGCGTGTTGCTGCCGACCTGGTTCAGCAACGCCTGCCACTGGAAGCCCGGGTTGATCTCGGGATCGTCGCCGAAGCTGAGGGATTCGCCGGACAGGACGAGCATGGGAATGGCGCCGCGCAGCGCCCCCTCGATGCCGAGCGCGCCCTGGAGCAGGCCGACGCCGGCGTGCAACATCACCGCCTGCATGCGCCCGGTGATCGACGTGTAGCCGGTCGCCAGACCGACGGCGAGGGTCTCATGGGCGCAAGTGAGATAGGTCGGGCCGGGCTCGTTGGAAAGCTTCTGCTGGGCCATGGCCTCCCAGACGGGTCCCCATTCGGAGCCCGGCGACGACATCACATAGTCGATCCCGAGATTGCGGAAGGCCTGGAGG
>Ga0070727_10001216_pt1 | contig 27828 bp, 26 predicted proteins | sample tdAd472_FD_66722 | JGI IMG/M metagenome (GOLD analysis project Ga0070727, IMG submission 66722) | Marine sediment microbial communities from the Atlantic coast under amendment with organic carbon and nitrate - tdAd47.2 | ecosystem: Environmental > Aquatic > Marine > Coastal > Sediment | place...
CCCCAATAGTCCGATCAGTCGAGTCCACGCCGGCTGCCCTCCCTGGTCTTGACCCAGCGGTCGCAGCACTCCTCGGCGACACCGGTCACGCATCGTTCGCTTCCCTACAAGATCTCGCTGGCCTCGACCCAGTGGTCGTCCAGACGCTGATCTCTCAAGGAGCAGTTCTCGTTCTGCCAGAGAATCAACGCATCTTTGGTGGTTCGTGATGGCGGGCCGACTCACGACCGCGAGGATCGCAGGCGTTGCTGCATGGACGGCTGCGACGGTTACCTGGGGAACCGCTGCCATCGCTATCACGCAGGTCGATACAACAGCCGATGCCGCGCCGGAGGACAACCCAACCGCTTCGGCTTCGACAACCGCCATCGCCACACCATCGATCCCAGACATGCCTGAACGCGGTCTGGTCATCGTTCGATACACACCGATTGCCAAGCCAGAAGCCGAAGTGATCATCGAGCAGAGGGTGATCACAACTCCCCGGCCAGCAGGCACTCAACCAACAACAACGAGTTCCGGGTCATGAGGACCGATCGATTCCATGCGATGGGTACCAGCTACGAGTCCCATGCCAAAGACGATGCCACTGCGTCGGAGATCCGCGAGAGAGTGTCTGGGTACGAGCAGACGTTCAGTCGCTTCGATCCGCTGAGCGAACTCTCAGAACTGAATGTCCACAGACGAGGTCGCGTGTCACCCGACCTCCAGTCCGTCCTGGCGGCTGCTGTGTGGGCCAGGTCAGCGACCGACGGCCTCGTAGATATCGGCGTCGGTGGGCAAGTAGTCGGATGGGGCTACGACCGCCCGTTCGACAGCGGACAGGAGCCGTCGATTCCACCTCCCGCCAGCGCCGGTTTTGGCTGGTCAATCGACCACGGCGTCGTCACACTCGAATCAGGGACGCTGTTGGACCTCGGCGGAATCGCAAAGGGGTGGGTGTGTGACCGATTGGTCGAGGAAGGAATCGCAGACATGGTGTCTGCCGGAGGTGATCTCCGATCAGCCGAATCTGACCTTGTCGTCGAGATTGTTGATCACGCCAAGGAACCCGTGGCTTCTGTGGACCTCGGTAGCGGGGCGCTTGCCACAAGCTCTCGGATGCATAGGCGATGGGCCGTAGGCCAGCGCGATGCCCATCACCTGATCGACCCTCGAACCGGTGCGCCCGCCGAAACCCCAATCACCCAGGCGACCGTGGTCGCCGATACCGCCATGGCTGCCGAGGTCGGCGCGAAGGCTGTCCTCCTCCAAGGCGCCAACGGCCTCGCCTGGGCTGATACCAAGCCGTGGATTCGCCAGGCAATCGTCGTTTGGCATGACGGATCGGTCTTCGCAACCCGCGAACGGGCGGCCGCATGAATCTCACATGGTTCATCATTCGTGGCTCCGGCCTTGCCGCGTTCGCTCTGTTGAGTGCCTCGATGATCTGGGGCCTCTGGATATCGAACCGCACCTTCGGACGCACTGTGAAGGCCAAGGGCCTGCAATGGCTCCACGAATCGCTGGGACTTGCAGCGGTGGCCGCGACGGTGATCCATATGGTTGCGCTGTCGATGGATGAGTTCATCGGCTTCGGACTGGCAGACATCCTCGTCCCTGGGTTCGCCACATGGGAACCTCTTGCGGTTGCGTTAGGTGTGGTGACGTTCTGGACGATGGTCGCCGTTTCGGCGAGCTTCTATGTCAAGCGTTGGATCAGCCAATCCATGTGGAGGAGCATCCACTATCTGTCATTCGGATCCTTCGTTGCTGCCCTCGCTCACGGCGTCATGGCCGGAACCGACACCGGTCACCCCCTGGTCACATCCCTCTACGTCGGTGCCACGATCGCCGTCGTGCTCCTGACAGGGATACGAATCGTCACGGCGAGCACCCACCGAAAACCAGTCCGCGTACCCAGGGTTCTGTAGCGGGTCAGGTAAGACTGACAGCCCACAGAATGAGACCGGTATTGAGGAGGACAGCGAACCGCGGCGTCCGCGACCGTGTCACGACGTCCTAGGTTGCTGTGACGATCTGCAGGTCGTCTGCTCGTTTCAGGCCGAGCCACTGCATGAGACCGAAGTCGGCCACAATCAGCGCGACCACCACGACCGCCCACCGACCTTGCGTCGAAAGCGCATCCGGGAATCCCACCAGGAGCACAATCGAGCCGACAACCCAGGCAACATCCGAGACGATGATTTGCTTGACGAGTCCAGGCTTTGGATTGCGGGCAATCGAATACACCGATATGCCGAAGAGGCCGAGCCCGACTCCAAGAGCGACCGCCACCCAGGTCGGGACTCCAAGCCAATCCGAAAGTGGAACAGCGAAAACGGCGAGCACCAAGCCCGACACACTTGAAAAGACGGCGTTTGCCGTCAACGCTCCCCTGAGCAACCGAGATTCCTCCATGACAACTCCAATCGTTGATCGTGCACCAATCGTCTCCCGATGAGGTAGTAGTGGCAATTACCTGTGAGGTAATCACGGAACGGACAAGTGGAGAGTAGATTGGTGCCATGTCCACAGCCCCACATCTGAGTCGGTTCGGCGACCACCTCAAGCATTGGCGAGCGATCCGCGGAAGGAGCCAACTCGACCTTGCCGGTGCGGCGGGCGTATCACAGCGCCACATCAGCTTCCTCGAGTCAGGGCGATCGAAGCCGTCGCGAGAGATGGTCCTGCACCTCGGACGTCAACTCGTTGTTCCTCCCCGCGAACTCAACATCATGCTCACGTCTGCTGGATTCGCCTCCGTCCATACCGAGACACCGCTTGCCTCGATGGAGGCGGTGTCGGCGGTCATCGACACCATGCTCGATGCCCACATGCCAAACCCAGCACTGGTGGTGGACCGGCAATGGAATCTGCTCAGGTTCAACGGTGCGGCGGGCCTGCTCACGGCGATGCTGTTTCCGACACCGCCGGAGTGGATCGAGCCTCCACTCAATGTGATGCGTCTGAGTTTCCATCCTGAAGGCATGCGGCCGCACATGGTGGATTGGGAGCACACCGCCGCAGCATTGCTCAGACGGCTCGAACGCGACGCTTCCTCACAACCACACGACACAGCGCTTCAGGAGCTCCTCGACGAGGTCCTCGCCTACCCCGACGTCGCCAGCCTCCGATCGATACGGCCGCGGCCGAACGACTCCGACCTCCTCGTCAGCGCAACCTATGTTCTTGATGAACAGCCAATCTCGTTCTTTACAACGATCGCCCGAATCGGTGACGCCCACGACCTGACGCTCGCGGAACTCCGTCTCGAAACGTTCTGGCCCCTAGACCCAGGCTCCAAGGCCCACTGGCTTCGCCTCACGACCCAATAAGTACACGTACCCAGGGTTCTGTAGCGGGTCAGACAAGACTGGGAGCCCACAGAATGCGCAACGGCGGCACCGCCGCTCGGATGACCGACGACGCCCTACTACTCCGTGGGTGTTGGAGCCAGGTCGTCCATTTCGAGCTGGAGCTTTGGGATGGTCGGGTTGCGGACGATTTCTTTGATCGTCGTCTCGACGGAGGCATCTGACTCGAGCTTGACTTTCGGGAGCTTGAAGGCGAGCAGGGCACCCAGCAGGGCAACGATGCCGCCAGCAACAACCGCGCCCTGGAATCCCTTGAGCAGCGCCCGGTCGGAGATCGACAGGATCTCCTCCTGCTGATCGGCCGGCAATCCTGCAATCGCATCGTCGAGAGCTTCGGAGTCGGCAGTGTTCAATGGCTTCTCGAGAACCAACGCGATCTCTTCCTTCGTGTCCTCTGGAAGCACGGTCGACTCATCGACGAGGTTCCCGATGGAGGAGATTCCAACCGTCAGAATGACGGTTCCGATGACCGCGGTGCCAAGGGCCATGCCGAGGTTCTGGAACGTTCCCTGCAAGCCAGATGCTTCGCTCGCCTCATTCTGTTCAACGGACGACAGGATGAGGTTCGGAAGCTGGCCAACGATGAGTCCGATTGCAATTCCACCGAGAAGCAGCCCAAGTGCGAGATCGGCGCCTTCGGTCGCCCCGTCGAGCGATCGGGCAAGGATGTACCCGCCAACAAAGAGCAAGACGAGGCCTGCCTGCACGATGTACTTCGGGTAGATCTTGCGGCCGAGAGGAGGTGTCACGATCGACGTGACAAGCACACCAATCGACAACGGGAGCAGAGTCAGTCCGGTCTGGAATGCGTCAAAGCCGAGCACCGTTTGGGTGAAGACGGGAATCAGGAACAGGATTCCTGCCTGTGCGAAGAGCTGTGTGGAGAGCACCGGCAGCCCGAACGAGATGCCTCGATGACGGAAGATCGAAGGGTGGACCAATGCCGAGGCACCTTCTGCCTCGCGTTTGCGTATCCACCAAACGAAGACCAAAAGGACTGCCAAGCCACCGATCATGAGGCCTAACACCACAGGGTCTGTCCATCCCTTGCTGGATGTCAGCAAGACACCGAGCACGAACATCCCCATGCCGGCAACCGAAAGCACCACACCGACCACATCGAGTTTTGGCTTCGGAACCACCTTCGGAGCATCAACGAGGAGGCCAGAGGAAAGCAGGACGAGCAGCACGATGACGGCTTCCCCGGCAAATGCGTAGCGCCAACTCCAGTTCGTTGTGACCCAACCGCCGATCAATGGCCCAAACGCAGCACCCGCAGCCGCGACGCCAAAGAGCACGCCGTACGCCGACGCCCGCTTCGAACCCTTGTAGTTCGCTCGGACAAGCGTGTTGATCGCGGGCACGATGAGAGCGGAGCCGAGCCCTTCGAGGATCGACCAACCGATCATGACTGCACCAATGGTGGGCGCAAACGCAGTAATCGTCGTACCGATGCCGTAGATGATGAGACCGATGCGGAAGGCACGCTTCGAACCCCAAATGTCGCCGAGCTTGCCTCCCGTCAACATGAAGGCAGCCATCGTCAGCGTGTAGAGGGTGATGGCCGCCTGGACTTCGCCAACGGTGGTGCCGAGGTCCTCGACGAGCGCAGAAATCGAGACATTCATCAGCGTCGTATCGATGACGTAGACGAACATCGCCGCGCTCAACACGGCGAGGACCGCTATGCCTTTGCCCCCGACCTTGTCTGCCACTGTGCCCCTTCTGTCAGCGACGCCACCCTACCGGCTTTCGTGAGCGCACGGCTCAGGTCTCCCTCACGCGAGAAAGCGTGGCGGACAAGCCGCCACGCTCCCATGGTTCCGCTGTCTACTTCGCTCCGGTTGCTGCCAGGCAGGCGTCGAGAACCTTCTTGGCGGCATCGGCCTTCGCACACGCCTCGTCGGCCTTCGCCTTGGTGTCCTTTGCTGCCTTTCGAGCGGCGTCGGCTTTTGCCTTGGTGTCCTTGACCGCTTGGTCTCTGGCATCCTTCAGTGGCTTTGCGTCCTTGAGCTTCTGCAACTCGTCTGCCGCAAACTCGGGTGGAGGATCCTGGGACCATCGATCCGAGCACTCCTGAGCCGAGATCTGGTCGGTTTGATAATCGACCCACACCTGTTCCGCCCACATGTCTCGAACGTGCAAGTCAGTGTTCGTGATTCTTGTTTCTGGCTTGCCAGACTCCTCGATCCATGATTCCTTGTCACACAGCGGCGGATACTCAGCGCACAGGTCCTCCATGGCCTGTTCGGCATCAGCTTGCGCTTTGTCCGCATCGGCCGATTCCTTGGCTGCCTTGTCTGAAGCTGCCTTGGCGGTGTCACACTCAGCCTTCGCCGCGTCGTACGCCTTCTGCTGAGGATCGCATCCGCCACCAGGCTGTTGCCCAGCACCCTGGGCAATGGCAGCGCCAGCAGCTGCGCCCGCCGCACCACCGACCGCAGCACCAGCTGCTGCTGCGGCAGCTTGGTCACCAGCCGCATCGGCTGCCTTGGCCTTGCCAACACAGTCGTCGTAGGCCTTCTTTGCGGCATCGGCATCGGCGCACGCCTTGTCTGCTGCCTTCTCGGCAGCATCCGCGTCGTCATTCGCCTTCTGCTCCGCGGCCTTGGCATCCGTGATTGCCTTGTCGAGTTCCGGCGTCTTCTTCTTCGCTGCGTCAAGCTCCTTTAGCTTGGTGTCGCGGAACTCGTCCGAAGGTGGCTGGCCCCATTGGTCCTGGACCTCTTGAGCCGTCTTCGACTTGGCTTTGTACCCAGCCCAAGCATCGGCACCCCACGCACGCTGGACGAACAGGTCGTCGCGGTTGAGGGTTCGACCAGAACCGACATCCGTGATCGATGCCTGAGGACCGCACGCTGGCGGGAACGCCTTGCAGTGATCCTTGCGATCCTGCTCAGCCTTCTCGCGGTCGGTCTTCGCCTTATCTGCATCGGCTCTGGCCTTCTTCGCCTTCGCCTTGGCGTCTACGCAAGCTTTCTTAGCCGCCATCCATGCGTCGTAGAGCTCCTTGCATGGATCCTTCTTCTTGGCCCCGATGAAGAACCACCAGAAGAGGCCGGCGATGATCGCCAAGAAGACAAGGAACAGGAGAATCAACAGCAGCGGAGAACTCGAGCCTTCGTCGGTGCTTTCGCCGCCGCCTTCCGCCGCCGGATCATCGCCCGGCGATGTGATCGTGGTCGGGGCCGGTTGGGACGTGGTTGTTGTCGGGTTCGCTGCCACCTCACGGACCGCCGTTGTCGCCGCCATCTCGCTGATGAGAGCCGAATCGTTGCCCGGTTCCATCGTGACTTCGTACACCTCGGGGGTTCCGGTGTCATGGGTGTACGAGATGCCGTTCGGGCCGAAGGTTATGGACTCCATATAGCCGTCACCTGAGCCCTCGAGCGTCCCGGCGTACGTCTTGTCCAGACTGTCGTAGGTGAGGATCCCCTCCATGATCTGATAGGTACCGAGTTGAATCGTTAGGGCGGAGTACTCATTGGTCTCACCTGACTCGTCTTTGGTGTCGATCATCAGCCCGAAGTTGTCTTGGAACCCCGAACCGCCTTCAGAGCCAGGCCCGAAAGTGAGCCCGAGCGGATTGAGATTCGCCCCCGGCCACGGGTTGTTGATGAAGGTCGTGTCCGTAAGCATCGGATTGAGCTCCGGATACGGCGGTGCCGTCACGAACCCGCTGTTGTCTGGCTGGAACGGATTGGCTGCGTCGGTGACGAAGGCGCCCTGCCTGCAGCCTTCCGAGCCCATCACTTCAGAGAACGGGATGATCTGAATGAAGGTGTTCTCCATAAAGATCGCCATCGCGTGTGTGGCCTGCGGCTGGAAGTTCGAGCCGTTGTTGACGAGGAGTTGGGTGGGTTGGATCTGACCATCGACGCAACGCGTGACGTGGGCTTGGGACAGATCGGCAAACGAGTCGTTCGGAGCGAAATCAGCAGGGACCCACGTCGGGTCCCCTGGCATCGCATCTCCCGTGAAGAACTCGAATATCGAACCGGAACACCAACCAGGACCAAAGGGGTTCATGACGCGTTGGACGCGAACCTCAAACGGTTGATTGAAGTCAGGGAGCGAGCCGCCAGCTGGGGGAACAACGGTCGCACCGTTGACTGGGAATGGCTGCCCCTGCCCGAATTGCGGGCCGAAATCGCCAGGGAGTTCGCCAAGGAACTGATCAAAGAACGCCTCGGGTGTCGAAGCGCCCCCTGGCTGGAGAGGAGGCGTCCACATCTGATCGAAGACCGGCATGATCTGCGATGTGTCGACGATGCCTTCTTCGTTCTCCCAGCTGATCACGATGTCCTGACCTGGGGGATTGAAGTGCTGATACGGCTGGCTAGCAGGGTTGACAACAAAGTGAGAAGAGTGGGTGATTGAAATCGAATCGTTCATTGCCTCTGACAGTTGGCTCACGCCACCGAAAGGATTCTCCGTCTTCGGAGCGTTGACCGTGACCACGTCACCGGTCACCTCGGCTTGACGCACGGCGTTGATGAACTTCTCCAACTCGGATGTCGCGCCTGATTGAGCAGTAACACCACCGATGGTGGCAAGCAACGCAGTGAATACGACCGCAACAACAAGCAATACACGCGTTCTCATCAACATCTCCTCGGGTTGGGGAACCACGCGAAGTCGCCGCGAGGTCCCGCCTCTTACGCCAATGTACACGGTGCCTCCTAGACCGTCTTGATTCGACCGACCCACCTTGTTTCGCTAGCCCTTCGGGCCGATTACCGTTTCAGCCGAGCCAAAGGGAGAACTCCGATGTCAGGACGAGACGCCGTAAACATGCCGGATGGCAAGGATCTGTTGCGTGGCATGGGCTGGGAGTCCCTCCCGTTCTCCTGCCTCGGACTCACTCGCCGGACCGGCGAGACCAAGGGCAACAGCATCTGGTCTTGGATCATTCTGGTTCCTTGGTCATCAGACGGGAAGCCGTGGATCGATGGCACAGAAATCGTCCCTGCGACGACCAAGACCGAAGCCGAGGAACGGCAGCAGATCCTCGCAAAGATGCGTGCCCTCCTCGACGAGCGATACGGCGAGACGGTCGCACACAGAGCCGTTGACGACTTCATCGCTGAGATCCTCGACGAGACCTAACGGCACCAAATCCCGAACCCTGGTCGCCCTGGGTCATAGGCTGACCCCATGCGATCCACACTCTTCATTTTCATTGCAGCGATTGCCGTCGCGGCGTGTTCTCCCTCTACCCAGGATTTGGCGGTCGGTGACTGTTTCGACGACTGGGAAGGCCTCGAGCTCGATGTCGTCCAAGAAGTGGAATCCGTTCCAATAGTCGACTGCGCCGACCCACACGACAACGAGATGTACGTCGTCGATCTGCTTCCTGAGGGTGCGTTCCCCGGCGACGTCGCGATGGAGCAGCTGGCACTCGACACGTGCTTCGAAGCGTTCGACGAGTTTGTTGGAATCCCGTATGCAGATTCGCGGCTCGACTTTGGCTTCCTGATCTCGACGGCAGAGATGTGGGACGCTGGCATCCGGAGGGTTTCCTGTTTCGTCTGGGACATCGAGTTCCTCAAGTTGACCGGAACGATGCGCAACGCTCAGATCTGAGCGACTTCATCCGGCGAGCCAGCGAACTTGGACACAGCGAGCTCGTTGAAGACAGCAGCGATTCCGACTCCAGCGGTCAACACAACCAGCGGCCATAAGTAGCTGCCAAGTTCGTCTCGACCAACGCCGATGAGCCACGGAGCGATGCCACCCGTAATCGCCGCTGCCGACCACTGCTTGCCCATCACGGCACCGAAGTCCGCTCCGGAGTACCACGCATTCATAATCACAGGCCGAAGCGGAAGCGTGAATCCGAAGAAGATCCCAAAGAAGACGAAGTGGGCGATCATGACGACCTCGGGGCTGCCGATGATGGCGAGGATCATCGCCCCGACAAGACCGAGCAGGGAAATCGTGAGTACGGACGAAGGCGCAATCCGGTCGGCAATCCTCGGCGCGATGTATCGACCTGGGAACGTAAACAGTGAGGACAGGCCTGCCAAGGCCGCGACGAGAACAAGATCGAAACCCTGCTCCTCAAACACCGCTACTCGGTGAAAGAGCATCGTGTTCATCGACGCAAACAGCAACACAATCGTCACGGTGAAGAACCCAAGGCGCCGATCGACCCTGAATCTTCGCCATCTCACCTTTGGAAGCGACTCGGTCGCCGGCGCTGGGGTGTGAGCGGGGTAGAAGCCGATTGTGACGACCATGGCGGTTACAGCGACCGCCGCACCGAGACCGGCAGCCGTTGGACGCCAACCGAAAGCCTCAATGGAAAAGCCTGTCAGCGGAATGAACACCGGTCCGGCAAGCCCCCCGACCACGGTCAGGAGGGCGATTGCACGGTTCCGGTAGTGCGAGCCAACCCACAGTCCGACAGCAACGAACGCCGGTTCGTACAAGGTCATCGCTTGGGCCGGACCAAGGAGGAGCCAGAACGCTGCCAACACGACAAGCTCGTTCGAAGTCGCCGCAAAGATGGCCATCGCAGCGAATGCAAGCAAGCCGCCAACGGCCATCAACCCGCGGACGGAGTGGTGATCGGCCCACCGCCCGACGGCCGGGGCAACCAGCCCCGCAATCACAATCGAACCACCGAAGGCACCAGACAGCAGCGAGATCGAGAAGTCGCCCCCAGCGGCCTCGTCCGACAACAGGACCGACATTGCATAGAGCTGGACGCCGAATGCGACGAAGACGAGCGTCGAGAGGGCTACAACGGTTCGGCGGGGATATCTGAACTCAGGCAAAGGATCAGTGTAGAGACCCGGAACCGAGGCGAACTACTTCGCGAGTCCGAGATACTTCGCGATCACATCGGTCGTGGTCTGATAGCTCACCAGCGAATTGCGGGGCTCGAACCCGATGGCGTTATTGATCGCCAACATCGCATCGTTCGACTTTGCGTTCTCAGTCTTAACGCGGATGCCTGCTGGCCAGCGCTCAACGCCACGGAGGATGGCAGCGGCCTTTGCCCACTTGCCGAGCGCATGCCCACGGTGGTCTCTGTGGATCATGGTGAGGGTGGTTTGTATGTTCTCGGGGTCCGACTTTGCACGGATCAGTTCACTGAAGCCGACGAGCTCGCCTGAATCAATATGGCGTGGCATTGCGGTGATCCGCTCGACGAGGCCCAAGTTCTGCTCCAGAATCTCAGCCACTTCCTCAGCCGTTGCCTTTGCCGGCTCCATGTCGAGGTCTTCGAACGGCATGTCCTCGTCGGCCATGAACCACAAATCCGCAACGGGCCCAAAGAACTCCTCCGGGTATCCGTCCTCCCACACCAGCATCTCGTATCCGGGGGCCCTACCTGGGCCCTCAGAACGCCAGCGCTCGAGCATCTCTATGTCCAGATCTGCGACGTCGACGATGTTGATGTGTTCACGCATCGCGACCGTCGCACCCATCGCCAGGCAGAACGCCTCGCCTGCCGGTACGGATTCGAGTGTGTCGAGAGAAATGGTGTTCCGACCGGATGCGACACCGACTTCATACGCCTTCGCAAGCAGAGCCTTCGCAATGCCGCGGCGCCGATGGTTCAGGTCGACGAAGATTTGAGCGAACTGAAAGTGCTCGTTCGATCCGTCGTTCCACTGAACGGTGATCAGAAGGCCGATGACACTCTGGTCTTCGTCTTGCACGACGAAGTGGCGTTGATCCATACTCGAGCGGCTGTGCCTCGCGCGGTACTCATCGACATTCGAGGGAGCACGGTCACCGAGTAGCTCTGCCCACACATTGTTGTGGAGACCAATCATGGACTCCGCGTCTGTATCGTCCTGAAGGGGGAAGATCTCGACTACTTGATGAGGGGTCACGGGTCGGTCCAATCGTCTGCCGAGCAAAGATAGTCGCGTTCGAAGATCCGCAACGCGCACATACTGTCCACGCATGCATCTGATCACGCTCGACTCAATCGACAAAGCCTTCCCCGAGACCACCGTTCTCGAAGGCGCCTCCCTTGCGGTGTCAAGCAACGAGCGAATCGGGCTCATCGGAAACAACGGTTCCGGAAAGTCCACCCTGCTCGGCATCATCGACGGATCGATAGAACATGACGGGGGCACGGTGATCCGGGCCTCTGGCCTTCGAATCGCGAGCCTTGCCCAGGATCCGGTCTACCCGGCAGGGGCGACCGTCGGAGATGTTGTCGCCAACGACCGAACTGCGATCGCGCTCGCCGACCGTCTTGGCCTTGTGGAACCGAACAAGGCGACCGCAGCTCTGAGCGGTGGGCAACGCAAGCGACTCGCGCTGGCCGTCGCCCTATCGACTGAGTGCGATCTTCTGATTCTGGATGAGCCGACAAACCACCTCGATGTCGACACCATCGATTGGCTCGAGGATCACCTGTCAACCATCTCGTCGGCGCTCATCCTCGTGACGCACGACCGGTACCTTCTCGACCGCGTTGTCGACACGATCGCTGAGGTCTTCGACACCAAGGTGTGGTCACACCCAGGCTCATACGCCAGATACCTCGAGGCACGGGCAAGCAGGGAAGAGGTTCGCGCAACTGACGCACAAAGACGCAAGCAGCGGATCAAGACCGAGCTTGCGTGGCTAGGGAAGAATCCAAAGGCCAGAACAACGAAGTCCAGGCACCGGATGAACACCGCCCAAGCCCTGATCCAAGAGCACCATCCGAAACCGCGGCCCGAGCTTGTCATCAGCCTCCCGAGTCGTCGAATCGGATCAAAGGTGGTGAACCTGCACAACGTCGGGAAGACCTATGGAGACGAGACGGTATTGCACGACGTAAACCACCTGCTCGGTCCCGACGCACGGATCGGTGTCGTTGGACCAAACGGGGCTGGGAAGACAACGCTGCTGAGTCTCATCGCCCAACGGACAGAGCCCGACACAGGCAAGGTTGTTGTCGGTTCGACGATTGCACCAGGCTGGTACGCCCAGGATCCGACGCCGATGCCGCCGGAAACCCGCCTTGTCGACGCCGTCAGGGAGCGTGCGGAACATGTTGTGCTTACGGACCGCAAGCTTGCGTCGGCGGCCAAATTGCTCGGTATGTTCCAGTTCACACACGAGCAACAGCAATCCACCGTTGGTGACCTGTCCGGAGGTGAGCGGCGACGACTCGAACTTCTCCTCGTCCTCATGGAGTCGCCGAACTTGCTGCTCCTCGACGAGCCGACGAATGACCTTGACCTCGACACGTTGCATGCTCTTGAGGAGTACCTCGACGATTGGGAGGGGGCAATGGTCGTTGCCAGTCACGACCGCTACTTCCTCGACCGTGTATGCCACGACATCTTTTCGATCGAACCAGATGGGTCAATCCGACACCACCCCGGTGGGTGGAGCGCCTACTGGCAAGAACGGCAGCAGACCGGGACCGCGCCATCCCCCTCGAAGCGGTCCCGATCTGATAGGTCCAAACCGCAGCGAACAACGCTCACCTACAACGACCAACGCGAACTCGACAAGCTCGGGAATCGGATCGACACCCTCGAAGCCGAGCGTCGCCGGCTTGAGGAGGACCTCGCCAACGCAACCGGTGATGCAGCGGCAGTTGCTGAGGTCGGTGCGACCCTCACGGTGACAATGCAGGAGTTGGCCACGGCAGAGAGCCGTTGGCTCGAGCTGACTGACAAGGCGGAGATGCTGGCTGCGCAGGTCGAGTAGCTACCGAGCAACGTCAAGGCAAGAATCACGGCACCGGTAGGGTTTCTCGCTGAGGAGGCATCAATGACAGTTCAACCGTTCACCCCACGGATCTCCGAGGACGATCCAGTGTTTGACCCAGCGGACATCGATCCGACCGCAACCCCGGCGACCGACTTCTGGCAGTGGGCAAACGGTGGATGGCTCAATGCCAACCCTGTTCCTCCTGAGTACGGGTCATGGGGGGCGTTCCACGAACTCCACACGCGCAATGAAGAGATCGTCCACGCCCTCCTCATAGAGGCTTCCGAGGCCGACGCTGAGGTGGGAACCACGACCCAGAAGGTCGGCGACTTCTATGCATCCGGCATGGATACCGACGCCATCGAGGCGGCAGGCTTGACACCGATTCAGCCCTGGCTCGACCTCATCGAAGGCGTCAGCTCAATCGAAGACCTCAGAACCGCCTTCACCGAGCTCAACATGGTCGGTGCCGGCGTTGGTTGGAGTTCGTATGTGGAGCCAGATCGAGCCGAAGCAACCCGGAACCTGCTCTACATCGGTCAAGGCGGCCTTGGCCTGCCGGACCGCGACTACTACTTTCGCGACGACGAAGCTTCTCTAGAGCTTGCGGCCGCTTATCGGACCCATGTCACCACGATGTTCGGGCTGCTCGGGAGAGACGCGGCATCATCGGAAGCGGCATCTGACCTCATCTGGTCCATCGAGTCGCGTCTTGCAAAGGCCTCAAACACGGCCGTTGAGCAACGCGACGTGGAGGACACAACCAACAAGCTCACCAGGTCAGAACTCGCGGACCTGACACCCACCGTGCAGCTTTCAGATTGGGTCGATGCAATCGGAGCCGGCGATGAGTCAGCGGTAAACATCGACAACCTCGCCTTCTTCAGGGAACTCGACGTGATGCTTTCCGAGGTGTCGATCGAAGACTGGAAGACATACTGCGTGTGGCATCTCATCACGTCGACCGCAAACGGTCTGCCTCAGCGGTTCGAGGAGGAGTCGTTCCAGTTCTGGGGCATCAAGGTCGGCGGTCAAAAAGAACAGAAGCCTCGGTGGAAACGCGTGGTCGCAGCCGCAGGTGGAGGTGTCGGTCATCTCATCTCACAACTGTATGTCAAGGACAACTTCCCGCCTGAGTCGAAGGAACGAGTCGAAGCGCTCGTCGCTCGACTCCTGGTCGAGATGGGCAACAGCATCGACACCATCGACTGGATGGGTGAGGAAACCAAGAAGCAGGCTCACGAGAAGCTGGCAGGTTTCGGCTACAAGATTGGGTACCCAGACGTGTGGCGCGACTACAGCGACCTCGCCGTGGTGCGTGACGGATGGCTGGCGAATAGGCTCGCTGCACGTCGGTTCGAATTCGCTCGCACGATCGGCACGCTTGGCAAGCCACTTGACCCACACGAATGGCTCATGCCTCCCCATGTCGTCAACGCCTATTACTGGCCAGAACGGAACGAGATTGTCTTCCCTGCCGGGATCCTGCAGCCGCCGTTCTTCGACGCAAATGCCGACGACGCTGTGAACTTCGGCGGCATCGGCGTCGTCATCGGCCACGAAATCACCCATGGATTCGATGACAAAGGCTCGCTCTACGACGCGACTGGCCATCTGAGGAATTGGTGGACCGATGAAGACCGCACCGAGTTCGAAGCAAGGGCGAAGCTGATCTCTGATCAGTTCGACGGATACGAGATCGAGGACGGCGTCACCGTCAACGGTGCCCTGACCCTTGGCGAGAACATCGCCGACCTTGCCGGTTTGACGCTCGCGTTTGCAGCCCTTCAGGCAATCAAGTCGGAGTCGGGGGCAGAGGACATCGGCGGCTTGACTGCCGAGCAACGCTTCTTTGTTGCCTATGCCAGGGTCTGGCGCACGAACTCGACGCCTGAGTACCTACGGCTGATTGTCAACAGTGATCCGCATTCTCCGCCGAAGTTCAGAGTGCTCGGTCCGCTGTCAAACCTCCCGGAGTTCGCTGCAGCGTTCGACATCCCCCACGATGCGCCTGTCATGCGGTCGAAAGACGAGCAGGCCAAGGTTTGGTAGTGGGGCCGGTGCAATCCTCGCTCGATTGAAGCGAAGAGGACGAGTGTGAAGCCGGCTACTTCTTCGCTTGCTCGTAGTACGGATTGTCGCCCTGGGAATGGTCGGTCACATCGACAACCTTGAGGATCTCGGGAACCAGTTCCTTGATTGTTGCTTCGATTCCCTGTGACAGAGTTACTCCTGCCATGCCGCAGCCCTGACACCCTCCACCAAGCCTCACATACGCGGTCGCATCCTCTACGGCCACCAACTCGGCCTTGCCGCCGTGTGAAGCGATCGAGGGATTGATTGCCTCATTGAGGACCTTGATCACATTCTCAGCGACGGTGCCGGTGAGGTCACCTTTGGCTACTGCGCCGGAAATGACGGGGCTCGGCGAATTCGGATTCTCGATCGTCAGACCGGGCTTCAGCAAGTTCTTGGATTTCGTGAGCACGGCACCTGTGAGATTCGGCACATCGGCCTCGGCGACTATGACGGGCAACGAGCCATTGTCATGGACCACGTCGGTCTCGGACGCTGAGTCCATGCGCATGAAGGCGGTGCCGTAGGTGAACACACCATCGCCAACACCCGAAATCGACACGACGAGTCCGAGGTCTTCGGCATCGTCCTCGCGCGCTCGAATGTCGAGCAGCATCGGAAGCACGGCTTCATCGATTGAAACAACGGGGTCAGGCACCATGGGCATAGCTCGATGGTACGTGACGGCACGGTTGTACCACGACGACGGCATCATGCACACGTGAACCCAGTCGTCATCGTCGCCAGCTGCGAGAGCTACAGAACCGGAGACTTCATCGCCGCGGCCAGAGCGCAGCGGCTGCCAGTGGTGATCGCCACGGATGCAGCATCACCGTTCGACGACATCGCTGACCGCTCCCTGACCATCAACCTTGACGACGCAAGAGCGGGCGCTGCAGCCATCGTGGCCGCAGTACCGGATGCAGCCGGTGTCATCGCGATTGACGATCAAGGAGTTGCAGTCGCTGGCGCGTCAGCCGCGCTCCTCGGTCTGCCTACGAACCCTGCTGTGGCAATCGAAGCAACACGCAACAAACTCGCCATGCGCGAACTCCTGCTTGCCGATGGCGTCAAGCAACCCGACTTCGTAGCGGTCGCCGATGGTCATCTCCACGAAGCGGTCCTTGCCATAGGAACACCGGTGGTCGTGAAACCTGTGTCACTTGCCGCCTCCCGCGGAGTAATCCGAGTCGACGATCCAGCCACGGCAGCTACGACCGAATCCAGGATTCGCTCGATCCTCCGCGACGCACACCATCCCCACGGCGAACCACTGATTGCTGAGCGATACATCGATGGCGAGGAAATGGTTGTCGAAGGTCTGATGGTCGACGGCCAGCTTGAGGTGCTCGCCCTGATCGATAAGCCGGTGCCGCTCGTCGGTCCGTTCTTTGAGGAAACGATGTTCGTATCGCCCTCGGGCCACTCGAAAGAGACAACCGACAGGGTCATCGAACGAGTGGCAGAGGCCGTCGAGGCCATTGGGCTCGTTACGGGGCCCGTCCATGCGGAGGTTCGGATTTCCGAGGACGGAGATGTCTACATCATCGAGGTCGCCGCTCGCTCGATCGGCGGATTGTGCGGGAGGTCCCTCACGTTCGGGCTGCTAGGAGAACCGCTCGAGAGCGTCATCATTCGCAGTGCGCTCGGAAGAACCGCTCGGCTTGAAACCGCTGCACAGCCGGCGACTGGCGTTCTGATGATTCCGATCCCAGGTGCCGGTCGGCTAACCGGCATTGAGGGCCTTGACCAGGCTGAGGAGATCGAAGGAATCGACAGCTTGGAGATCACGATTCCGACCGGTCGCGATGTCGTCCCGCTTCCTGAAGGTGATCGGTACCTCGGCTTCGTGTTCGCCTCCGGCATGACTCCTGCAGATGTCAGACAAAGTCTGGCTGCGGCGGCGGCTCTCATCGATCCAATCATCGACGGTGAATACGTCACGAGCGAAGGCCAGCACGACGCTGCCGACGCTCGCTAGTCGTTAGGGAGCCGGACGCTCCATGAGGATCTGATACCCATCGATCCGGCCGGTGCGGAACCCTGCCTCGCAGTACTCGAGGTAGTAGCGCCAGATGAGGTGGAACGCCTCGTCAAACTGTGAGTCGTCAGATGCAATGTCTGGCCAAGCCTTTTCGAACTGCACCGCCCATTCGTGGAGGGTCCTCGCATAGTCCAACCCGTGGTTCTCGGCAGACACCCACCCGAGGCCTGCTTCGGCTGCAAGTTCCTTCAGCGCCGAAACTGAAGGCAGAGCGCCACCAGGGAAGATGTACGTCTTGATGAAGTCGGTATGGGTCAAAAGCGACTCGTAGAACTTCTCATCGATGGTGATCACCTGCATTGCCGCCTTGCCACCCGGAGGAATTGCCCGAGCAATCGTGTGGAAGAGCGGGGGCCAGTTGGTCTCGTCGACTGATTCGATCATCTCGATTGAGACAACCTTGTCGTACATCGCCCGCTCGAGTCTGAAGTCTTGGATCTTGATCTCGGTGCGCTCGGACAAACCCGCCGCTTCGAGGCGCTTCTTTGCGAACGCTGCATGCTCGGTCGACAGCGTGAGACCGGTGACGTGAACTCCGAAGTTCGAAGCTGCGTACTCGGCGAAGCCTCCCCATCCGCAACCGATCTCGAGCACCCGTTCGCCCTCTTTGAGGTCAAGCAGCCGGCAGAGCTTCTCGTATTTGTTCGCTTGAGCAGCCGCCAGTGGCTGGGTCTCGGATTCATAGATTGCAGACGAATAGGTCATCGACGGATCAAGCCATGTCGAATAGAAGTCGTTCCCGAGGTTGTAATGGTCACCGATCTCTTGGATTGCCTTGCTACGCATCCGATGTGGTCTGCGATCCCAATACGTTCGCATTCGAGAAGCGAAGCGACGACGTCGAAGGTCCTCTGAACGCGAGTCGAGATTGCGAGACGCCACCTCGAGGAAGGTCGCGAGGTCCGGCGTCGTCCAAGCTCCGTCAAAGTAGGCAACGGCAAGGCCGACGGCTCCCTTGCGGCCGATCGACCGCACTGCGGCTGCCTCATCGTGGACAAACACTTCGGCAGCGGGACCTTCGATGGCTCCCCCAAACGACGCGGATTCCCCGTTTGACCAGGTCACAGCCATGGTGCCGATCGAGACGCGACGGAGTATCTGAGTGAGCACACGTCTCGCTACCGCTGTTTGGATGCCTGCCAAGAGGACCTCAGATCCTTCGTTCCTAACCCAAACGATACCGAAGCGGGCGCCAGAGCTGCCGCCGCCTAGGAGAGTGTGACGATGATGTCGGCATCTGGCCGCACTTCGATGCGGTAGCGCCAGTCGATCCAGCGGCGATGGAAGACAAGCGAGGGTTCCAGCTCACCCGCCACGGCGAGATCCCTGAACACCGCCCGCTGTCGAACCTCACGCCAACGGCCTTTGATCTCGACACCATCGCCAGCAGCTTCGAGAAGAATCGATCGGGGAAAGGCCGTGCCGAAGTTCTTGATCACGGGGGTCCACTCGTCCGCGGGGCAAGGAACGGTCCCCTTGACCCTGGCTCCTCCGACAACGATGGCAATCAACGGCGCAAGTACAGCGAGTGCCACGACTATCGACACGATCATTAGGGGTTCCACAAGTGTTCCTCTCTCACCGAGCGAGCATACGAGACCGTGTTGGTGGCTGGCTGCATCCGCAAGCCTTCATTCTGTGGGCTGTCAGTCTCATCACACCCGCTACAGAACCCTGGGTACCATGACTGGTAACCGGGAGGATATGAAATGAGTTCGGGTTATGCGGGAGGCGGGGCGCTGTACGGTCTTGGGATCTTTGGCGCCTTCGTGTACTACTGGCAGCAGGCGGATCGGTTCATCGAGTACGCGTTTTCCTTCTTCCAGGGCCTGTTTTGGCCAGCCTTTATGGTCTATGAGGTCTTCACAGCCCTTGGAGCCTGAAATGGCGCCAACGCTTCGATTGACCGACATCCGAGGCACGTATGGATGATCGAATGGTCAAGGCGTTGTCGACGGTGCACACGGCGCTCTACAAGGCAACGGGTGGGCTGATTGGTACGCGCCTCGTCAACAACGACATGCTCTTGTTGACGACGACAGGGCGAACGACAGGCGAACGCCACACCGTGCCACTGCTGTTTCTTCGGGACAACGACGACTACATCGTGATTGCTTCGTACGGTGGGCGACCATCCGACCCCGACTGGTATCGCAACCTGTCCGAACATCCCGACGCTGTCATCCGTGATGGATCGAAGACCGTTCAAGTCGCCGCAGCGACGCTCACCGTCGATCAGCGGGAAGCGTGGTGGCCGAGGATCGTGGCTGCCTATGGAGATTACGCGGTCTACCAGTCGCGCACGACGAGGTTGATCCCCGTTGTCAGGCTGTCACCGACCATGTAACGCAATCGAGGCGACCACGAAGGCCGCCCCGATCCGTTCAATCGATGTGAGTCTGGCTATGCCTCTGTTCCGGGAATTGCGCTCTCATCCGGCCGTGCAATCAGGGCAAGCACCCCGCCGATAGCGGCAAGTGCGCCACCGACAATAAGTAACGTCCACCCGATCGTGATCGACACCGTCGGAGCCTGGGTCATCCCAAGTGCGGCGGCGGCCTGTGCGTACGCACCTTCGATGGCATCAGCGTCATCCATCGCGGACAACGTGGCAACGCCACCGATAACCATGACGACAACACCAAGGACGACGGACACGAGGCCATTCATTCTCGACATCGCCTCCTTCATCTGAGGCATGAACGCGACAAGGACAATGGCGAGGAGCGCAAGCACCAGCAGGACCGATGCCCACGGCTTGTCGTTCCAGATACCTGTCCACACGGTCGGGAACTCGGCAGGAACCGCGCCGCCCGTCTGTGCACTGACGCCGGCCATGAAGTCCGGGATGTCTTCAGCAGCTGAACTCAGCGACTTCATGAAGAGACCCACAGCTGTGACAATGACCCCCACCAGCGCGACAATTCGTCCGTAATGCAAAGTCTTCCTTCCGTTGCGTACACCAGAGCGTAGGAACCGAGACCCCGCGGTTTCAACCGCTGCACGCGACGGGACGCCAGAAACCAGTATTTGGGCACCCGCCTTTCGACATTCCGCTATCGGGCTGAGTAGGGTCACTGCAGGTCACAAGAGGAGAAGAACCTTGAAGGAAATCAAACGTTGGCGTGCGCTCGCCATGATGGTTGCCGTACTCGCTTTGGTCGCCGCTGCATGCTCGAGCGACGACGGTGGAGCCTCGGCGGACGACCCGCTTCGGGTCGCATTTGTTCACGTCGGACCGGTGTCTGACAAGGGCTGGTCGTGGGCACACGATCAAGGCGCTCAGGCCCTGAAATCCGAATACGGTGACGGCGTTGTCATCACCACGCTCGAGTCCATTCCTGAGGGATCAGACTCGCAGCGGGTGTTCGAAGACCTTGCAGCAGAGGGCAACACGCTCATCTTCGGCACTTCCTTCGGATATATGGAACCAATGCTTGCGGCAGCTGAGAACTACCCAGACACCGTGTTTATGCACGCCACAGGGTTCATGTCTTCTGAGAACATGGGCAACTACTTCGGGGCAGCCGAAGAAGGGCGCTACCTGTCAGGCATGGCTGCAGGCGCTGCAACCACGACCGACAAGATTGGATACGTCGCTGCGTTCCCGATCCCCGAGGTGCTTCGTGGCATCAACGCCTTCACCCTTGGCGCTCAAGAGATCAACCCCAACGTCGAAGTACAGGTCGTCTGGACCTCGACGTGGTTCGATCCGCCAAAGGAAGCGACCGCTGCAGAGTCACTTCTCGCCGCGGGAGCTGACGTCATCGCCATGCACCAGGACTCTTCAGCACCTGGACAGGCAGCCGACGCTGTCGGTGCAAAGTGGGTCGGCTACAACACCGACATGACTGAGTTCGCTCCGGACGCTTGGCTGACGGCCGCAATCTGGGACTGGGCTCCGTACTACATCGCCACGGCGCAAGCGGTACTCGACGGAACATGGGAGACAACGGCGTACTACGGGAACATGGCGGACGGCATGGTGTCGATCGCTCCGTACGGATCGTCAGTCGACGGCGCAACCCAGGATGTCATCGAAGAGCGTCGAGCTCAGATCATCGATGGATCGTTCAGTGTCCTGCCTGACCCGGTTGTCGACCAGGACGGAAACAGCCGTCCACTCGGCGACATCTTCACGATGGACTACTTCGTCCAGGGAGTGGTCGGCAGCCCAACCGGCTGATACAACCAACACGGCAGAGGGCGTGCTCCGACCAAGGGGCACGCCCTCATCTGCCACACATGAATACGGACAACAGGTGAACCCGACACCACACACCACGCTCGCCGTCGAGCTGAAGAACGTCGACAAGGCGTTCTACGGTGTCAAGGCAAATGACAAAGTCAGCTTTGAACTTGCCAAGGGCGAGGTGCACGCCCTGCTTGGTGAAAACGGCGCCGGAAAGTCCACGCTCTGTTCGATTCTCGCCGGTCTCTACAGACCCGATGCGGGCGAGATGCTCATCGACGGCGTCCCTACGGTTTTCAAGAGCCCGAAGGATGCGTTTGCTGCCGGCGTCGGGATGATATATCAGCACTTCCGTCTCGTACCGAACCTCACGGTGGCCGAAAACATTGCCCTTGGACATCCCGACACAGGCGTCCGGCTGGACCAGCGGAAGCTGATACGAGACGCAACGGAGCTCGGCGAGCGCTACAACCTCCCTGTGGATCCCTCCGCTCGGATCTGGCAACTATCGGTCGGCGAGCAGCAGCGGGTCGAGATACTCAAATTGCTCTACCGCAACGCGACCGTGCTCATTCTCGACGAGCCGACAGCCGTCTTGACACCACAGGAGAGCAAGGGGCTGTTCGGGACCATGCGACAGATGGCAGATGAGGGCCGGTCCGTCATCTTCGTCTCGCACAAGCTTCAGGAAGTCAAAGAGGTCTCCGACCAGGTGACGGTCCTTCGCCATGGCAAGACCGTCGGCGGCGTGGCGACGTCGGAGGCGGAACCACACGACCTCGCCAGAATGATGGTCGGGCGTGACCTCGTTCTCCCGACGAGGGAACCGAACACGTCCGTGGGTGATGTCGTCCTTTCGGTCGAAGACTTGAAAGTTGAAAGCGATAGGGGCCTCGAAGCGGTTCGAGGCGTGACGTTCGATGTTCGGGCAGGGGAGATACTCGGAATTGCAGGAGTCTCCGGCAACGGGCAGCGCGAACTCGCTCTCGGCCTCATCGGACTCAAGCAGCCAACCGCAGGGACCGTCTCAATCGACGGGAAGGACGTCACAAAACTCTCAGTCCTCGACCGCATCAAGGCGGGCTGTTCGTATGTACCTCAGAACCGCCTCGGTATGGGTCTCGCACCGGGGCTGACGACCGAGGAGAATCTCGCGCTCAAGGCCTTCCGTTCGCCGCCATATTCCAAAGGTTCGAAACTCAACGCCTCAGCATTCAAGGACGAGGGAGCTCGCCAGATCGCCGAATACGACATCAGGGGAGTCAGGCCGGGGCTCCCGATCCGACTCTTGTCTGGCGGCAACCTTCAAAAGGCCCTCATTGCCCGTGAGGTTGAGATGGAACCCAGAATCCTGATCCTTCGGTCCCCTACCCGAGGACTCGACGTCGGGGCGACAGAAGCGGTTCGCAACCAGGCACTTGCTGAACGCGAACGGGGAGTTGCTGTCCTTCTGATCTCGGAGGACCTTGACGAACTCCTTGCCCTATCCGACCGCCTGCTTGTCCTGTATGAAGGCAAGGTCGTCGGCGAGATGCCAGCCGACGAGGCAACGGCGCAACGACTCGGTCTGCTCATGGCTGGCACGAAGGACGAGGCGGCATCATGACAAGGCGATTCATCGTCGAACCGCGCGGTCTCGCCTCCCTCAAGCTGCGCATCCTGGTCCCGGTCCTCTCCGTTCTTGCCGCGCTCGTCGTTTCGGGCATCTTCCTACTCATCACTGGCGAGAACCCGATCGCTGTCTACGGCCAGATGATCGACGCTGCCTTCGGATCCCGCCGCGGCATTTCCGAGACGCTGATCTCTTCGACGCCGTTGATCCTGACAGGTGTCGCTGCCGCCCTTGCTTTCAAAATGCTCGTCTGGAACATCGGTGGCGAGGGCCAGTTCATCATGGGGGCGATCTTCGCCTCAGGCGTCGCCATCTGGCTGGGACCATCAGCCCCTGCAGCACTCGCACTCCCCGCGGTCATACTCGCCGGTGGACTTGGTGGCGCGGTATGGGCATCGGTGGCGGCACTCCCAAGGGTCTACCTCGGCACCAACGAGATCATCACCACGCTGATGCTGAACTTCATTGCTCTCAACTTCATGAACTTCCTGATATTCGGCAGCTCAAGCCCATGGCGGGATCCAGAGGTCGCGACCTTCCCATCTGGCCGCCCTGTGCCAGATAATGCGAGACTCCCAGAGTTCTTCAACCGACTCGACGTCGGCATCTTCATCGCGATCGCGCTGGCCATCGGTGCGTGGTATCTCGTCGGCAAGACGCGATGGGGCTTTGCGGTTCGGGTGGTCGGTGATTCTCCGACCACTGCTGAGTATGCCGGAATCACCGTCCCGAAGAAGATCTTGGCGGTCTTCCTCCTTTCCGGCGCATTCGCCGGCTTGGCAGGCGCACTCTTCGTGTCGGGACCCGTCGGTGCGCTCGATCCGCGATCTCTCGACCTTGGTCTCGGCTTCACCGGCATCATCGTCGCCGCACTGGCCGGTCTGAACCTCATCGCCGTGATCCCGGTCGCCGTTTTGATGGGTGCACTCAACAACGCCGGTCCATCCCTCCAGTCGATTGGTGTCCCGGCAGCCACGGTGACGATGCTCCAAGGTGCGATCTTGATCTTCGCGGTCGCCGGCGAGTTCTTCATAAGGCACCGCATCAGGAGACCCGAGGCTGAGCCGGAAGCCGACGCCATCGGAGAGGCGGCGACCGCATGAACGAATCGCAACTCCTGCTCACCATCGTGGCGGCCATCGGGCTCGGAACACCGCTGATCTTCGCAACGATCGGTGAGATCATCACCGAACGGTCAGGGATCCTGAACCTTGGCGTCCAAGGCATGATGCTCATCGGAGCCGTCACCGGATTCTGGGCAACATTCCAAACGGGAAATCTGATCCTCGGCGTCGTCATCGCAATGGTCTGTGCCTCAGCCCTCTCAGCCGTGCACGCCTTCACCTCGGTGACTCTCCGGGTGAACCAAATTGTGTCCGGACTTGCGCTTGCCCTCTTTGGATCCGGACTTGCAAGTTTCCTTGGGCGAGCTGGAAGTAATCCGCTCGTCGGTAATCCATCGAGGGCTCAGTTTGAGCCGCTCCTTGAGGGCGGGATAGCCGATTGGCCGGTCGTCGGCCCTCTCATCTTCGGACACGACCTCCTTGTGTATCTCTCCTGGATCGTGGCCGGGGCAGCGAGCTACTACCTGTTCCGCACGAAGATGGGTCTTTCGCTCCGGGCGGTCGGCGAAGACCCTGCCAGCGCCGAAGCTGCCGGCGTACACGTGTCGAGGGTGAGATACATCCATGTCCTCATCGGAGGCGCTCTGGCCGGCCTCGGTGGGGCGTACTTCTCCTTGGCACTTACCCCAACGTGGCAGGACGATCCGATTGGCGCGGCAGGATGGATCGCGATCGCGCTCGTGATCCTCGCGAGTTGGCGCCCGTGGAGGGCAGTCTTTGCGGCCTACCTCTTTGGTGCAGCTGAACGGGTGCAGTTCACGCTTCAAACTCTCGGCGAGCCGTGGAGCGACATCCCTTCCACGATTCTCGCCATGCTGCCGTTCCTGCTCGCGATCATCGCGATGATTGTTCTCACCAGCGGGAAGCGAGCGAGGTTCCTCGGCGCCCCCGAGGCACTAGGCATTCCCTATCACCGAGAGCAGCGCTAGCGCCGGAATCCCCCGGTCGGGGCGGCGGTTGGACATGTCGTGTCGACCGAACCACTTGCGCCATCCATGACGCCAGACATCAAGCGTGTGCCACTAGGGCTCAAACTGGTGGGGGGCCACCGGTTGCGTGCCGTCGTCGTTCGCGATCTGCTCGGTCGAATAGCACTGAGCGTGGGTGCCATCGTGATGCGAATCGCACCTCACCGCATGCGGCATCGACTTGAGCGTGGATGGGCACGATCGGTGCTTCGAGCCCTCAAGGTCGAGGTCACACAGGACGGTGCCTCAACACTCGACATCGAGCAGCAGTACCTCATCGTCGGCCTTCATGAGGGGTTCATCGACATCCCCGTCATGCTCACACTTCCTCTCGATCTTGTCTTCACCGTCAGAGAGGAGCTCTCGAAGGACACTGCAATCGGTCGGTACGTCCGAGCGAGTGACCAGATCCTTGTCCCAGACACACGAGGCTTGTCAGACCTTCGGGCGATGTACGAATCCCTCGAGTCCGCCGCCGCAATCGGTCGGAGCATCGTTGTCTACCCCCAAGGGTCGGTGCTTGGCATCGAGGTCGCGTTCGCCAAGGGTGTCGCTCATCTCATTCGTCGACTGGGATTGCCGGTGCTACCCGTCGTGATCTCAGGTACCCACGAGGTTTGGGAGTACCCGTTCAGCCAGACCGCACGGCTCGATCAGACGGTTTCGATGACGGTGTGCGAAGCTATTCCGGCGGCTGAGTTCGACATGGCGCGCTGGTCATCCCTTGAACGAGGAATGAAGTCGATTGCGCGTGCGGCAGACGTCGCGCCGAAGCACTTTGTGCCGATCCGAGACGGATACTGGCTCAACTACGAATACGAACTCGATGACACGAACCCGGCGCTGGTCGAAGATGTCAGCGTTCGACGAACCGTCGAGGCAGCCAGGGATCGACGGCGCGGTCAGGCGTAGAGCGAGTGAGCCAAGTGGTTGTGCCGCTCGATGACCGGCTCGATCTCAAGCGTTGAGAGCCTGCCATCCACGACGACGGGTCGCCCTCCTACCCAGCTGTGGTCAACTGACGGGACACCGACAAGCGCCATAGCTGCAACTGGGTCGCGATGTGACCCGGCAAGTTCGAGTCGGTTGATGTCGACAGCGATGAAGTCGGCCTGCTTCCCGACTTCAAGACTTCCAATGTCTGGCCGTCCAAGCACCTTCGCCCCGCCAATCGTCGCTAACTCGAGTGCAGCACGGGCACCGATCACGTCGCCACCGCGTTGGTCAGGAGCTGCGTCGAGCCTTGCAAGCAGCAGAGCTTGCCGGACTTCGGCGAGCATGTTGGACCCATCATTGCTTGCAGAGCCATCGACCCCAAGACCAATGGGTACCCCCTGCGCGAGCATCCTACGAATCGGAGCGATGCCCGACGCCAGCCGCATATTGGAGGTCGCGCAGTGAGCCAGCCCGGTGTTCGACGCTGCCATTGCGGCCGACTCGCCCTCATCGATGAATACGCCGTGAGCGAACCAAGCATCATCATCGAGCCAACCGAGGTCTTCGGCAAGCGCGACGGGTCGGTGGCCGAATCGCTCCAGGCAGAAGGCTTCTTCGTCCATTGTCTCGGCGAGGTGGGTGTGGAGACGGACCCCACGGTCTCGTGCCAACGCTGCAGACTCCCTCATCAAGTCTGGCGTGACAGAGAACGGTGAACAGGGGGCAACAACGACCTGCGTCATCGACCCATCCGAACCGTCGTGGTGATCATCGATCACGCGCATCGTGTCCTCGATGATTGAGCCTTCGTCCTCGACAACGCTGTCCGGAGGAAGCCCACCGTCGGATTCGCCAAGACTCATCGAGCCTCGTGATGCATGAAAACGGAGCCCGATACCAGCCGCAGCCTCTATCTGATCGTCGAGAGATGACCCGTTGGGGAAGAGGTAGGTGTGGTCAAAGGCCGTGGTGCACCCGGACATCGCCAGCTCAGCCAACGCAACCTGTGTTGAGACCCGAAGGTGGGCACTCCCCATTCTGGCCCAGATTGGGTACAGCGTCTTCAGCCAGTCGAAGAGGCCTACGTCCTGAGCTCCTGGGACGGCTCGCGTGAGCGTCTGGTAGAAGTGGTGGTGCGTGTTGACGAGTCCTGGCAGCACCACATGATCTGACAGATCAACGACACCATCAGCACTGGCGTCGAGCTCATCGGTGACCCCAACGGCCGTGATAATGCCGTCTTCGATCAGCATCCCACCAGACTGAATCTCGCGCCGAGCACCATCCATGGTCACGAGCACGGCAGCGTTGCGGATCAGAAGAGATGTCACGGCGCCAACCTAGCTCGTGCTGCGTGAATCAGTCACTGCCGTCGTCAGCCAAGGTGCTGGGGCCAGCACGGCCCCTCCGTCGTTTCATCTGACCCACGATTGCTGGCCCCCCAATGCGGGTCGGCCGCGAGCACATGTACTAGCCGTCCATCCCAGCGGCTTCAGCAACCATCGCTGCAGCCTGGTCGAATCGGAGGACCCAGCGCCGACCGTGGGCGGGCGTCGTCGGGTCATCGAGGTGGAAAACCGCGTGGTGACCTAACTCATGTGCGAGGGTCATCAAGGTGGTCGTGCGCCCAAGTCGAATTGCTCCGTTCGTAGGAAGCGCCCCCCACCCTGCCGCCTCCCGCACCGCCACCTCGTCTTCGCCAAGCAGTGCGACCCACACCGTTCGCGGCCGCTCGCAGGCGCCGGTGTAGGCGGACCGGCCAGCATGCAGCTTGAGCTTCGGTTCGGGTACGCCGAAGTCGCTGCACGCGAACGCTACCAAGTCATCGATCATTGGACTTTC
>Ga0070727_10001219_pt1 | contig 27758 bp, 27 predicted proteins | sample tdAd472_FD_66722 | JGI IMG/M metagenome (GOLD analysis project Ga0070727, IMG submission 66722) | Marine sediment microbial communities from the Atlantic coast under amendment with organic carbon and nitrate - tdAd47.2 | ecosystem: Environmental > Aquatic > Marine > Coastal > Sediment | place...
CTATATTCGCTAATGCCAATGCCTGGTTTGTGATCGTGCTTGGCCTCTATTCATTGGGAGCCGCTATCGGCGAGCTGCGCCTGCCGGGAAGCTGGGCGAAGATGATGCAGGAGCTCAGCCAGTCCAAAGGCTTGCAATTCATCATCGGTTTTGTGCTCCTTTCTCTGGGCTTCGCGATTCTTGCGGCCATGCCCTATGATTCGTCAGACTGGCTCTCCATCCTCGTTGCTATCGTCGGGCTGGGCGCGCTGCTCGAAGGCGTGCTGTGGCTGGCCATGCCGGATATATTCGCCCGCTTCGGTGTCGCGTTGATGCGCGGAGGTGGCCGGATGTGGGCCATCATCGCCGCGCTCTTCGGCATTGGCGTCATTATCGCTGGAGCCATGCGGCTGTAAAACCACAGCCCACTCGCTTCATTCATCACAAACCTATTCATATTCGCACCAGAAGGATTATTCATGGCAGACATTCCCGCAAAAGCAGAGATTGGCGTAACCACAGGCCCTATTCGCGGCTCGCGCAAGGTGCATGTGGCGGCGAAGTCGGGCAGCGGCATTCGCGTGGCGATGCGCGAGATTGATCTGGCAGGCGGCGAGCCATCGCTGCGGGTCTATGATACGTCGGGGCCGTATACGGACCCGGCGGCGCATATCGACATCATGGCGGGCCTGCCGAACCTGCGGCGCGACTGGATCATGGATCGCGGCGATGTCGAGGCGTATGACGGCCGCGATCTCAAGCCCGAAGACAATGGCCAACTCGGCCCGGATCGCTCCGGCGGGGTGCAGCCCTTCCCCAACGTCACCCAGCGCCCGCTGCGCGCGAAGGCGGGCATGAACGTCTCCCAGATGCATTATGCCCGTAAAGGCATCATCACGCCGGAGATGGAATATGTCGCCGAGCGCGAGAATCTCGGGCGGGAGAAGCTGGCCGAATATATCCGCGACGGCGAGAGCTATGGCGCGTCCATCCCCGATTATGTGACGCCGGAGTTTGTGCGCGATGAAGTCGCCCGTGGCCGCGCGATCATCCCCAACAATATCAACCACCCGGAAACCGAGCCGATGGCGATCGGGCGGAATTTCCTCGTGAAGATCAACGCCAATATCGGCAACAGCGCGGTGGCGTCCGATGTCGCTAACGAGGTCGACAAGATGGTCTGGTCGATCCGCTGGGGCGCGGACACGGTGATGGATTTGTCCACGGGCCGCAACATCCACGACACGCGCGAGTGGATCATCCGCAACTCGCCCGTCCCCATCGGCACCGTGCCGATCTATCAGGCGCTCGAGAAAGTCGGCGGCATTGCCGAGGAGCTGACATGGGAGATTTTCCGCGACACGTTGATCGAGCAGGCCGAGCAGGGCGTCGATTATTTCACCATCCATGCGGGCGTGCGCCTGCCCTATGTGCCGCTCGCGGCCAAGCGCGTGACGGGCATCGTGTCGCGCGGCGGCTCCATCATGGCGAAATGGTGCCTCGCGCATCATAAGGAAAGCTTCCTCTACGAGCATTTCGACGACATCACCGAGATCATGAAAACCTATGACATCGCCTATTCGCTGGGCGATGGCCTGCGCCCCGGCTCCATCGCCGACGCAAACGACGAAGCGCAGTTCGCCGAGCTGTACACGCTGGGCGAGCTGACCCACCGCGCATGGAAGCAAGACGTGCAGGTGATGATCGAAGGGCCGGGCCATGTGCCGATGCACAAGATCAAGGAGAATATGGAAAAGCAGCTCGAAGTGTGCGGCGAAGCGCCGTTTTACACGCTCGGGCCGCTAACCACCGACATTGCGCCGGGCTACGACCATATCACGTCGGGCATCGGCGCGGCGCAGATCGGCTGGTATGGCACGGCGATGCTCTGTTATGTCACGCCCAAGGAGCATCTTGGCCTGCCGGATCGTGATGATGTGAAGGTCGGCGTGGTGACGTATAAGCTGGCGGCGCACGCGGCGGATCTGGCCAAGGGCCATCCGGCGGCCAAGGTGCGCGATGATGCGCTCAGCAAAGCGCGCTTCGAGTTCCGCTGGCGCGACCAGTTCAACCTGTCGCTCGACCCGGACACCGCCGAGCAATATCACGACCAGACGCTCCCCGCTGAAGGCGCGAAGACCGCCCACTTCTGCTCCATGTGCGGCCCAAAATTCTGCTCGATGCAGATCAGCCAGGAAGTCCGCGACTTCGCCGCCAAGCAGAACCAGGGCGTCGAAGGCTTCATCGCAACCGGCCCAACGGGTGCCGAGGCGGCAGCCGCCAGCAAAGCCGCAGCCATGAAGGGCATGGAAGAAATGAGCGAGAAATATAAGGAAAAGGGGCAGGAACTATATTTGCCGGCTGAGGGATGAATAATGCCTACGGTGTTGCGAATTCATGGCTTTCGCTTCTATTTTTTCAGCCATGAACCCAATGAGCCGCCCCATGTCCATATCGACAAGGGCGGCGCATCGATGAAGATTTGGCTTGACCCGGTAACGATGGCAAAAAACACGGGCTTTCGCAGGTCCGAGATTAATGGCATAATCGCTCTAGCAGCGGAGCACCGCGAGCAGTTGCTGGAGGCATGGCATGAATATTTCGGCTAGAGTGACCGACGAGCGTGTCGCCGATGTGCGATGCGATGATGACAGCCTGATTGTTGATTTGATGGACGGGCGCACCATCTCTGTACCCCTCGCTTGGTATCCCCGCCTTGCTGAAGCCACACCGCAACAGCGCGCCACATGGGAACTATGCGGCGGCGGCTATGGCATTCACTGGCCCGATATCGACGAAGACCTTAGCACCGAAGGTTTGTTGAGAGGCGCTCCAGCACCCAAAGCGGCGTAAAGTGGACACCACTGAGCAATATCGCGATCGGACGCGTGCTGCAGAAGGCGCAAAACCCGCATTCTGGCTCGTGTACAGCTCGCACTATACACGATGAAAAGCCACCGCAATGAAAGGAGGGGTGATTGTGCGTAAACCCGAACGGGCTGTGAGTCTTTAGACTCTGGTGGAGAGTCGAATGTTGTCAGTGCAATATTGCGGCCACAACTTTTGAGTTGCGTGATAACTCATTTCACTTTATTTAAGTGACATGACTAATTTGCGTTCATTACTGGATGATCATGAGAGTTCTATCGTTGAGCGTATAACTTCGCTGCACGCTCAACTGGTTCCACTTGAGCGAGAGCTGATGGAAGTGCGCCTTGCTAAGGCAGCCTTAAAGAAAGGGCAGCAAGAGCCAGAGCAGCAGCAGTTTTTCTTAGGTCATTTACCAAATAAAAACTTAGGAATCGATAGTGTCGATAAGATAAATTCTAATAAATTGTTACCAGAAATTGACAGAAAATCACCCTATATTCACCTAACCATAAAAGATTTAATTAAAAAAGCTTTAGAGGAGTTTTTTATAGAGGGTGCCACGGCTAACGAACTGCTAGATTTATTTAGCAATGCATGGGGGCGTACAGATATTGCTCGTACAAGCTTGAGCCCACAACTGTCGCGTTTAAGAAAAGAAGGTGTTTTATTCCGGGTAGGAACAGCATGGCACCTGAAAGCAACTTTCTCTTCTCCTGTGAATAATGAGAAAACGGCGGTCGATCAATGACCGACCGCCGCCCTACTCTCCTAACGGCATACAACTACCCGTGGAAAGGAATGTGTGCCGTTTTCCTCGAAGGAAGGAGGTGCGCCATGTGGTATATGGCCCGGCGAAGAGGGGTTAACTAATCGCCGGGGCCGAACATTTCTGTTCGGCCACGGCCCTTCATTATCGGATTTAATTTGATTTAGAAAGGGCCCTTTCAATGGCCAAGGTTTCAGCATTTCATTCTGTTAAGACTGGTACTCGAGTGCACCATAATGATAACAAGTGTACAGAGGGTAACAATATAGAGAGCTATAATCGTCGCAGTGGTACGGGCGGTCATCCGCTTTGTGATCACTGCAAACGCCTCTAATAGCTTAAGCACTCAAATATGAGGCGGAGGGATACACTGTGAAAGGGTGTATTCCTCTGCCTCAACCACGGTAACAGTGCACTAAACTCTTCTCCCGCTTCCTTGACAACTTCACCCTAAATGTCTTATATAAACGACAATGTATCGTATCAAACGCACAGTTGAGTTTTCAGCATGGCTCGACGGTTTGCGTGATATACGAGCGCAAGAGAAGATTACTACGCGTTTGGTGCGGGTTCAATCCGGCTTGTTGGGTGACTGGAACCCGGTCGGTGATAGTGTAAGCGAGCTACGTATAAATTACGGGCCGGAATATCGGCTCTATTACACAATGCGAGAACAGGTAATTGTCATCCTGCTGTGCGGTAGCGACAAGAGCGACCAGAAGCGCACAATTAAAAAAAGCACAGGAACTAGTGAAGAAGGTTTGATGCAAGGATTGGCCGCCTTAGAAAAGGGCAGGCTATAGGAATGGGAACGGGAAAATGGGTAAGATCGAAACCACGCCCTTCGATGCGGCGAAATATATCAAGACGGCAGAAGGCGTGATCGAACTGCTCAACGATGCGTTTGAGAGCGGCCATGCACCCTATATTGCCAATGCGCTTGGCGTTGCTGCGCGCAGCGAAGGCATGAGCAAAATCGCCAAAAAGACGGGCGTCAATCGTCAGGCGTTGTACACTGCGTTGAGCGAGGATGGTAACCCGACGCTGGAAACGCTGCTCAAGGTCATGGGTGCACTCGGCATGAAGCTGAAATGCGAAGTTGATATGGGTAAAGCCGCATGACATCGAACGAACAGAGGCGCGATCATGAAAAGGCGCTTGAGGTTGCCAGCGATGTCATGGCTCGCCGCCGCAAAGCTATGCCCGCCCTTTCTATATAGCCACCTCCGAACACTCGGCACCTCCCATGAACAACCCCGCCGCACAGCTCGCTATCCGTATGCGTCGCGCCGCTTTCAACAGCGCTATTGTGGATCGCGATGCGAATGCCATAGCGCCCATCCTCGCGCGGGATTGTGTGATGGTGACGGGTACGGACAGCGCCGTGATCTCCGGGCGCATGGCGCAGGTAAAAGTCTGGCGGCGTGAATTTGCCGCGCCGCATCCCGCCGTTTATGTCCGCACGCCAGACAGCATAACCGTTTCCCCGGCCGAGCCAATCGCGCTTGAAGTCGGCGCATGGCAGGGCAGCGATAGCGCCACCGGCGCGGTCACCGCTTCGGGGGTTTACACCGCAAAATGGCGCGAGGTGCAGGGCGCGTGGGTGATTGAGGCAGAGACATTTGTCACGCTCGACAGCCTCTAAGAGTTAAATTACGGCACCAGCCCACTCCCCCACCCGACCTCCCAAACGGTATCATAGCTGGGAGGTCGGGTGGGAGAGTGGGCTGATAGTGGCCGTATCCGCTGGTGTTGATATTCGGAAAACGCCGAGGCGAAAGGAGGCATTTGCAGACAATTGGTAACAGCCTCTATAGCCGCTCGACATATTCCTTGGCTTCCTTAAGCCCCATGCCGGTCGTCTCGCGCACCAGCCGGATCGCATCAATCTTCTTGCGCGCGCCGAGCAGCTGGCGGACCTTGTCCTCGATCTCCGGCGTCAGCGCGGCGAGCGCCGGGGCGGAGGGCTGGCCTCTGGAGAAATGGTCACTGTCTATCCCCATCAGCGCATCGCGGTGTCGCGCATTGGCCGATCCGCGCCGCCACAACATGATGAAGATCAGCACTATGACAACGCCAATCCCGATCAGCCAGGACATGGGAATATACATGGGTTGCTTCCTCCTGATGGGTCTGGCGCAAAGACATGCCCCTTCTAACGTCATCAGGCGGCAAAAGCCACACAGGGATCAACGCCTTGCCGCCTGTATGGCCCCGCCATATCACCCCCTGTCCTATAGGCGCCGCATCTGGTATCGGCCTGCCGATGTACCGCTTAGCCCCTATCCCGATATTCGCCTCTGCCCTCATGCTCGCCGCCTGCCAGTCTGGCAGCCCGCAAGGCAATGGCGCGCCGGGCGATAGCGCGGATCGCCAGCCCTATGCCGGGATCGCGCCAGACGAAGTGCTGCACTTCACCGGCACCGAGCCTTTCTGGGGTGGGGAAGTGGCGGGCAGTACGCTGACCTACACCACGCCGGAAAATCCCGATGGCTGGACAATCCGCGTACAGCGTTTCGCCGGGCGCAATGGGCTATCATTCAGCGGTGCGCTGGAGGGGCAGGATTTTGTCGCCGCCATCTCGCCGGGGCAATGCAGCGACGCCATGTCGGACCGCGTGTACCCCTTCAACATCACGTTGCAAATCGGGCGGGAGGTCCGGAATGGCTGCGCCTGGTCAGACGCGCAGCCTTTTAGCGGGACGGCTGTGCTCTGAGCTGTTTACCGGGCGGCTTCGCGCGCAGCCTGAACAGCCGGGAGCAACAGGCCGATGAAGCAGTAATAGAGGCCAGATGTAAAGCCGCCCATGCTGGCGTGAGCGGGCGTTGCGGTCGCAGCCATGGAGAGGCTGAGTGCAATAACGGGGGTAAGGATCTTCTTCATGACAGTCTCCGGTTGGGGTTTACATGGTTAATGACTGTCTTATGCGTGATTCGCGGGAGCTGTGATGTGATGCGTATCACGCAGGATATTATTTGACCGGCTGGCCCGGTTCCCAGCCCTTATTGGCCAGAGTAAAGCCCCCGAATTCGAAGCCGGGAGAGACGATACAGCTCACCAGCGCCCAGCCTTCGCTCGCCTGTGCCGCCTGCCAGTGTTCCGGCGCAATCACATGCTGCGGGGCTTCTCCGGCGGCTACATCAGGGCCAAGCCGCACTTCGCGCACGGGTCCATTGTTATCCGGCGCGGTCATCAGCCGCAGCGGCGCACCTGTATGCCATAGCCATATCTCTGCTGCGTCCACCTTGTGCCAGTGCGAGCGCTGGCCTTTTTCGAGCAGAAAGTAGATCGCCGTGCCGCTTGCCCGTTCTCCATCCACGGCAGACGCGCGCCATGTTTCGCGATACCAGCCGCCTTCGGGGTGCGGTTGCAGGCCCAATTGCACGATGATTTTCTGCGCTTCGTTCATGATGCGTCCCTGTCTGTCGTGTGCGGTGCTCGCTTCGGCGCACAGTCTTGCCTTACGCCATTGCCCTGCACCTGTTAGCACGTCAGTTTGCGCCGCGCATACCGGCATCAGATTGGCACCAGACCGGTACAGGAGGAGCTAAACATGACCATATCTATCCGCGCGATGCGGGGGCGTATTGCTGCGGCTGTGCTGGCCGCGATTCTGGCCTCCTGTGCTTCGCCGGAGCGTGTCATGGAAGCGCCTCCACCGCCACAAACGCCTACAGCACCGGTTTATGATCGCCTTCCTGTTGCGGCGATCAACCAGAATATTTCCAGCGAGGAAGCGATCTGGCATTTGCGCGCCGGGATGAATGTGGCCGCGCTTAATTGCGGCACGGGCGGGCATGCCTCTGTGGATGCGGGCTATAACCAGATGATCATGCTGCATAAGGATATGCTGGGAGAGGCGTATAATGCAGAGACGCTGCGCTTTGGCAAGGATCGCTCGGGTGTGCGCGAGATGGACCGGCACCAGACCGGCCTGTATAACTTCTTTGCCAATATCGGGTCACTGGGTCAGTTTTGCCGCATAGCGAACGATATTGCTGTGCGCATCAATGCGATGTCGTCTACGGAGCTGGCGCTGGCTGCGCGGCATTTTCTGGCTGAGCTGGAAGAACCGCTGAGGTGATTTATCCCTGCCATGGCCCGCGGATCGCGAGCGTCTTGCCGGGGCTGAAGAGGTTAACGAAGAGCGTGCTGCCATCAGGGGAGAAGCAGGCACCAGCCGGCTCGGTTTGCACGCGCACCCGGGCAAAAGGATAGGCTTGCCCGTCGGGGGTTACGCCGCGCAGATGATTGTCGACAATAGCGGTATATTGGTCTTCGCAGACAATCAGATGGCCATGGGGTGCTATGGTGAGATTATCACCATAGTTGAACTGTGCTGTATCGCCGGACTCGAGAAAAAGTGCGAGCTGGCCGGGTGAGCTGGCTTCTTGTGGCTGACCCTCATGCGGAGAAGGGCGGTAGCGCATGATCTGCCCGAGTTGTGCCGCGCCGCCATTGGTGCAGGTGAAATATAGTTCTCCCTTGCCAAACCAAATGCCTTCGCCGCGTGCAAAGACGGCAGCACCCTGGGTTGCACCGCGCTGGCGCAGATCATCTTCCGGGCTGTTGACATCCTTCAGGTCGATCCAGCGCGCATTGGTCCATTGGTGGAGGGAAAAGGCGGCTGTTTTCCAGTTGCGTGTGTCAGCCGGGCCATCATCAAGGGCGAGCGCCTGCAATCGCCCACCTTTGGCGAGCGCGCCCCGCATATTGGGGATGAAGCGATAGAAGAGGCTGTCGCCCCGGTCTTCAGTCATATAGACGATGCCGGTGCCAGGATCGACACAGGCAGCTTCATGGTTGAAGCGGCCCATGGCGGTGAGCGGGTTGGGGCTGGCGAGGCCGCGGTGGGCGGCGGGTACCTCAAACACCCAGCCATGGTCGCGCGATACGCCGTCTTCTCCTGCGCGGGTAGTGTCTTCCTCACAGCTCAGCCAGCTGCCCCATGGCGTGATGCCACCGGCGCAGTTGCGGATGGTGCCAGCAAGGCTGAGATACTGCGCTTCGACTGCAAGCGTTGCAGCATTGAGCACCAGCGTTGTTGTGCCGCCGGGCAGCGCTTTATCCCCTGCCAGTGCGTCATAGGCTGAGGCGCTTTGCAGACCGGCACTGCCCTTGGGGCCGCGATCCATATTCTTTACCTTCAGCTCATGATTGCGCACCAGAGCGATGCGGCTGTCATCAAGCCGGAAACAACCCATGCCATCGGCATTGTCCGGAACAAGCAGGCCGTCATCCATAGTGTCGCCAAAGGAGGAAATGAGCCGATAGGAAAAGCCTTCGGGCAGGTCGAGCAGCCCCTTTGGGTCTGGAATGAGTGGGCCATAGCCGATGCTGCGCGCCGCAGTGCGGCTGCTATTGGTCTTATAGCTTTCTGCGCAGGCTGCCAGCCCGCCAAAAGCGATTCCGGTTAGCCCCATACCGAATGTGAAGCGGCGTCTGTCGAGTGTTATCGTCATAATGTGCGCCTATCATCAGCAGATGACATTTATGGGTCAATATAGTCTCAAACTTGGGCCATGCGCCCGGCAAACCATGGCGTGATCCTTCGCAGCGCTTCTTCTACTTCCGCTGTGGATACCGCAAAGCTGAAGCGCATATGTCTGTTGCCATGTACCGGGTCAAAATCGCGGCCCGGAGCAGTCGCAACGCCGGTATCTTCGAGCAGCTTCCCACAAAAGGCGAGGCTGTCATCGGTCAGATGGCTGATGTCGGCATAGATATAAAAAGCGCCATCGGGCGGGGCGATGCGATTGAGGCCAAGGCGTGGCAGGGCTTCGAGCAGCAGGTCGCGGTTACGGCGGTAGCTGGCGACATGGCCCTCCAGCTCTTCGGTGCAATCAAAGGCCGCCAGCCCGGCATGTTGGGCGAGGGAGGGTGGCGTGAGGAAGAGGTTGCCCATCAAGGCACGGGCGCGGGGCGCGCTGCCTTCTGGCACGATCAGCCAGCCGAGCCGCCAGCCCGCCATGCTGTAATATTTGGAGAAGCTGTTGACGATGATCGCCTTGTCGTCACATTCCAATGCGCTGGATACCGGGCCGACATAGGAAAGGCCATGATATATCTCGTCCGAGATGATGCGAATGCCGCGTTGATTGCAGACAGTTATGATCGCGCGTAACTCATCGGCGGGGATGATCGTACCGGTCGGGTTGGCGGGGCTGGCGATGATGACGCCATCGGGTGCCGGGTCAAGCGTGGTGAGGGCCTTGGCGGAGAGCTGGAAGCGTACATCCTCGCCGCATTCTATTTCGACGGGCTCCATATGCAGTGCGCGGGTCACATTGCGATAGGCGACATAGCCGGGGCGGGCCATGGCTATGCGTGCGCCGGGGGCAAACAGGCTGTGCAGCGCCATGACCAGCGCAGGGGAGGCGCCGCAGGTCAGGAAGATACGGCTGGTGGCGATCTCTACGCCATGTTGGTCGGCATAATAGCGGGCGATGCGGTCTTTGAGCGCCTGATTTTCCCAATAACCCATCGGGTCGCTGTCAAGAATGTCATGCGCCCGCTTGATGGCCGCAGCGGGCGCCCCGGTTGAGGGCTGGCCAAACTCCATATGAATGATGGAGCGGCCCGCGCGCTTGAGCTCATGCGCGCGGTTGCTAATGGCTATCGCGTAAAATGGGTCGATGCTGTTGGTCATGCTCACTCTTTAGCGAGGCATGACCCATTGCGCTATCGCGGGATTTTATTCAGTGCTTCAGTGCATCTTCAATAGAAACAAAGATCAGCACGCCAGCGAAAGCAATGGCCGAAACGACGGCGCCCAAAACAGTGAGGGGGAGATGTGTGATGATGTCCATATCGTCTGCTTTCCTGATGAAGATGAGCGGGCGATATGGAAGTTTTGAAAGCTTCCGTCCTTGATGCAGGTCAAGGACGGAGCACAGAGTGTTTAGGATCACAGAAAACCAGCATTTTCGCCACGGCATCTTCTGAATGTCAACACCACCTAATGCCGGAAGTGGCGCATGCCGGTGAAGACCATGGCGAGGCCAGCGTCATTGGCAGCGGCGATGACTTCCTCGTCGCGCATCGAGCCGCCGGGCTGGATCACGGCGGTCGCGCCTGCTTCGACTGCGGCCATCAGGCCATCGGCGAAGGGGAAAAAGGCGTCTGATGCGACGGCGCTGCCAACAGTGCGCGCTTCGCTCCACTTGTAGGTTTCGGCCGCTTCCTGCGCTTTGGCGGCGGCAATGCGCGACGAATCGCGACGGTTCATCTGGCCCGCGCCAATTCCAGCGGTCACGCCATCCTTGGCATAGACGATGGCGTTGGACTTCACATGCTTGGCGACGGTCCATGCGAACAGGCAGTCGTTCAGCTCCTGTTCGCTCGGTGCGCGCTTGGTAACAGTCTTGAGCATGTCGCGGGTCACGCGCTGGTTGTCGCGGTCCTGCTGCAATAGGCCGCCAGCGATCACGGTGACAGTCTGGCCGGGCCGGGCCGGGTCAGGCAGGCCATGGGTGAGCAGCAAGCGCAGGTTTTTCTTCTTGGCGAAGATTGCTTTGGCAGCGTCATCTGCCCCCGGCGCGACGACGACTTCGGTAAATATACCGGTGATGGCTTCGGCCGTCGGGCCGTCCAGCGGGCGGTTGCAGGCGATGATGCCGCCAAAGGCCGATATGCTGTCGCACTCCAGCGCATTTTTATAGGCTTCGGCAATTGTTGCGCCGGTCGCAACGCCGCAGGGGTTGGCATGCTTGACGATGACGACGGTGGGCGGGCCATCGCGGAATTCGGCGACCAGCTCGAGCGCGGCATTGGCGTCGTTATAATTATTGTAGGAGAGCGCCTTGCCCTGCACCTGCTCGGCCTGCGGCAGGCCGTCGGTGTGCGGCCCCATGGGGATATAGAGCGCAGCGTCCTGATGCGGGTTTTCGCCATAGCGCAATGGTGAGGAGAGCGTGGCGCTCATCGCGCGCACTGGCGGGAACTTCTGGCCCTGGTCGGCATGTGCGAACCAGCTCGCGATCATGCTGTCATAAGCGGCGGTTGCGGCATAGGCCTTGGCAGCGCACAGGCGGCGGAAATCATAGGTGGTGGCACCGTCATTGGCGCTCATCTCTTCGATCAGCCGGTCATAATCCGCCGGGTCGGTGACGATGGTCACGCTCTCATGGTTTTTTGCGGCGCTGCGCACCATAGACGGGCCGCCAATATCGATATTCTCGATAATCTCGTCGCGCTCGGCGCCTTTGGCTACCGTTTGGGCAAAGGGGTAGAGGTTGACAACGACAAGGTCGATCGGCGCGATGTCATGCTCTGTCATCGAGCCGACATGCTCGGCATTATTGCGCACTGCGAGCAGGCCGCCATGCACTTTGGGGTGCAGCGTTTTGACGCGTCCATCCATCATTTCAGGGAAGCCGGTGAGGTCGGAAATATCGGCAACATCGAGGCCCGCTTCGCGCAACGCTTTGGCTGTGCCGCCAGTCGAGACCAATGCGACTCCATGGCCTGCCAGCGCCTTGCCCAGCTCAACCAGCCCTGTTTTGTCGGATACTGAAAGCAGTGCCCGGCCGATTTTCACGTCCGTCATAGAAGTCCTCATCAATTTGTGGCTGGCGCCGGGATGTGTTCCGTGCCGTGCGCTGTGCAATGGATGAGGGCGCTTTAGGGAAGCTGGCGGCAAATGCCAAGCCTCAGCCGATGTTTACCCCACGCGCTTGAGCAGCCAGCCAAGATTGCTGCCGCCCGGCTCGGCCATTGCGCTGACAATAAGCTGCTTGGCGGTGTGGGGACGGCCATCGCCATCGACCCACAGGCTGTCTTCAATGCTGAGCTGGCCTGCGCCGCCGCAGCGGAACTGCCAGAGCGCGCCCATGTCAATGCGCAGCAGTGCGCCTTGTCCGTCCGCTGTGAGCGATGCATCGACACCGGGTGCAAGATGAAAACGCAGCATATAGGGCGCAGCTATCGGTTTTTTGCGTCGTTGCCGGGCGGGCAGCAACATGTCTTCGCCGCGAATATCCTTGCCATCATTGCTCAGCAGCAGCAGGCGGCGATGTATATAGCCGAGCCTGCGCACATAGCCATCATGGCTCAGCTCGATCCGGCTGCCATTTTCCAGCTCTTGCCGATGCAGCTCGACTTCGGTGACGCCTTTGCCCAATGTGCCATCGGCAAGGATCGCGGTGGAGTTGCTGTCATCGAGCGTTAAAGTGCTGTGCGCTGCCGTAGAGCGCAGGCCGTTGGCCAGATCTTGCGGTACGAGCGCCCCAGCGAGAGCAGCCCCGCCACAATTGACGATCAGCCTGTCTGCTCCATCGCTGATTTCAAGCGCTCCTGTTGAGGCGCATCCCGCCTCTGCCAATCGTGCTACCGGGGGCGGAGCCGCATCGACCAGCATAACGGTCGAACCTGCGGCAATGCGTTGATAGCCCCAATCGCGCGCCTGACGCAGCGGGCGGGTGCGCACGCCGCTGGCTGCCACCACGGACTCAACGAGCGCTGCCTTGATTGCGCCTGCGCCTTGCCAGCTGCCAAGACCATTGTCGCCATGAGCCAGGCCCAGCAAGGCTGATACGGTGCGGCCCATGGCTTCGGTTAAAAAGGCAGGCACTTCCTCGTGCATCGCATCATAAGCGGTGGCCGTCATCGCCATCAGTTCAATGCCGCGCAGCTGATCGAGAGGGGACCGGCTGATCGTACCGCCATCACTGTAAAAGGCGCTCTCAATGGCGCGGCGCAGACCAGCTTCCCCAAAAACGCGGCGTGGATCACCACCGGGTAATAACAGCCCTGTAGACAGAATGCCGCCCCATGCGACCAGCCGCGCTATGCCCAGCGGTGCCTTGTCTGCCCCCCGGTCAAGATGACGGGCTGCGCGCGCAATATGGTTGAGCACCAGCGAGCGGTATATGAGGTCGCTGCTGGAAAGAATGAGCGGCGCATGGGCCATCCAGAAAAGCATGCGCCAGCCAGTATTGTCGGCGCGCCATGCCGGCTCGCTGGGCTTTTCCGCATGGGCCGTCAGCCATTTGCGCATGATCTGTTCGGCAACGGGGGCGGCCTGCTCACGGGTGGTTGCGGCGTTGAGATCGCGCAGCCATCGGAAACTGTGCAAATAGTCCGAAAAAGCAGTGTTTTCCTGTGGGGCAGCAAAGTCCAGCTCAGCAATGGCATGTTTCTGGCCACGGAACAGGAAGAAGCCCGCGCGAATGGCTTTGCCTGCACGGGCATCGCCCAGAATATCATCCTTGGGCACTGCCAGCAGCTTGAGCGGGTGCCGCCCTTTAAGGCGCATGCTGTGTAGCGGCGTGCTCCATGTCAAACGATAGAAATGATTGGCAATCCGCTCCGCAAGTGATGCCCCTTTGTCTGATGACAGGCGAATAAGGCGCTTTCCGCTTTCGATGCTGTCTGCGGCTTCGTCTGTTTCCTGTCGGGGGAGCTGGGACAGGTCGTTCATGTACCACGCAGCCCCTTGATATTATCGGCATAAGCGTCGGGGCCGCCGCGGAAGGTTGCGGTGCCAGCCACCAGAACATCAGCACCGGCGGCGATGACATGTGGCGCAGTCTTGGCATCTACGCCGCCATCGACTTCGAGATGAATGGGTTTGCCCAGCTTGTCGATCCTGTTGCGGATCGCTTCGATTTTGCGCAGCTGACTTTCGATGAAGCTTTGCCCGCCAAAGCCGGGGTTTACGCTCATCACCAGTACGAGGTCGATCTCCTCCAGCACATAATCGAGGGTTTTTGCAGGGGTGGACGGGTTGAGCGAGACGCCTGCCTTTTTGCCCAGTGCCTTGATCCGCTGAATCGTGCGATGAAGATGCGGCCCGGCTTCCTGGTGCACGGTGATGATGTCACTGCCTGCTTCGGCAAAAGCATCAAGCATCGGGTCAACCGGTGTAATCATCAGATGAACGTCCATCACCTTTTGGGTATGGGGGCGCAGGGCTTTTACGACCATCGGTCCGATAGTGATATTGGGCACGAAATGTCCATCCATCACGTCGACATGAACCCAGTCGCAGCCCGCCGCGTCAATCGCGCGCACTTCCTCGCCCAGCCTGGCGAAGTCAGCAGACAATATTGATGGCGCTATAAGGATAGGATTGCCCATGCAATATCGCCTTAACCATCACCGCGCTGCAGCGCAACAGCGTAGCGATTTAGTCCACAGTTTTTTGCGCTGATCAGTGGTACAGATGCGTTTGTCCGGTCAGCAGCACAATCATTATTATGTGTGGCGTTTTAAATAAAGCCTTGAAAACATAATAGAGCTATGATTCTATTAACCTTTATATAGGATCAATTGCTTTCATACATAAATATAGGGGCCCGGAGAGGATTCGTCACACAGGGATGAATCTGGCATGCAAGATAATATATTACGACTGGCGTTTGAGGTTTCCCGTATTACGGGCGAAAAAATAGCAGTTATCGACAAGATCATGACGCGCACTCAGATATTATCGATGAACGCGCGGCTGGAATCGACACGTGCCGGGGACGCCGGGCGCGGGTTTCAGATCGTAGCAAAGGAAATGGGCGTTGTTGCCGAGGAGGTCAATGCGCTTTCGTCACAGCTGCGCAAGGAAATTGCGGACAACACAGCAAAAATCGAAACCGCAGGGCAGCAGATGATACGGGATTTCAAAGGCCAGCGGTTTGCGGATATCGCGCGAAATGTTGTCGAGCTGATCGACCGGAATCTGTATGAACGGTCCTGCGATGTTCGCTGGTGGGCAACAGACAGCGCCGTTGTCGAAGCGCTGCAATCTGCTTCGCCTGACAATCTCGCCTATGCCAGCGAAAGGCTGGCGACGATATTACGCTCTTATACCGTTTATCTGGACCTCTGGGTTGCAGACCGCAGAGGCAATGTCGTAGCCACGGGTCGTTCAGAACGTTTTCCCAAAGCAGTTGGCAGCAATGTCAGCAGCGAAGAATGGTTCCGAAAAGGCATGCAGACCCAGAGCGGGGAAGATTTTGCCGTATGCGATATTGGGCGCAATGCCTTGCTCGGCAATGCGCAGACGGCCACCTATTCTACTGCAATCCGCAGGGGGGGCGATACCAATGGCGAAGCTTTGGGTGTGCTGGGCATCTTTTTTGACTGGGAGCCGCAGGCCCGGGATATAGTTCAGGGCGTGGCGCTTTCGAATGAAGAGAAAAAAGACACCAGGGTTATGCTGGTCAATTCGAAATCTCAGGTGATTGCGACTTCGGACAAGCCGTGCCTACTCAATGAGAAATACAGCTTCGCTCCAACGGACAAGCAGGGCTATTACAGCAATGGCGACCGGATGATCAGCTATGCGCTCACACCGGGTTATGAAACCTATCAGGGCATGGGCTGGTATGGCTGTATAGAAACCAGACTATAAGTCGTTTTGCTATTCAGTTCATGCGCTTCGGATCATATGCGCAATAAAGAAGCAGTCGACGCCGCCTTTGTCTTCCAGCATGCCGGGCAGGGTGCGGACCGTGCCTTGTTCTGTTGGGGTGATGCCTTCGGGCAGCGCGGTCAGGCTGGGTGCGCATATTCTGAAATCGCCATGCGCGGCCAAAAAGGCTTCGATTTGTGCTTCGCCCTCGGCACGTTCCAGTGAGCAGGTCGCGTAGATAAGCGCACCGCCGGGCTTCACCCATGACGCAGCACGGGCCAGCATCTCGCGTTGCTGCTCGGCCATTTCGGCTATTTGCCGCGGCCCTGCGCGATAGAGCACATCGGGGTGGCGGCGGAAAATGCCGGTCGCGCTGCACGGCGCGTCGAGCAGGATCAGGTCCGCGGGCTCGCTCGGCTCCCAGCTTAGCGCATCGCCCTGCGCGACCTGCGCTTCCAGTCCGCTCCGTTTCAGGTTTTCGCTCAGCCGCTCCAGGCGTTTCGCGCTTTTATCGAGGGCGGTGACAACCCAGCCTTGCGCGGCGAGCTGCATTGTCTTGCCGCCCGGCGCGGCGCACAGGTCGATCGCGGTGCGGTTTTTGCCAGCGCCAGCAAGACGCGCGGGCAGGCTGGCGACAATGTCCTGTACCCACCAGCGTCCTTCGGCAAAACCGGGCAGCCCGGGTATGGAGACGCTGTGATCAATACGAACATGCGCGGGCAAAAAGGTTTCGCCCGCCAGCACATCGTCAAAATGCATTGTCTCTGCCGGGTCGGCGAGGGTTACATCTATGGGCGCACGACGCGCAAGAGCGCGAGCGGCAGCAGCGACCATATCCTCGCCCCATTGCGTGCGCCAGCGCTCGGCGACGTCTTCTGGCAGGGTCGGCACTTCGGGCAGCGTGGCTTCTGCGCGCAGCAGCGACCCCAATATGCCATGCACCAGCCTGCGTGGTCCGCCATCGACCAGCGGCAATGCAGTCGAAATGGCGGCATGGGGCGGGGTTTCGAGACGCAAAAGCTGTATCAACGCCATGCGCAGCACCATGCGAGATTTGGCATCCTCTGGCAGAATCTCTTCGGTCGTGCCGTCGATCAGAGCATCAAGATCAACCATCCAGCGTAGCACATCAGCGGCAATGGCATGAGCGAGCGCTTTGTCTGCCCGGTCGGTGAGGCCCTGAGTGGCGGCATGCAGCGCCGTTTCCAGCGGATCACCCCTGCGCGTTACCGCATCAAGCAGGCGCAGTGCGGCGCGGCGCGCACCAAGGCCGGGCGTTTTCGCATCAGCGGCGTTGAGACGAGCGCGATTGCGCACTTTGGGTTGACGATAAGGATAGCGGGCCATGGGCACCCCCTAGACGGTGTTCGATTGTGAGGGAATTAAAATCGCGGGCTGGATTATATTGTTGTGATTTCATCGCGCGGCTGCAACGCCTTTTCCTGTTGTGCTGCCGTGCGAGGATAAACTCCATTGCTTGAGCGGCATCTGCTGTTTAGTGTGCAGGTGCGAAATTATGATATTGCAGCCGGAGCCGCGACAATGGGTAAACGCCCCCCTCATGTGAAGCCACCAGCCTATTTGAGCAAAAGCCCACCTGTGCCACAGCCTGACCCCAAGGATTCTGTGCCCGATATTACGGAAGAGCTCAGCCCTACGCGTTATGGCGATTGGGAGCGCAAAGGCATTGCTGTGGATTTCTAGGCAGCTGCCTCTGCCCGTGCCCTGAAGTATAAATATTTCATATTCCTGTATTAGACATGCCGTATTTTTTGACCCACATATGCATGATCGAGAGTTTTTGATGGCTGACAAGAAGATACGCAAAGCAGTTTTCCCCGTTGCCGGCATGGGCACGCGCTTCCTCCCCGCGACCAAGGCTGTGCCGAAGGAATTGCTCCCCATCGTGGACCGCCCATTGATCCAATATGCGGTGGATGAAGCGATTGAAGCGGGCATCGAGACGATGATCTTCGTCAATGGACGCGGCAAGGGTGCGATCGAAGATCATTTCGACATGGCCTATGAGCTGGAAGCGACGCAGAAAGCGCGCGGCAAGAGCGTCGCGGCGCTGGAAGGCACACGTATGGCGCCGGGCAATGCGGTGTTCGTGCGCCAGCAGGAGCCGCTTGGGCTGGGTCACGCCATCTGGTGCGCGCGCGATATTGTGGGCGATGAACCCTTTGCGATCATCCTGCCCGATGAGTTTATGCATGGGCGTCCGGGCAATGGCTGCCTCAAGCAGATGGTCGATGCCTATGAGCAGACCGGCGGCAATTTGCTGTGCGCGCTCGAAGTACCGATGGAGCAGACGCCGAGCTATGGCGTGCTTGATCCCGGCGCGCAGTCCGGCGCGCTTACCGAGGTGAAAGGTCTGGTCGAAAAGCCCGCAGCGGGCACGGCCCCGTCCAACCTCATCATCGCGGGTCGTTATATCCTCCAGCCCGAAGTGATGAAAATCCTCGAAACGCAGGAAGCCGGCGCAGGCGGCGAGATCCAGCTCACCGACGCCATGGCGTCAATGATCGGCAACCAGCCCTTCCACGGCGTCACCTTCGACGGCCAGCGCTTCGATTGCGGCTCAAAAGAAGGCTATATCGAAGCCAACCTCTCCCTCGCGCTGGAACGCGACGACATCGGCGCGCATATCCGCGCGTTCGCCAAGAAGCTGGTGGGGTGAGGATCGAGCATTGTTACAACACACAAGAGCGAATTATTATGTCAACCAGTGGCGCTTGAGATACTCATCGAACATTGGAACCGTGAATGCGATGTCCCCATGTGCGGGACTGTAGATCATACCTTTTGCAATGATCTGTGCGCGTCTAGGGCCAAGAGTTGTCAGTTTTTCCTCAAGCACTTCTGCTACATCAGAAGAGCGATATGGACCTGATCCAAGATGTGCCATAGCGATGACATATTCTTTTTCTTTGGGGGTCAGGCGTTCTATTCGAACTTTAAAAAAGCCCTCATCGAGTCTTCTCAGCGCCTCTCGTTCAGCGGATTCAATACAATTGACCGCGATTGGGGATTGTGGGGACGCGTTCCATATTTGGTACCCCCATTCTTGCAGGAAATAGGGGTACCCCTTGGTTAATTCGACAATCTTCTTTAGCAGGTCATCATCTATTATTTCGCCTTCTTCTTCGATTGGCTGTCGAATTGCCGCTGCGGCATCAAGTTTCGATAGTGCATCAACCTCAGGAAAAATGAAAAGTCTCTCAGCATAAGATTTCGCGTTCCCTGAGAGCGCTGCTATAGCCGGAAGGCCTGCCCCGAATAGGAGTATTGGTAATGCCCGCTGATTAATACGGTGAATAGCGACAATCAAAGCAGCCAGTTCCTCAACCGAAAGATATTGCACTTCATCGATCAGTAGAGCCCATCCTTTATTAGCGGCTTTTGCAGCCTCGCCAACTTTTAGAAACAGCTCGGTAATATCATATTCGAGGTTGCCGCTGTCAGCCACGCCGGGCTCAGGATCAACAGATACTTCGAAATCACCCACATTGACTTTAAAAGCACCTGCAAAACTACGAAGTGCACGCATGGCGGCATGTGTGGCGGTTTTGGCTGTTTCGACAAGTGACAGCTTGCGAAGGATTTGATGTACTTTCGGGTAAAGCAGGTCGACCAGTTTCCGATCTTCGGGAGCTTCTATGAATGAAGTCAGGTAGCCGTACCCTTCTGCGATTTGTTCAATCTTGTTTAGAAGAACCGTTTTCCCTACACCTCGTAAACCTAAGAGCATTTGGGATTGTGCGGGACGGCCAAGCAAGATGCGCTGCAGTGCAATCTCTGCATTAGAAATGATTTCCTCCCGGCCAGCTAATTCAGGCGGTTGAGAACCGGCTCCGGGTGAAAACGGATTTCGAACTGGATCCATATTTAGCTCTTTAGGGATAGTTATAGCGCATTGTGGATATACTCACATATAATACCCTATAAATCAATAACTACGTAATTTATCACTGCACATCACCCCTTTTTCCACATCACCCGGTAGAGATCGAAGCGGCGGTCTTTCAGGTTTTGCACCGCGCCGGACTGGCGGCTGGTGAGCAGGTCGTCGAGGGAGAGGTCGGCGAGCGCTATGGTCTCGGTGTTGGGCGCGGTGTCGGCGGCGACGCCGTCGCGGGCGAAGGGGAAGTCGCTGGGCGTCAGGATCGCGCTTTCGGCATAGTGAATGTCCATATTCTCGACATGCGGCAGGTTGCCGACCACGCCAGAGGTAATGACATAGCATTGGTTCTCGACCGCGCGGGCCTGACAGCAATAGCGCACGCGCAGATAACCGCGTCGCTCGTCTGTGCAGAAGGGCACGAACAGCATCATCGCGCCCTGATTGGTGAGGTGCCGCGCCATTTCCGGGAATTCGCTGTCATAGCAGATCATCACGCCGATCGGCCCGCAATCCGTGGGGATCACATTGGCGCCATAGCCGCCCTTGATGTTCCACCATTCGCGCTCGGAGGGCGTGGGGTGCAGTTTTTCCTGCGTATAAACCCCGCCATCGCGCAGGAACACATAGGAGATATTGCGGATGTCGCCATTGTCCATCTTCGTCGGGTGCGAGCCGCCGATGATGTTGATATTATAGCTGACCGCCATTTGTTCCATGAACTTGCAATAGCGTTCGGTATAACCGGCGATCTTCTCGATGGCTTCGGTCGGGCCGAGCTTGGCTTTCTCGATAGAGAGCAGTTCCAGCGTGAACAGCTCCGGGAAGACGACGAAATCGCTGCGATAATCGGCAGCGACATCAATCCAATATTCGACCTGATCCTCAAACTCGTCAATCTTGGAAATGCCGCGCATCTGCCACTGCACGGTCGCCACGCGCACGGAAGAAGGCAGGCGTTTGGCGTCGCGTGCCCTGCGCGCTCTGGCTTTCTCCGGCGCGAGTGGGTTGGGCCAGAACATCAGCACGGCCAGACCGCTGCTGTCCAGATCGGTAGCATCATAGGCTTTCAATATGGCGCGCGGTTCGAAGCCTTGCGTCATCTGAAACTCGATAACCGGATCACGCTGTTGCTTGTCGACCACCGCGTCGAGATAGGCCTGCGGGTCGGGATATTGCTTCTTGCGGCGTTTATAGCCGGGCATGCGCCCGCCAAAGGCGATGCCTTTCAGCTCGAAATATTGGCATAATTCCTGCCGGCGGCGATAGAAACGCTGGCCTATGCGCCAGCGCCGATAGCCGGGGTCAACGCAGACCTCCATGCCATAGAGCACATCGCCATCCTCATCATGGCGCGTCGCAAAGCCGCCGCCGGTGATCTCGTCCCAGCTATGTTGCGCAAAGGCGAGCGTTTCGCTGACGATCAATGTGGCGCAATGGCCGACAATGTCGCCCTCATATTCTGCAACAAACTGCCCTTCGGGGAAATTGTTGATCTGGCCGCGGATCTGCGCGCTCGAAAAGCCTTCGGTCTTGCCATAAACCTTGCGAGACAGGGCAGCGATAGCGCGGGCGTCTGCGGGCTTTGCTTCGCGGATGATAAGTTTGGCTTGGGTATTAGGCATGATGCATATCGTGGTGCAGGAAGTGCATCATGTCACCAACGCCTTTCAATGCTGAGAGTCCAAGGCCGTGATGACATTCAGAAGATGCCGTGGCGAAAATGCTGGTTTTCTGTGATCCGGAGCGCAGCGTACTACAGATATGTGAGCATCGGAAGCGCGGAAAAGTGGCATTTGCAGACCGGCAGGGCTGAATGTCTTCACGATTAAAGGGTCAGAACGGTACTTCGTCGTCAAGATCATTGTCGAAATTCGGCTGGGGTGCATTGTCGCGTACGCTGCTACCGCCAGAACGCCCGCCGCCACTGCCGCTGCCATAGCCGCCATCATCATAACCACCTGATGAGCGACCACCGCCGCCTTGACCGCCACCGCCGGGCGCGCCGTCCAGCATGGTCATGACTGCGCCGGGGCCTTGCAGCACGACTTCGGTCGAGTATCGGTCATTGCCGTCACGGTCTTGCCATTTGCGGGTGCGTAGCTGGCCTTCGAGATAGACCTTGCTGCCCTTGCGCAGATAGCGCTCGGCGACGCCAGCCAGCCCTTCGGAGAAGATGGCGACTGTGTGCCATTCGGTGCGCTCCTTGCGCTCGCCGGACATGCGGTCTTTCCAGTTTTCCGACGTGGCGATGCGCAGGTTGCAGACCTTGCCGCCATTCTGAAAGCTTTTCACTTCCGGGTCTGCGCCCAGATTGCCGACCAGAATGACCTTGTTAACGCTGCCTGCCATGAAAAGACTCTCTTTTTTGAGTTTATACCCAGCCGCCCCAGCCCGGCTCCCCCTCCCAACCTCCCATAAGATACCCTGTCGGGAAGTTGGGAGGGGGAGTGGGCTGGCGCCGCCCCTGAAATTGGCCTCGGAAATCGCCTTCACAGCAATTTCGAGTCAGGCTCTTATAACCCGAAGCCGACCGCCGTCCAGTAGGTGATCCCGGCTGCGGCATAAGCCAGCACAAAAAGATAGGTCGTCATGAAGATCGGCCAGCGCCAGCCATTGGTTTCGCGCTTGGTGACAGCGATGGTAGAAATGCACTGCGGTGCAAAGACGAACCACGCAAGAAAGGCGAGAGCTGTGGGCAGCGACCAGTCGCTTTTGAGCCGCTCACCCAGCGATTGTTCCAGCGCTTCCTCATCATCGCCTGCATCGATGCTGTATGTTGTGGCCAGCGCAGCAACAGCGACTTCGCGCGCTGCCATGGCGGGGATGAGCGCGAGCGAGATGTCGCGGTTAAAGCCGATGGGTTCCATGATGACATTGAGGCCACCGGCAATGCGTCCGGCAGCACTATATTCGACTGGCGAAATATCCGAGCCTTCAGGCGGCTTGGGGAAGCTCAGCAACGCCCAGAGGATCACGGTCGATGCGAAGATGATCGTGCCTGCGCGTTTCAGGAAAATAGCGGCGCGTTGCCACAAGCCCAAGGCGATGTCCTGCCAGCGCGGCCACTGATATTTCGGCATTTCCATCAGGAAACCGCTCGATTTTCCCTTGGTGACGGTGCGGCGCAACACCAACGCTACGAGCATCGCGCCGATGATGCCGCCAATATAAAGGCTGAAAAGCACCAGCCCTTGCAGCCCAACGCCCCAGCCTACGCTGCGCGCTGGAATGAACGCGCCGATGATGACGGCATAGACAGGCAGCCGCGCAGAGCAGGTCATGAGCGGGGCGATCAATATGGTGGTCAGCCGGTCTTTGGGATCGCTGATAGAGCGTGTGGCCATGATACCGGGGATGGCGCAGGCAAAAGACGAGAGCAGCGGGATGAAGGCACGGCCCGACAGGCCGACCCTGGCCATCAGCCCGTCCATCAGAAAGGCAGCGCGGGTCATATAGCCGGTGGCCTCAAGCATCAGGATGAAGAAGAACAGGATCAGGATTTGCGGCAGGAAGACGATGACCGAGCCGACGCCTGCGATGATGCCATCAACAAGGAAGGATCGGAAATAGCCCGGTGATGTCACCGCTGTGGCGGCGTCGCCAAGCAGTTCGGCCCAGCTTTCGATCATCGCTATTGGAGCCTCAGACCATGCATAGACCGCCTGAAACATAAGAAAGAGCAGGGCAAGCAACAGCACGGGCCCGCCCACAGGATGCAGCGCAACTTTATCGACCGCATGGGTGAGCCGGCGCGATGGCGTTTCCGACAGGATAGCGCCGAGCGCTATCGCTTGCGCCTTGGCACGACGTGTTGCAAAATCATCGGGCGTAGCAGGGGGGCGTAGTTCGATAGCGCCGCTGCCAATATTATGTGTCAATGCTTGCAGCACTGCATCAAGGCCGTGTTTGCGCACGGCAACAGTCGGAATAACAGGGACGCCGAGCGCATGGGACAGCGCTTGCGCATCCAGCTGCAGCCCGTCACGTTCGGCCAGATCGACCATGTTGAGTGCGACGATGGCAGGCAGGCCGAGGTCCAGCACCTCCAGTGTGAAACGCAAATGATTTTCCAGATTGGCTGCATCAATGACGATGAGCAGCGCATCGGGCAGCCGCTCCCCAGCCTGTTTGCCCATGATGACATCGCGCGTTACCTGCTCATCCGGGCTTGTCGGGGTGAGGCTGTATGTGCCCGGCAGGTCGACCAGCTCGATGGGGCGGCCATCAGCGAGGCTGATGCGCCCCGATTTGCGTTCAACCGTGACGCCGGGATAATTGCCAAGCTTCTGCCGCGCGCCGGTCAGCGCGTTGAATAAAGCACTTTTGCCGGCATTGGGGTTGCCGACCAGCGCAATCAGCGGTGAAGCCGTCATTCCGCTGCGACCCTATCCGTCTCTTGCCCATTAGCATCATCGCGCTTGATACCCGGCCGTACATGGATAGCGCGCGCATGGTCGCGGCGCATGGCGATGGTCATGCGGCCTACGCGACAGGCGAGCGCTCCTTGGCCCAGAAGGCCGGCACGGTGCAACGGTTCGATACTGGTGCCTTCGTCAATTCCGAACTCACGTAATCTTTGACCTTCGCTCGACGAAAGCCTGTCCCATTCAACCCTGTCTATGAAGGCCGGTTGGCCAAGAGGCAATTGATGTAGATGCAAGAACATATACCTTGTGATTTTGCGAACGATTATCATTATCCGGCGCGTTGCGCGAGTCTTTTTTCTATCGTCAGCTGCTCTATTATGGCTGGCTATGCTATCCGCTTCCCTGCATAGGGCATTTATGGCGCGCATTGACACAGATCATCATAACCGTCTTCCACAGGGCATGAAGATGTGGGAATTTGTCATGTTGATGGCTGTAATGACGGCTATTCCGGCCATGTCGATCGATATGATGCTGCCCGCTTTGCCAGATATTGGGCGCGATTTAAATGTGTCTAACCCCAATGACCGACAATCAGTGGTTCTGTTTTTCTTTCTTGGGCTGGCGGCGGGTTCGCTTTTTTATGGCCCACTGTCGGATCGATATGGTCGCCGCGCTATCTTGATAGCGACACTTTGTTGTCTATTGGCTATGACCATTATTGCCGCTCTGGCACCCAGCTTTCCTATCTTGATTGGCGTACGTCTGGCGGCTGGTTTCTTCGCCGCAGCATGCAGGGTTACGGTTGTGAGTATCGTGCGGGATTGCTTTCGTGGTGATGCTATGGCGCGGATTATCTCATTGATCATGATGGTCTTCATTATCGTGCCAATGCTGGCACCAAGCCTGGGCTACTCTATTTTGTTATTTGCCCCTTGGCGCTTCATCTTCTGGATATTGGCTGCACTTATATTACTGATTTTGATTTGGGCCTCGGTGCGCTTGCCTGAAACGCTGGCAATTGAGAACCGTACGAGTATTGGCGCTCGTGACCTTGCTGCAACATTTGCCCGGATTGTGAGTAATCGCAATTCCATCGGGCATATGCTGGCCAGCGGGTTGATGATGGCTGGTATGGTTGGCTTTGTGGTCTCGGTACAGCAGATTTTTTATGATGTTTTCGAGGCGCCGGATATATTCCCTTTAGCTTTTGCGGTTATGGCAGCCGGGATGGTGGTCGGCAGTATGCTGAACAGCCGACTGGTTGAGCGTTTTGGCGCGCGGCGCATGAGTCAGACAGCCGTCATCCTTTTGGTCCTGCTTTCGGCACTGCATTGTGCAGTCATTATCTCCGGCTATGAAACCCTCATTATTTTTTCGCTTATCCAAGGTCTGGGTAATTTGTTCTTCGCTTTTGCAGGCGCTAATTTCAGTGCGATTTCACTTGAGCCTTTCACCAAAGGGGCTGGGCTGGCTTCCTCGGTTCAGGCTTTTCTGTCGACATTGATTTCTGCTTTGCTCGGTGGCGTTATAGGAGCCCATTTTGATGGCAGCCCGCTGCCTATAGCTATTGGTTTTTTGACCTTCAGTTCCTTGTCATTGCTGGTCATTGCCTGGGCTGAGGGCTGGAAGCTGTTTCGTCGGCCTGGCTTGGCGGCTATGCGTAAAGAGGTGCCGTGCATAGGCGAAGGCCCGACATGATAAGCCGGGCCTTCTCTCGGTTCCATATTATCTGAGGCGGGGCTCAGGCATCTTTGCCGCCTGGCGTATGGGCACCCGGCATAGGGGGTACGGGTTGTGGCGGTGTATCGGCATCATCTTCATGCACATCGACAATACCGCGCCCGACATGGCTCTTGCGATAGCCATAGATGAAGTACAGCACGAGGCCTAGCCCACCCCAAATCGGCAATACCAGTTTCGCTTCGAGGGGCAGAGAGAAGAACAGGCCGACTGTTCCGATTACTGCCAGTGGCGCAATGACCCATATCAGCGGTGTACGGAAAGGACGGTGGCGGTCAGGCTGCTTGATGCGCAGGACCATTACAGCAATGGCAACCATGAAGAATGCGAACAATGTCCCTGAATTGGAGACTTCCGCGAGGCGCCCTACCGGGAATAATGCCGCTGCAATGGCGACGACGACACCTGTTATTATGGTTACGATGTGCGGTGTTTTCCATTTGGGGTGAATGGAGGCGAGCTTCTCCGGCAGCAACCCGTCACGCGACATCACGAAGAAGATGCGTGTCTGGCCGAAGAGCATGATCAGGATAACCGACGGCAGCGCGAGGAAGGCGGCAAGCCCGATCAGATTGCCAATCCACGGATAGCCTATTTCCCGCAAGACATGGGCGAGGGCTTCTCGTGAGCAGGCCAGCGGCTCTCCACCCGCAGCGATAAGGGGACGGCACGTGTCAGCCAGTTCTTTTGAGCCGGCGATCAATGCTGTACCGGCCGCATCAGTAACAGGCTGCGCACCGATTGTTCCGATCGCGCCAGCAGCGACAAACAGATAGAAGATGGTGCATATCAACAGGCTGCCGATCAGGCCGATTGGGACGTTTCGCTGAGGGTTTTTGGTTTCCTCTGCGGCTGTTGAAACAGCATCGAAGCCCACATAAGCGAAGAAGATTACGGCTGCGGCGGTCAATACGCCACCTGTTCCATTTGGTATAAAGGGTTCAAATTGTGCGCCGTTCATCATTGGCAGGGACAGCGCAATAAAGACGCTGAGCGCTGTTACCTTCACAGCCACCAATATGGCGTTCACAAAAGCGCTTTCGCGTGTGCCGACCAGCAACAGGCCTGTAACCAACAGTGCGATAACGGCGGCCGGGATGTTGATGATTCCGCCTTGATCCGGCCCGGCGGTCAAGGTTTCGGGCAGCACAATGCCCAGCGAACTGTCCAGCAGGCCGACAAAATATCCTGACCAGCCGACAGATACGGCGCTCGCTGCAACGGCATATTCCAATATGAGTGCCCAGCCTACTGTCCACGCCAGCAATTCGCCCATCACCGCATAAGTATAAGTATAGGCGGAACCGGAAACCGGGACCATGGACGCGAGTTCAGAATAACAAAGCGCGGCGACCGCGCAGACAAAGCCTGCGATAATGAAGCTGATCATCATGCCCGGCCCTGCATATTGGGCAGCAGCAGAGGTCAGAACGAAAATACCGGTGCCGATGACAGCGCCAACACCCAATAAAGTGAGCTGTACAGCGCCCAATGAGCGCGTGAGCGACTTCTTCTCGGCGGTCGCCAATATGGCATCCAGCGATTTTACACGACCAAATATCATGCAGCATGTCCCTTATGTTTGTCGCGCATGGGCATGCGCTATGTTGAGGCGGGAGACTATCGGCTAAAACAGGATGTGCAAGGGGGTAGCCGATGATCGCTTTGTCAGATTACGGCTTGTGGGGATTTAGGATTCCCATTTGCGCGGAGATATGATTCATACTCCGGATGGAACGCTTTGTACTGACCGATGCCCAATGGGCGAAGATGGAACCGCAT
>Ga0070727_10001221_pt1 | contig 27748 bp, 27 predicted proteins | sample tdAd472_FD_66722 | JGI IMG/M metagenome (GOLD analysis project Ga0070727, IMG submission 66722) | Marine sediment microbial communities from the Atlantic coast under amendment with organic carbon and nitrate - tdAd47.2 | ecosystem: Environmental > Aquatic > Marine > Coastal > Sediment | place...
GAAACGGCAAATACCTGCCAATCCGGATTGCCGAAATAGAGATCGACCATGGCCGGAATGCCCATGGCAACAGCCAGCACTGAAAGCAGGCTGCCGGTCACAAGAAAAATGGGGCGAAGGTCCTTCACCTGAGTTTCGTCCGTTTCCTAAAAGAGTGTCCCTATCCTTGGTGGGGATTCTTCGCCGAAAACGGCCTCAATGTCCATTATTTATAGGGAAAATCAGCCAATGGGTCCTGAAACCGGGTGGCCGATCATGTTGAGGAACTCTTGTCGGGTGGTGGCATTGTCGCGGAAAGCACCGAGCATACGGCTGGTCACCATGGAAACGCCGGGCTTATGAACACCCCGTGTCGTCATGCATTGGTGGACCGCATCGATGACGACAGCAACCCCTTTGGGCTTTAAAACCTGCTCGATGGCTCCAGCAATCTGGGCCGTCATTTTTTCTTGGATTTGTAAGCGCTTGCCATAGGCCTCAACGATACGGGCCAGCTTACTAATGCCGACAACCCGACGATCCGGCAGATAAGCCACATGGGCCTTGCCAATGATTGGTGCCATGTGGTGCTCGCAATAGGATTCAAACCGAATATCGCGCAACACAACGATCTCGTCGTAGCCCTCAACCTCTTCAAAGGTCCGCTCAAGAATTTCTTCGGGATCAGTATCGTAGCCAGCAAACCACTCTTCAAAGGCACGTGCCACGCGGGCAGGCGTATCAAGCAAGCCCTCACGCTCAGGGTTGTCTCCTGCCCATGAAATCAAGGTCCGGACGGCCGCTTCGGCCTGCTCACGACTTGGTTTGTCAATGGCATCCGTTTTCACCAGTCCAATAGGTTTGGTCTTGGTTGTCATGATCGATCCTCTATGGGTTCCTTTGGGCTCTTACGGGCCTCATGTAGGCCTTCTATATAACCGTTCAAGGTGAATTATACTAATTCAAGCGCCTTGCGCCAAAGGGTGAGTCGAGAGAAAAGGCGGGAATAGCAATATCAAACTGCTCTCCCCCTTTACTAATCATCGTGTAGCTCCCGACCATGATTCCAGAAGGAGTGGAGAGCGGAGTGCCGCTGCTGTATTCGAAGCCTTGTCCAGGCTCCAAGACAGGCTGCTCACCAATCACACCTTCGCCCCGCACTTCTTGAACCTGCCCCATGGCATCGGTGATATGCCAATAGCGAGAAAGAAGCTGCACGGTCTCATCGCCGTGGTTTTCGATCAGCACATGATAGGCCCAAACATAGTGGTTGTTTTCTGGAGCCGACTGGTCCTCGATATATTCCGGCTGGACGCTGACTTTTATGTGACGGGTAACTTCCGAATACATGGTTTGTCCTTAAGTTGCGCTACAAGAGCCGCCACCAAGGACGCAAAACTTGGCGCAGTGGGGGTGGTTGAGCCGTACGGATTTCGATGAAGCAGCCAAATCACGGCCCATTTCGAAGCGCTCATCATAGGGCAGCAATGTACAAGGCATCACCACGGGGCCATCATCATCCTTTCGCCGAATAACCATGCGCGACGTGGCGCACATCATAGCCTCAGGGCTTACCCCCAAAATCGCCCAGCAAGAAACGGTGATCTCAGGAACATCGGTCGTTTCATCCATTTCGGGAAACAGCACCAGGGCCGTGGGGTCGTTGGCATCGACGGGGATTTGATAGACGTCGAATAAAGCACGGTATCCATCGCGCACACTTTCTTCCGGCTCATGCCAGTGGGACCGCCCGGCAACCGCGACCCTAAATCCGTTTTCGACCAGCCACTTCACACCACCGAGCATCGGCTCCCAGCTTTTTTTGCCCCGCAGCTCTTCGTGGCGCTCTTGTTTGTAGTGGTCGATAGAAACCCGAAACGTCATTTTGTCGGCATAGGCGTCTTTGAGCGCTAGAAGAGATTGCTGCTTGTTAATCAGCGGCTTCATCGCATTGGTCAGTACCAAGATCGAAAAACCACGCTCCAAGCAAGTTTTAAGAATTTCTGGAAAGGCCGGATTCATAAATGGCTCGCCGCCGGTGAAACCTATTTCCTCAACAGCCAAACCGTCGCGCTCAATCTCGTCAAGGTACGGGATCACTTCATCCAACGTAATATAGGCCAGGCGATCATTGGTCGGGCTCGACTCGATGTAGCACCCCTGGCAGGTCAGGTTGCAAAGTGAGCCAGTGTTGATCCAGAGCGTATGGAGCCGCGTGAGGCCCACCAAAGCGCGCTCTTCACCTTTGGCGGTCACTTCGGGATGTTGAAACTTCTCTGGGGCGAGACGTTGAATTTCCATTGCAAGGACAGTGTTTTCAATCTGCTGAACTAGATATCAATGGTTTAGCCGGAGAGATCGATGAATGCCAAATAAACTTTCTGTGTTGACCATCAGCTTGCTTGACGGGAGCGAAGCTGGCTCGTTATATGACCAGCCTAACGCGGGTGTAGTTCAATGGTAGAACGGCAGCTTCCCAAGCTGCACACGAGGGTTCGATTCCCTTCACCCGCTCCAATCTCTCTTCTTTCCAAAAAACCTAAACAGACCTATCCTTTCTCCAAATGCTAGAAATGCTCGGAGGCGGTAATGATCGATCTGTTTTATTCTCCCACGCCCAATGGTCAAAAGATCACCCTCATGCTGGAAGAGCTTGGGATCGACTACAGAATCGTGCCGATTAATATTCGCAAGGATGATCAGTTCGATCCTGATTTCTTGAAAATTTCTCCCAACAACCGAATCCCCGCCATCATCGATCACAAGCCAATCAATGGCGGCAAGGCCATGCCGCTTTTTGAATCCGGTGCCATCCTTGAGTACCTAGCCGATAAAAATGGCCGCTTCCTGCCAACCTCTGGCCCCTTGCGCTATGAAGCTCTGCAATGGCTGCACTGGCAGATGGGCGGCATCGGCCCCATGGTTGGGCAAAATTTTCATTTCAATAAGGCTGCGCCCGAAAAAATCCCCTACGCCATTGAGCGCTACGTCAACGAGACCAAGCGCCTCTATGGGGTTCTAGACAAGCACTTGAAGGGCAAAGAGTTTGTTGCGGGAGATTACTCCATCGCCGATATGGCCCTCTGGCCCTGGATCAACCGCTGGGAAGCCCAGTCGGTTAACATTTTTGATTGGCCTAACCTGGAAGCCTGGCTCGAACGCGTCGCCGAACGGCCCGCCACTGAGCGTGCTCTAGACTTGTCCGACGCTTTTGACTGGGATTCTGCTCTCAATGAAGACGGAAAAGCATCCTTGAAAGCAGCAATAGAGGCAGCAGGGTTATAAGAAACGGGAATCGAATTATGTTGTTTATCCGTACGCTCTTCATATCCATTTGCGCCATTTCTATGCTGGCCGTTCCATCATTTGCCCAGAACGCTGAAAAGGCCATCAAGCGCCTTGATAAGAATGGCGACGGGCAGGTCAGCAAGAGTGAGTGGAAGAAATATGGGAAGCCCATTAAGGGCTTCAAGAAAATGGACACAGACGGCAATGGGTTTTTGTCTCTTGAGGAGTTTGAGGCGCGCTTCGGCGGCGGCAAAGGTTCTGGCATATCTCAATCGACACCCAAACCCGCACCACAAGCCAAAAAAGTAATTGCTCCGCAAGGAATGGACGGGTGGCAGGGCCCGATGATCGACGTTCATTCTCAGGTGGATGGAAAAACCGATCTTTCCTCAATTGTGCCCATGCTGGATCAAGCCGGCATCCATAAAGTTGTTCTTTCCACTCGATTTAAGCAACCGAGTATCGACGTCATTGCGCTTGCACGACAACATCCCACTCGCATTATTCCGGCGGCAAAAACCAAAACAAAAGCCTTCATGAAAGGGCAGGCAGGCTACCCTGATGACTTCTTGGAAGAACTCGGCCGTTACGACTACAAAGCAATGGCTGAAGTTATTATGTGGCACGCCGCAAAGAAGGGCGTTGGTGCTGGTCGAGCCGTGATTCAGCCAGATGATCCCCGGATCAAGCCCATGATCAAGGCCGCACGAGAGGGAGGATATCCTTACATTGTTCATGTGGAAACCGGCGATATGGGCTGGGACAAGGGCGGCTATGTTGAAAAACTTGAAAAATTATTTGCTGCCAATCGGGATATCGCTTTTGGCATGATTCATATGGCGCAGATGGATATGGACGATGTGACTACTCTGCTGCCGCGCCACCCCAACCTCTTTTTCATCACCTCCCACTCAAACCCGGTCACAATTGGCTTTAGTAAGCTGCCTTGGACAAGAATGTTTGATAGCGAGAGCCTAAAGCCACAGTGGAAATCACTTATCGAAGCCCATCCGGACCGCTTTGTCCTGGGTTTCGACAACGTATTCCATTTCCATTGGGAAGGTCGCTTCATCCCCCAAGTGAGAGTTTGGCGCAAAGCCTTAGCCGAACTTCCTGATGATGTGGCTCATATGGTCGCTCACAGAAATGCCGAGCGTCTATGGAAGATTCCACCCGTCCAGTAATTCTCCTTTGTCTTTCGGGTTGGAAAAACTTAAGGTGCGAGCTTGATCTCAATCATGGGGCGGAGGCGGTTAAACCGTTTAAAACCGCCTATCTGAGCCGCTTTGATTTTGGAGCAAATTGCAATGGGTCGCCGTGAGACCGAAAATCGCAAGAGCATGACGCCACCGCTCTCCCCGGTCCTGTTTGCCGGGATGGCTTTGCGCCCTATGCCTTTGGCGCTGTTGCAGCCTGCGCTTAAGATCGCCATGAACACCATCCAACGGCGTCACCCGGAAGTCTTTGACCGTCTTTCCTGCTTGGAAGACCCGATCTATTTAATCGACCCGGTGGACCTGCCCTTTGTGTTCGTCCTGTGCCCTGACCCGCTGCTACCAACTCTCCATGCTGAACGCGATGCCATTGGCCTTGACGTCACGGCGACCATTCGGGGGCCTTTGATGTCTCTGATCGGTTTGTTGGAAGGCACCACCGACGGTGATGCGCTGTTTTTCTCCCGCGATTTAGTCGTTGAAGGTGATACGGAAGCCGTCGTGGCGCTGCGCAATGCGGTCGATGGCGCAGAGATTGATGTTTTAGAAGACCTTTTAGCCGCCCTTGGCCCCCTTTCGCGTCCAGCTCGCCGGGTTGTGGGTGGGGTAACCGGCTTGTTCTCCATGGCTGCCCGTGACCTTGAAATGGTCCGCAATGCGCTGATTGCCCCCGCCCTGCGCCAAGGCGATATTCAGGCTGCTAAGCTCAAAAAAATGGATGAAAAAATAACCACTATGGGCCGCCAAGGCCGCCGTCAACGCGCACGAAACAAAGACGAATAGATGACCAAAAAGCTTGAACTCGTATGTCCGGCGGGGACCCCCGCTTCCCTTAAGGCCGCCGTCGATTCTGGCGCCGATGTGGTTTATCTGGGATTTCGCGACGAAACCAATGCACGCAACTTCCCAGGCCTCAACTTCAGCCGAGACGAGCTGCACCAAGGCTTGGACTACGCCCATGAGCGCAATGCTCATGTCTATGTAGCCATCAACACCTTCCCCGAAGCTGGCAACCCAGGCCCCTGGCGCAAAGCTGTTGATGATGCTGCCAAAATCGGTGTCGATGCGGTTATCCTTGCCGATATCGGCTTAGCTGATTATGCCACTCAAACCCACCCAGATTTACGCCGTCATCTTTCGGTTCAGGCCTCAGCCTCTAACCCTGAAGCCATTAAGTTTTATACCGAGGCCTTCGGCGTCCAGCGGGTAGTTCTGCCGCGCGTTTTAACGCTTCCAGAGATTGCTGCGCTGAATAAAGAAATCGATGTTGAGACCGAGGTCTTCGTGTTTGGAGGCCTTTGCGTCATGGCGGAAGGGCGCTGCGCGCTTTCTTCTTATGCCACCGGCGAGTCGCCCAACATGAGCGGAGTCTGCTCGCCTGCAAGCCATGTACGCTATGAAGACGAAGGCGATCGCATGGTTTCTCGCTTGGGCGAATTTACCATCAACGCCTTTGAGCCAGACGAAAATGCCGGTTACCCAACCCTCTGCAAGGGGCGGTTCGTGACCGAGGGCGACCCTCAGTATCTTTTTGAGGAGCCAACCAGCCTAAATGCTGCCGACATGCTGCCCGAATTGATGGAGGCCGGTGTTACGGCTCTCAAGATCGAAGGGCGCCAGCGGGGACGGGCCTATATTGGCCAGGTGGTCGCAGCTTTCCGCAAGGTGGTCGATGCCGCTGCCGAAGGACAGAAGGTCAAGGTCGACCTGACAGCCGTCACTGAGGGTCAGCAGAAGACTTCTGGTGCATACGAGAAAACCTGGCGGTAGAACGAAAATGAGCACAGCAAACACACCTAAGCTAGCCATGGGACCCGTCCTGTTTAACTGGAAGCCCGAAGTCTGGCGCGATTTTCATTTCCGCATCGCCGATGAGGCCCCTATTGATACGGTTTATGTGGGCGAGGTCGTCTGTTCCAAACGCTCACCCTTTTATCTGCCCCACATTGCCGATGTGGTCGAGCGGCTCTTGGCAGCTGATAAAAAAGTCATCCTATCGACCCTGGCGCTTATTATGAACAAGCGCGAGATGGATTCAGTGCGCGAAATCGCCGCCGACGATGATTTGATGGTCGAAGCAAATGACGTGTCTGCCGTGGCGCTGCTAAAAGGCAAGCCCCATGCTATCGGCCCCTTCGTCAATGTCTACAACGAAGGCACGCTCGACTATTTAGTGCGCAATGGTGCGAGCCGCATTTGCCTACCGGTCGAGTTGTCTGCCGATTCCATTGGCGCATTGTCCAAAAACAGCGATGTGGAATTGGAAGTCCAAGTTTTTGGCAGATTGCCTTTAGCCGTTTCGGCCCGCTGCTACCACGCGCGGACCCATAACCTTGCCAAGGACAACTGCCAATTTGTCTGCGACAAGGACCTGGACGGATTAGACTTAGATACGATGGACGGAGAGCCCTTCCTCGCCGTCAACGGCATCCAAACCATGTCTTATACCTACTGCAATATGATTGGCGACGTGGACCTCTTAAAAGAATCAGGGGTCAAACACTTCCGCCTGTCGCCTCACACCGGCGATATGGTCAAGGTCGCTAAGGCTTTCCAAGGCGTTATAAGTGGCAAAATATCGGCTGAAGAAGCCGATGATGCCATCGCTCAAGAAATCAACGATATGCCCATTTCCAACGGCTATCTGCACGGAAAAGAAGGCGTTTTGCTTGAAGGAGCACTCGCTGAATAGCTAGTCAGGCCAAGTTGTCCTCGATGCCGGGAAGCAAACAGCTACGGTCGTTCCCTTATCAAGCGTGCTATTGATTTTTAATTCACCCGCAAATAGCTCCACCAAGCTGTGGCACAGATAGAGCCCCAGGCCCGTTCCTTCAATCTTTCGAGTATGGTGACGATCAGCCTGCTCAAATGGATTGATAGCGCGCTTCACATCGTGGGGTGACATACCAATTCCACGATCCACAACAGAAATAGCAATTCCACCGGATTCGACTTTCGCGACAACCCTGACGCGCCCCCCCTCATGGGAGAACTTGATGGCGTTGGAAAGTAGGTTATTCAAAATTTGAGTCAAAACCCGCTCGTCGCCCATTAAGGTCGGAAATTCTGGATCGATGTCCAACGCCACGTCGATATCATTGGGGTGGGCCAGAATGGCGCATTGACTGATACAGGACTCTAGTAAATCGGCAACGGCAATCTTTTGCTCAATGAGCTCATATTTCCCCGCTTCGATTTTGGAAAGATCAAGAATGTCATTGATCAGATTAACCAGCAATGTGCCGCTCTTATGGATATCGTCGGCGTATTCCTTGTAACGGGCGTTGCCGAGCGGACCGAACATCTGATGACGCATTACGTCACAAAAACCCATGATCGCATTCAGGGGGGTTCTTAGATCATGACTCATAAGGGCCAAAAACTCAGATTTTGCCCTGTTTGCCCGCTCTGCCGCCTTCTTGGCCTGGTAGAGATAGAAAAAGATGACCGATAAGACCATCAAGGCGACCACTAAATAGGGAAGGTATTGCTCGAATTTAAAGCCTTGCTGATACTGAACCTGAACCCACTTATTGAGAATTGTCTGACGTGTCTCTTGGGACATAGCAGCGATCACCTTATTGGCAATGCTGACCAGCTGCGGATAGTCGTCGCGCACCATAATTCTCAGGTCAAAAACAAGACCCGTATCCCCAGATATTTTTAAATTGGTAAATCCGTGCTTGGCGATGCTGTGAGCCAAGACCGGCATAATGTCGACAAAAGCATAGGCTTCGCCTTGCGAAACCGCCATTAAGCCTTCTCGCACGTTGGAAACCGGCAGATAATTGAAATCTGGATAGGCCGCGCTCATCATTTTATGGGCGGTGAAATTGCGACCGATGGCTATCGTCTTTCCCTTCAAATGGGTCGCGTCGGGAATGTAGTTTTCATTTTTTGACGTGGCGATAGCCAAGGGAAAGCTGGCATAGGGTTCGGTAAAGCGAGAATAGGCTTTTCGCCCTTCGGTTTCACCAACACTATAGATAAGGTCCACTTCTTTCGATTTGACTGCGTGCAGCTCCCGCAGGAAAGACTGGAAGGGGACGATTTTGCTCGACAGCCCCGCTTTTTTCGAGATTTCCTTCCAAAATTCAAAACCGATCCCCGCTGGCTGGCCAGTGTCTTTGAAAGTAAAAGAAAAGGGCTCCCAGTTGGTGGTCGTCGCGGCTCTTACGGTGGTGTTTTTGACAAACCGCTGCTCAGCTTCGGTTAAAGAGATTTCGCTCTGGGGAGTTCTGTAGACAAAATCCCCTAAGGTCAGTGGCGTATTTTCAGACAGGATACCAATTTGGATAAAGTCTGAAGCGATCAGCTTGATCCTCTGTTCATCAATTGATCCCACATCATGAATTTTGGGCATAACTGCCTGGGCGATCTGTTCTGATTCGAACTTCAGAGCTTCGACGCTCTTTTTCTGGCTGTCATACTTTTGCTTGATGATCGTAATAATTTCGTCGGGATTGTTCAGGGCGTATTTCCAACCTTTGATGCTGGCATCCCGAAACTTTCTAACTCGGTCAGGATGATTCTCGGCCTCCAGGCGGCTGGTAAACAGGTTGACGTCATAATACTCGGCGCCATAAATGCTAGGATTGAAGAGGGTGTATTTTTTTCCCGATTTTTCAATTTGATAGAGCTCATTAGTCGTGAAAACCACCATGGCATCTACTTCGTTTTTAACAAACGGTTCAATGGTGTAGCTGGGCGGAACAACCTCGAATTCATCGGGCGCCAAGCCGAATTTTTTAAGCATCATCAAAAGCGAAATATCGCCAATGGTATCGCCAACCCCCATAACCTTCTTACCAGCTAAGTCTTTGGGAGATTTAAGGTGCGGTTGGGCCACAATGGCAATGGGCGAGCGCTTCAAGAAGTTCGCCAATAAAATGACGGGCTTGCCTTGCAAGTATTCAGCGATAAGAGAGGAATAGCCAACCCCGTAAGTTGCTTTACCTTCAACCACGTCTTCTAAAATGGATACGCCGTCTTTGAATTCGATCAGATCGACATCGAGGCCCGCTTCCTTATAGAACCCCTTTTCCTTCGCCGCATAAAATCCGGCAAATTCAAACTGGTGCTTCCATTGAAGTTGCAGTGAAACTTTGTCGAGATTTCCCGCTTGGGCAGTCGGCAGCACCAGCCCAACATAAAACAGGGCAAGAACCGTAATTTGGATAAGGAGATCTTTCCCTGTAAACGACTGCTTTTTCATTTTCCCACCAGCTTTACGGTATTTAGCCGTTCGTTAGCTTTATTTCACAAAGACGCCCCAAGGTCATGGGTTTTCTAATTTTGAGGACGTCAAGTTGAAGAAGGGCGAGAGGCCTAAATTTCGGCTGGATCGAAGATAAACAGCCCCTTTTGGCGAACTCCAAGGACGGTTTTGCTATTAGAAGCAGAAAAGCGTTGAAACCGGCCCACGCCTGGGCTACTTTCCGCCCGCTTTAATGAAGGAGAGATGGCCGAGTGGCTTAAGGCGCACGCTTGGAAAGCGTGTGTACCGCAAGGTACCCAGGGTTCGAATCCCTGTCTCTCCGCCATTAAAACGAGCTCCTGAAAAAGGGGCTTTTTTTGTGGCTGTTGTATACTAATGCCTCATCATCCCCCCAAGCGCGCGCTTGAAAAAATCTTAAGCCCCTCTAATATATAGATAATTATTCATCCACTACTAAAGGTGGTATTCTGGGGTTGCAGCATACAGAATTGTCTGCTGATATTCCGTCAGAGGGAGAGCTTCTATGGGTTTTCGAAAGCACTTAATAGGTGCGGCTTTTTGCGTGTTTGCTGTTGGTGCGTCATTCCCTTTAGCGCCATCTGCACTCGCCAGTGAATCCCCAATCCCCTTAGCAACGGCAGAATTCCCCCCTTACAACTACTCTCATGACGGTAAAATAGTTGGCTCCTCAGCCGATATTATTCGGGCTGTTTTTAAGCGGATGGGGCGTCAGGTATCCATCAAGATTTTGCCGCCCAAACGCGCTATGTGGAAATCTGCCGAGGGCGAATTTGCAGGTTATTTCACTTTCACAAAAAATGACCAGCGTCTGCGCGACTACTATTACTCGCCTGCCCTTGCGACCATCGCCGACGTCTTTTTCAAAAAACAGGATCGGGACATTTCCTGGGCCAGTCTTGATGATCTGAAGCTCTACACCGTCGGTGCGACAAAAGGATACAACTACGCCCCTGAGTTTTTAAAGGCCATCGAGGAGGGGCGTTTTAAGGTTGAGTATATCGTTTCCGAAACACCGGAATTTAACCATCTTCGGAAACTCGCATTTGATCGAGTTGACCTTGCCATCTGTGAGGTAACTCTCTGCAATCACCTTATCAAAAAGCATAAAAAAGAATTCAGCGGCTTAGATTATATTGATAGAGCCATTGGTCCTGTACGAACCTTTCATTTGGGGCTGTCTAAAAAATGGCCCGAGTCCAATGCACTCGCCCAAGAATTTGAGGCCGCCTTTGATGCCCTGCTCAACGAGGGCGTAATTACTCAAATTCATAAAAAACATGGTACGCGACGTGATGTGACTGAGGAAATGCGCTGATCATATGAGTGGCAATTGGATAAAGCGCAGCGATTCACAAAAAGGCAGACGACTGTCCGTCCGCTTGCTCATTTACATTCTGCTGTTTAGTTCGCTGATTACTCTGATTGGCACATCGGTCCAGCTCTATATGGATTTTCGATATGACGTGTCTCTCGTCGAGCGTCGGCTCGACGCGGTCAAAGAAAGCTATCTCACTGGCTTAGGCCGAAGCCTATGGGACATGAATGATCAGCAGACTCGAGCCCATGGGAACGGCATTCAAAATCTTCCCGATGTCGCTTTTGTTACAATCACACGAGAAACCGGTGAGTTGATTTTCGCAGGTGGAAATCAGCAAAAGGGTCAGGTGATTTCTCGGTCATTCAAAATTTCTCCTGATCAGTCAAAAGCCGGAAGCAAAGTACTTGGGGCCCTCTATGTCGAGGTTCCTTTAGGACCGCTATACCAACGACTAAAAAATAGAGCCCTGGTGATTTTGGCTACCCAGGCCATCAAAATATTTCTCGTATCATTCTTTATTCTATTTGTGTTCCACCTGCTGGTGACAAAGCGCATCGAGGTCATGGCCGACGGTCTCGGCAAACTCAATCTGCAAGACCCGGTTGAAAGCCTCGCTTTTGATAAGACGCCTGAGTTTAAGGAGCCTGATGAGCTTGATCAGATGGGCGGGGTAATTGACCAAATGCACCGTCGTCTGGCTGCCGCCTACCAAGAAATTGATCAGGCAAATCATGATCTTGAGGCAACGGTTGCTCGGCGGACAGCTGAGGTTCAGGAAATTGCCCTCTTTCCCGAACAAAATCATAATCCGATTTTTCGGATAAAGGCCGATGGGGAAATCCTGTACGCAAACACCTCGGCAAAAAAGATGGTTGAAAGTCTCGGTGGAGAAAAACCTCTTATGCAGGAGTGGCAGTTTCTCGCCAAACAGGCCTTGGCCCAAGACGAGGCAAGTGAAACCGAGATCACGGCTGACTTCCAAGTATATAACTTGGTTTTTGTCCCTGTTGGTGAGAAGCGGTATGTCAATGTTTACGGCAATAACATCACCGAGCGAAAAGCTGCCGAAGAAAGGCTCCAGTTCCTAGCAAATCATGACACATTAACCGGGCTGCCAACCCGGCGCTTGGTCATGGATCATATTGCAAATGCCATGGCGTTGGCTCGGCGCAACAGAACCAAAGCAGCCCTCCTGTTTTTGGATCTTGATGACTTTAAGCAAATCAATGATTCCCTCGGTCACGAAGTCGGTGACAAACTCCTTATTGAAGCGGGAAACCGCTTAAAACAAACAGTCCGCGAAGTGGATACGGTTGCCCGGCTCGGCGGTGATGAGTTTATTGTCCTCCTCGCCAATATTGAGCGCTCCAATGACGCTGCTCTCGTTGCAGAGAAGCTGGTCAACACCCTTTCTCAGCCCTATGACATTGAGGGCAACCAAATCAGTGGAAGTGCTAGCATTGGCATTGCCGTTTATCCTGACCACGCCGAGGAACCAGAAGGCCTCATTCAAAAGGCTGACACAGCCATGTACGAAGTGAAGCACAAGGCGAAGAACGGCTACATTTTTACTGGTGAATGACCTCCTGCCCATCATTCCACATCGATACTATTGGGTACTTTATCCATTTCTAATTTGCATCTGGCCTTTAGACAGCCGACAATAACCCTATAAGAACTCTAAGAAAGATTGAGGCGCACGGAATTTGATCGATTTTTTTATTCCCGCTGAAATTTTGGAACAGCCACGACAGGTGGCGCGATATCGCGCGGTTGTGAAAACTTTGCTGGTCGTCTCCGCCATGGCGACGCTGTTTCTGCCGCTCTATGTGGTTTTCGTTTCTGGGGCATCATCTCTAGAAGTCGGCGTCATCGTCGGCTGCATTTTGACTCCCTTTATCGGCACGGCCATCATCCGCCAAACCGGCAGCCTGTTTGGCGCCTTAGCCATTGCCAATTTATTTGGCATCTTCTTCGGCCTCATTTTTGCCTTTCATACCGGCGGCATTAAATCTTTCACTATTCCTTGGTTTCTCTCCAATCTCGCCCTGCTCGGCACCTTTGGCCAGAGACGACTTTTACTCTTCGTTTCAATAAGCGTTTTTGCAGCTTTCGGCTTCTTGATTATCTGTGAAATCTTAGGGCTCATTCCACCCACAGGTTTATCTGAGAGCGACCGGATGATCGGTTTCTCCATCTCTAGTCTCACTGCCCTAGGCGCGGTCGCCTGGGGCGCCTACGTGGTCGATAAGGCACGCAACAAAGCCAAGCAACGCTTAAAAGACGCCCTGCTTCAGGCTGAGGCGGCCAACGAAGCAAAATCTCGCTTTCTTGCCACCATGTCTCACGAAATCAGGACACCTCTCACTGGCGTTCTCGGCATGGCCGATCTTTTGGGCGAAACCAAACTCGATGGCCGCCAAAAGAACTATGTCGCCTCCATTAAAGAATCTGGTGGGTTTTTCTTAAGCATCCTCAACGACATTCTCGATTTTTCAAAAATCGAATCAGACAGGCTTGAGGTCGAGGCAATCGACTTCCGCCTAAAGGATGTGGTCGAGAAAACCGTCGCTTTGATGCGTGCCAAGCAGGAAAGCGAAGGGCTGAGTTTCGAAATTATTTACGATGAGACGCTGCCCAACGAAGCGAACGGCGATCCGGCTCGGGTTAGACAAGTTCTGCTCAACCTGATTGGCAACGCAGTTAAGTTTACCGCTATGGGCAAGATTACCGTTTCGGTAAATCAACTGGAGTCGGAGAAAGAGGGTTATCTGCTCCAGTTTCAGGTGTCCGACACAGGCATCGGCATGTCGCAAGAAGAAATCGGCAAACTGTTCCGCCCCTTTAGCCAGGTCGATAGCTCCATTTCTCGGAAATATGGCGGCTCCGGGCTGGGCCTCGTCATTTGCCAACGCTTAATTCGGCTTATGGGGGGTGAAATCACTGTCGAGAGCCAGCCTAAAAAGGGCTCGACCTTCACCTTTACCATTCATTGTGCCCCTGCTTTTGCACCTCTATCAGAAACAACGGAGAGCGAGAGCCACAGAAAATACGAAGCCGTTCGCTCGCTTGATATTCTGATTGCCGAAGACAACCCCCTCAACCAAGCTATCATCGGTCAAATCCTCCGCTCTCTCGGTCATCGGGTCGAGCTTGCTGAAGATGGCGGTGAAGCCATAGATGCCGTAAAGCAGAAGTTATTTGATCTAATAATCATGGACATTCGGATGCCCAGGATCAGTGGGCCTGAAGCAACTAAAACCATCCGAGCGATGTCGGCTCCAAAAGGGGCCATTCCCATTATTGCCTGCACGGCTGACGCTCTGCGCGAACATATCGCGGAATACAAAGAAATCGGCATGAACGACGTGGTGACCAAGCCTTTCAAGAAAGGCGAGATTCTTAATGTCATCAATCAGGTTATGGGCCAGAAAATCCACATTGCGACGGGTGTTGACGATTCGGAAGAACCTGAACAAGATACCCCGCTCATCGCCGACAATGACGAAGATATCGAGGCCTTAATCAAAAAAATGGAAAAACCCTGATCGAGGTTTCTCTCAATCAGGTTTCCGTATCAATGGTATTGCCCGAACCGTCGTCGTCCTGGCTATAAGCCGCACCGCCTTGAGCCTTTGCCGTTGCCTCTTCTCCATCACTCGATGGGGACACTTCTGGCTTCGGCCCACCCTTAGCAACACCGACCATGGCAGGCCGCAACAACCGATCATGGATCAGATAGCCCTTCTGCATTTCTTGCAACACTGTTCCTGAAGGAACCTCTGCATTGGGAATCTCAAACATCGCCTGATGATAGTTATGGTCGAACCGTTGGTTTAGCGCCTCAATAACCGTCACGCTGGCCTTGGCAAAGGCATCGAGAAGCTGCTTTTGGGTCATCTCGACACCAACACACAGATTTTCGAGCGTTTCATCTTCCTTACGCGCCTCTGGCGTAACCGCTTCAAGCGTGCGAGTCAGGTTGTCGGCCACGGCAAGCAGGTCACGGGCGAGATCTGTGTTGGCGTACTTGGCCTTGGACTGAATTTCAGCTTGAGAACGGCGACGGGTATTTTCGGCTTCAGCCAAAGCCCGCATCGCCTGATCTTTCATTTTACCGAGCTCTTCTTCCAGCTCGGCAATACGATCAATCTCGGTAATCGTCCCGTCCAGCGCGCCCTCGTCGATATAGTCATCGGGCGCAACTTCTTGCTCAGCAGCCTCAGGCGCTTCTGCTTCGGTTGCCTCAACGGTTTCTTCTTCGCCGGGTTCGGGAGTATTTGGTTCGTTTTGCTCGCTCATTGACTTCCTCAAGTACTTTCATCTCTTGCCGCAAATGCGTCGTCGCCGATGTCCCATCAGCTCGGGATTTGCTTTAGCCGATCATTCGACCGACCAGCTTGGCCGTAAAATCGACCATGGGAATAATGCGGGAATAGTTGATCCGGGTCGGTCCGACAACCCCTATTGCACCAATAACTGTCTCTTGGCTGTTTTTAAACGGCGAAACCACCATGGAACAGCCCGAAAGATTGAATAAATGGCTATCTGAGCCAATAAAAATCTGCACGCCCTCAGCCTGCTCGGTGGTTTCCAGTAGGCTCGACATTGATTCACGTGTTTCCAAGGCCTCAAACAGGGTGCGAATGCGCTCAAGGTCGCTCACCGCTGAAACATCATCTAAAAGATTGGCCTGCCCGCGCACAATCAATGCGCCGTCTTCTTCGGCTCCTGCCCATGTGGCGAGGCCAGCCTCAATCACTTTCTTGGTCAGGCCGTCCAATTCTTGCTTTTGGCTTTGTAGCTCATAGCGAATGGTTTCGCGAGCTTGGCGCAGGGTGCGACCCACCAACTTAGCGCTCAAATAGTTGGTCGCCTCGACCAGGGCTGAGGGCGGCAGAGTTGGCGCCACTTCGATCACCCGGTTCTCAACAATACCGTTCTCGGTCACCATAACCACCAGGGCGCGACCCGGCGAAAGTGACACAAACTCAATATGCTTTAAGGGCACCTCTGTCTTGGGCGCCGCAACAAGGCCTGCGCAATGGGTGAGGCCGGAAAGCGTACCCGTAACTTCTTCAAGCAAGCCCTCTACCGATTTACCCGAGGCTGCCGCGTGGGCCTCAAGGGTTTCCCGTTCACCCTCATCTACATTGCCCACTTCCATCAAGCCATCGACAAAGAGCCTCAAGCCCGCTTCGGTCGGCAACCGCCCGGCTGACGTATGAGGCGCATAAAGCAGACCTGCTTCTTCCAAGTCCGCCATAACGTTGCGGATTGTCGCTGGTGAGATGGTTTGGCTAAGCTGTTTTGAAATTGTGCGCGAGCCCACGGGATCGCCCGTTTCCACAAAGGAATCGACAACACGTCTCAAAATCTCACGGGATCGGTCATTCAGCTCGGTAATCATATGCCGAATTTAGTTCTTTAACGGCCTCTGTCAACGCCGCGTGGTTGTCTTTGCCTCTCAGTTTGATTAGCTTGCCGCCAACCAAACATTTTTCAGGAACCAAAAATCCATGAGACCTTCCGGCCGCACACCCGATCAATTGCGGGATATTATCATTGAAACCGGCGTCAATAAGCACGCCGAAGGCTCCTGCCTCATTAGCTTTGGCGACACGAAGGTGCTCTGCCTGGCAACCGTTGAAGAGCGGGTTCCACCTTGGATGCGCAACAGTGGCAAAGGCTGGGTGACAGCCGAATACGGCATGCTGCCGCGTTCGACCAACACCCGCACAGGCCGCGAAGCCGCCCGGGGCAAACAATCAGGTCGGACCCAAGAAATCCAGCGTCTCATTGGTCGCTCCTTGCGTGCCGTGGTTGATTTGGAAAAACTTGGCGAGCGCCAGGTCACGCTCGATTGCGACGTCATTCAGGCCGATGGCGGCACGCGCACGGCTTCGATCACTGGAGCCTATATCGCCCTGCACATCGCCTGCCAAAAAATGGTCGATCTCGGCATTTTGGACGAGTTGCCGCTGATTGGCGAAGTTGCTGCTGTTTCCTGCGGTCTCTATGAAGGCACGGCTGTGCTTGATCTTGATTATGATGAAGACAGCGAAGCAGAAGCCGACACCAACTTTGTTTTGACCGGCAATGGCATTGTTGAAGTCCAGGGCACCGCCGAGGCCGATCCCTTCAGCGAAGAACAGTTCCACGAAATGTTCTCACTCGCCAAAAAAGGTGTGAGCGAACTGGTCGCCGCACAGCGCGAAGCCTTAGGGATTGAATAAAAAACCATGACGAGCCGCTGCCCCTGGGCTTGATCCCGGGGGTGACGATCAGGAGAGCGATTTTTTCATGACCCGCAAATTTTCAGAGCCCAAACTTGTTATTGCCAGCCACAACAAGGGCAAGGTGCGCGAAATCGGCGAACTGCTTGAGCCCTTCGGCGTCGAGGTGGTTTCAGCAGGTGATTTAGGTTTGGGTGAGCCGATAGAAGATGGCGAAACCTTTATCGCCAACGCGATTATCAAAGCCCAAGCCGCGGCTAAAGAATCGGGCCTCCCATCCTTGGCCGATGATTCGGGGCTGGCTGTTCATGCGCTTGATGGCAAACCCGGCATCCACTCAGCCCGTTGGGCGGGGCCTGAAAAAGATTTCCCCGCGGCCATGGAAAAAATTGAAGGGCTGATTGCCGGTCAAGATGATCGCTCGGCCCACTTTGCCTGCGCCTTAGCCCTTGCATGGCCCAATGGTCACGTAGAAACATTTGAGGGAACGGTCCAGGGCGAGCTGGTCTGGCCCATGCGCGGCGAAAAGGGTTTTGGCTATGACCCGACTTTCATAGCTAACGGCTACGACATCACATTCGCCGAAATGGACCCATCGGAAAAACACGCCATCAGCCACCGAGCCAATGCATTTAAAAAACTGGTCGCAGCTTGTTTTGAAAAGTAATTCGCTCTCCCTTTATATCCACTGGCCGTTCTGCGTTTCCAAGTGTCCTTATTGCGACTTTAACAGTCACGAAGCCAACTCCATCGACCGTGGGGCTTGGCGGCGGGCTTATTTGAAGCGCCTTTCTGAGTTGGCGGAAGAAACCACGGGCCGAACAATTGAGACGGTCTTTTTTGGGGGCGGCACGCCGTCACTAATGGATGCTGAAACCATTGGGGCAATTCTCAATCAGGTTCACCAGCTTTGGCCCGTTGCTCCTGATCTGGAAATTACCCTAGAAGCCAACCCGACCACGGCTGAAGGCCAAAAATTCATAGATTTTGCCGCAGCTGGCATTAATCGGCTTTCCATTGGTGTCCAATCATTTGATGATTCGGCACTCAAGTTTTTAGGCCGCGCCCACGATGCTAAAGAAGCCAAGGCCGCGATTCGCCTCGCATCCAAAACTTTTGAGCGGTTTTCGTTCGATCTCATCTATGCCCTGCCCGGTCAAACAGAAGCCGCATGGCGCGAGCAGATGGAAACCGCGCTTAAGTTTGAACCTGAACACCTCTCGGTCTATCAACTGACCGTCGAGCCAGGAACGGGTTTTCACAAGGCGCAGGTCGAAGAAGCCGAAGAAGACCTCGGGGCGCAACTTTATGAGGTGACCCAGAAAGTCCTCGATGGGGCAGGCCTACCGGCGTATGAAATTTCAAACCACGCCCGGCCAGGAGCTGAGTGCCGACACAATCTGGTCTATTGGCAGGGCGGCGATTATTTAGGGGTTGGCCCTGGCGCCCATGGACGACTGACCCTTGATGGCATCACCCATGCCACCCAAGAAATTCCCAACCCTCAAGGCTGGCTGAAAGCCGCTGTTAGCCGAGAAACCCCTGAAGTCCGGCGCGATTCTTTAGCCCAACTGGAAAGAGCCGAAGAGATTTTGATGATGGGTCTGCGCACCGTGCGGGGCATTAATGCTGAGGATTTTGAGCAACAAATCCAAGGCTCCTTGCAGGATTTTCTGTCCGATAGCGGCGTCAAAACCCTACAGGATGAAAACCTGATCGTTTGGGATAGCGGAAACTTAAAAGCAACAGCAAAAGGATTGCCCTTGCTCAACGGAATACTAGCCACCCTGTTGGGTTAAGCCACCACAGACCCTCACCTATTCGGGAATCGCGCCATCGTCGTAGAGCTTGTCGATCAACGGCAGGGCTTTGCGGATGAAATATTTCACGGCCTTATGACTTAGTGACGATACGTGTGAATCCCCTTTGGACATGGCATCCAATTTTTTGGCCATGCAATGCATCTCGACCCCAAATCCACGATAGTGAACGAACACAGTTTCATGGGATGTATCGTCATCCGTATAAATACGTCCGGGCAGAACCACTCCTGCAACAGAAACCTTATCCTTAAAATAGGGACTGGGCCAGCCTTCGTAATATACCTGATGGGTACACTCGACCCTGTGCCAGATAAGGTAAAATTCGAAGCCTATTTGTTGTCGAAAACGGCAAATATCAGCGGGGTTCTTATCGGTAAACTTCACCCGCTGCTGACAGCCCTGGACTTTCTTGCAACTTTTTTGCAAAGCACCGCGTTTGGGTTTTCCAGATTTGCAGTCTTGCTGCACCCAGGCATGGCCTGGCAGATCTTGGGGAAACTTCAGGAGGGCTTTTTCGGCAATTTCATCGGTCGAGCGCCGTAAACGCTGCGCTATATTTTCACCCTCAGCTTCCAGTTTTGCACGGATTTTCGGCCAGTCTCGTTGGAATACATAACGTTGATAATCAGATTCGAGACGCTTCATCCAGTAGTCATCAAGCTGTGATTTTAGGTGTTCCATATAGCGATCACCCGCCACTTCTTCATTGATGCCTTTAACCTTGATAAAATCCTTCATCATTTTTTCGCGCAGCGCAAAATAAGTAACACCGGTCCAATTGCCAAAAGTCCCATAGGCCAGCTCGTCAAAGGCTTCTTTTGGCAAATAGGCCTTGCCCGGTTGATCCCGACGCTGCTTATAGGCCTCAAAAACCCGTGCATCGAGGGCAGGGACCACCACATAGTCGCGCATCACCTGCAGCGTATCCCAATAGAGTTTGATTGCGGCAACCAACCCCTGAGCAGATTCGCTAAGTAACTTTCCAAGCAGCTTTCCTTGTATTTTGTCCCAGGCTGCGCCAATCAGGGTGTATACGGCCTCACTGTCTTGGGCATTGACCAGCTGGTTCAAGACCTGAGCAGCCATCAGAAATTCCTGAGCTTTTCCCAAAGCATTTGAGTCATGGTCGAAGATGACTTCCAGAGCATCCTTATTCAGCCCTGAGGCCGTTTGAAAGTGTTCAATAGTTTCTGCCATCGTCGGCTCGGGAAGGTGAGGGTTTGGAGCTGCCTGAACCGCGTTGGGTCCCAAACCCATTACAACCGTCATTGCTAAAATAAAGAGGCGCATTTCCTTACTCCCACTCAATGCTGGGACCCCGGGTGTCCCATTCCTTGACGGTGGCACGCTTAGCAAATGAACTGCTCTTGCCAAGTTTGGAATAGTCCGGCTTGGGGCCTCTTTGAATAAGGCCTCCGGCTGGTGTTGGCTGCGAACTATCGGGAGGTGTGGTCGGATGTATTGAAGGGGGCTTGGTCGATCCTGCCTGTGGTCTGTTGACCGATTGGGGGCTTGCTGCGGCTTTCGTTTGCTTTTGCTTGGCTGTGCCTTTCTCTAGAGAGCGGATGCTGTAGATAACCTTCACCCACTGCTTAACACCACCTTGAAAGTCCCTCCGACATTCCAATGCAACAATGATGTTTTGGTGCGGGAGCTTTATGAAAGCTACTGGGATTTTTCCGAGACGGCCTGTGTAGTCGACCGAAAACACCGGATACCCGTTGATTATTGTCTCAGCATTATTGACACGCTTTTCAAAGTTGCTTCCAGGTCTAAGTGCCCTTTCCTCCCACTTTTTAACATACTCCGCGACGGGCCAATTCTGGGCTCGACTTGTCGGTTGAACACTCACCATGCATTGGTTATCACGCTTGAAACGAAGCTCCCGATATTGGCCAGGCCCTAATAACTCCCACCCACTGGGGGGCTCCAATAAAAAACCCTCTTTCTCATAGATGTAACGCCCATCGGCAGGGTTAAAGCCTGATAGGAACAAGAAAAGGAGCATCGGTACGGGCAATTTTTCTAGGAAAAAGCCCCAAGGAATCTTGAGAACCATATCGCCCACCCCTCCGGCAACTTTGATGCCAAATTATACACCAAAATGCCGGGGAATTAAAGTTGGCTAAGAGGGGCGATTTCGCTGGGCGCGATAGAAGCTAGTTCGTCGCCTGTTCAAAGTTGTCGGCTGCCGGGGCGATGACACGGGTTGCCCGCTCACGGACTTCCATGACTGCTAAGCCCCGCTGATTGCTGCCATCAGGCAGGAACCGAAAGACCCCATCACGGCCCACGTAGCCACTTTCAGCGGTCAACGTCGCTGCATCAAACAGCGGACCCCCTTCGTTGCGGCCTAAAACTGCTGCCAGGGCGACCGCGTCATAAGCCAGGGTTGCCAAGCGTGCTGGGCGTCGTCCATAGGTCTGACGGAACCGCTCAACAAAGTTGCCACGCGTCGTCGGATCGGGGGCAGCAAACCAACCGCCAACTAAGGCAGGCTCTGCGCCAATTCCTGCAACGTCCCACTGCCCAGTCCCCAGCATCCGCACTTTCTTGGGGTCGATGTCATAAAACGGCAGGTGAGCAGCGATGGTTTGAAGGCGTTTGCCTCCTTCCGCGATGAGCAAGGCTGTATAGGGTACATCGCCAATGGTCTGCAGGTTCTCAAGACGTTTTAAAGCTTGGCGGGAAATCTGATCATCTAAGGCTTCGAGTTCTTTTCGCTGGGCCAGCAAAGCTGCCCGTCGTTCATCGTAGTCGCCAAGCTCACGGATAATCTGCGTGAAGTCTTCGGTATAGGGGTCATAGAGGGCCGTGCGAGCTAAGTAAGCCCCGCGCGCTGCAATGGCATCTTTGGCTGCACCGAGAATCATTTGGCCGTAGGTGTTATCGGGTGCCAGCACAGCAAAATCGCTCACGCCACGCGAAGCGGCATAGGCGATTACGCGCTCGACCTCTTCACCGGGCATAAACCCCATGAGATAAACATTGCCCGACGCCACGGCCCGGTTGTTTGAAAAGGCGATGCTATTGATCCCCGCATCGCGAACCAACGGGGCAACGGCCTCAACCGAGGTTGAAAGCAGGGGACCTAAAACCATCGAAGCGCCGCCCTGAATTACCTGATGGGCAGCCTCGGCAGCCATATCTGGCAGACCAGCTGTGTCCTGGACAACTAATTCGAAAGATTTGTCGGCAAAATCAAAAAGGGCCAGTTGAGCTGCATTGAGCATGTCTTTACCCAAGACGCTGTTAGCGCCGGTCAATGGCAAGAGAAGGCCAACCCGGGTAATGCCTTCCGGCTGCTGGGGCTGGCGATATTCTGCACGCGGCAAAGCCGCTTGGGCTTGCGCGGTCTGCGGTGTTCCGACCAGCGGCGGCAATCCGGCATGACGTTGAGTCTGGGGCAAGCGCGTATATGGTGGACGCTGGGCCGGTTGACGCGATACGGTCTCACCAGGAGTGTAGAGCGGTTGCTGTTGCATCATTTGGCACGCACCCAGCGTTAAGGTGCCCAAAACTAGGCTTGCAGCAACAAGACTCTGCGTTACAAATTTCGACTTATAAAAACGATGGACGGTCATGCCCAAAACTTCTCCCCCGAACGGCGCTAGTCAAATCGGCTCAGAGCCTAACGGGACGCGGCCTAAGAGTAAACAGACTGGTAAGCAGAGTTCCTGCTCACCGGGACTTTATTTGGTCGCAACCCCCATTGGCAATGCCCGTGATATTACCTTACGCGCCCTCGATATCTTGCAAGCAGCTGATTATATCGCCTGCGAAGACACCAGAGTATCTGGCAAGCTGATGGCAATCCATGGCATCAAAAAACCACTCATCGCCTATCATGAACACAACGCCGATAAGGTGCGACCGAAGCTGATTGAAGACCTGGAAAACGGCAAAACCGTGGCGCTGATTTCTGACGCGGGTACACCACTGATATCTGATCCTGGCTTCAAGCTGGTGCGAGACTGCCGTGAAAAGGGGCTTCCGCTTTACCCATTGCCGGGTGCCTCTTCGGTTATGGCAGCTCTCGTTCTTGCAGGCCTTCCCACCGATCGTTTTCTTTTTGCAGGCTTTTTGCCAGCCAAACAAGTCGCGCGGCAAAACTTCCTTGAAGACTTAAAAGGCATCGATTCGACCCTGGTATTATTCGAATCCGCCAAGCGTATTGCTGCCTGCCTCGCCGACGCGGCCCAGGTTCTGGGCGAGAGGGAAGCCACGGTTTGTCGGGAACTGACCAAGCTCTACGAAGAAGCGCGCAATGGCAGCCTCGCCGAATTGGCCGCTCACTATGCCGAAGCGCCGACACCTAAAGGCGAAATTGTTTTAGTGATCGGCCCTCCGGGCGAATCGGCCCCATTGGATCAGGAAGCCATCGATTCGCAGCTCATCAAAGCCCTGGCACAATATAAGGTGAAAGAGGCCGCTGCTTTGGTTGCTGGTGCGACGGGCCTCACCAAGCGCGATCTCTACCAACGGGCGCTTGAGCTAAAAAAGGACGCCTAGTCATGGGCAAGCGACAAGCAGCAGAGCGCAGAGGACAAAAGGCCGAAGCCATCTGTGCGCTTCGGCTCCGCTTCGCTGGCTATAAGATTCTAACCCGAAATTTTCGATGCCGCCTGGGCGAGATTGATATCATCGCCTGGCGCAGGGGTATCGTCATCTTCATTGAGGTTAAAGCACGCGAAACGGAAGCCGCTGCTTTAGAAGCCGTTACCCCCAAGCAACAGAGTCGCATAGAAGCCGCGGCTCAGTTTTACCTTCAAAAGTATCCTCCAAGACAAGTGGACGGAATTCGCTTTGATGTCATGACGGTGGTTCCTGGCAGCCTCCCCAAGCATCATCCCGACGCTTGGCGACCAAGTATTTAAAAAAAACAAGGTACTATCAGGTATAGCTGATCTAGTTCATCACTTTAAGTCATGGGCTCTAGGCTTGAAAATCCGTGGGTTTTTCGGTTTTTTCGAAAAATTCTCAAAGTTTTTTCCGATTCTCTTCAACAGATTCAATTTTTGTTTAGGAACAGCCCCTAACCTGTTGATTGGGAAAGGGACACCTCCACCTGGGATTTTGGAGGATTAAGGGGAACTCCCGTTTTGAACGGTCGGAAACCGAAATGCTGAGATTTGCTGCATTCCTGGGGCTTGGGCTTTTCGTTCTTGCTACCAACACAGCCTGTACGCCGATTGGCGCCATAGTTGGTGCCGGTGCGACAGCTGGTGTTGCGGCAATGTCTGAGCGAGGTGTTGAAGTCACAGCACAAGATTTTGCAGTCCATGCCAAGGTGCTCGAGAAAGTAGGCAGCGCTGATCACACGCTCGCCACCAGATTGGGCTTTGAGGTCTATGAAGGCAAAGTCCTCGTTGTAGGTCCGGTAACCGATGAGACGGAAATGACCAAGGTCGTTGGTCTTATCTGGAAAGTCGATGGCGTTGCAGATGTAATCAATGAATTGACCGTTGAAGAAAAAGGCGGTCTTTTTGACGCTACCCGCGATACCTGGATTGCAACCCAACTCAAGGCTGCCCTTACCCTTGATGGCAATGTTTACGCCATTAATTACGGCATCGAGACGAATAACAAAGTCGTTTATTTGATGGGAATTGCCCAGACTCAGCAAGAGCTGAACCGGGTTATCGCCCATGCCCGCGCCATTGGCTACGTTCGCCGCGTCGTTAGCCATGTGCGCATCAAGACACCCGCAAAATCCGCAGAAACTTCAAAGGGGGCCTCATGAGCCCGAAGCCGAGCCACGAAAGAACTTTGATGAGCCTGGCCGATATACCGGACCACGAGCTAGACCCTGTATGGGCGGCGCTGGCACTAGAAAAGGACCAGCCTGCCGATCAAACAGGAACTGAAATTTCCCAACAGCTGGCTGCCTTAAGGGGCGCGTTGGCTGGTACTGTCGCAGCGGTGCCACAAAGTGTTGGGGAAAATCTGCTCTATTGGCGTGCCGATCGTTTAGGGGACGTCCTCCATGAGCAATTTTCTTATCATTGCGTCGATGACGAGCACGATACGCCCGAAGCCGTAAAGCTTTCCTCGGTCATTGAAAACCGGGCTGGCCTGCCAGTTTCGCTGGGTTTGCTCTATATGCACCTCGCCCGCTCGCAAGGTTGGGGTGTGGAAGGCCTTTCGCTTCCAGGTTATTTCCTTTTGCGCCTTAACGAAGGCTCTCAACGATTGATTGTTGATCCTGCCGATGGCTGCCGACCCTTGGAAGTTCAAGACCTGCGCGCCTTTTTGAAGGGCATTGAAGGTCAGCACGCCGAGCTTCGGCCCCATCATTATCGCAGCCTAAGCCAGCGCGAAGTTCTTTTGCGGCTTCAGAACCTGCACAAAGTTCGGCTTTTGCGGGAAGATGATCTTGAAGAAGCCTTGAAGGTCGTTGAACGCTCCATGCTCTTTGCGCCAAGTCACGCCGATGCTTGGTATGAAGCCGGTTTGATTAAGTTTCGCTTGGGTCGAGTCAACGAGGCGATTGAAGATTTTGAGGTCTATCGCCAGTTCTGTGACGAAGAAAACCGATCACGAATCAGCACTCTTTTAGGCCAATTGAGAGCACAGGCTGCGAGCAACCCTTGAGCGGGAGCCGGTTAGCTGACTATATAGGGTCTGAATTTTATTAACCTTCCGACCCTGGAGGCGGCATGACCCTCACCGTGGCCATCCAAATGGACCCCATTGAAAGCGTTGATATCAATGGGGACAGCACTTTCGTCCTTGGCTTAGAAGCGCTTAAGCGCGGTCACAAGCTTTATCACTATCTACCCCAGGATTTGACTTTTAAAGACGGCCTGGTGACAGCATTCGCCCGGTCCCTTGAGCTTCGGCGCGAAGAAGGGGACCACTTTACCCTGGGTGAAGGCCGCTGGATCGACCTCAAAACCGACATCGATGTGGTGTTGATGCGCCAAGATCCTCCCTTTGACATGGCCTATATCACGGCGACCCATCTGTTGGAGCATATCCACCCGGAAACCTTGGTGGTCAACGATCCTGCCGAAGTACGCAATGCGCCCGAGAAGCTGTTCATTACCCACTTCGAAGGTGTAATGCCGCCCACCCTGATTGCCAGCAACCAAGATCAAATCAAGGCATTTCGCGAAGAGCATCAGGATATCATCGTAAAACCGTTGTTTGGCAACGGGGGTGCGGGCGTATTCCACATTAAGCCGGGCGACGAGAACCTCAATTCGCTGCTTGAGATGTTTACCGAACTCTATCGTGAGCCGATTATGATCCAAAAATATCTCCCCGATGTTCGTGGCGGAGACAAGCGGATCATTTTGGTCGATGGCAAGCCCGCCGGGGCGGTCAATCGGGTTCCCCAAGAAGGTGAAGCCCGCTCAAACCTTCATGTTGGCGGCACGGCGGTCAAAACCGAGCTAACCCAGCGCGAACAAGAGATTTGCGACATCATCGGCCCAACTTTGAAGGCTAAAGGCCTGATATTCGTAGGCATTGACGTAATTGGCGACTACCTGACCGAAATCAACGTCACCTCGCCCACCGGCCTGCAGGAAATCAACCGCTTCAACAATGCCTGCCTTGAAAGCGTCATTTGGGACGCTATTGAGGCAAAGCTTTAAGATAAATCCATAACGTGTTTTTGAATTTTTCTACTTCTCGTTATGGATGAACGCTCTCTTTTCCGCTCACTTAATTAGTCTTCTAAACGATCATCCTGCTAATCTAATGGGCGAAACAACCCTCATGAAGGGTGTTATCTGGATAATCGTATTATTAGGTTGTTTTTCTCTTGACCCTGCGCTTTCGATTGGGCCAAATAAGAACATAAAAGGAACAAGCTGGAGAAACGAGGCATGGTGGCTCAGTGCCGGACCGTCGCCTTTCAGGGCATAGATGCACGCAGCGTGACCGTAGAAGCGCAGTTTTCCGCTGGGTTGCCGTCTTTCATGATTGTTGGTTTGCCCGACAAGGCTGTCAATGAAAGCCGCGAAAGGGTTCGTGGAGCGCTGGCGACCCTTGGTTTAGCGCTGCCACCTAAGCGTATTACGGTCAATCTCTCGCCCGCTGACCTGATTAAAGAAGGCTGTCACTTCGATTTGCCCATTGCTGCGGCCATTTTAGCTGCCATGGGAACCCTGCCGCTGGAAGAAATAGCGCGCTATACGGTTTTAGGCGAACTGTCGCTCAATGGCTCAATCCTGCCAGTTGGCGGCGTTTTGCCCGCTGCCATTGAGGCGAATCGCTGCGAGCGCGGCCTGATCTGCCCTGCTGCTCAAGGCGGTGAGGCGGCCTGGTCAGGCAATGAAGATGTGTTGGCCCCGCCTTCCCTTCTCGCCCTGATTAATCACTTCAAAGGAACCCAAGTTCTTCAGCCCCCACAGCCCGGAATTGCCGGGCCAGGGCTCGATGCAGCACATTTACCCGACCTTTTAGATGTAAAAGGCCAAGAGACTGCCAAGCGGGCCTTAGAGATTGCCGCGGCTGGAGGGCATAATTTGCTGATGACCGGGCCACCGGGGTCAGGCAAATCCATGCTGGCCCAGCGCTTGCCGAGCCTTTTGCCGCCCCTAGACCCGCAGGAAGCCCTGGAAGTGAGCTCTATCTTAAGTGTTGCCGGAATGCTTAAGGCAGGTCAAATCTCCCAGCTTCGCCCCTTCCGCGATCCGCAT
>Ga0070727_10001224_pt1 | contig 27730 bp, 23 predicted proteins | sample tdAd472_FD_66722 | JGI IMG/M metagenome (GOLD analysis project Ga0070727, IMG submission 66722) | Marine sediment microbial communities from the Atlantic coast under amendment with organic carbon and nitrate - tdAd47.2 | ecosystem: Environmental > Aquatic > Marine > Coastal > Sediment | place...
TGTCGGCTCATCACATCCTGGGGCTGGAGCAGGTCCCAAGGGTTTGGCTGTTCGCCAATTAAAGTGGTACGTGAGCTGGGTTTAGAACGTCGTGAGACAGTTCGGTCCCTATCTGCCGTGTCAGGACGAGACTTGAGAGGAGCTGCCCCTAGTACGAGAGGACCGGGGTGGACGTACCTCTGGTGTACCGGTTGTTCCGCCAGGAGCATCGCCGGGTAGCTAAGTACGGAAGGGATAACCGCTGAAAGCATCTAAGCGGGAAGCCCACCTTGATACTAGGTCTCGCATGAGAGCCGTGGAAGACCACCACGTTGATAGGCTGGATGTGGAAGCGTGGCAACACGTGAAGCTGACCAGTACTAATTGCTCGATTGGCTTGATTGTAGGCCGTTTGCAGGACCCTTCGGGGCCCGACCCTTCGGGGAACAAACGGCAGTAAACCCGCCGCGTACAGTGGCAAGGTTCGTCGATACGAATAGCTTCGATGATCTCGGTTTATTTTGGTAACTAACCGCACCCCAGAGGTGCGTTCGTCAGGATTATTGCACCATTCCCGGCACACCATGCGTTTGGATGACCTGGTGGCTATAGCGAGGGGGCCACACCCGATCCCATTCCGAACTCGGCCGTGAAGACCCTTAGCGCCGATGGTACTGTGTCTTAAGGCACGGGAGAGTAGGTCGTTGCCAGGTCTTCCAAACGCATGATTTGCCGGCATTAATGCAACCTAGATCACGATGGTTCCTTCACGCATGTTGGGAACGAAACAGATTTCGCGTGGCAACGCGTGACGTTATCGACGCGGGGTGGAGCAGTCCGGTAGCTCGTCAGGCTCATAACCTGAAGGTCGCAGGTTCAAATCCTGCCCCCGCAACCAAATCTGGTTGATAATCAACACCTTTGCCCCGCTTTGGCGGGGCTTTTTATTGGCCGGAGACGAATGACTAGAAAGCGGCTTTGGCCGTGTTTTTATGTGGGATTCAAGGTGGGTTTGGGGGCTGATTCCGGTACTATCCAGCCCGCTGTGCGCCGGGGCTAAAGAAGCCCTTCCCGCGCTACGTATCGTGCCGACATTGTCCGTCGGCCGGCTTGGTTTCTTAGGTGGATCGGATTGTTTCACCGATCATGGCAGTTGGGAATTCGACCTTGCGTAAAACGAACGACATTGCCCCGATGATTGGCGCCACGGATACGCTGTATGACGGCGTACGGCCGGCGCAGGGATTGTATCACCCGTCGCATGAGCATGATGCGTGCGGCATTGGCATGATTTGCTCGATCCGCAATGAGCGCAGCCGCAAGATCGTCGAAGACGGTCTGAATATCCTTTGCAACCTTGAACATCGCGGCGCCGTCGGCGCGGATCCGAAAGCCGGAGACGGCGCCGGGATCCTGATTCAGCTGCCGCACGAATTTTTCGCGGCCGAAGCCGAGCGTCTCGGTTTCAAACTGCCCGAGCCGAACCACTACGGCGTTGCGCAGTTGTTCATGCCGCGCGACACCGCACAGCAAGCCTTGATCGAGGCGGCCTATCAGATGGCCGCGGACCAGGAAGGCCTGACGATTATCGGCTGGCGCGATGTGCCGGTCGATTCGTCGGTGCTGGGCGAAAGCGTGAAGCCGACGGAGCCGTCGCACCGCCAAGTGTTCATCGGGCGCGGTGCCGGCATTGCCGACGACGACGCGTTTGAACGCAAGCTCTATGTCATGCGGAAAGTCGCATCGAGCCATCTGCGCAATAACCACCCCGACTGGGCGAACGAATATTATCCGGCGTCCTGTTCATCGCGCACGATCGTCTACAAGGGCCTCGTCCTCGCGGACGGCGTGGTGAAATACTATAAGGATTTGCAGGACGAGCGCGTGATCTCCGCGCTGGCTCTGGTCCATCAGCGTTTCTCCACCAACACATTTCCGTCCTGGCCGCTGGCGCATCCGTATCGGATGATTTGCCACAACGGCGAAATCAACACCCTGCGCGGCAACAACAACTGGATGGCCGCACGCCAGGCCACGATGTCGTCCCCGACATTCGGCGACGACATGCAGAAGCTCTGGCCGATCTCCTATGAGGGGCAGTCGGATTCTGCCTGTTTCGACAATGCGTTGGAGCTGCTTTATCAGGGGGGGTACTCCCTGCCGCATGCGATGATGATGATGATCCCGGAAGCGTGGGCCGGAAACCCGCTGATGGATGAGTCGTTGCGGGCGTTCTACGAGTACAACGCCGCGCTGATGGAGCCGTGGGACGGCCCCGCCGCGATCGCGTTCACGGACGGCAAGGTCATCGGTGCGACGCTGGACCGCAACGGTCTTCGGCCGGCACGTTATCTTGAGACCAAGGACGGCTTTGTGCTGCTCGCGTCGGAAATGGGCGTGCTCGACATCCCGGAAGAGAATATCGCGCGAAAGTGGCGCCTGCAGCCCGGCAAGATGCTGCTGATCGATCTCGAGAAGGGCAAGACCATCTCGGATGAAGACTTGAAGAACGAGCTGGTTGCGAGCCATCCCTACAAGGAGTGGCTGGCCGACACGCAGATTCAACTACGCGATCTACCCGAAGTCGGGCGTCCGCCGGCGGTTTCCCAGACCCCGCTGCTGAACCGGCAGCAGGCATTCGGCTATACCGAGGAAGACCTCAAATTCCTGATGATGCCAATGGCCCATACCGGGCAGGAGGCCACCGGGGCGATGGGCACGGACACACCGATCTCGGCGCTGTCGTCGAAGTCCAAACCGCTTGCAACCTATTTCAAACAGCTCTTCGCACAGGTCACGAACCCGCCGATCGATCCGATCCGCGAGGAGATCGTGATGTCGCTGGTATCGTTCATCGGACCGCGGCCCAATCTGCTCGACCTCGAAGGCACGTCGACCCTGAAACGGCTGGAGGTTCGCCAGCCGATCATTTCCAACAGCGGGTTGGAGAAAATTCGCGCGATCGGTGACATCGCCGACAACCAATTCATGACCCAGACTCTCGACATCACCTACGGGGTCGAGCGTGGGGCTGCGTATATGGAAGAGGCCATCGACAATCTTTGTCTGCGGGCCGAGGAAAGCGTCGGGCAGGGCTACAACATCATCATCCTGTCTGACCGGCTGTTGGGCGCGGATCGTGTCGCGATTCCGTCGCTGCTGGCGACGTCCGCAGTGCATCACTATCTGATCCGCAAGGGGCTGCGCACTTCGGTCGGCCTGGTCGTCGAGACGGGTGAGGCCCGGGAGGTGCAGCATTTCGCGACCCTGGCCGGTTATGGCGCCGAGGCGATCAACCCCTGGCTCGCATTCGAAACACTGGAGGACCTCCGCGAGAAGCTCGATGAGGAGCTCAGCATTGCCGAGATCAACAAGCGCTTCATCAAGGGTATCGACAAGGGCCTGCTGAAGGTCATGTCGAAGATGGGTATCTCGACCTATCAGTCCTATTGCGGCGCGCAGATTTTCGACGCGGTCGGCCTGAAATCGTCATTCGTGGAAAAATATTTCACCGGCACCCACACGGCCGTTGAAGGGGTCGGTCTCGAAGAAATCGCGCGCGAGACGCTGGAGCGCCATGCCGACGCGTTCGGCAACAACCCTGTGTACAAGGGTGCCCTCGATGTTGGCGGGGAATATGCATTCCGCATTCGCGGTGAAAAGCATTCCTGGACACCACAGACGGTCGCGGATCTGCAGCATGCCGTGCGCGGCGACCTGCCCGAGAAATATCGCTCCTATGCAGCGGCGATCAACGAGCAGGACGAGCAGCACATGACGCTGCGCGGCCTGTTTCGTCTCAAATCGGCTGAGGAATCCGGCCGCGCGCCGGTGCCGCTCGACGAGGTGGAGCCGGCCGCCGATATCGTGAAGCGTTTCGCGACGGGCGCCATGTCATTCGGCTCGATCAGCCGCGAGGCACACACCAATCTGGCGATCGCCATGAACCGGATCGGCGGCAAGTCGAACACCGGCGAGGGCGGCGAGGAAGTGGATCGCTTCACGCCCATGGACAATGGTGATTCCATGCGCTCAGCGATCAAGCAGGTCGCATCGGGTCGTTTCGGCGTGACGACCGAGTATCTCGTCAACTCCGACATGATCCAGATCAAGATGGCCCAGGGCGCGAAGCCCGGTGAGGGTGGTCAGCTGCCGGGTCACAAGGTCGATGCGGTGATTGCCAAGGTGCGGCATTCCACGGCCGGTGTCGGCCTCATTTCGCCACCGCCGCATCACGATATTTACTCGATCGAGGATCTCGCGCAGCTGATTTTCGATCTGAAGAACACCAACCCGCAGGCCGATATCAGCGTCAAGCTGGTCTCTGAGGTCGGGGTGGGAACCGTCGCCGCAGGCGTGTCGAAGGCGCGTGCCGACCATGTCACGATTTCGGGCTTCGAGGGTGGAACCGGCGCCTCGCCGCTGACTTCGATCAAGCATGCAGGCTCGCCGTGGGAAATTGGCCTGGCCGAGACTCAGCAGACGCTCGTCATGAACGATTTGCGCGGACGAATCTCGGTGCAGGTTGACGGCGGGTTGCGAACCGGCCGCGACGTGGTTGTCGGGGCGCTGTTGGGGGCCGACGAGTTCGGCTTTGCAACCGCGCCGCTGATCGCATCGGGCTGCATCATGATGCGCAAGTGCCATCTGAACACCTGTCCGGTCGGGATCGCCACACAGGACCCCGAATTGCGCAAGAAGTTCACGGGCAAGCCTGAGCATGTGGTCAACTTCTTCTTCTATGTGGCCGAGGAAGTGCGCGAATTGATGGCCGCCATGGGCTTCCGGACGGTGAATGAAATGATCGGCCAGACCGACATGCTCGATACCCGGTCGGCCATCGAGCATTGGAAGGCCAAGGGCCTCGATTTCAGCAAGCTGTTTTTCAAGCCGACCGAGGCCGACCACGTCGATATTCATCGCACGATCGACCAGGATCACCCGATCAAGGACATCCTGGACCATAAGTTCATGGAAGCCGCCAAGCCGGCGCTTGATGACGGCACCGCGGTGCAGGCGGAGTTTCCGATTCGAAATACCGATCGCACGGCCGGCACGATGCTGTCGGGTGAGATCGCCAAGAAATACGGCCATGCCGGCTTGCCGGAGGACACGATCTGGCTGAAGCTGAAAGGTGTTGCGGGCCAAAGCTTCGGTGCGTGGGTTGCACATGGTGTGACCCTCGACCTTGAGGGCGAGGCCAACGACTATGTCGGCAAGGGCCTTTCGGGGGGCAAGCTCATCGTGCGCCCGGCACCGGAAAGCGGCATCAACCCGGACGAAAGCATGATTGTCGGCAACACGGTGCTCTATGGCGCCGTGACCGGGGAATGTTATTTCCGCGGCATTGCCGGCGAGCGCTTCGCGGTGCGCAATTCGGGCGCGATCGCCGTGGTCGAGGGCACCGGCGATCATGGCTGCGAGTATATGACGGGCGGGATCGTCGTCGTGCTTGGGGAGACCGGCCGCAACTTCGCCGCGGGCATGTCGGGCGGGATCGCCTATGTGCTTGATGAAACAGGCGGTTTCGAGGGGCGTTGCAATCTCGCGATGGTTGACCTTGAACCCGTCGAGGGCGAGGCCGAGGAGATGGAGAAATTGCATCTCTCCGACAATGAATCACATGGCCTGGTCGATGTTCGGGCGGATATGACGCGGTTTGATGCCGAACGTCTGCGGCAGTTGATCCAGAATCATGCGCACTACACCGCTTCGACACGGGCGCAACATATTCTGGACAATTGGGATGAGTTCTTACCGAAGTTCGTGAAGGTCATGCCGGTGGAATATCGCCGCGCCCTGCAGGAGATGCAGGTCGAGCAGACCGGCGAAATGAACATCGGCATGCGGAGGGGTTAATGGGCAAGGTTACAGGCTTCATCGAGATCGAGCGGCATGATCGCACCTACAAGCCGGCCGCCGATCGTATTCGGAATTACAATGAGTTCGTGATTCCGCTCGAAGAACGTGACCTGGAACGCCAGGCCGCGCGTTGCATGGATTGCGGGATTCCGTTTTGCCACAATGGCTGTCCGGTGAACAATCAGATCCCGGACTGGAATGACCTCGTCTACAACGCGGATTGGGAAGAGGCGTCACGCAACCTGCATTCGACGAACAATTTTCCCGAGTTTACCGGTCGCATTTGTCCCGCGCCGTGCGAGGCCGCCTGCACGCTCAACATCGACGACAATCCCGTCACCATCAAAACCATCGAATGCGCGATCGTCGACCGGGCCTGGCAAGAGGGCTGGATTACCCCCCAGATCCCCGACGTTAAAACGGGTAAGAAGGTCGCGATCGTCGGCTCCGGGCCCGCCGGTATGGCAGCTGCCCAGCAGCTGGCGCGCGCCGGTCACGATGTGCATCTTTATGAGAAAAACGAGGCGATCGGCGGGTTGCTCCGGTTCGGCATTCCCGACTTCAAGATGGAAAAGCATCTGATCGACCGCCGTGCCGAGCAGATGACCGCTGAAGGCGTGACGCTGCATTGTGGCGTGCATGTTGGGGTGGATGTCACCGCGACGGAACTCGACGCAGAGCATGACGCCGTTCTGCTCTGTGGCGGATCGGAGGCGCCGCGCGATCTACCGGTCGACGGGCGTGAGCTCGACGGCGTTCATTTCGCGATGGAATTCCTGCCGCAGCAGAACCGGCGAGTGGCAGGCAGCAATCAGGATGGCGATGTCGAGCCGATCCTGGCGACTCAGAAGAACGTCGTCGTCATCGGTGGCGGGGACACCGGCTCGGATTGCATCGGGACATCGATCCGGCAGGGCGCGCTGTCGGTGGTGCAGCTCGAAATCATGCCGGAACCGCCAGAGAAAGAGGACAAGGGCCTGACCTGGCCGCACTGGCCGCTCAAGATGCGCACCTCGTCTAGCCAGGCCGAGGGCGCCGAGCGCGATTTTTCGGTCACCACCAACAGCATCGGCGGTGAAAACGGCCGGGTGACGCATATCAACTGCCAGCGCGTTGATGAAAAGTTCCAGCCGATCCCGGGCACGGAGTTCGAGCTCAAGGCCGATCTCGTTCTGCTGGCAATGGGCTTCCTGCATCCGGTGGCCGAGGGCATGTTGCGCGAATTGGATGTCGAGCTCGACGCGCGTGGCAACGTCAAGGCGGACACCAATGCTTACCGGACGTCGCGGGACAAGGTATTCACCGCCGGAGACATGCGCCGTGGGCAATCCTTGGTCGTATGGGCCATCCGCGAAGGCCGGCAGGCGGCACGTGCGGTCGATGAGTTCCTGATGGGCAGCACCGTGCTGCCGCGTTAAACGATGTCTGCATGACAGGAGCCGGAACCATGTTCGAAAGCTCGCAATTGTTGCCGTTGTTCGCGGTTCCGGTCTGGGCGCAGGTCCTTGAGGCCGGTTACGCCGACACCCTGAATGAGAATCTCCTCGCGCAACTCGATGATCTGAAGCCGGACGAGGCCAACGACACGGATGGCTGGCAGACACGTACTGACCTCCATACGTTGGAACCCTTCGAGCAAATGGTCGAAGTGATCGGGGCCTCGAGCAAGCGGGTCCTCGAGATGCTGAAGGTGGCCCCGGCGCCGTTTGAGATCACCGGCTGCTGGATGAACATCAAACCGCGGGGTGTCGGCCATCTGCTTCACAGCCACCAGAACAACTATCTGAGCGGCGTTTATTATGTGAAGGCACCGGAAGGGGCCGACCGGATCAGTTTCCACGATACGCGTATGGAGCGAAAGACGATCATCCCACGCTTCACCGAGGAAACGCCCCTGACAGCACGGACCATGCATGTGCCGGTGAAAACCGGCATTCTGATCATGTTCCCATCCTGGCTGCAGCATTCCGTAGACGCAAATCCGACGGAAGAAACGCGCGTCAGCCTGTCCTTCAACATCATGTTCTCGGACTTCACGGCCACCCAGGCAAAACCGAACTGGGACTGGGCCGATCCGGAAATGGGCGGGTCCGTTTAGGCCACAGGGTCGCTGTGACGTGGCGACCCGTTGCCGGACACCGGCAATTCACCGGGAAGGCGAATATGGTCACGGTCGATGGACGGGATATCCGTGACTCCCATCACCGCCATGGTGCGCCGGATTTCGGCGTCCAGGATGTCCAGCGCGCGGCTGGCGCCGGCCTCACCGGCGGCGCCCACGCCATAAAGGGTGGCCCGGCCGATGGCGATTGCATCCGCACCAAGCGCCAGACCTTTCAAAACGTCACTGCCGCGCCGCACGCCGCTGTCGGCGATGATCGTCGTGCGGCCCCCGACGGCATCGGCAATCGCCGGGAGTGCGTCCCACGGCGTGATCGCGGTGTCGTTCACATTGCCGGCGTGGTTTGACACGAAGATACCGTCCGCACCCCGTTCGACCGCCATGACGGCGTCATCGGGGTGCAAGACACCTTTCACCAGCAGCGTGTGTGGCCACATATCGCGCAACCGGCCCAGATAGTCCCAGTCGAGGGACGCATTGCGGTTCAGGAAGGACCCCGAGCTTGCCGACACGTAACCGGTGGCCTCGGCCTTGTCCTCCGCCGGGATGTGAATATTGGAGAAGGCGGGCAGGCGGCCTTCGTTGAGGACATATCGGCCGGCAGTCCCGACGAGCCAGCGTGGATGCAGCAGACTGTCGATCGCGGTTTTCGCATTGATGCGCGGCGGAAACACCAGCCCGTTACGCACGTCGATCTCCCGGTTGTTGTAGACGGGTGAGTCGACCGTCACGACCAGCGCCTTGAAACCCGCGTCGAGCGCGCGTTGGACCGTCACGAAGGCGGCTTCCGGGTTGCGCCAGACATAGAGCTGGAACCACTGGGTGCCGCCCCCGTTCTCGATCACCTTCTCCATGGCCGTATTGGAGGTGCTGGCCAGCGTGAAGGGAATGTTGGCCCTGGCTGCCGCGCGCGCCAGCGCGGTCTCCCCACGATACCAGACAAACCCTGCCGGGCCGGTGGGGCCGATCAGGATCGGCAGATCATGGCGCGCACCGAACAGGGTGATTCCCGGGTCGCGTTGCGACACGTCGCGCGGCGTGCGCGGCATGATCTTGATGCGGTCGAGCGCAGCCCGGTTGTCGCGCATGGCGATCTGGTCTTCGCTGCCCTTGTCGCAGAAGTCGAAGAGTGCCTTGGTCAGGCGGCGCTTCGCCATGCGCCGCAGGTCATCGATGTTAAGTGCTTGCTTGGACAGGTCGCCCACGTGAATCCCCCGAATCAACGCGCCATGATTGGCCGGGCGAATAGGGAGCATGCCGCGGGCTGCGGTGCAAGAGTTCGACGAATTCAATTTGCGTGTATTCGCGGAATTGGCAAATGTGGGTCTCGAATGTCCGCACGTCACTTTCCGTTTCAGTCAGGGTCGAACTATGAAAATCCACCACGCGCCCAATTCACGCTCCGTTCGAATTGTCTGGTTGTTCGAGGAGCTCGGACTTCCCTATACGTTGGAACTTTACGAACTCGGCGACCCCGAGATGCGTGGTTCCGAGCATCTGAAGCGGCATCCGATGGGGCGTGTCCCGGTCCTCGAGGATGGCGAAGAGACGATCTTCGAGTCCGGGGCCATCGTTCAGTATGTGCTGGCGAAGTATGGCGACGGTGCGCTTGTGCGGAGGTCGGATGACCAGGAGTTCGCAACCTATCTCCAGTGGTTTCACTACGCCGAAGGCATGCTGATGCCACCCGTGAATACGATCGTCGTCGAAACGCTGTTCCTGTCGGAAGAACGTCGAAACCAGGTCAATATCGACCGTGCGACGAAGCTGCTGGGGCGCATGTTGGGCGCCGTGGACGGGCAACTTGCCGATCACGAGTATCTCGCCGGCGCGTTCTCTGGCGCGGATATCATGACCGGGCATGCCTGCATCGTGTCGGCGCGCCTGGGTGCGGACGTCTCGGATCTTCCCAACGTCGCAGCGTATATCGATCGTCTCAAGGCCCGCCCGGCACTCCAGGCCGCATACGCGGCGGGCAACTGAGGGGCGCGTATATTTCCGAAGTGATGCAGGACAATGGCAAGCCGGCGCCTGCTTGCCGGTCTGACGCGGCTGGTGCAACAATGTGCACTCGAATTTGGGGAGCGAAGAATGAGCGAGAAATCAGACGGTTTCGTCGTGATGACGCAGGAAGAGATGCGCACGCGCATTGCGGTCTTCGACGAACAGACGGCCAACACCCAACTGATGATCACCCAGGGAATCCCGGGCTTTCAGCGTGATATCTACTCGATCATCGGGCGCGGGGTATCCGAGGATGCGGGAACCCAGCCGGGTATCGTGGATTCCACGGGGTTCAACGTTGCTTATGTCGGCGCGGAGCCGGACAACGGCTCGGCGCTGCACTCCCATGATGAAGAGGTCGAGGTGTTCATTCCGATCTCGGGACAGTGGGCGGTCTACTGGAATGAAGGCGACGCCGCCGAGGAAGTCGTACTCGGCCCGATGGACTGCATTTCCGTGCCTGCCGGCGTGATGCGCAGTTTCAAGAATGTCGGCGACACTTATGGTCATTTGCTGGTGATTATCGGCGGAACAGAGAACACAACCGTCAGCCGGCCGCAGGATGTCATCGACAAGGCCGCCGCCGCCGGCCTGAAGCTCGATGCCGACGGCAAGATGGTGGCCGCCGCCGAGTAGGCACAAAAAGGGGAAAAAGCGATGCCAACGATCAACATTCGCGGTGTCAATCTCCGCTACGAAATCGTCGGGGGTGACGGGCCGCTCGTAACGCTTATCACCGGGGGACGGCGCGGTTACGACGAGTTTCTGCCGATGGCGCGTAAGCTGTCCGCCGAGGGGTTCCGCGTCCTGCTGCATGATCGCCGCAACACGGGTGCCTCGGACATCCTGATGAGCGCGGATGAAGTCGAAGAGGCTGTTTGGGCAGATGATCTCCACGCGCTGCTGACCGAACTGGGCGAGGTGCCCGCCTTTATCGGCGGATCGTCCTCGGGTGCGCGCACAGCTCTGTTCTTTGCCCTGCGACACCCCGAAGCCGTTCGAGGGTTGCTGCTACTACGGGTCACCGGCGGCGCCTTCGCGGCCGGACGACTGCCGGAGGCCTATTACGACCAGTTCATTCGCGCGGCCGAGGCGGGTGGAATGGAGGCGGTTTGCGCGACGCCTGAGTATGGCGAACGGATCGCCGCGAACCCCGACAATCAAAAACGCCTGCTGGATATGTCGGCCGCGGCGTTCATCGATATTCAGACCCGGTTGCGGGACCTGTTTATGGCAGGCTCCGATCTTCCGGTGTTTGGTGTCAGCGAGGCGGAATTGGGTTCGCTTGGCATGCCGACGGTGATCGTCCCGGGGAATGACCGGGTGCATGATTCACGTGTCGGTCAGAAGGTTCACACGATGATCCCAGGCAGCGAGCTGCACATGCTGCCGATAGAGGATTCCGATGAGCCGGTCATCCCCTTCACGGAGTGGAGTGATCTGGAGCCGGAGATTGTCGGCGTCTTCGCCGACTTCATGCGCCGGCATGGCGTATCGGGTGCGGCCGCCTGAACGAAGGCCGTGATCGGCCTGCCTAGGCTTTTGCCACCGCTTGGGCAGTGTGAAGTTCCACGACCGTGTTGTGCGCGGCGACGTCGTGCCGCTGGAAGCGGGTTGCGTTCAGCGCCATAGCCAAATGCTCACCAAAGGTCTGTTTGCGGAACGGCTTGCGCAGGTAGATCGCGTGGCGGCAATGCGCGAGCAGTTTCTTGCAATGATCCTCCGGGTAGCCCGACATCATCAGGACGCCGATTGCCGGATTGTGCTGGAGCGCAAACTCCACGACGTTGGGGCCGGTCAGATGTCCGGGCAGGACCACGTCCGAGACGATACCGTCGAAGTCGAAGTCCCGATCATGCAAAATCTGGATAGCCTTCTCGCCGGTGTCGGCGCGAACCACCTGATAACCCAGCTGGTGGAGAAAATTCTCGCAGATATCGCCGACGACAGTTTCGTCTTCGAGGAGCAGGATCGATTTTCCGGCACCGGATTCCGGTGCGGGCCGGGTGATGGGTGTCGACGTGCGATCAACAGTGAGATTGCTCGCCAGCGGCAGATAGATGTTCACCGACGTGCCAAGACCCGGCTCGCTGACGATTTCAATGTCGCCCTCCGACTGGCGCACAAAGCCATGGACCATACTCAAGCCCAGCCCGCTGCCTTCGTTCATGCGTTTGGTTGTGAAGAAGGGTTCGAAGACCCGAGCCAGGTTTTCCGCCGGGATGCCTGAGCCATTGTCGCTGACCGAAAGTCGCACGTAACGGCCCGGAGCGAGATCAAGTACCCGGTTGCAACGGGGACCGCCAATCTCGATGGTTTCGGTCTGTACCTCGATCTTGCCGCCATTCGGCATGGCGTCGCGCGCGTTGATCACCAGGTTGAGGAGAGCGTTTTCGAGCTGCCCCTGGTCGATCTTAACTATTTGCGTGGCGTCCTTGTTCTCATAGTCGAGATCAACGGTCTCGCCGATGCTGCTATCGAGCAGGCCGCGCATGTCCGTCAGGATGAGGTTCAGATCGGTTGCCTGGGGGCGTAGTTCCTGATTGCGCGTGAAGGCGAGCAGGCGGGATGTCAATTCGGCACCCTTCTCCGCAGCGTCGATCGCATTGCGCGCCATCGGCCGCAATGTACTGGTCTCCTCGAGTTGTTCATCCACCAACTCAAGATGTCCCAGGATAATCGCCAGCAGATTGTTGAAGTCATGGGCAATGCCGCCGGTGAGGTTGCCCAAGGCCTGCATTTTCTGACTCTGCATGAGCTGCTGCTCGGCTGTTTTCTCCTGCGTCACATCGATAGCGCCGCCGTCCCAGATAATCCGTTCGCCCTGGCGTCGGACGGTGCCGAACAGGCGGGCCCATGCAATCTGTTCGTTCGGCATCCTGACGCGGATATCCTGATAGCGGGATTCCGACGTCTCGATTTCGCCTTCGACGAGGCGCTGCCACAATTCACGATCTTCCGGGACGATGGCATCGATGAATGTGTTGGGATCTGTGGAGACTTTGTGCCGTTCCAGGCCGAACACACGCGCCGTGCCCACATTGAAGACCGGATAGCTTACCCCGCCGGGCTCGGCGACCCGCCGGAATATGATGCCGGGAAGGTGTTCTGCAATTCGTCCCAGCAGTTCGCGCCGTTCGACTTCGGCGCGCATTGTTTGTGCCGCCTGACTTGCCTGAATTTCTCCGGCCATGTTGTTGAAGTTCTGGCCAAGCGCACGAAGCTCGTGTGGAACGAACATATTGTCGGTTGGGACGCGCCAGCCGAGGCGGCCGTCGGCGATGTGTGATGTGCCGCGAATCACGGCGTTGACCGGACGGACCATGAAGCCCGCCAGGAACCAGCCGAGGATTGCCGCGGTCGCGACACCCAAGGCGATAATCGCGTGGGCAGCATTCGTGATGTGGTCGGCCCGGGCCTGAAGCTCCGAAAAGGGCTGAGGCACCATGATTCCCCAGCCGGTCCCGGGAATGGATGTGAATCCCGCGATCATGTCGGCCTTGACCGCCGGTGAGAAGAACTGGCTGACGCCGGTCTCGCCGCGAATCATCCGGGCGACGGGCGCTATTTTGGACAGATCCTTGAGCGCATTTGTCCACGCGGACTTGGGATGTGCGAGAACCCGTCCAGTCCCGTCCACGATGGCCGCATGGCCGCCATCACCGAATGCGATCGAGTGTTGGATCTTCTTGATGAACTCGTTCGACAGGACGCCAATCGCGACGTGGCCGTTGGCGAGCGTTTTCGCCAGATAGATCGTGGGGCGTCCGCGGGTGTCCAGTTCTGCCGGGAAGAAGCGCAGTTTGTCGGCCGGTGCGGCACCAATCAACTTGCTGCGGGTGTCGCGTGCGATCTCGACGCGTTCGTTGCCGGCGACATTCCAGATATATTTCGGCGTCCCGTTGGGGCCGTAGATCTCGAGTGAACGGAATTTGAGGCGAAGCGCGACCTGCTGCAGATAGTGGGACGTCTGGTCGAAGCGGACGGCCTGGACGAAGAGGTCAAACCCGGTTTCCACGTCATCCACATAGCGGATGAGGGATTGTTTGGCGTTTGTGGCCAACAGGAGATGCTTTTCCTCGACCGCCTCAATCTCATGCGCGAGCACGGTTCGCTGGACCCAACCGCTCAGGAACAGTGACGGGACGATCGCGATCATCGTGAAGGCAATCGCGAGGACGACCCGCATCGTCAGCAGGCGCGAAAGGCGCTTTCCGGCGCGGCCCGTCTGGTGTTCTACGGTCTGTCCCATGGCGGTGGGGGTAAACAATGTCATGTTGGTGAGCCTTGTAGCCTGTTGGCCGGGATGTGTTGTTCGTGTGGTCAGCTGGCGAGCAATTCGCGAAACGGACCGAGATTGATCGGCTTGCGAAAGGAATGGATCGTATGAATGCCTTCGGGATCGGTCAGTGCCCGCGAGAATTGCGAGAAATCCGAACGCAGGCCGCTCATGAAGATGATTTTTTTCGGTGTGTCACGGCCCGACAGCCAACGGGCGATCTCAATGCCGTCGCATTCGGGCATCATGATGTCGATGAGCAGGATGTCGGGATCGAAGTCCTGATATACGGCGGCGAACTCCGTCGAATACGAAAGGGTGCGGACGTCGAAGTTCATGTCTTCGGCGACAAACTTGATGAAATCGAGATACTTTTCCTCATCGTCGATTGCGAGCAGACGGCGCTTTCGGTGACCCTCGTTCATGCGGCGCAGAACCGCATTGCGGATATCTCCAGGCGCGGCGAACGGTGCAATCTCAGCGTGGATGTCGAGGCTCAACGGAACTCTCCTGAATCTTATCCGGTGGTCGGACATGTGATGAACGCGTGTTGCTCCCCTGTAACTACGCAAGCCATGTGCCAACCGCGGTACTTTTGAAAGCCATAGTTAACCATCAGAAAAACAAGAGAAAAAGTCGTCTCCCGAGTCGTTTCTCAGGCCTGCAGATTGCGAAAAAACCTGGGAGAGTCGCGAATTGCACATGACGGGTGATGGGCGCCGATTGTTGTCGGCCTGCGGCAGCGCCGGTTCGATTTCGCCTATGGAAATCTCCGGATAAACCCTTGGAGTTCCGCTGTTCGCAGGGCGAACGTGCGGGATCGGGTTTTTCGAGAGCATTCCGCCCTTTTGCGGCGGGCAACGACAAGAAGACGGCAAGACGAACCCGCATCAAACGCCCGCGCAAGCCGGCGCGTCGAACTGGGAGAAAACGAAAAATGCTGAAGATGCTGTTCAGGAGCTTTGCTGTTGCCGGGATCGCCGTTGTGGCGGCCGCTGGCGTCGCGGATGCTCAGGAGAAGACATTCTATAAGATGGGCACGTTCCCGCCCGGCACGTCGGTGAATATCATTCATACGGCCTGGGCGAACGCCGTAAACCGGCACGTCCCCAACACCGAAATTCAACTCTCGGCGTCCGGTCCGGCGACCCGTCACATGCTGCAGGTCGCGGCGGGCGATATGGACTTCTCGCTCACCTCGATGATCTCGATCCAGCTGATGGGCGCCCATAAGGGCCCGTTCAAGAACCTCAAGGAGGGCGACGATCCGGCAAAGAAGCTGTCGATCGTGTTCGCCCATCCGATCGGCGCCCGGCACTACATCGTGTTCGACGAGTCACCGATCCAGAGCTTCGCCGACTTCAAGGGCAAGAAGGTCTTCCTCGGACCGCCCGGCGGCACGGCGACCCAGCAGAACCTGATCACCGTAAAAGGCCAGACCGGCTATGAGCCGGGCAAGGACTTCGAGCTGGTCAAGCTCAACTGGGGCCCGGCGATCCAGGCGTTCCAGGACCGCAAATACGATGTCATGATGCTTCCGGGCATCTCGCCCGATCCGCGCATTCAGCAGATCGCGCTGACCTCGAAGATTCGCGTGATTGGCGTCGATGAGGGCCAGATGATGGCCGACCCCGGCACCAAAAAGTTGCTCTCGAACCCGATGAACTCGCTGATCGACCTCGCGCCCGACGCCTACGGCGCGAACCAGACGAACACCAAGGCCGTCAAGCTGGTGAACCCGAAGGTGGCGTTGGCCGTGCGTGCGGACATGGATGCCGACGTGGTCTATGCCATGACCAAGGCGTTCTGGGACAATATCGCGGAAGCCCACGCCCTGGCGCCCTGGATGAGTGCGGCGGTCTCGCTCGACGAGGCGCTGTTCCCGATTCCCAACGGAATTCACCCGGGTGCGCTGCGCTACTACAAGGAGAAGGGGCTCACCATCCCCGACGCCTTCGTGGACGGCAAGCGGGTGCCGCAGTAGCGCGGACACAACCCACTGTAAATATGCACTTGGCGGCCGGAACAGTTCCGGCCGTCGGCATATTTGGGGGCATCGCATGGGCCATCTGACTGCTATTGAGCGTTTGATAATTAACGCCATGGATTCCGTCGCACGCCTCGCCGCGTTCGCGCTGTGCTTCTACGCCATGTATGTCGCCGGGATTGCGCTACTGGAGGAGAATCTCCAGCGCAGTTCGTTCTTTGCAGCGGGCGCCGGCATTGTCTTCCTGATGGACCCGCTCGCGCGCCGGCATGCGTCGGCGCCGGGGTTCGTGCGTGCGCTGTTGTGGCTGATCGATGCGGCCCTCGTGATCGCCTTCACGCTGGCGATGATCCGGTTCCTTGCGGTCGCGGAAGAGATGTCGGATTCGATCATCTTCTTCACCGATTACGACCGTTGGCTGGCGGTTTTCGCTGGTTTGGTGGCCGTCGAGCTGACCCGCCGAAGGTTCGGGCTGATCCTGCCGGTGATCATCGTGCTGTCGGTCATGTACATGCTGTTCGGTGCAAATTTACCGGGTCTGCTGCGCCACTCCGGGTTCCCGCTGGACGAGACGATCGAGCTGATCTGGTGGCGGCCGGGTGAAGGTATCTTCAACCTGCCGCTCGATGTCGTCAGCCGGATCGTGCTCGTGTTCCTGATCTTCGGAGCGGTTCTGGAGGGGACCGGTGGCGGTGCCATCCTGCTGAAAATGGCGACGGCGGCCACGGCGCGCCTGCGCGGCGGCCCGGCCCATGCTGCGATCCTGGCCAGCGCCATGTTTGGTACTATCAACGGCAGCCCGGTGGCGAACGTGGCCTCGACCGGCGTGTTCACCATTCCGCTGATCAAGAAGCAGGGGTTTAAGTCCTCCTTTGCGGGCGGTGTCGAGGCCTCGGCGTCGTCGGGCGGGCAGTTCACGCCGCCGGTGATGGGCGCGGTCGCCTTCATCCTCGCGGATCTCGCCGGGGTGCCGTATCTGACGGTGGCGATCGCCGCGATATTCCCGGCGCTGTTCTATTACATCAGCCTCTTTGCGGCGGTTTACACCGAAGCCGCGCGGCTCGGGATCGGCGCGCTGCCGGAGGCGGACCGCCCGGTCCTCACACGGGCGGACTGGCTGCAGTCCTTGCGCTTCTTCGGGCCGCTGATCGTGATTGTCGTCATTCTGGTCTCGGGTCGGTCCGCCGCAATGGCCGGGTTCGTCGGCATTCTTGTTGCGATTCCGACGGGACTTGTTCTCGAACGTGAGCTCTATCGCAAGCCGCTGGAGACGACCGCCGATTTTGCGCGTGCCGTCGGCCGGGCGCTGGTCTCGGGCGGCAAGGCGTCGGCGACGATTCTGGTGATTGTCGGTGCCATCGGTATTTTCATGAGCGTCGTCAACACCACCGGGATCGGCTTCCGCTTCGCGACCGTCATTGCCAACCTGGGTGATGGCTCGCTGTTTCTGGCGCTCGGCCTGGCGATGATTTCATCGCTCATTCTCGGCATGGGGCTACCCACGTTGCCGGCGTATTTCCTGGTCGCGATCTTCCTGGCGCCCGCCGTCGCGGAGCTGGGCGTGGCCGTGTTGTCGGCGCATATGTTTGTGCTGCTGTTCGCGATCCTGTCGAACGTCACGCCACCGGTGGCGATCGCCGCCTATACGGCCGCACCCATCGCCGGGGCGAACCCGCTTACCACAGGATTCCAGGCGGTCCGCGTGGCGTTCATCGGCTTCATTATCCCGTATGTCTGGATCTACTACCCGTCGTTGATTCTGGTGGTTGATTTCCAGTGGAGTGAGTTCATCTGGATCATCGCCAGGTTGCCGCTGGCCATCTGGCTGATTGCGACCGCGTTCTCGGGCCATGAATTCCAGAGGCTCGGCGCAGCCGAGCGTGCGCTGCGGGCCGCTCTTGCGCTTGGTGTGCTTTTGGTCGATCCGTTGATCCACGTCCCGGCCGTGACCCTGGCCGTCTTGCTTGTGGGCTGGCGGACGGTACGACGCCCGCGGGAAACCGCAACCGCGGTGCGTGCCTAGACGCCGTATCCCGTTAGTCGTCGAGTGGAAACCAGCCGGGAATGGCCTCGCAGCGCGCGAGCCATTCGCGCACTTCGGTCCACGGTTCCAGGGGAACATCGCCCTCTGGCGCCCGTTTCACATAGGGGTAACAGGCGATCTCGGCCAGGGTCGGACGCCCGAGGGCCAGCCAGTCGCCGGTCTTCCGCAGCTGCCAGGTCAGAAGCTCAAGTGCGGTGCGGCTGTCGTCGAGATAGCCCTGGAAACTCTCGGGCCGGCGCCCGTAGACCGTAACGCCGCGCGCCCACATCAGGCCGAACTGCACTTCGTCCTGTGCGAAAGACATCCACTGCATGACCTCGGCCATGTCCAGCGGATCGGTGGGAAGCCAGTCTTCGCCGCCATATGTGCGGGCGAGATAAACCAGATGCGCGGTGGAGTCCCAGAACGTCCTGTCCTCGATCTCCATGACCGGGACCTGCCCGCGCGGGTTGCGTTCGAGAAATGCGGGAGATTTGTGCTCGCGATTGTCCCAGTCGATATGCACTTCGTCGATCTGGACGCCGAGGATGGATGCCAGGACACGCACCTTGAACGAGTTACCCGACATGGTCGTCATATAGAGCTTCATACGATCCCCAATTGATCTGTTTTCCACCGCATCTGCGGGTGTTCGCATCGCCGGTTTGCTTTAGATTGGCGCGCGTTGCGTGTTTTGCCTATCAGGAGATTATTGTGGCTGATCCAATACAGATTCGTATGGGCGGCTATGGCCCGCCGACCACCACCCACAGCCGGGCGCTGAAGTTCATCGGCGACCTCCTCGAAGAACAGTTCGGCGATGGTGTCGATGTCAAATATATCTGGAATATCATGGACTTCGGCTATCGGGCCGATGAAATCCTGTGGCTGACCGAATGCGGCATCCTGACGATGTCGTATCAATCGACGAGCTATCTGACCGACCGGGTGCCGGAGCTCGAATTCGTCGATCTGCCGTTCCTGTTCGCTGATCTGGACGAGGCCCGCGCGGCGTTCGACGGCCCCCTCGGGCGCTATCTCGACGAACGCATCGAGGCCGGCTTCAACTATCGGATGCTCGGCTACTTCGAGAACGGATTCCGGCATATCTCGAACAAATTGCGGCCGATCCACATGCCCGCCGACCTGAAGGACATGAAGATCCGCATGCTGCCGAGCGACATGCATGTGCGCACGTTTGAGCTGCTGGGCGCCGAGCCGCTGCGCATGGACCTGACCGAGGCGATCGAACAGGTCGTCAACGGCACGCTGGATGCGCAGGAAAACCCGCTCGCCAACACCGTCACCTACGGCGTGCACAAATATCACCCGTATCACACGCTGAGTGGCCATTTTTATCTGTCGCGCGGCGTCTACGGGCACCGCGAGAGCGTCGATGGCTGGCCCGAAGAGTTCCGCACCGCCGTCACGGACGCGGTCCAGGCGGCGACGGCGTACCAGCGCGAGCTGGCGGTCGCGGAGGAGGATATCTCTCAGCAGGCGCTGGTGGACGAGGGCTGCGAGACGGTCGAACTCACCGACGCGGAACGGACGGCGTTTCGCGAGGCTGTTGCGCCATTGTATGAGGACGCGCGGGCGCGGTTCGGCGACACGATGTTCGATCTTCTGAAGGGCTAGCGCGTTTCCGCGGGGCGCTCGAAATCCCGGTCGAGATGGCCGCGGCCTTCCTGTTCGCCGCGCTCGAACATCCACGAGTAGCCGCCCTCGGGGTTGGTCAGGATCTCCCACCAGTTCTCGTCGGCATCCAGCATGAAGAAACAATAGGTACCGTGCTGATCGAGGGGACGGGTGATCTTCTTGATTCCCCACTTCTCGGCCTGCGCCTCGGCCTTGGCATGGGCCGCATCGACGTCCGCCTTGGTCCGCACGTCGAGGCCGTTATGGTTGAGCATGCCCATCGGCTCTTTGTCCTTCACCTCGACGCAGGCGATCGTGTGGCTGCCGCCCAAGCGTAGCAAAAGCGAGATCGGGCTGGTGCGGATAACCTCGAAGCCCAGGAACTCCTCATAGAATTTACGGCTCTTCTCTGAATCGAGCGTGTCGATCGTCGCGTGAGACGAGAAATTGATGTTAAGCGGGCCTTCGGTGAGATCCGTATCCGTGGCTGACATTGCGCGCCTCCCGTTGTTCCCCAGATGAGGCGGCCCACGACATGTGGAAATCCGCCTGAATGAACCGTAGATTGGCTGAAGGATGCCGTGAAGCAAATTATCGGCGCATAAACAGTCATCGGGGGAACGTCATGAAGCTGGCCACAATCGAAAGAGGCACCGATCACGCCCATGTCGCCGTCGTCACGGGCGACAACGAGCTGCTCGATCTGGTTGCATTGCGCGGCACGCTAGAAGCGGCGAAGGATGTTCCGGCGGAAATGCGTAAGCTTCTCGCAGGCGGCGATGCCGTGTTGACCGCGGTTCAGGCCTGTCTCGATGCCGTTGCGGCCATGTCGGCCGACGAACAGGCACAGCTTCGCGGTTCCGGCGTGCTCCAGGCCTGGGACGACGCGACCTTCCTGCCGCCGGTGCCCGATCCGACGATCATTCTGTCGATCGGCATGAACTACCGCGCGCATCTCGAGGAGATGGAGGGCACGCCGGTGCCGCCGCGGCCGACGGGGTTCACGATGACCCATCCGGCGCTGACCGGGCATCGCGGCGAAATCATCGCGCCGGCCCAATGCCCGGATATGATCGACTATGAAGGCGAGATGACCTTCGTGTTCGGCAAGTCCTGTCACAACGTCTCCGAGGACGAGGCGATGGATTACGTCGCCGGCTACACCATCGCCAACGATGTCTCGGCGCGCGACTGGGTCGGCCCGATCTTCACGGTCACCAAGCCGTTCGAGGCGATCGCCGCCTGGGACCACAATATCCTGGGCAAGCAATTACCGACCTTCTGCCCCTGTGGCCCGGTCATCGTCACCAAGGACGAGATCGCGGATCCGCACGACCTCCAATTGACCGTGACGCTGAACGGCGAGGTGATGCAGTCGTCGAGCACCGATGACCTGATCTTCAACCTGCCGCAGATCATCAGCTACTACTCGAAATTCTATCGCTTCAGCCCGGGTGACATCGTGACGACGGGTTCGCCGCCGGGCGTGGGTGTCGGCCGCAAGCCGCCGGTGTTCATGAAGCCGGGGGACGTGATCGAGGTCGAGATCGAGGGCATCGGCAAGCTCAGCAACACCGTCGTTGCCGGGTAGGCAGGAGATGCTGTTCGCGATCGCACGTCGGGACAAGCCGGGCATGGGTGACAGGCGTGCCGAATTGCTCGCCGCGCACGCCGAATATCAAAAGGCATTCATGTCCGTGATTACCTTCGGGGGTGGACTGGTCGAGGACGGCACGGATGTCGATAACTTCGTCTATGGCGAGGAAGGAATCCGCAGCGTGACCGGCAATGTGCTTGTACTCGATGTGCCGGATCGTGCGGCGGCAGAGGCCTTCCATGCGAATGATCCGTATACGCTGGGCGGGGTCTTCGAGACGGTGATTATCGAGCCGTTCCTGCAGCGTGTGCCGGCACTCAAGGCTGAATGAAGGCTTTCGCCATCTTGTACATGGCGTAGTCGATCAGCTTGCCTTCGACCTTGATGGCCGCGATGCCCTTCGCTTCCGCTTCTTCGAAGGCCTCGACGACCTGGGTGTAGTAGGCGACTTCCTTCTCGCTCGGGGCATAGGCCCGGCGCGCGGTCTCGATCTGGTTGGGGTGAATGAGCGTTCGTCCGTCATAGCCGAGGCGCTTCGACAGGCGGCAGTCGGCGAAGAGGTCGTCGTCGTTGCCGATGTCGCTGAACGCACCGTCCAACACATAGGGCAGGCCCGCAGCCCGGGAATCGAGCAGCACCTTGGAGCGCGCGTAGAGCATCTCCGTGCCTTCGACCGACCAGGCGCATTTCAGGTCGCGCTGCAGGTCGGCATCCTCCGCACTGCCGAAGGCGACGCTTTCGATTCGTGGGGCGGCGCTGGCACATTCGAAACAGCGCACCACGCCCAGAGCCGTCTCGATCAACAGGATCAGCTTGATCGAATCCGGCTGCAGGCTGCGATCGCGCTCCAGCCGGGTGATGATGCTGTCGACATGTTCGACGGTCGCGATGTCTTCGGCCATGGGATAGACCACGGCGCGCAGATCGGCGGAGACGACGGCCTCAAGATCGGCCTCGATATTCTCCGGTTCGCTGTTGACCCGGACCAGGACTTCGACATCGAGTGTGGGGATGAGTTCGCCCACCTCGGCCCGGACCTCGGCCTTCAACTGGACCGGCACCGTGTCCTCAAGGTCGATGATGATCGCGTCCGGCGCATACCGGGCGGCCTTGCGCATGAGATCGGGCTTGGTGCCGGGCGTATAGAGGGTGATCAGGGGGTTGGTCATGGGCGGGTCCGTCGCGTTCGCTAAATGATGTCGTCTTGTTCGAGTGCGGCAATTTCGTCGGCCGACAGGCCGAGGTCGCCGAAGATTTCGGCGTTGTCGCTGCCGATATCCTTGCCGGCATGGCGAATTTCGCCGGGGGTACGGCTCAGTTTCGGGAAGATGCCCTCCATTTCGAGGGGTGCTCCATCGCCGTCCGGCGCCGCGACGACCATCTCGCGGGCGATCGCATGGGGGTCATCTTTCAGATCGGCGATGTTGTTGATGGGCCCGGCCGGCACTTCGTTGGCCTGCAGGAGCGCGCTGACGTCATCCAGCGTCTGTTCCGCAATCCAGCCGCCGACGAGCGGGTCGAGTTCGTCGGCGTTGGCCACACGTAACGTGTTGTCGCAGAAGCGGGGGTCTTCGATCAGTTCGGGCTGCCCCATTGTTTCAAACAGGCGCGCCGCCGTGGATTGCGTGGACGCGGCGATGGCGATCCAGCGGTCATCCTTTGTGCGATAGACGTTGCGCGGCGCCGAGGTGGTGTTGCGATTGCCGGTGCGGGCCGGAACTTCGCCCGTCATCTGGTGGACCAGCGCATTTGGCCCGAGCATCGAGAAGACGCTTTCCAGAATGCTGACATCGACGACCTGGCCCAGACCGGTGCCGACGACGTCGCGATGATACACCGCGAACATCGCGGCGCTGGCGGCGTAGAAGCCGGCAAAACTGTCGGCCAGTGCGAAGGTGGGCAAAACAGGCGGGCCGTCGGGAAAGCCGGTCATGTCCGCGAAACCGCTCATCGCCTCCATCAGGGTGCCGAAACCGGGCTGACTCGAATATGGACCTGTCTGGCCGAAACCACTGACGCGCACCATGATCAGGCGCGGGTTCACCTTCGCCAAATCCTCATAGTGGATGCCCCATTCCTCGAGGCGGCCGGGGCGAAAATTCTCGATGAAGATGTCGGCGTCCGCCAGCATGCGGATCAGCACGTCCCGGCCGGCCGGTTTGGAGATGTTGAGAGTCACGAAGCGCTTGTTGCGGGCGTAATGCTTCCACCACGGGTTGATCCCGTCTTTTGTGAAGCCGAACTTGCGCAGCGGGTCACCCTTGCGCGGCGGTTCCACATGAATCACGTCGGCGCCGAAATCGGCCAGCAGGCGCCCACACAGAGGCGCGGCGATTACGGTGGCGCATTCAACGACCTTCAGGCCCTTCAAGGCAGCGGTGTTCGGGGTGTTCATGGAGACTCCGAGGATACGTTTCGCGAATATTATGACACGAATTGATGTCCGTGCCCGCCGGGGCCGTGGCTTGCCAAATCGGCGGCTGCAACGGTAACTGGCAGCAGGCTTGGCGGATGAATGGGGGAAATTATGGGCGTGGTTACGGATGTTGTTCTGCCGCTTGCGTTGGCATTTATCATGTTCGCGCTGGGGCTCGGGCTGACTCTTGACGATTTTGCGCGCGTCGCCACCCGGCCGCGTGATTTTATCGTCGGCGCGCTCTCCCAGATCATCCTGCTGCCGCTTGTGGCCTTTGCGCTGGTCAGTGTCTGGTCGCTGCCGCCCGAGCTGGCGCTGGGTGTGATGATCATTGCGGCCGCACCGGGCGGCGTGACCTCGAACATCCTGACGGCATTCGCGCGGGGCGATGTGGCGTTGTCGATCTCGCTGACGGCGGTGATCAGCCTGCTCAGCGTCCTGACGATCCCCATTGTCGTCGTATTAGCCCATGGCCAACTGGTCGGCGGCGAGGCGGGTGACGTGTCCGTGACCAAAACGGCGGTCAGCGTGTTCGTCATCGTCACGGTACCGGTGGTCCTTGGGCTCGCGGTCCGGCGGTTCGCGGAAGGTTTCTCCATAAGGTTCGAACCGATCGCGCGGCAGGTGTCAGCCCTGCTTTTCGTGTTGGTGCTGGCCGGTGCGATCTTCCAGGAACGCGCCAACATCGTTGAATATTTCGCGCAAGCCGGGCTGATCACACTTGTCCTGAATGTGGTGATGATGGTGCTCGCCTATGTGATCGCCCGATTGTTTGCATCGGGTGTCAAGCAGCGGATCGCGATTTCGATCGAATGCGGCCTGCAGAACGGCACGCTGGCGATTGCGGTCGCAACCCTGCTGTTTGGCGGCGGGCTCGCGACCGTGCCTGCAGCGACATATAGTCTGATCATGTTCGCTACGGCACTGATCTACATCGCCCTACTCCGGCGGGGAGCCAGGGCATGACGGACGGGCTCGATCTGACGGCCCGGGATGTCTTCGCGGTCTGGACCACGGATACGGTGCGCTACGGAGACCTTGATCCCAACCTGCACGTCAACAATGGTGCGATAAACCAGTTCTTCGAAGACGGGCGCGTGCATTTTCGTCAGGAACGGCTTTCGAGCACGGATGGCGACAAGCTGACCGGCTTTGCCGTGGTGAAGTTTTCGGTGAGCTATCGCGCACCGGCCCATTATCCCGGCACGGTCGAAATCGGCACCGTCGTCACCCGGGTCGGTGGCTCGTCATACGGGCTCGGGCAGGGCGTGTTTCAGAATGGCACCTGCGTGGCGACCGCCGAGGTCGTGACCGTGCATTTCGATCCCGAAACGTCCAGTTCGAAGCCGCTCCCAGATGATATTCGGGCCGCGCTGGAAGGCGCATTGATCACGCTTTAGCGCTGCTTTCTCATCTTCGGAAATTGATTTGGATCACATGCTGATTTGACTGAATTGGTAGTCTGAACAGTCATGTGAGAACCGAATGTCGGGAGAAGAAAGTGGGAAGCCAAAGCACCGGGAAGTCCGGGAAAAAAAAGGAATCAAGTGTCGCGCCCGTTGTCGGTGTTGAGCGCGAGGAAAAGACTGTGTCACTGCGCCCGGTCACCGGCGCGCTGCCAACATTCGGTGTGACGTCGGATACGTCCAAACCGGAACCGCACCCGGCGTCGACAGTTCGCAACCTGACAGCCAAGAATCTCGACCGGGATGAAGTGCGTCGACTTTTCGAGACGGGCGAATACCCCTACGAAAAGAAAATGAAGCGCCACGTCTATGAGCAGAAGAAGGCCGAACTGCAGGTCGAACTTCTCAAGGTTCAGGATTGGGTCAAGGAAAGCGGTCAGCGAATCGTTGTCCTGTTCGAAGGCCGGGACGCCGCCGGCAAGGGCGGCACGATCAAGCGGTTCATGGAACATCTCAACCCGCGTGCCGCGCGTGTGGTGGCCCTGAACAAACCCACCGAACGCGAGCGCTCGCAATGGTTCTTCCAGCGCTACATCGAACATCTTCCCAGTGCCGGAGAGATCGTGCTGTTCGACCGCTCCTGGTACAATCGCGCGGGCGTGGATCGCGTCATGGGGTTCTGTACGCCGAACGAGTATCTGGAGTTCATGCGCCAGACGCCCGACCTTGAGCGGATGCTCTCCCGCAGCGGAATCCTGCTCTACAAATACTGGTTCTCGGTCACCCAGGCAGAACAGTTGCGGCGGTTCAAATCACGCGAGACCGATCCGCTGAAGAGCTGGAAATTGTCGCCGATAGACCGGCAGTCACTGGACAAATGGGACGACTATACCGAGGCGAAGGAGGCGATGTTCTTCTACACCGACACGGCGGATGCGCCCTGGACGATTATCAAGTCGGACGACAAGAAGCGCGCGCGGCTGAACTGCATGAGTCATTTCCTGTCATCCTTGAACTATCCCAACAAGGATCACGACGTTGTCGGTCAGCCGGACCCGTTCATCGTTGGCTCAAGCACCCATGTGATTGGCCAAAGCGAACATATCCTGGGCAAGAGTTTGCATCCCGACAAGCGGCGCAAGGCCTAGGTCGGTCAACCCGTCCAGGCCGGGGCGGGTTCCACGGGTGCGTTACCCATGAGTTGCGTGCGGTGCATGATGCGGCGTGCCCGTGCGTCGAACGGATCGCGCCTGTGCATCGTGCAGCGGTTGTCCCACATCAGCAGATCACCGGCCCGCCATTTGTGGCGGTAGGTGAACTCTTCACGGGCGCAATGATCCCAGATCCGGTTGAGCAATGCATCGCTATCCGCGACGGTCTCGCCGACGATCCAGGCATGCAGGCGTCGGCCCAGGAACAGGGCGGGCCGGCCGGATTCCGGATGGACACGAATCATTGGATGGCGTGCGCCGGGTGCCCCGCTGACGTCTGGGAAGGGTTGATGATTTGATCGCAGGTTGCCCGCGCTGTCATGGCTCGAATCATGGTTCAGGGACTTTCCCGCAATCGCCGCATGGAGATCGGGTGGAAGCGCGTCGAGCGCCGCATACATGCTCATGAAGCAGGTGTCGCCGCCGCTGTTTGGTACTTCGAGGCTATAAAGCAGGCTGCCGGGGGGCGGCTGGTCCAGATAGGACATGTCCGTGTGCCAGGAGGCCTCGCCATCGCCCAGCACACCGATTCTGGCGCCGTCCTCCTGGACGTTCGAGATGATCAACACCTCCGGGTGCCCCGGGGGAGAAAAAGGCTCCCAGCCGGGCACGGTGTCGAGGTCGCCGAAAAGGCGGCTGAATTGGCTGAGTTGGGCGTCGTCGAGATGCTGATTGCGAAACACCAGAACCTGGTGGTCGAGCCAGGCCTGCCGCACCGCCGCGACGGCGCTGTCTGACAGCGGCGAGGACAGATCAAGACCGCGGATTTCCGCTCCGAGGGCGGGCGCGAGGGGATTCGTTTCAAACTGTGCGTGTGCCGACATCGGCCATTCTCCGCCTGACAAGGTTCCACAAGGTCATATCCGGTGTGCCTGCCTGTCAACGGATTTACGTCATCCGCAGCTTTCAGCGAGTTGCATGACGGTGGTATACAGCGGTTTCTTGGTTTCGGAGGAGGATCGAAAGTGGTTGCCAACAAGCCCAAAATGACGCGCCCGACCGTCTATCAGTTCAAGCTCGGTGAATTCACAATTACAAATATCCTGGAGGGATTTCTCCACCGGGACGACATGCACCCGGTGACGGCGACGAACGGTACGGCCGCGGAAGTCGAGGCCATCGCGAAGGCCCACAAGCTGCCTTTCCCACAGATGGAGCATCAGTTCATCCCGACCCTAGTGGACACCGGCGACAAGCTGATCGCAT
>Ga0070727_10001226_pt1 | contig 27708 bp, 15 predicted proteins | sample tdAd472_FD_66722 | JGI IMG/M metagenome (GOLD analysis project Ga0070727, IMG submission 66722) | Marine sediment microbial communities from the Atlantic coast under amendment with organic carbon and nitrate - tdAd47.2 | ecosystem: Environmental > Aquatic > Marine > Coastal > Sediment | place...
CAATAACCCGAACGTCGCGCAGATGGCGATGAGCGTTCCGAGCCTCGGCCTGCAGGCAGAGCGATCGATCAATTACGAAGTCGGCATCAAGACGAATCACGATCGACTGCGAACTCAGACGTTCGTTTACTGGCTCGACATTGACGGGAACATTGTCTCGGTCCCTACATCGACAGCCTTCACGTTCGGCTCGGCGAATCAGGATTCCTTCGTCCAGGGTGTCGAGTTCAATGGCGAATACCTGCTCGACGGCGGCTGGTCGGCCTACGGAAATTTCTGGTACACCTACGGTCGCAACGATGTGACGAACGCCCCGCTGAGCCGCATTCCGCCCGCCCAGGGCATCCTCGGTCTGCGCTGGCGAGCAGCCGACGCACGCAGCTGGTGGTCGCTCTACACCTGGATGGTCCGTCGGCAGGACCGGCTCGACCCGGTCCGCGACATCAGTGACGAGCGGATTCCGGCGGGCGGCACGCCGGGCTATGCCACGCTCAACATGCGAGCGGGCCACGCGTTCGGCGACTGGCAGCAGCACCGTGTCAGCCTGTCACTGGAAAACATCACCGACAAGGCGTACCTCGTTCACGGCTCCGGCGTGTACGGCACCGGCTTCACGGCGAGGTTCGGGTACTCGCTGGTGTACTGACCGCCTGGCCGGCATTGACAGGGGCTTGAATCGGCCGCAGATGGCTGCAGATTCACGCAGATGAGTCACGGCAGAATCCGCGTCCATCGGCGTGAATCTGCGGTTCGTTTTTATGGCTGTTCTCGTCAGGCCCTGGTTGACGAACCGCTGCGAAATCGATCAATAGGCAGGATTATTCCCGTAGGGAACGTGGAGTCGGCGTTCCTGCCCTGGTGCGTTGCGCAAGCCAGATTGCTTTCAATACAGAGTGGCGCAGACGAATTGTCGTGTTTGCCGACGTAACGCACCGCCCTGAAAAGGCTTGCTCCACGCACCCTGCAACCTTCATGAATAATCCGGGATAGGCAGGATCGGACCGGCGTCATTGGCAACAATGTCCGACTGATCCTGACCTGTTTCGATTCGGAGTCCTCTGATGCGCCCGGCGTCTTTTGTTTTTCCGTTAACGACGTTTCTTTGTGGCATGCAGACCGTTCCTGCTCAGGATGAGGCAGCGACCAGTGCTGAGCCGACGGTTGCACTGGAATTCTCAAAGTGGAGCGGCAGTGTCAATGTGCCGGACCCGGTGGCGATCAGCTTTGATCCGCAGGGGCGGGCATTCGTCACGCAGACTCAGCGGCGGAAGGCTCAGGATCTGGATATTCGAGCGCATCGCGACTGGGTGCCCGATGACGTCGGGTTTCAGTCGGTTGATGACAAGAAGGCCTTCTATCACCGCATGCTGGCTCCGCCGCAGGAGGGGAAGCAGACCGGGCGGAAGCGGATCAACGACTTCAACAAAGACGGCGTCAGCGACTATCGCGACCTGATGGTCATCAGTGAGAAAATCCACGTTGTCGAGGATTCCGACGGCGACGGCATCGCGGATCGGACGAGCCTCTTCGCCGAGGGATTTCAAACCGAGGTGACCGGAATCGCGGCAGGCGTTCTGTGGCACGATGGAGCGGTCTATTCGACGATCGCCCCGGATGTCTGGAAACTGCGGGACGCGGACGGCGATGGCAAGGCCGATCAGCGCGAGGCGATCGCGAGCGGCTTCGGGCTGCACATCGCTTACGCCGGGCACGACATGCACGGGCTGACGGTCGGGCCGGACGGGAAGATTTACTGGACCGTCGGCGACAAGGGCATCAGCGCGACTTCGCGCGAAGGGCGGCGGTTTCACTATCCCAATCAGGGCGGCGTGATGCGCTGCAACCCGGACGGCTCGGATTTCGAGGTCTTCGCTCACGGACTGCGGAACGTGCAGGAACTGGCGTTCGACGAGTTCGGCAACCTGTTCGGTGTCGACAACGATGCCGACATGCCGGGCGAACGCGAGCGGGTCGTCTACATCGTCGAGGGCTCAGACGCGGGCTGGCGCTGCAACTATCAGTACCGTGGCAAGGACTACAACCCGTGGACCGCTGAGAAGCTCTGGAATACGCACTTTGACGGACAGGCCGCGTACCTGATGCCGCCGCTGGCCTACTCGCTGAACGGCCCGGCGGGATTCACTTACAACCCCGGTACGGCGCTCAGCCCGGCTTACCGAGGCTACTTCTTCCTGACCGGAGCCCCCGGCGGCGAGCAGCGCGCCTTTCAGATGGTGCCGTCCGGAGCGTCGTTCAAAGTCGCGAACGAACACGGGATCGGTCGCGGCGTCCCGCTCGTCGGCATCAACTTCGGACCGGATGGAGCCCTGTACGGAGTCGACTGGGGCGGCGGGTACCCGCTCAACCAGACAGGGGCGATCTGGAAGATCGACGTGCCGGGAGCAACCGACGAACAAGTCGCCGGTTCGGAAGATCGCCTGCGGACACAGCAGTTGCTGGCCGACGGATTCTCACGGCGTGAGGTTTCTCAGCTTGAGGACCTGCTTGCTCATGCCGATCAGCGAGTCCGCCTGGGAGCCCAGTTCGAACTGGTGAAACGCAACGCGTTTGTCGCTCTCCAGCGAGTTGCCCGAGACGCGGCGACGAATCGTCTGGCACGGGTTCATTCGATCTGGGGCATCGGCCAGCTTGTTCGCAATGCTGGCGCTGACAGTCGGGTGCTCGGCGAGCTGCTCAAAGACGACGACTCGGAAATTCGCGTCCAGGCGTTGCGAGCGATCACCGACCTCGACGCGTTCGATGGCGGGCAGCTTGTTCCGTTGCTGAATGATGCCGAGCCTCGCGTGCAGTTTCAGGCAGGCATCGCACTGCGAAACCACCCCGACGACGCTGCTGTGCCGGCACTCGTTGAACTGGCGAGTGACCTGCAGCCGGCAAACACGTACCTGCGACATGCCGCCGCGTACGGTCTGAGCGGAGCCGCTTCGCCGCAACAACTGGCGGCCTTCAGCGAGCACTTGTCGTCAATGGTCCGACTGTGCGCCGTCGTCGCGTTGCGGCATCAGTACGACGCGTATCGGATCGGTGGCCGAGCGGTCGCAAGTAGGCCGGATCAAGCGGAGCGCCGCTCCGGCAGCAAGGCACAACCGACGTCGACTTCACAGGCTGCCGGAACTCCGCGGAGCCTGGGCCGGCCAGCGGACATGGGCACCGATGCCGCCTTCCTCGCCCGCTTCCTGAATGACCCCGACCGGGCAATTGCCACCGAGGCCGCTCGGGCAATTTACGAAATGATTGCGCGATACGGCGTTGGCGAGGACAGCCTGCTTCGCGAAGAAGTCGAGCAACTGGCCGCGACTCTGCCGGACACTGCGAACACCGACGAAGCCTTCGTCCGCCGGGCCATCGGAGCGGCGTACTTGCTGGGCCGGGCGGAAGACGCTGAACGAGTTGCGAAGTTCGCGGCTCGATCAAATGCTCCGATCGCTCTGCGACTCGAAGCCCTTGCCGCCGTGAGCGGGTGGTCGAAACCGTCGCTGCTGGATCGCGTCGACGGTCGGAGGCGTCAGAACGATGTCCCTCGGGAAGCGCCAGCTGCCGCTGCGGTCGCGGAAGTCACCAGCCTGTTCGGCGAAGAAAACTCGACGATTCGCGCGGCTGCTCTGAAGTGCGCCCGGAGCCTCCGAGTTCGATTCTCGGATCAGGCTCTGGTCGAGCTGGCAGCAATCGTCGCCCAGACTGGAGCGCGTTCGGAACTGCGGCGGGAAGCCCTCGATACGTTGAAGGCTCAGTCCTACGACAAGCTCGACGCCGTGATCGATGACGGACTGCACGCCGACGACGTCGCCTTGCGAAAACGCTCGCTCGAACTGTTGAAAGAGCAACCTCAACGAGCCCTGGCAGCTGTGGGCGATGTCCTCACCAGATCGACGAATCTCAACGAGCAGCAGCACGCCATCACGTTTCTGGCAACGCTCAAGACGGACAAAGCCGACGCGCGACTGGTGACGGAGTTTGAGCGGCTCGTTTCTGGCGAAGCGACTCCCGGCACGGAACTCGAACTGCTGGAGGCCGCCCGCTCTCGCGCCGAGTTTCAACCGGAACTGGCGAAGGCTCTTGCCGCATTTGAAATGGCGCGGGTTGCAGCAGCGGCAACCGATCCTCTGGCTGCCTGGTCGGAATGTCTGACCGGCGGCGATCCCGAGGCCGGTCGCGAAACCTTCATGACGCACCTGACGGCGGCCTGCATCCGGTGTCACCGGGTTGGTAAAACGGGCAGCACGGTCGGTCCGAATCTCGAAAGTGTCGGTTTGAAACGCGACCGGAAGTTCCTGTTGCGGTCCGTGATCCTGCCGAGTGCCGACATCGACGAGAAGTATCGCAGCCAGACGCTGGTCCTGAATTCCGGAAAGATTATTCAGGGCTTGCCGCTGCGGAAAACGGACAAGGTCACCGTACTGGCCAATGCCCAGGGCAAGGAAGTCGAGGTTCCGAACGGCGAGATCGACGAAGCGTTCGAGCAGAAGACGTCGATCATGCCGGAGATGACGAAGACTTTGACTCGCCGAGAGATTCGAGACATCGTCGCGTGGCTGGCGACGCAGCGAAAACCGGTCTCGAAAGACGCGGGAAAGTAGCCGAGTTTCAGATCGCGAGGTGATGCGTTGGGGGGTGCCCGCAACCGTCTGTGGGCTCGCTGCACTCGACCACAGCCACCCGGTCGATGCCGGAGAACGTCGTAGCTACCGTCGCCAAACGGTGGTTTTGTCCACAATCTGGCGACGGTAGCTACGCCAAGTACCAAAATCACTGAGGGCACCCATCGAATCTGGCTGCGGAACGGATGGCTGGAAATCGTTGGGACAGCTCGCCATACTTCGCGGCTTGCTGTGAGCCCGCTCCCGGAGCGGGCCTTTTTTGTTCAGCGCCACGAGGGCGGCTCAGGATTCTTCCGCCGTCGCCGACCTTCGGGCATCTGACCTCGGTTTCGAGGTGGCTGAACATCTTCGCGATGCCGGCTGTTTCCGGTGTCCCCGCGTCTTTTCAGCCGCGGATTTCCAGTCAACAAAGAACGGTGGTGGAGCAAATGCCAAAACAAAAGACTCACAAAGGCATGAAGAAACGCTTCAAGGTCACTGCCTCGGGCAAGGCGACCAAACGAAGTGCGTTTCGTGGTCACATCCTCAGCAAGAAGAACGGAAAGAGGAAGCGGCACCTGCGTCACAACACAATCGTGACCGGAGCGGAAGCTCGCCACATCCTCGAAGGTCTGCGTCCCTGCTCGTAAGCGGGCGACCGGATCGATCCACTTTCTCTTCTTCCATGAAAACCAGCTAATCTGAGGATAGTCAGCCATGCGTGTTAAGTACGGTAAGGCGCGTCTCCGTTCCAAAAAGCGTCTGTTTCGTGAAGCCAAAGGAAATCGCGGCGGTCGTCGGAACCTGCTGCGAACGGTCAAGGAAACGATTCTGCGGTCCCGCGCGTTCGCGTTTCGCGATCGTCGTGTGCGGAAACGCGATTTTCGCCGCCTGTGGATCACTCGTCTGAGCGCCGCCTGCCGGGCGCGCGGCCTGTCCTACTCGACCTTCATCTACGGTCTGAAGCAGGCCAACCTGGAACTGAACCGCAAGACGCTCAGCGAACTGGCGATTCACAACCCGGCGGTCTTCGACGAAATCTTCGCCATCGCCAAAGAGGCGGCAGCATAGGTCGAAGCTGAAAGTGGCACGCCGCTCCGCGGCGTTGGCCAGAAATCGCAAGGCTGACGCCGCGGAGCGGCGTGCCACAATCCGAGAGCCTTGCGGAATCGGCCCCTCTCCAATACTTAGACTGCCCGCCGGACCCTTCGTTCGGCGGGCAGTTTTCGTTGCTGTGGCTGGAGTTTCGTCAGATTGGTTTCTCGACTTCGAGGCCGTCAGGTTGATGAGTTCGCATTGGCCGTCGCTGGATTCGCAAGAATTCAGTTGCTGCCCGTCTCTGAGATCTGGCGAGTCGTCGTGTTCGCGTCCGGACACACTGAATGACGTAACTTGTTTAACGCCCAGCCGCAGGCGCCGGCCACCGGACAACTTGCCCTGCTGTGGTGGCCGGCGCCTGCGGCTGGGCGTTAAACGAGTGAATTCTTGCGAATCCAGCTACATGAAATGACCAACCTGGGCCTCGGCCGTCCCGACAATCATCTCGGGGGATGAGGCCTTCAATCGCTCCATTATTGCTGCAGGAAATTCAAGATGGACCACGCAGTCGCATTTCAGGAATACGAACAGGCGGCACTCGCGGCGATCACGGCGGCGGGCGATGCTGAAGCGCTGGAGCAGGTCCGGATCGAGTTTCTCGGCAAGAAGAAGGGCCGGTTGAAGGACCTGCAGTCGGTGATGGGCCAGGTCGCGCCCGAGGACCGACCAGTCGTCGGCAAGCAGTTCAACGAGGTCAAGAACAAGGTCTCGGACGCGTTTGAGGCCCGAAAAGCAGACCTCGATAAGCCGCAGGCCGCGGCGGCGGGGCTCGACATTTCGCTGCCAGGCATCGTTCCGCGGCTCGGGAAGCGGCATCCGCTGACGCAGACGATGGACGACTTTAAGGACATTATCGGGCGAATGGGCTTCACGGTCGCCGATGGGCCGGAAATCGAAGACGAGCATCACAACTTTGTGGCGCTGAACATTCCAGAAGATCACCCGGCCCGCGATCCGCTCGACAACTTCTACCTCTCGGCGGCGGCCTACGCGAACGGACAGCGGCCCGAGCGGCTGCACCTGCTGCGGAGCCAGACATCGACAGTCCAGATTCGCGTGATGGAGCAGACGAAGCCGCCGATCCGGATCGTCTCGCTGGGCCGCGTCTACCGGCCGGACACAATCGACGCCACGCACTCGTGCATGTTCCATCAGATGGAAGGTCTGATGGTCGGCGAGGGCGTCACGATGGCGCAGCTCAAGACCGTCCTGCGCCTCTTCGCAACGACCTATCTTGGGCACGATGTCCATATTCGCTTCCGTCCGTCCTTTTTCCCGTTTACCGAGCCGTCCGTCGAAGTGGACATGAGCTGGGGCGACGACTGGCTGGAAATCGGCGGTGCAGGCATGGTCGACCCGAACGTCCTGCGAGCGGTCGGGTACGATCCGGACGAGGTCAGCGGCTTCGCGTTCGGCCTCGGCATTGAGCGGTTCTGCATGAGCCGCCATCAAGTGACGGACATTCGCCGCTTCTACGAGAACGATGTCCGCTTCCTTGCCCAGTTTTAGGCTGCTGGCTCGGCTGCCAATCTGACAATCAGCCGGCTGACGGGCGGAGCCTCTTTTCCTGCTTGTTGCATTTGGCCCAGATTAGCGCACGCCGCACGATTTCGGGCCGAAAGTGCGGATTTGCTCATGTGAATCCCGTTAAAAGCCGCCGTTCCGCTTCAACTCGCACAATCGGGACAACCGATACAGCTTAAACCACGGCGTCGTGAGTGCGCAGGGCGTTCTATCGATCCGTCCCTGCAATGATGACCGTGGTGGAAAGGTAAACAGTTCGCGAGGTCGCGAGCATTCCGAGTAGCAGCAGCACTGGACGCTGAGGGCTCTCATGGGACTCCATAGAAGTCATGTCTGGACCGGCACGGTCGATTCAGGCGCGCCATTGGACAGAGATCGGGAACGAGGCACGAATCGTCGTCGCCGGTCGGTCAATGTCCGCCATTTCAACCAGTTAGCCGCCGCCGGAATTCTCGGTCTGCTGGCCGCCGTGGTCAGTCTGGCGACGCCGACCGCGTTGCCGGCTCAAAGCACGAACGGCTACGCGAACGGAGGCCCTGGACAGTCAGGAATCCAGCTGGTGCAGAGTCGCCGGCAGCGAGTGACCGCCGAAGACACCAAACCGAAGGCGCCGTTGCCCTACGAAATTTCGAAGATGCCCGATGTCCAGGAAGACATGGAGATCATCCACCGGCGCAGCCAGTTGATTGTCGCCCGGAACCCGGTTTCTCGAATCGCGATCGCCGACCCCAACGTGATCGACGTTGTGCAGTACAGCCCGAACGAATTCAGTGTGATCGGCCTGGCGATGGGCACGACGACTCTGACACTGTGGTTCGACAACAGCCGCGAACCGCTGATCTACCTCGTGGAAGTGATCCCCGACCCGACCTGGGAAGACCGGTTGCGGACGGACTTCGGTAAGCTCGAGAAGCAACTGCGAATCCTGTTTCCCAACAGCAAGGTCTACCTGATTCCGCTCCAGCAGCGGCTGGTCGTCAAGGGGCAGGCTCGCGACAACGAAGACGCAGCCCGCATTCTGCAGATCGTCCGGTCGGCCTACTTCATGGAATTTGGTGCCTACGGTGCCTTTGGATCCGGAGGGTATGGCGGATACGGGGGGGGCTACGGCGGCGGCCGAGGAGGGTTCGGCGGCGACGATGACAACAACGGCGGCGACGACGATGACGACGACGATGACTTCATCGTCAACCTGCTGGAGGTTCCCGGCAATCATCAGATCATGCTGCACGTGAAGATCGCAGAAATTACCCGCTCGCAGCTGCGACAGTTCAACCTCGATCTGGCGGGCACCATCAACGACAGGCTCAATCTGCAGACCATGCTGGGCGGAGCCGGCGGCGTCTTCACGGGGATGCTGGAAGACGGCGAGCTGGACGTCATGCTGAACTGGATCGCCGGCAACCGGACGTCACGAATTCTGGCTGCTCCCACACTGACCGTTCTCAGCGGCCACACGGCGAGCTTCCTGTCGGGCGGTGAGTTCCCCGTTCCGACCATCGTGGGAGTTGGCGGCGCTCAGGGAACAACGACATCGTTCCGAGGTTTTGGGACGTCGCTTCTGGTCCGTCCTGAAGTCATCGACAAGGACTGGATCAAGATGGATATCACACCGGAGTACAGCCAGATCGCCCAGACAGGCGGTGGTGGCGGCGGTGTTCCGTCCCTGAACTCACGCCGAGTCAGCACGACAGTGCAGTTGCGGGAAGGCCAGACGATTGTCCTTGCCGGTCTGTACGGCAGCACGATGAACCAGGAAATCAATCGGATTCCGTATCTCGGCGAGCTGCCGATTATCGGCCCGATTCTGTTCAATGCGAAACAGGCCGATCAGGGAGCGAACGAGCTGCTGATCATGGTCACGCCGGAACTCGTGCGGCCAATGGAGCCCGACGAGGTTCCGCCGCTGCCCGGCTTCTACATGACACCGCCGAACGACATCGAGCTTTACCAGTACGCGAAGTCAGAAGGGTATCCCGACCAGGGCGTTTACCAGCTCAGCCCGTACGGCTGGGGACCGGGTTACGCCGAGGAGATTGGCTATCGGCCATTTAACCCGGCGTCGTACGGCAGCCCGGCTCCGATCGCCACGGGCGGATTTCCAGGAGCTTCGATGGGCGGCATGAGCTACTCGCAGCAGCCGGCAGCCGTGTATCCGGGACCGCCAATGCCGCAGCCGCAGACCGGAATGCCCGGCAGCGTGGCTCCGGGATATGGTCAGCCTCCGGCCCCTGGAGCGGCTCCCGGCGGAATGTTCCCGCAACAGGCTCCCAACATGATTCAGCCGACACCCGATCCCGCCATGAATGGAGCTGCTCCCGTTCAGCAGATGGGAGCGATTCAGCAGGTCGGATATGAAGAACCACAATCGGGAGGCAGCGGCATGTTGGGCTGGTTGCCCGGTCGGAGAAATCCGCCGGCGCCGCCGCAGGTCACTAATCCGGCCTTCCGTCGGACGAACGCGACGAGCCCCAGTCTCGAAAGTGGAATTGACGGCCGACTGAACGGTTATGGCCGGACAGGTCAGCGACGACCTGCCGCACGACGTGGCCTCTACCAGTAAACACCGCCGGACGACAGACCGCAGTCCGGCAGACGATTTTGAGCAGACAGCACAGGCAGGGAAGCCCATGTTTCACTCGGCGAAATTCAAGCGAGTTCTGACGCTCGGGATTCTGGTCGGAATGAGCACGTCGGGATGCATCAAGCCAACGATTCAGTTCGTTCCAACGACGCTCTCGATGCGTCGTTCGCTGGCCATTCCCGATGTCTACCCGCTCGGCAGCACCGTGCGGGCACACTATCACCAGATGGAAACCAACGGGGAAGCCGTCGACTTTGTGATTAACCGGAACGAGTTCATCGGCTCGACGGCCGAGCTGAATTCGTCGGGGCTTGACCACGTTCTCGAAATCGCGGCGCGGGCGCGGCGCGATCCGTTCCCGATTGTCGTCGAGCGTTCTGAGAACAACTCCGACCCGGAACTCGACCAGCACCGCCGACAGATGATCGCCTGGATCCTGACTGAGAAGGGCGTTCAGAACGCTGCCAGCCGCACGGTGGTCTCGCAGGCCTACGACCCCGGCATGAACGGCAACCCCGCTCGGGAAGCTTACTACCGGTTTATCGAAGACGGCGACGACAACGGCGGCGGATTCGGTGGCGGTGGCGGTGGCGGATTCGGGGGCGGCATCTGATTCCCGGTCGGCAGGTCAGCTCAGAGAACGGATTCGCCTGCGGCATTGCGTCGGCTCCGGGACAGACCGCCAGCTGGCGAAAAAACCTCGCTCTTCGAGCTGCAGGCAGCGCGGTCGTTGCATCGCCAGTCGTTGATGGATATTCGCGTCCAGGTGATGTGCTGTGTGCGGCTTGAGATGCAGCTTCAATGCTGGAAAGCCCGTCTGAGCACTGATACGGTTACCGCTCCGAGTCGCCCTTGCGTGCCCGGACTGGTCATGCGATTTCCCGGCCAGTTCCGCAGCCTGATCCGCTTGTGATCGGCCGAGACCAACGTTCGCCCCGACGCCGTAACCGTATGACCGACTCCAGTACCGATCTCAGCCCGGACTTCAGTCTCGACTCGTTCGTGCGCACGACTCAGAAGAGCGGCCTTGTCGCCCCGGACCGCCTGCAGAAGCTTCTCGACGAACTTCCCGCCGAGATCATCGGCGACGCCGCTCAGGTCGCCCGGCAGTTTGTCGAGCAGAATCTGATTACGGACTGGCAGGCCACCAAGCTGCTGCGCGGCAAACACAAAGGCTTTTCGCTCGGCAAGTACCGCCTGCTGCGGCTGCTTGGCAAAGGCGGGATGAGTTCCGTCTATCTCGCCGAACACACGCTGATGCGGCGGCGCTGCGCGATCAAGGTGCTGCCGATCGGACGGGTCGACGATAGCTCCTGGCTGGCCCGGTTCCATCGCGAGGCGCAGGCCATCGCGGCGCTCGATCATCCGAATATCGTCCGGGCGTACGATGTCGATCAGGAGCAGGATGGCGACCGCGATATCCATTTCCTTGTCATGGAGTTTGTCGACGGCCAGAGCATTCAGGAAATCGTCACGGAAAACGGACCGCTCCCGCTGGAAGTGGCCGCTGACTACTTTCGCCAGGCAGCACTCGGACTCGAACACGCCCATCGAGCCGGACTGGTTCATCGCGATGTCAAACCCGGCAACCTGCTTGTCGACCAGGGGGGCGTGGTCAAGGTGCTCGACCTGGGCCTCGCGCGGTTCAACGAGGTCGCCGAGGATCAGCCGCTGACCGTCACGCACGACGAACGAGTGCTCGGCACGGCTGACTATCTCTCACCGGAACAGGCGATCGACAGCCACACGGTCGATTCCCGAGCGGACGTCTACAGCCTGGGATGCTCGATTTATTTCGCCCTCACCGGTCGGCCTCCCTTCAAGGACGGGTCACTGGCGCAGCGGCTGATGGCTCACCAGATGAAGGATCCTCCGCCGATCGCCCAGTTCCGGCCTGAGGTTGAGCAGTCGGACAGGGGACGCGCGCTGACGGCGATCATCCGCCGCATGATGGCCCGCAGTCCTGATGAGCGTTTCCAGACGATGGCCGAAGTGTCGACCGCACTCACCGACTGGCTGCCGTCCTCGGGCGGCCTGCCTGCCAAGGCGCTTCCGGCCGTTCCGGTTGTTGCTCCGCCCGTTGCCGTTCCCGTCGCCCAGGCGGTGACCGCACCGCCGGTTGCTCAGCCCGTGACGCCACCGCCGGCCCCCGTCGCGCCGGCGCCCGTCGCAGCAGCCCCTGCCGCACCGCCCGCAGCAGCCGTGACGCCAGCACCGCCTGCGACTCCCGCCGACGGCAGCCCGCCGCCGGTGGCAGTTCCGGTCGCAGTTCCAGCAGTTCAACCCGCCGCGACCGAGCCGCCGCCCAGCGGCCAGGTGATCTCTGCGACGCCGGCTTCGGTTCCTCAGGCGACGGAACCGCCACAAGCGACTCCGGTTGACGCCGCGCCCGCTGCCGCCGCGCCGACTGCCCCTGCGGATCAGTTTTCAACTCCGGTCGAGACCGGCACTCCTGGCGGGGACGCAGCGTTCGACCCCGGACTGATTCCCGCTCCACAGGACGAACCGGGAGATTTTCCGAGCATCCTGGGCGGGACACCAAGCGGCTTCGCGTCGCCACAGTCACCCGACGACGCGACCGACTTCACTGAAACAGCGGCCTTCGTCCCACGATCGCCCGAAGCCGACGCGGCGCCCGATTTTTCAGCATTCGGTGGCGGCCCCGATTTCGGCGCCGCTCCCGAGTCTCCTGGTCCAGACGGTTCCGAACTGGCTCCGCTTGAAGCAGCAGATGACGGCGACGAGTTCGCTGAACTGCTGCCCGACGACGGCCCGGACGAACTCGATCGAACGATCGTGACCCCCGGAACGGGCAGCAGTTTTCCGGACATCCTTCCGCCTGCTTCGTCGTCAGAGCCACCTTTTCCAGCAGCTCCGCAAGGCGCACCGGTCACGGCTGATCCGGTTGCTACTGACCCGGTGTCGTTTCCTGCTCAGCCGGTCGCGTCCGCCGAGTCTGCTCAGCCGCCTGCTCCGCCAGCCAATTCTGAAGTTCCCTCATTCCATCCGGCGCCTGCGACTGAGCCGCCGCCGATGGCTCAGTTCGTTGGCGAGCCGGCAGGGTTCGCGCCGCAACCCGCCGCTCCGGCCCCGGACGTTCCCGCGTTTCCGTCGTTCGATGCTCCCGCTGGAGACGGCGGCGGTTTTGCTCCGGCGACAGCACCGGCTTTCGGAGAACCCACCTTCGGACAGCCGGCGATCGGACAGCCACCGGTTGGGCAGGCTCTGGCCGGGCAGGCCCCGGCATCTGGCCAGCCGGCGATGAACTCCGCCGCGCCGACGCAACGCCGCAAGCAGGGCAACTCCGCAATGCTCATCGGCGGCTTGCTGGCCGTGCTGATCATTGGCGGCGGTGTCGGCTGGTATCTGATGTCGGGAAACAGCTCGAAACCTTCGGGCAGGAAAACGGCAGGAGCGTCAGGCAAGTCGTCGTCGGGTTCGTCGAAATCTGCCGGTGGTGCTTCCGGAAAATCAACCCGCTCGGCGACCGCCGCGACCAGCGGAGCCCTCAAGACCACGTTGACGGTGGGGCCCGGTCGCGAGTTCAAAACGATCGCCGCCGCGCTGGCCTATGTCAAAACGAACAAGTCGCGTTACCCGGCCACGACACGCAAGGCTGTGGTGAGTATCGAGGTCGCCGGCAGTGAAACCTTCAACGAGTCGATCGAGATCGACAATTCCGGCAAGGCCTACCCGGCGGGCATTCTGATCCGATCGACCAACGAGTTTCCGTTCGCACTGAAACCGACCGGCGGTCGCCCCGCCCTGAAACTGGCGTCGATCGAACATCTGCAGATTGACAACGTCGAGATCGATGCCGCCGGGCTCGATGTTGCCGTCGAGCTGGAAGGGTTTCTGGACCGGAGTCGGCTCAGCAACGCAACGATCACGGGCTTCAAGCAGACCGGCATCCTGGGCAAAGGAATCGCCGGACTGCGTCAGGATGAACTGGTGCTCGACCACGTCGATCTACGGCCTGCCAGTCGCGGCGCGGTCGGGATCAAACTGACCAGCGGCAAGGCATCAACCGGTCGCATCATCGTTCAGGACTGCCGCTTTTTCGGTCCGCAGTCCGCCGGCCTGCTGCTCGACAGCGGCGCTCTGGGCATCGACGTGCGACGCACAATCTTCGACCAGGGGGACATTGGGATCTCGTTCGCGGGCGGCACGCTGGAGTGGCGGGATGTCCGCATCGTGAACTGCACATTCCACGAGATCAGCCAGGCCGCCATCAGTTTCAGCGAGATGCCGCTGAAGGGCAGTTCCGGCCTTGAGTTCCGCCGCAACCTGTTCGCCAGAGTGAGTGGTCCCGAGCTGAAGATTGCCTCGGGTTACAACCGCGAGGCATTCACTCAAACCATTTCCACCCAGCTCGGCAGTATCGATCACAACTGGACAGACAGCAGTCAGCCTGCGAACCCGGACAGTGGCGAACGCGATCTGATTTCGCGCGACGAGCGTCGCGTTGCGAAGATTGAATTCTTCTCGACCGACCGCGACGCCGACGACTTTCTCACGCCTCGACGCGGCACTCCCTACGCGTCCGTTGGCGTCCGCCCGGGCGCGGACAGCGATCCCTTCATCGGGGCTCGACCGCAACCCGAACCACGCTGAGCAGCACCTCGTTCCAGCACCGCTCAGCGATCTCGACCGACTTGCCAATTCACTCGAAAGCTTCCCATGACTCACCCGGTTCTCATCAACGGCGAATGGACTCCCTCTTCAGGCACGCAGACATTTCAGGCAGTCAATCCGGCAACCACCGAGGTCATTGACGGCGATTATCCCGTCAGCCCATGGGACGAAATCGAGTCCGCCATCAAGGCCGCTGCGGCGGCGTCGCGGGAAATGCGAGGCTGGCCGGGAGAACGTTTCGCCGCGTTTCTCGAAGCCTATGCCGACGCGATTGAGGCTCGCGCTGACGAACTGGTCGATCTGGCAAATCAGGAAACGGCGCTGCCCGCTTCGCCGCGTCTGAAAGACGTCGAACTCCCACGGACGACAAACCAGCTGCGACAGGCCGCGACCGCCGCCCGCAGTGGATCGTGGTCCGCTCCAACGATCGACACGGCAGCCAACATTCGTTCGATGTTCGGCCCGATTGGCCCGGTCGCGGTCTTCGGCCCGAACAACTTCCCGTTCGCGTTTAACAGTATCGCTGGCGGAGACTTCGCAGCGGCGATCGCAGCCGGCAACCCTGTCATCGCCAAAGGCCACTCCTCGCATCCGGGCACAACGCGCGTGTTCGCGGAAGCAGCGCTTGAAGCTGCACGGAAAACAGACATGCCCAGCGGCTTCGTGCAGCTCATTTACCGGACCGGCCACGAAGACGGCTGCCGGTTCGTCAGCCATCCGCTGATGGGCGCCTGCGGCTACACCGGTTCGCGACACGCCGGCCTGAAGCTCAAGGAAGCCGCCGACCGGGCCGGCAAACCGATCTATCTCGAACTGTCGAGCATCAATCCGGTCGTCGTCCTGCCGGGAGCCATCGCCGAACGCGGCGAGGAACTCGCGGGCGAATTCACAACCAGCTGCCTGATGGGCACCGGCCAGTTCTGCACGAACCCCGGCCTTGTCCTGCTGCTGGCTGGCGAGTCGACAGAGAACTTCATCACCGCCGTTGCCGAAAAGTTTGGTACCGCGCCGATCGGGACGTTCCTCAGCGAGGGCGTGCAGCGGAATTTCGCGGAAGGCGTCGCCGCTCTGCAGGCAGCCGGCGCGAAACTGCTGACAGGCGGTGAAACCGGCGGCGGCAGTGGTTTCTCGCACCAGAACACGCTGCTGCGAGTCGATGGTGCGACATTTCTCGCCGCCCCGGAAGCTCTGCAGGCCGAAGCCTTTGGCAATGGCTCACTGCTCGTCGTTGCCGACGATGCCGACCAGCTCACGCAGATCGCCGAAGCTCTGGAAGGCAACCTGACCGGCTGCGTCTATAGCGACTCGTCCGGTTCCGACGACGCGATCTACGACCAGGTGGTGCCGGCTCTGCGGACAAAAGTCGGTCGGTTGCTCAACGACAAAATGCCAACCGGCGTTGCCGTGTCGCCCGCCATGAATCACGGCGGCCCGTTCCCGGCGACCGGGCATCCAGTCTTCACCGCCGTCGGCATGCCCACGGCGATTTATCGCTTCGCGATGTTGCAGTCCTACGACGCGATTCGACCGCACCGCCTGCCGGCGCTACTCCGCGACGAACATCCCGGCAACGGCTGCTGGCGTCTGATCGACGGCGAATGGTCACAGCAGTCCGTCAGCTCGTAGCCGTCATTCAGTTTCTCCGAAACTGGAGGTTCGTCAGAGCTGACGCCTCAAGTCACGCAGATGTTGCCGCGCACGTTTGCGCGCGATTGGTGCGTTGCCGCTGGCTGATGGCAAAAAACGTTTTCTCTGCGCATCTGCAGGTTCTGAAAATACCTGCCTGCGCCTGCCGACCCGCAACTCAATTGGTCACAGACGCAGTTTCGGCTGGTGGCGTCACTGGGATCACCGGTTTGCCACGCACTTTGACGAAGCCCGAGATCGCGACGATCACGGCCAGCAGGGCGACGAGGATTCCCAAATAGCGCCCCCGCTTCTGCCGCAGCGATTCGAAGGCTTTTGATTTGCCGACCAGTGCCGAGCCGAGGAAGAAGACGCCGAAGGCCAGCAGCATCTTCGTGCCAACCAGTGCGTGATAGAGACCGTCGCCTTTGTGGCCGGTTGCCAGCCGGGCGTAGTTGTAAAAGCCGCTGATCAGAATCAGCGCGATGCCGGCATGGACGAATTTCTTCCAGCGGCTCACAACTGCTTCCCGCAGCTTGTCATGCTCGGCATCCGGCAGTTCGGCAGCCGACGGCATAAGCACGCGCCACATGAAGACGGTGCCTCCGCCGAGAACGATCACTGTTCCGATGTGAACAATCCGAGAAATCGTGTCGAGAATCTGTTGAGTATCCATGAGTTTCCGTTTCAGGGGGAGTCGCAGAAAAGGGTCTGTTGATTGTGGACGGTCGGCGTTGACTACTTGTTCGTCGCGAAACTCGCACAGAGTTTCGACCTGAATACGAGCCGCATCTCTGCGCGAGTTCTGCGACGACGGTCCTTGAACTTTGGGAAAACCGCTCCAGCCGTCTGCTCAGACATTGAGCGTTTCCGGCTGCGAAGTCTCGTTCGTCGTTCGTTCCGAGATGCTGTAGGCGTCGGCGTTTCGACCGGTGTAGGCCACCAGAAGCTCGGCCACCAGGCCCAGCGAAATGATTTGCCCGCCCAGTAGTAGTGCGGCCACCGAATAGTGCAAGAGCGGGCGGTTGCCGATTGGAGCAAAATCGAAACCGCCGACCTGAGTCAGCAGCCAGATGACGGTCAGAACGGCCAGCCCCAGCGAGCCCAGTCCGAACAGAAACACTCCGATACCGCCCATCAGATGCTGCGGCCGCATGCCGAAACCAGTGAGAAACTTCACGGTCAGCAGGTCGAGAAAGCCGCGCAGGAACCGGCGAACTCCATATTTCGAGTGCCCAAACTGCCGCTCGCGATGATGCACCGGCAGCTCCGTGATCCTGAAACCGCGGGCGTGTGCGAGAACCGGGATGAAGCGGTGCAGCTCGCCATAGATGCGAACTTCGTGCGTCACCTCGCGGCGGAACAGTTTCAGCCCGCAGTTGTGATCGTGCAGCCAGAGGCCGGTCAGCCGGCCGATCATCCAGTTGAAGACGCGGCTGGGATACACCTTGTGCCACGGATCCAGCCGCCGCTGTTTCCAGCCGTTGACGACGTCAAAACCGGATTCCAGCTTCTCGATAAACTTCGGAATCTCGGCGGGATCATCCTGCAGGTCGGCGTCCATCATCATGATGTACTCGCCGTCAGCCGCCCGCATTCCCGCCGTCAATGCCGCCGCCTTGCCGAAGTTGCGGCGAAATCGAATTCCGGAAACGTGGTCGCCAGCCTTAGCCGCCTCGCAAATCACAGCCCACGAATCGTCCGTCGAACCGTCATCGACAAACACAATCTCGAACGAGAGGCTCGCCGCTTCGCACGACGCAATGATTTCGCTGGTCAGTTCGAGCAGGCTCTCGGACTCGTTGAGCACGGGAACGACGATTGAAAGTTTCATGGCCGCCTGCCTCTTCTGCACACGGATCAGCCTGCCCGGTAGACCACACCGCGATCGATTTCGTTGAAGCCAGCCGAGCGGAACACGGCGACAGACGCTGCGTCATCAGCCCGAATGTTGGCCGTGACGCGAGTGATCGTTTCCTGTCGCAGCTTCTTGATCACTTCGACAATGAGCGTCTGCCCGAAGCCTTCGCGACGATGCGCGTCGTCGACCCACAGTTCCGTCAGCCCGATCGCCTGCTCATGCCAGCCCGGCATGTACGTGTCGAGCCCCACAACAGTCAGCCCGGCAACAGGCTGCCCGCCGCCGCGGGGAACCAGCACGCAGAACAGTGCATCGAGCCGACCGTAACGGCAACTCCACCACCACGGGCACGGGTCCGGCGTGTCGACCAGAGCCAGCTCCCATTTGCGACGAATCGTGGTCAGACGAAAGTTGATCGGATCCCGGTCACTCATCTTGCGCGACGTGATCAGATACTGCTCCACCGGGTGAAACCCGATCGCTTCAAAGAACGGCGCCGCCGACTCGTCAGACTGGAGGAAGCCGGCCGGTCGCGGGCCTCCGTACAGCCCAAAGTAGAACGGATCGCGCTGCGGCGCCGGCCCGGCATCGATCGACTCTGCTCCGCGTTCCCGCAGGTAGATGCTCGCCCTCTGGACAAGCTCCCGACCGATGCCCTGCCGCCGGTACTCGGGATGCACCACGACGGCACAGATGACGCCCTGCCGGCGGTCGAGCGAGTTGCCGTCGGACTCGCAGCCAAACCCGGCATGCACAAATCCAACAATCCGGCCATTGTCACAGGCGACGATCAGGCCGTTGTTGTCAAAGTACGGCTGTGAGTAGTTCATCATGTCGAACGACACATCGTTCGTCAGATGCAGCGCCGCGCCCGACCCGAGTCCGGCCTGATTCCACAGCCGCACGATCTGCGGCGGGTCATAATTTCGGAACGATCGATACTCGATCACGTCGGGGCTCACACGACCGGTTGGTTGCAGATTGGAAAAGCCTTCTCGACGCAGCTCAATTCGAGCGTCAAGACTGCAGTCTGATCATCGTAGGGAAGTCCGTTCCGCCGGGCAATTCGCTGGCTGCGGCCTTGTTGAGCACGCCTGGCGACGACCATGATAGGGGCTCCGCACCGCACCTCAGTCGGGCGACTGAGCTTCAGCGGCCACTGGAATTCGGGCAACTGAAACTCGAACGACCCATTCGCCGGATCCCCGTTCACGACAGGACTGCGAGACATCGCTATGGCATTTCAGACTCAGTGTCCCCACTGTGGCAAAGTTCTCAACCTGAAATCTGAAGCCGCTGTCGGCAGGAAAGCTCCCTGTCCGAAGTGCAGGACGCCGTTCGTTGTCGAACCCTACGAAGAGCCGCCTGCCGATGAATGGGAGGAGGCGGGAGACGAGTACGACTACAGCGACGCCGTCGATGATTACGAGATCGAATCCGTTCCGCCGCGAAAGTCTTCATCGAAGGGCAGAAAGAAGGCTGCCGGCGCACCGGCTTGGCTGGCTCCCGTCTGCATTGGCCTGGCTGTACTGCTGGGATTGGGACTGCTCGGGGGAGGAGTAGCGTTCCTGGATACGCGTAGCAGTGAGGACGCCTCAGGTGGTGGGACTTCAATCAGTTCAAAAGACCCAGAGGCTGTCCCCCACAAAGCCACGACAGGTCAAGCCGACAGTGACAGTAATGACTCCCCGGCGACTCCGCAGGACCCGATTGCTGATCTCACGGAACCATCGACCGGGTATGTTCCCGGCGGTGCTGACGCGGCAGCTCAGGCGGACATTGATGCTCTGCAGAAGGAGAAAGCAGGAGTGCTCGACACGACGAACGACATCCGCAGCCGCATCAAGTCGGGGACGGGATCAATTCTCGATTCCGTTCCTGGCAAGCGCTGAGTGAGCGGTTCACGGTCATGCGCTACAGAGGGCTTCATATTACGTCATGCTGTTTTCGGATATGCTGGCAGCACTTGTGACCGTCGACACCGGGGCAGGTGCCTAGATTGATAAGGTGACGAGTAGTCTGTACTGTCGCGTGTGGGCGTGTGGTCCGAGGCGTCGCGTAACTGCGAGCTCACTTCTCTTGTCTGATCCTTGCTGATCCTTGCCAACAATTCGAGGAGGATTCTGATGCTGTTGTCTTCGTCTTCAAAGCCCCGTTTCGCTGTGACCGTTTGTCTCATTGCCAGTTTGACTGTATTGGTGTCTGAACCTGTGCCGTGCATCGCACAAGAAGAGACAGATGAGGTACAGGAAGACGCTGAGGTCGGGTCGGATGAGACAGAGGTTGTAGGCACAGTTGGCATACTGTCTGTGCTCGAAACGGCCCTTGAGTTAACGTTAGGCATCGATCCGACGCGTCTTGAGTTCGTCGTGTTGGAAATCTGGGACACAGCGACAAGCGGTACTCCTCATCCCCTGACACTTAGTTGGGAAAACTACACGGTGGTGTCGAGTCCGCCCGTCGGTTCCGGGGCGTTTGCGGCAGAAACGAAATGGCTATTCAAGTGTCCTGCAACGGCTGCGTTTCAAGTGACCCCAGACGGAGATTCGGTAACGGTTGTGGGGGCATTTGCGGAAGTCGACATCGTTGTGGTCTTCCAGGACACATCGTGGGTCGTCGACGGCGCTCAGACACCATCTTTGCTTCTTCATGAACAGCTCCATCTCATGCTTGCTGAGGCATGTGCGTTCTTTGCTGCTGAGTCAATTAGGGGCTTTGAATTTACCGTGCAGAAGTCTGGTCCAAATGCTGAAGCAGACGCTAAGGCTGAGGTACTTGCGGCGTTGTTGGCGGAGAAGAATGCAGGCCTCAATGCTGCACAGAGTCTGTCGGGCGCAATTACGGATGACTATGACGGTGAAACCGACCATGGGCGAATTTCGGAAAAGCAGGATGAGTGGGAAATCAATTGGTGGGACAAACTATATGTTCGAGTGATGGCAGCAGGGCTATAGGCGATACAAGCCGCTGATGGAAGGTGCGCATGCGTGGTGCGTCATGTGAAGCGGTCGTTCGATATCTGCTTTGCAGAATCGTGATGCTGAAGTGTCCACGTGTCCGCAGGTCGGAGCTGCAACATGTCGACACAACTGCGTCACGTCGTGAATGAGGATGCGTTGGGCGAGTCTCGATTCTGTTCCACGCAATCCGTAGCGTTGTCCGACGTTTGAGATCTGCCCTGCAGGGCAGTGGACGAGGTTACGAGTCCCGAAATGACTGGTCGGCAAACGGACTCGTTGCCTCGTCCACTACAAACACGAATTGCGAGTTGCGAAGTGTCATCGTTTTTGAGAACTCGTACCTCTTCCGTTCGACTCGCCACTTCCTGAACGTTGCAATGCCTCGCTGCTATGAAGACTCTCCTGCCGCTGATTGGACTTCTGACGCTCACCAACGTCGCCTGCGCGGAGTCAGCCACGCCTGCGGCGAGGCTCTCTGAGTATCAAGCCACCGTCCGTCCAATTCTGCAGAAGCTCTGTTTTCGTTGCCACGGTTCGAAGAAGCAGTCGGGCGACCTGCGGCTCGACACAGTCAGTCCCGACGTCGACAGTCCGGCCTTTTCCGTCTCCGCGTGGCACGACGCGCTGGACCAGATCAATCTTGGCGAGATGCCGCCGCCGGACGAAACGCCGCTCAGCGATGCTCAACGCAAGCAGCTCGTCAACTGGATCGCGGCAACGCTGAACGAAGCAGCGGAGTCGAAACGGTACGCCGATGGCCGCGTGCTGATGCGGCGTCTGACGCGGTACGAGTACGCGAACACGGTGCGTGACCTGCTCGGTATCGACTTCGACGTCGCTCGCGAACTCCCGCCCGAGCCCGCCTCGCCGGAAGGCTTTCTCAACAACGGCGCGACACTCGAAATGTCGTCGACGCAGATTGAGACTTATCTCGCCGCCGCCCGCCGCGCTCTTGAGGTCGCTATCGTGACCGGTGATCAGCCGGAAGTGTTCCGGTACGAAGCTGCGGAAACAGCAGTCGGCAAGCTGCCTCGCCGGGCCGAGGGCGGACACATCCCGGTCAATCCGGAGTTCGTGCTCGACATCAAACAGTTTCCTCGCGAAGGCGCGTTCCGACTGCGGGTCCGTGCTCACGCTGTGGTTCCGGACGGTGAAGACTTCCCGCGACTGCGCGTCTCACTCGGCAACGTGCCGGGCATTATCCATGTGCCGCGAAAGCTCGTCGGCGAGGCGGACGTCACTGGCGGCCCGAACGCAGCTCAGACGTTTGAATTTCGAGGCCGCATTGAGGACTTCCCGCAGCCGGGCGACCGCGAGTTTGGCAACGTCGCGTTCAAAGGGATGATCGCTCTGATCGACTATCTGGACGCCGACGGCAACGAGCTGCGGTACGCCGACCGGACGTACTCGAATCCGCCGCCGAAACCCAACGACAAGAAGCCGAAGAAGGCTCCGCCGCCGAACGGCCGGCCCGCGCCGGAAGGAGACGCGCCGCGCTACGACATCGTGATCGAGTCTGTCGAGTTTGAATCGCCGTTCGTCGAAAGCTGGCCGCCGCCGAGTCACTCGCGACTGCTGACGCACTCGGACGAAGCAACCGCGGAACCGGATCGAGCCCGTGAAATCGTCGGTCGGTTCATGCGCCGCGCTTACCGACGTCCGATCAGTGAGGACGAGTTGAACCCGACGCTGGACCTGTTCGCGGCGATTCGCCCGCGCGTTCCATCATTTGAGGAAGCGATTCGCGAAACGCTGGCGTCGGTGCTGGTCTCGCCACATTTCCTCTACATCGTCGAGCGTCGCGAGCCAGCGGTCGGAAAGCCTGCTGACAAAGATGCCGTCAAACTGACCGACTTTGAACTGGCAACGCGGCTGTCGTACTTCCTGTGGAGCACGATGCCCGATGAGCGGCTGCTCGATATTGCGGAACGCGGCGAGCTGTCTCGGGCAGACGTTCTGAAGACGGAAGTCGCGCGAATGCTTGACGACGAACGTTCGAACGAGTTCGTTGATCGCTTCGCCGATCAATGGTTCGACCTGGCGGCACTGGAACGAGTCGCGGTGAATCCCGAGTTCTATCCCGACTTTGACAACGAATTGAAAGCTGCCATGCAGACCGAGACGCGCGGCGTGTTGCGCGAGATCGTTCGCAATGATCTGAGCTGTCTCGAACTGCTGGACTCTGACTGGACCCTGGCGAATCGGGCACTGGCCGCGCATTACGGGCTGGAGGATCGGCCACGATCGTCGGCGTTTGAACGAGTCGCTCTGCGGGATGAAGACCGCCGCGGCGGCGTGCTCGGGCACGGAGCGTTTCTCCTCGGGCAGTCGGACGGGCAGCGGGCGCATCCGATTAAACGGGCCGTCTGGATTCTCGATCGGCTGCTTGATTCGCCGCCGGCTCCGCCACCGCCCGCTGTTCCGGAACTCGATTCCGAAAGTGCCGATCTGGCAAAGCTGACGATTAAACAGCAACTCGAAGCGCATCGGGCTCAGGAGTCCTGTCGCAGTTGTCACGAAGGCATCGACCCCTGGGGCTTTCCGCTGGAACATTTCGACGCGATCGGCCAGTGGCGCGAAACGTCGCCGGTGCGAGTCGCCGATGGTCGAAAGAAGGGAGCCGCCAAACCGGACGAAGCTCCGGCGATTGACGCAGCGACCACTCTGCCCGACGGCAGCGACCTGTCCGGTGCGGAAGATCTCAGGCAGTATCTGCTGCAGAATCGTCGCGACCAGTTCGCCCGCGCAGTCGTGAAACGCCTCGCCGGTTATGCTCTGGGCCGCTCGCTGGACATCGGCGATCGCCCGGAGGTTGAGGCGTTGCGGCAGGAGTTCATCGAAAACGACTTCCGGCTGCGGCAGTTGGTCGTGGCTCTGGTGAGCAGCGAGTTGTTCCAGACAAAGTGAAAACTAAGCGGCAGTCGTTTAACGCCCAGCCGCCAGCCGCGGGCCACCGGCGACGGCAACCTCGGAGGTCGCCGGCGCCTGCGGCTGAGCGTTGAACAGATCGCGGCTTCGGTACTCAAAACGGGACGAACCCATGAAGAAATCCTGGCACATTGACCGTCGGACTGCTCTGAAGACTGCTGGAGTCAGCCTCGCGCTGCCGTGGCTCGATGGCATGTCATTCGGTGCGGACTCGGCTCCGAAAGCAGACGAACTCCCGCGGCGGATGTGCTGCGTGCTGTTTCCCTATGGGATCGCGATTCCCAAAGACGACGATCCCGCTCGCGAGTGGGGCTGGTTTCCCACCGGCGACGGTCGCGATTACACGCTGACGAAACCGCTGCAGCCGCTGCAGTCGCTGATGGACGACGTGACCATCTTCGGCGGACTGTCGCATCCCAACTGCCGCCGGATGAACGGACACGACACCGGCGACACCTTCCTGACGGGCAACAATCTCGAAGAAGTCACGTATCGCAACACCATCTCGGTCGACCAGTTCGCCGCGCAACACATCGGAACGCAGACACGCATTCCGTCGCTGACGATCTCGACCGACGGAGGCATCGGGCCGCGGACGCGTTCGACCACACTCTCGTACTCGCCGAAAGGCCAGCCGATTCCGTCGCTCGCCGATCCACAGCAGATCTTCAATCGCATGTTCGGGCAGGATCGGGCCAGCGAAACGGACCGGCGGCGGCTCGAAACCTCGGGCAGCATTCTTGATCTGGTGCTCGATCAGTCAAAGTCGCTCCGCCGCAATCTCGGCGTCGCCGATCAACGCAAACTTGACGAGTACGAAACGTCGGTCCGAGATGTCGAGCAGCGCATTGCTCGTTCGCGCGAATGGCTGAAAGTGCCGCTGCCGGAAGTCGATGCTTCGACGATCAAACTCGACGCCGATCCGGACAGCGCGGGCGATTATATCGGCGCGATGTACGACCTGATGTTTCTGGCGTTTCAGACGGACCTCACTCGGCTGACGACTTACCAGATCGGCAGTTACGGCCCGACGCTCGCTCGAACATTCCCGGCGGCAATCGGTCTCGAACCGAACTGGCACAGCCTGGCTCACGGAGCCGGTAAGAAGGGCGGTGCCGAAAAACTCGGGAAGTTCGACCAGTACCTTGCTGAGCATCTCGCACGATTTCTGCGGCGGCTCAAGGACACGCCGGAAGGCGACGGCGGCTCTTCGCTGCTCGACCGCACGCTGGTGCTGTACGGCAGCAGCAACAGTCGGACGCACGTCAACTCGAACTACCCGCTGCTGCTCGCTGGCGGCGGCGACTTCGGCCTGAAGCACAACCAGTACCTGCGCTTCGGCGATAAGACTCCGATGTCGAACCTGTTCGTCACGATGCTGCAGGCTCTGGATATCGAGGTCGACCAATTCGCCGACAGCACGGGCACGCTGGCGGGCGTTTAACCAGCTGCCAGCCATGTGCGACTTCGCCCGGCAGTCGGGTTGGCAGAATGATGGAGGGCAGAATAATCCAGTTCGACGCCATCAATCGTACGACGTCATCAAACATTCGTGATCCTGACCTCATTATTCTGCCCCCCAATTATTCTGCCTGACCTTCACCTCCCTCGATCGCAGCCCTCCGACCATCTCATGCCGATCAGAATAGAACTCAGCCTCGCGGCCGTACTCGTCATCAATGCGTTCTCAGCAGCAGTTGGCGCTGAGGATTTTGATACTGCTGTCGGCTCGTATTTCGCGAAGCACTGCATCGCCTGTCATGGCGAGAAGAAGCAGGAAGGCGACTTTCGCATCGACAACCTGTCGAAGGATGTCGGCATTAAAGACACGGCGTTGTGGGCAGAGATCCGGGAACGCATCAGCTCGGGCGAGATGCCGCCGGAAGGCGTTGAGAACCCGCCGACCGCGGCTCAGGGAGCGGCGGTTGTTCAATGGCTTTCCGACCGCATCCGCGAGGGCGAATCGGCGCGCATGGCAACGCGGGACCGCGTGTCGTTTCATCGGCTCAGCCGCGACGAATATGTCAATTCGATTTATGACCTGCTGGGCGTCCACGTTGACGCGACCGATCCAGGCGGTCTGACGGAAGACCCGGAGTGGCACGGATTCGAACGACTCGGTTCCGTGCTGTCGCTCTCGCCTTCGCACATCGAGAAGTATCTGCGGGCAGCCGAAACGGTGCTCAACGAGGCGTACCCCGACAAACCCGTCGAACCGATCGCGCTGCTCAAGCCAGCGGTCCCCGACAACACGATTCGCGAACCACATCGTTCCGTCCTTGAAGCCGAGGGTTTGCTCGACAAGGTCCGTTTCGATCTCTGGCCTGGTGACAAACATCGCTATTCCAACCCCGGACGCCTGCCCGGCCCCGGTGTCTACGAAGTTCGGATTCAGGTCAGCGGCCTCAAGCCGACCAATGGTCGAGCACCGCGGCTGAAGGTCTATCACACGAAGCTCGATCGCGTGCTCTTCGAGCAGGACGTTGTCGCACCGGAAGACGCGCCAACGATCATCACCTTCCAGACTCACCTGCCCGCAGGCAGTCAGCAGATCCATGTCATCAACGACGTGCCGGGCCCATCGAATCTGCCCCGCTCGGGCCGGCACGGCAACATTCCGTTTGTGAGCATCAAACGCGGTCGTATCCCGTGGCAGCTCAAACTGACGGACGAATCCGGTAACGCGCTGTACCCGTTCATGATTCTCGACTGGGCTGAGTGGAAGGGGCCGATCGTTACGGAACGCGAACAGCGGCTTCGCGACGACTACATCCCGGTTGACGATGGCGATCTCGAACAAGTGCGTCACGGGCTGGCCACGCTGGCTCGAAGGGCTTTCCGGAGACCTCTCCTGCCGGGCGAAATCGACAAGTACGTCGGCCTGGTTCAGGCTGAAATTGAAGCGGGCTCAGACTTCCGATCGGCCATGAAGACGGGAATGCTCTCGATCCTGTGCTCGAAGAGTTTCCTGTTTCTCGTCGAAGGCTCTGAAGACAGTGATCGGCAGGAACTCAACGACTGGGAACTGGCGTCACGGCTCTCCTACTTACTGTGGAGCACAATGCCGGACGACGAACTGTTCGCACTGGCCGAGAAAGGTACGCTGCGAGAACCTGATGAATTGCGTCGGCAGCTCGCGCGAATGCTGGCCGATCCGAAAGCTGATCGTTTTACTGAATCGTTCCCGACGCAGTGGCTGCGGCTGCGTAAGGTCGGGATGTTCCCGCCGGATGAGAAGCTGTACCCCGAGTACGACGCGCACCTTGAGAGCAGCATCATTGGCGAAACGACCGCGTTTTTTCGCGAAGTTCTGCAGAGCAATCTCACGCTGCGAGAGTTTCTGGATTCCGACTGGACGATGGCGAATCCCCGGCTGGCCAGCTTTTATGGAATTGATGGCGTCACCACAGATCGCTTCCAGCGAGTCGCTCTGCGGCCCGAGCATCATCGCGGCGGCCTGCTGACTCAGGCATCGATCCTCTCGCTGACCTCGGACGGAACGAGGCATCGTCCGGTGCATCGCGGCGTGTGGCTGTCTGAGTCGATTCTCGGCAAGTCGCCGCCGCCGCCACCGGCCAACGTCGACCCGATTGAACCGAATCCCGTCGACCAGCCCAAGGCGACGCTGCGGATGAAACTCGATGCTCACAAAGCCAACCCGACCTGCGCGGCGTGCCATTCAAAGATCGATCCGCTGGGACTGGCCTTCGAAAACTACAACGCGATCGGCAGTTGGCGCACGGAAGAAGTCGTTCAGCGAGGCACCGGTGCGAACCCGCAAGTCGACCCCAGCGGCCACCTGCCCGACGGTCGACCGTTCGCGAACGCTGAAGAGTTCAAGCAGCTTCTGCTCAACGATCTCGACGCGTTCAACGAAACCTTCATCACCAAGCT
>Ga0070727_10001227_pt1 | contig 27695 bp, 30 predicted proteins | sample tdAd472_FD_66722 | JGI IMG/M metagenome (GOLD analysis project Ga0070727, IMG submission 66722) | Marine sediment microbial communities from the Atlantic coast under amendment with organic carbon and nitrate - tdAd47.2 | ecosystem: Environmental > Aquatic > Marine > Coastal > Sediment | place...
AGACAGCTATCTATTCGACAGCCCATCAGGTTCTTTACCCTGCGCTGGGCCTTGCTGGTGAAGCTGGTGAGGTAGCCAACAAAGTAAAGAAGATGATCAGGGACAACAACTTTGATCGTGAAGGTGTTGCTGCAGAACTTGGTGATGTTCTCTGGTATGTTGCTGCTCTTGCTCGTGACCTGAACGTAGACCTTAACGATCTTGCAATGCAGAACCTAGAGAAACTTTATAGCCGAGCAGCACGAGGCACCATTCAAGGAAGCGGGGACAAACGATGAGCAACTACCTACCTACCGACTATCAAGCTTTCATTCACACCAGCCGTTATGCTCGGTGGCTGGAAGACGAAGGTCGTCGTGAAACTTGGGCTGAAACTGTAGGCCGTTACATCGGCAACTTGGTCGTAGATAAAGTTGACGCACAAACAGCAGATGCTATTGAGACTGCCATCTTGGACCTAGAGATCATGCCTTCGATGCGTGCCATGATGACTGCAGGCCCTGCCTTAGATCGTGACAACACGGCTGGCTACAACTGCAGCTACCTACCCGTAGATGACCCGAAGTCCTTCGATGAGGCTATGTTCATCCTGCTCTGTGGTACTGGTGTTGGTTTCAGTGTTGAACGTCAGTTCATCTCGAAGCTGCCAGAGGTACCACAACTCTTCGACAGTGAGACTACCATCGTGGTGAAGGACAGCAAGGAAGGCTGGGCTAAGGCTCTGCGTCAAGTGATTGCACTACTCTATAGTGGTGAGATCCCGAAGTGGGATGTGTCTAAGGTACGTCCTGCTGGCGCACGGTTGAAGACCTTTGGTGGTCGTGCCTCTGGTCCTGCCCCTCTGGTAGACCTGTTCAACTTCTTTGTCAAAGTATTCAAGGAAGCACAGGGCCGTAAGCTGTCGAGCATTGAGTGCCATGACCTGATGTGTAAGATCGGTGAGGTTGTCGTTGTTGGTGGTGTCCGACGCAGTGCAATGATCAGCCTTTCGAACCTGAGTGATGACCGTATGCGTCATGCTAAGAGTGGTGCATGGTGGGAGAACGATCCGCAACGTGCCTTGGCCAACAACTCTGTGTCATACACTGAGAAGCCTGATGCGTTGTCATTTATGCGTGAGTGGATGGCCCTGGTTGAATCTGGTTCTGGTGAACGTGGTATCTTCAACCGTCAAGCTTCCAAGAAACAAGCAGAGAAGAATGGTCGTCGTGATCCTAACTGGGAGTTTGGCACCAACCCCTGCAGTGAGATCATCCTTCGTCCGTATCAGTTCTGTAACCTGACAGAGGTTGTTGTTCGTGCTACAGATACTATCGAAACTCTGGAACGGAAGGTCCGTCTGGCAACAATTCTGGGTACTATCCAGTCCACCTACACCAAGTTCCCGTATCTGCGGAAGGTGTGGCAGAAGAACACCGAAGAGGAACGACTGCTTGGTGTGTCACTGACAGGCATCATGGACAATCCTTTGATGACCACTGCCAATGCAGGCTTGGAGAAAACCCTGGAGCACCTACGTAATGTCGCTGTTGCAACAAATGCTGAATGGGCTGATCGCCTTGGGATTCCTGCTAGTGCTGCTATTACGTGTGTTAAACCTTCAGGTACTGTATCGCAGCTTGTTGACTCTGCTTCTGGTATCCATGCTCGTCATAGCCCTTACTATATTCGTACAGTACGGGGTGACAACAAAGATCCCTTGACACAATTCATGAAGGATCAAGGCATTCCGAGTGAGCCTGACGTGTTCAAGCCAGAGCAGACCACTGTGTTCTCTTTCCCTATCAAGTCACCTGATGGTGCTGTTGTTACGGAAGATCTGTCAGCCATTGACCAGCTAAAGATGTGGCTTGCGTATCAACGTTTCTGGTGTGAACACAAACCGTCTGTCACCATAAACGTAAAGAAGAACGAGTGGTTCGAGGTAGGTGCATTTGTCTATGAACACTTTGACGAAATGTCTGGTGTTTCTTTCCTACCCTACAACGAACACACCTATCAGCAGGCACCCTACCAAGAGGTAGGCAAGTCTGAGTATGAAGAACTTCTAGCTCTGATGCCGAAAGCTATTGACTGGAGCAAACTTTCGGAGTATGAGAAGGAAGATACCACTAAGTCCAGCCAGACATTTGCTTGCTCTGGTGACTCTTGTGAGATCGTAGACCTAACCTAAAGGAGATTAACATGACTGGTATTGAAGTATTTACGGCATTCTTTGCGGTAGTTGGCATCTTGGAAACAATCGTCAACCCACTGCTAGGGCTGTAACCTCGGTGTCCTGAGCATGACGGTAAACTGCTCACCAAAAAAAACAGGAGACACTATGGCAAAGATTTACGGCTCGGTTTGGAAGCCTGAACCACGACCAAAGAAGACATCACAAGGTGCTAAACCTTCTCGTATCAAACGTAGCTCGATGAACAAGAGCAAGAAACGTTCATACAAACCAACACGAGGACAGGGCTAATGTGGGTCATAGTCACCAGAGATCAATGCAACTTTTGTGACACAGCTAAAGCTATGATGAAGGGTGCTGGTATCCCTTACGTCGAATACAATGTGCAATCCGGTAGCAGCAAGTGGGTTCTCACTCTGTTAAAGATGTCTGGGTTGACAACAGTACCACAAATCTTTAAGCCTGACGGTGAGCTTATTGGTGGTTACACAGAACTGAAGGAGCACTTCATTGAAACCAGTCCGCAAGAGTTTTAATCGTGCACTCTATCAAGCCTACGATGCCCCTGCCCGTGAGGCCCTTGTCAATCACCTGACAAAGAAGGGTCACGTTATTGTCAGTCAGAGTGAAGACTACTTTGCTGACGTTGTGTCACAGAAACATGGCTACACATACTTCAATGAAGCCGAGGTAAAGGTAGCATGGGATGGTGATTGGCCTACACACTGGGCAGACATTCGTATCCCTGAGAGAAAGCAAAGGCTCTTGGACAAGTATGAAGGTGTGAATGGTGTTTTAAATTTCTACGTTTTTAACCGTGACCTGTCATCTGCTTGGCGGATTAAGGACACACTCTTGAAACAAGAAAACCTCAGAGAGGCATACGGCAGAAACATTCGTCGAGGCGAAAAGTTCTTCCACATTCCTTACACTGAGGCTCAATTGATTGTATTGTGATGGATGATTTCCCAGACAAGCCCCGTCGGACACGACGTAAGACTAACTACAAAGGTGCAGACAAGAAGCCCACGTCAGGCTTAACACCACGAACAGCAAACCAAAAGGCTTTGATTGATGCTCTTAAAGAAAATTCTCAGGTATTTATCCTCGGGCCTGCGGGTACTGGCAAAACGTACGTTACTGCTACTTATGCTGCCGACCTCTACACGACGAAAGAAATTGATAAAATCGTCATCACAAGACCTCACGTTGCCGTAGGTAAAGACATTGGCTACCTGCCAGGAACCTTAGAAGAAAAGACTTACCCTTGGGCACTACCTGTTCTTGATGTTCTACAGAAGCACTTGGGTAAGGGTGCAGTAGAAACAGGGATCAAGAACGGTAACATTGAGATGGCACCTCTGGCCCTTATGCGAGGCCGTAGCTTTGACAACTCATTCATCATCGTTGACGAAACTCAGAACATCACCACCCACGAATTGAAGATGCTCTTGACAAGGGTTGGTGAAGGATCTACCATCGTTCTGAATGGTGATATCCAACAGTCAGACCTGAAAGAAGCAGATGGTTTGTCAAAGGTTATTCACCTCGCAAAGAAACACATGCTGCCTGTCCCCATCATTGAGTTTGGCTTAGAAGATATTGTTCGTTCTGATATCTGCGCACAGTGGGTCAAGGTTTTCTATAAGGAGAAGATATGAAATACTCTACCGAATACCAAGTTGGTGGTGACCATTACACCAGTCAAGAGATTCAACCCATTGACTACATCCTAGCTAATGAGTTGGACTTTTGTGAGGGTAATATAATCAAGTATGTCACACGTTGGCGATACAAGAATGGTGTCCAAGATTTGCGTAAAGCTCGTCATTACATTGACTTCTTGATTGAACATGCAGAAGGACAAGGAGAATGACAAAATGTTTACTGCATTAATCTTAGCTTGTAACTCTAGCTTTACCGAGTGTCAGACCTTTATGTATCCAGCTTTGTTTAACGACGAGAAGCTATGTGTCTATGCCCTACAGGGTGGCATCATGCAGGTAGAAGGTCAGGGTTTGTTTGTCAAAGATTACGTCTGTTACCAATGGAAAGAAGAAGTCTAGCTAAAGTAAAAGGCCCCAAGGTTTAATACCAAGGGGCCTTATTTTATTTCTTCTTAGCTGTCTTAGCTGCTTTCTTGAAAGCCTTGTCTGTGGGTGCACCCTTCGATCCTGGCTTCCTCATCTTCTCCCCACTGCCTTCTGCGATACGCTTACGCTTGGCGTGGATGTTTGCGTAAAGACCCTTGGCCATTACTTCTTCCTCTTCTTATGTTTAGCCTTACGTGCTACGTCTAGTGCAATAGCTACAGCTTGCTTCTGAGGTTTGCCAGCCTTCATCTCAGTCTTGATGTTCTGGCTTACGGTCTTCTTACTATAACCCTTTTTCAACGGCATGTCTAGCACCTCACCACTTCACCTTGTCAGCCCAGTAGGCTGCACTCATCTTGCCCTTCTTGATGTTCTCTGCATGACGAGCCTTAAATGCTTTCTGCCGTGCAGTAGGCTTCTTATCGCCTGTGACACCCTGTTGGCCAAACCGAATTGTCTTGATCTTGTCACCCTCTTTGGCAACAACCACATGAGATTTAGTCGGATGATTCGGTGTTCGTTTTGGTTTGTTGAAACCCTCAACACCAGCACGTTCTAGCCTTGGATCTTTCTTACTGGCCACGACCATCCTCCATCATTTCTCGGATAGCTTTAATGTTCTCGTCGATACGTGCATTAAGGATTGACAACTCTTTTGTTGTTTCTTCCAGCTTCTCTAAACGTATTTCATGACGAGCTATGTCTTTCATGTTTGTATCAACATTGCTATTTAGTGAGGATACATACCACACAAGAGCAAATGTTTGACAAACAATAGCAAAGATCAAAGTCAAAGGTACAGATTTAGACAGGTGCCACGATTCGTTCTTATCCACGGTAACGCCCCAGTGTTATTGTTTTTAGGAAACCCCTCCAGATTTCAGCAGGGGAAGGAAGCATCCACCCAAGAACCAGCAAAACGATTACCCACATCGGAATGTCTTGGTTGAGGATTTTAACAGACTCTACATTACCAGAAGGAGAGACTTGTGAGTTGTCTATGTTTACGTTCTCACCACTAACATCAGCACTATTGTCAATTACGGATTGGTTGTTTTCTTTACCTGCTTGAACATTGGCAGCTACGTTAGGGCCACCCCCACCACCAAGCAGTGACAAAGGGTTGAGGCAACCACTCAGGATAAAGATTAATGGTAGTGTTAAAGCTAACCGTTTCATTTCGCCACGAAGAACTCTTTGCCATGCACGATGGACTGGCCTGCCTTGACACCTTGCGCAGCAATAGCCTCTTGGATTTTCTGGGTATACAAGCCTGTGTCACCAGTCCCACCAGTCTGACCGATAGGCTGGATAGCCATTGGGATACGAGTTGACTTAGCGTAAAGTTCCTTGACCATCTCACGAGTAGGAAGAATTGAACCACGTTCAGCAGCCAAGGCTACAGCTTCATTCTTGTTGACAGAGATGTAGTTTCCGTTCTCATCTTTGGCGTAGTCAGGTGATGCATACACAGTCTGACCGTTCATATCACCAACAGGAACGTAGCCTTCTTTCTGTTCTGTGGTATACTCACGGAAAAGCTGGCTGTAGTCCTTGTAGTCTGCGCTATGGGCCATGCCTGAGCCATCGAAGGACTGCCACACTGTGTCTTGGTCTTTGACACCACCAATCATGCCTAGAACATTAGGGTCGGCAGTCGGTGTGGCTGTGCTTTGGTTTTGCATTAGATCGTCTGGTCTTGCTTGTGGCCTTACAGATTCAGCTAAACTGCTGTACAAGTTGAAATACTTTTTGCGATCTTCTAGGCCATTATATCCGCCGTTGATGATCTTAGTGATACGCCGTGTATCGCTAAAGTCTTGTACACGAGGCCTTACATTCTTTTTCCAGAACCACAGACTTACATCTGCTGCAAGGTTCTTGTCAGTAGCTACCTTTGTAGGATCAGCTAGAAGATCTACCCCAAGCTCTTTGCCTGCGGCTTCGTAGTTTGCCCGACCTGTAAGCTGAATAAAACCACGACCCTTAAAACGTTTGCCATCACCTTCTTGGGTATTACCCAAGTCTTTACGGTTCTCATAGGCAGCACCCGACGCATATTCTTCTGCAGTCTTAAAGCTGGCTGATTCATGGGCAAGCTGTGCCATATAAGCGTTAAGCTCATCACCTTCCAGTCCATTAGCTACAGCATGGTTGTAGGCAAAGGCTAGGTTTTCCTTCTGCACATCATTCAAAGGACGATCACTTGAGTCACGTAAGAATGTTTTTGGAATGCCAGTAAGGTCTGCTGTTACTACCATTCTTTCAGGTTGAGTTGGGTCTACTTGGTCAGACGGGGTTTGCATTTCGGGAAGATTTGGCATCGTAGGAGCAGCACCAGAGGCAGCAGGAGCTTGAGGTGCTTGGTCTAGTATACCAAAGTTAAGTGCACTAGGTGCCGTTGTCATGGCCTGTGGGGCCTCAATAGGCTGGACAGGCTCTGGTCTTGCTTGTGGACGGACAGACTCAGCAGGTGCTTCCGGTCTTGGCTGTGGGCGTAATGACGTTTCTGGTGCAGACGTAGCAGGTCTTGCTCCGAATGGTGTAGTCCGAGACTGAGTGATGCCTAGTGATTCACGAATAGCACCGATAGTAGCTGCATCCTGACGAGCCAGGGCTTCCATGATGTCAGCAAAACTCTGACGTTCTTGTTCTACTACAGGTTGGTCCTGTTGTGGTTGTTGTTCCTGAACGGGTTGCCCATTTCGAATGACAACTTTGGAACGATCACCGAACATGCCTGCCATATCACCGGACCTTCTGTTCAATATCACCATCACGGTTGATGAAATACTCACCAACATCGAGAGAAGCAAAAAGCTTTTCATCAACGTCTGTTTCATCTGACCACACAATCTGCCACGGGTTCTTCAGAGTTCCAATCTCTGGAGTCTGCGTAGGTTGTTGAGTTTCTTGGATCATCATCTGGTCAAACTTAGTGGTATCTGCACCAAGACGACGCAGATTGTCCGAGTAGAATTTCAAGCCTTGTGTCTGACGTTGGATCTGGCTGTATTGTTGGTAGGCTAAGTTAAGCTTCAAGCCTGCAGCTTCTACCTGACCACGATCAAAGGCAGACATACGGCGACCACGATCAGCAATCATTGCAGTAACATCACCACCATAGTGCTTCGAGGCAAAGATACGAACGGTAGCCTTTTCTTTGTCATCAAGAGCAAAGACACTGCCTTGGTTTGCATCAAGGTCAAACTCTACCTTACCAATACCAGCAATCTTGAAGGCACTATCAGCAAGGGTACCACTCATAGCTGTTACTTCAATGTTTGCCTGAGCACGTAGAGCATCAGCCATACGAGCCTTAGCTAAGCTGACACCATTCGGATCGAACTTCTCGGCCTCTTTCAGTTTGACAAAGACTTCATCGGTGAACAGATTACCAAGCTTACCTTTACCAACAAGAACATTGGACGTTGCAATGGCTACGGTGCTTTGACCAATACCAGCAAGGAAGTTGTCACGTTGCTCAGGCTTAACCATGTCCTCAGGTTTGACAAGGTTTGCTCGTGTGTTGCCAAAGTTAATAACATCACGACGTTTCACATCACCAAACTGCAGACCCTTTTCGATCTCATTAGTATCGTGAAGACTATCCCTTTGGATAGCTACATCAGCAGGAGGAAGCTTGGTGACAGAGATGGTTCCATCAGGTGCCGTAGTGCTTTCGGCCTGTGTGACAGCCTCTTCGAATACACTAAAGTCTAGCTCAGTGTATACAGTTTCTTCTGCAGTAAGACCTTCCAGAGATTTCTGAACGGTTGCGTATTGGCTGGCAATATAGGCAGACCAATCAGCTTTAGGATCAAGCAAAGCTTTAGCCAGAAGAGGATCTGTCTTTGCCATCTCTTTGGCTTGTTTCTGCAGTGCACCCCAGATCGGTTCCATAATCTCAAGGTTAGTCCGGTTCATCATGTCTTGGTCGTAGTTCTCTACGGTAGTCAGAAGCTGATCCAAGGTGTCGATCTGCGATTGGACACCCTGCCATTGTTCTGCTGTCACATACGAAGGCTTAGTGTAAGTAGCCTTAATGCGTGTCAGTTCAGAACGAAGACGAACAAGGGACTCAGGAGAAATGTTACCACCCTGCTGTTCAACTGCAAGGCCAGCAAAAGCAAGCTGACGAACCTTTGTCAGAGCAGTGTTGAGTTGTGGTTTAAGATCATTCTCAAAGTCTACCTTGGCACCAGAAGCAGCAGAAGTGATTGCCACCTCGTTAGCCATCAGGGTCTGTGCCTCACCCATAGCAAGGCGAAGGACATCATCAGGGTTGTAAGGCTTACCTTCAGCTTTAAGATCACGTTCTGCCTTGAACATCAGGCCAGGGTTATCCTGCATGAACTTAACAGTAGCGTCTGCGGCTTCCTGCTGTGGGTTGTAGTTCAAGTAAGAAATATCAACACCATTCTTCAACTGGACAAGCTCACTGACAGATGCGTCAATCTTACCACCAGCATTAGTGTATGCTGTCAGTGCAGAGTTGATACCTGTACGAACCTCAAGAGGGCTTTTACCTTTCAGGTTATCAAGAGACTGTGATAACTGGCCATATAGCTGTCGGTTGATAGAACCTTCGGACTGCTTAGAGGCTCGTGCTTGGGCGTTCATGACACCAAAGACACCACGACCAAGATCGGATAGACCTTGTGCAGCTACAGCAAGCCCAGTGGTGCTCGGCATGGTTACGGGTTGCTCGAAGGAAGAACCCTCGTCACCGATATCTACAGCAAATCCAGCCATATCTATTCCTTATTGAATTTGTTGTTGAAGAAGTTGTGCCTCAGGCCCAAGGTCCAGACGAAGAGCATTACGCATAATCTCGGGGATTGACCCAGCGTTTACGATATTCTTCTGCAGGGAAAGTTTAAGCTCATTCGAGAAGCGAGACGACCAGATGGTGTCGTTGATTTCTTCCCAAAGCTTAGTTCCCCTAATCATATCATCTTCGTCACCATTTGTCAATAGATCAATGGCAAGACGAGCCTTCTCGTTGATACGACCACGGAAGTCACGGAACTCTTGGTTCTCTTTGAAGACCATTTCTTGGTAGTCGTAGTAGTTCTGAACGGGTGCAGGAGTTGCACCAAACAGAACAGAGGCTGCTGCTTGTGGTGGTAGACCCTGAACGGCCATCTTGTGTGTCCGACTACGATAGTTACCTGTCTCAATCAACTCTGCAATCTTGTAGGCTTTGTCTACGGTTGACAAGTTACGGACAAGCTGTGTCAAGTCATCACGGACAAACTCAGTGCTGCCACCGAACATGGCCTTGAAGGCGTTCATAGCTGTGGCTACCATACCACCACCAATCTCACCTGACGGACCAAGAAGAACAGTCATGAACTCATCACTGAATAGCTTCTTGTATGTGTCAAAGATCTGATCGGTAGGTGCCACACGAGTAGCGTAGGCAGTCTCAACACCAAGAACATTCGACAGGATTGCATCCAAGGCACCATACTTGACACGGTTGTAAGCAATTACTGCGTCTTCACTGTCAGGGTCAAGACCTAGCTGTTCCACAAAGTAACCAGCCATAGAGCCAGCACCAAGACCAGTCAAACCATAGAGTGGCCCCATGGCCAGTGCCATACGGAAACGTTCTGCCTTCGTAAAGTTACGACCAACAACAATGTTTTCCAAAGCACGGAACGAGAAGGTCAACCACTGAGTAGGCACACGCATAGGGCCACTCTGGATCATGCTGCGTGATTGTGTTGTCATACGGAAGGTAAGGTCTTGCTCACGGTTGGTGATCCAACGCTTGCCTTCGGGTGACAAAGGATTGATGTTGGGGAACTTAGCACGGTGCTCTAGGAAGGCAGTGCTGATGCCAGCCATACGGGTTACACGGTCGCCTTCCTTAAAGAACAGCGTCGAGGTATCCAAGAAGCTGCCGACACCCTGACGAGCCTTACCGATAAGAGTGCTAGAGTCACCAAACTTTTGTGGTGCCTGCAATTCGATAACCTGGTTGTCAACAATATTACGACCACTCTCGTCGATGTAACGGACAAGCAGCGTCAGGTCTTCCTCAGAGATGGGAGCTACCTTAGCAAGACGTTGAATGGCAAGCTTACGGGCTGCAGGGTTCTTCAAGTTTGCAATCACCATCAGAGGTGTTGACAAACCGAGGCCCTTTGTCCCAGCCACAGGCGAGATAGCTGCAATGGTCAGCGAGTGCAAACCCTGCAGAATAAACTGGTCAGGGTTAAAGAAACCAAACTTCGAGTAGAAGCCTACCTTCAGCAACTCACCAGATGCATCGGCTGCACCAAAGTCAACCTTCTTGCCAGTCTTCTCGAAGACAAACTCGGTGACACCATTGGTGAAGCTTTCCCACCGTTCACTCATCCATGTTGGTTGGTTAAGCCGACGTTTAATTACATCTTGCTGTTCCCGAAGCTGGGCTGCTACGTCATTAAACTTACCAGACTTGGATACCTTACCATTCAGGAACAGGTTCAGGTAGTCATTGCTTGGGATGCCTGCAGGGAAATCAACAACACCAGATTTCTGTGCTAGTTTTACCCAGCCTACGATAGCATTCTGCGATGCTGCACGGTTAGCATAACCAAACACCTCAGAACCAAACTGATCTGCAATGTTGCTGATGGGGCTGGCATTGGTTGCCATCTTGCCACCGAACTCCATTGGTGGTGTGTCACCCCTACGCATGTTCAGGCGAGTGCCTACAACCTCACCAAAGCTGGAGCCTACTGCCGCAGGGTCTTCGCCTGCCTCACGCAGTGACACCTTCTCATCACGAGCCTTGCCAACAAACTCTTCCTTGAATGACAAACGATACTTAGCAGAGAACTTCTGCAAGTCTTCAAGGTCAGTGATGTGTTTGTTCCACGAGTTGTTTGCTCGGATCAAATCACCAAGCTCATCGTAGTCAGCCTTACTTAGGGTCAAGTCACCAATATCGTCAACAGCAAAGGCTTCCATGTATTCCTTTACTTTACGACCAATGGCGTTAAGTTCACGTACTGCAGTCTCTGCCTGTTCCTTACCAAAGGAACCCAAGGCAGTCTTGAAGCCAGCCGAGATGCGGTTACCAGAAGCAAGTGTCTGTTCTTTGGTAGCACCAACAAACCAACGGAACTCAGAGTTAGTACGAGGACCACCAACGTTGTAAGGCATAACGTCTACACGTTCCAACACACGGGTTCTCTTTACGCCAGTGACGTACAGGTGGTCCACATAGGTGTTAGGAACCTTGAATACGATCTGGTCTTCGTTTAGCTGATCCTTACGTAGGCTCTTGTTCGACTTAATGTCATAGATCAATTCGTCTTCCGGGATGCGAACCTTCTGGCCATCAACACGATAGACAATATCACCAAATTCATCTGTCAGGTCTGCGTAGATACCACCCTCGGCAACCACACGCTTCAAACGCTGCGAAGACTTGATGTGCCAAGATGCATCGTTGATATCCTGCAGTGCTTCATATGCGTCAGTAGTAGCCTTGGATGGCTTCTGGCCATACATGGTCTTATACATAGCTTCGAAGGACTGACGGTCAGGAGCCTTACGCATGTGTGACAACTCACCATCACGGAGTTGCGTCATGAAGTCCGACAGGTTCTCAAGCTCACGGCCCTTAACCTTAGCAATCTTTTTCTGGTAGGGCTTAACGATGTCACCGACAAGAGCACCACCAGCTTCTGCCTGAAGGAACTTAGCACCAAGCTTGTCACCAAGGCGAACAGTAGCAGCACCAAAGACCTTGTTCATTGCGTCTGACAAAATGTTCGGCTTCTGGATAATCTCTGCAGCTTCCGGTAGGCCAAGAACATTTACTCGTTCTTCTGTCTCTAAGAACCAGCCACGGCCTTCCTCACGCTTCACTACACGCAGGCTAGGGTCAGTAGCTGCAATAGCTTCTGCATCCATCTTGCGACGGAACGGAGCACCAGAGCCATCCTTACCCATTCGAATGACAACCTTGAAGTCGTCAGATCCTTCGTCAGCAATACGGAAGGTATTGACAACAACGTCATTGGTACGTTCTGCAATATTCTTTGCGATGTCTGCAGCAGCTACACGTAGTGTCTCGTAAGGAACATACTCACCGAAAGAACCACGACGGTTAAACTCTTCCAGCTTTTCTACGATGGTGTTCTTACGGGTAACGTCACGGACAGTAACACCAGAAGGACGGGACACAGGGCCAGGCACAGGGTCCATATCTGCAGGCAATGTACGGCCAGCATTAACCTCGTCAACCTGAACACCAATATCATCGACAAGCTTACCTGCTACCTCGGCTGCTTGTACCTCGTCACCTAGAACAGCCACAGCGTCCACAGGGCGGCGTACCTTGGCCAGTGCCTTGATCTTAGCAGGGGTACTAGCCGCAGCCTTAGCAGTGGCTCTAACAGCACCTGTGGCCCCCAGAGTAGCTATGTCGGCTGCACCAAAAACAAAGTTGACACCAGCTAGAGGATCGTCCCCTAGGTAGGTTGCATCGTTTGCTGCTTTGTAAAGGTTCCAGATGGAGTCCTCAGTAAAGATACCTTCTGCCTTACGTTCTTCGATGTAGTCCTTAGCCCACTCTTCAAACTCAGAGGGCTTCATGCTGTTGAATGCTTGACGGATTTCTTCACCCTCACGGTTAGACCGGAAGGTTACATTCTCTACGGCACCAATTGTAAGTTCACGAAGAACATTAACATCCAAGAAGCTGGTAAGCTTAGACCAACCAGTCTGGTCGTTAGATTCAAACTCTTTCTGCACCAGACGATTCCAGATGTCCATGTTGGTCAGGGTTCTGGCAGCATATGAAGTTACTTGGTTGTCATTAAGCATGAGGTTCTGCATAAGCAGATACTCACTGATGCTCATGTCTTCGTTTTTAGCACGACGTTCAGCAATAGCCTCGGCCACTTCGGCAGGTGTAAGATTATCAGAATAACCTTGTTCGATTACAGCAGTCTCACTATAGTCAGTGCTGTTAATCTTTGCTTCGGTGTTTGCTCGGCTGTCACCAATGCTACGTTCAGCATGAATGGTGTCGAAAGGCTCGTCATTTGCAATGGCAAGTTCCTGAGAGTGGGTTAGTTCTACTTGACTTGCAGGATTAAAAGGGGGCTGCTCTGGCTGTGCTTCCGCTTCTTCAGCCAAAGTGATTGCATTAGAGATTCGTTCTTCAAGAGTAAGCGGAGAAGCCACAATCAAATCCTTTTATTAAGCTTTTTTAATTGGACCAAACCCACCGCCTGCCCCAAATTGAGCAGCCTGGAAGCCAAGACTTCCGATAGCAGAACCCATCTGAGAACGAGCACTATAGTCTGCAGCTTGTGCAGTAAGCTGAGTATACTCTTGGCTAAGACCACTCATCATACTACCGAAGCCAAGGTTTGCACCAAGCTGAGATGACAAACCTGTCTGACCACCAAAGAATCCAGAAGACGTAGCAGCACCAGCAGCCTCTGCTTGAGAACGTAGTTGTGCTCGACGGACAATGTTAGCACGAATAGCAGAACGACGTTCACGAGCAGCTTGTTGTTGCTGCATCTGTACTTGCCTGTCGGCTGCAGCACGTTGTGCACTTGCTGCCTTTTTGCTTTGGTTGACAGAGTAAACTGTGGCGGCTGTGCCTACTGCAGCAGAAGCTACGATTGCTGTTATAGCCATACTTATTCTCCGATATACTTTGTGTAAACTCTTTCGACAAGATCAAAACCAAGTCTTTCTAAGACTGCATCGAAAGGTTTATGGACTTTGGTGTTGACAGACAAAACAGATACACCAAAATTTTCTAGGTCTTTCTCTACGAACTTAATAAGCTTAAACCCTACAAGACCTTTTCTGTAGTCTGGATCAATGTAGATAATGTCATTGACACCAAACAAATGATCTTTGTAATGTGGGTGACTTTTTACAACAACAACAAAATATCCGACAAGTTTCTGGTGGTGTCTTACTGTATAGATACCTAAGTATCCAGCATTGTATAAAGCTTCGTAAAAACCCCAGTCAGGATTAAGCTTTATCTTGTCTTTGTTGACAGCAATCTCAAGCCAATGCTTGTAGAATAGTTCGTCAACTTCTTGTCTTACTGTGTGTAAATCTTCACGTTGATAAGTAAAGGCGTTTGTCATTAGTATCTAGGGTTCCTACCTTGGATGATACCCCAACCCAAAAGCAAGAAGTCTTTACCTTGCTCACTCTCGTAACGAATACGCATGGAACGACCATGACCACGAATCTTCAAACGAGTTGTGACAACAGTATCAGGGTAATCAAACTCGGTAAGATCGTTAGGATTAACAACAACAGTCTGCTTCAAACGGTATGCTTGTTGTCCTGTCGAGAAGGTGGACTTGAAGTCCCATGCGGTAGACACGAAAAGGGAAGAGGGCCTCACAGTTTCATATCCAGAGACCTCATTACCAGTAAAGCCTTCTTCTGTCAAGCGGGCATAGGTGACAAGGTAAGGGGTGTTCTTCTTTGTGACAAGATCACCTACGAAGTCATACCCAGTTTCTGCATACGAAACATAGTTTGCGTCACCCCAGTCTAGGAAGCTGGTGCTTGTGAAGCCACCCATAACCAACTTACTTGCAGAAGTATCACGGACAAGAAGAACGATTGCAGCATCACCAGTGTTGAATGTTGAAATCTGTTCGGACACAACATCATCACCAGTTGACAAAACAACATCGTCACCAGCAGAAGTGGTTACGTCAAGCTCAAGAGCCTTAGCACCGTAGCCAGAGTAGAAAGCAACACCAACAACATAGTCTGAGTTACTTACCGAGTCTTCGATACGCCAAGGATAGAAAGCCTGCAGCGGGATGTCAAGGATCAGGAAGTTATTTAGCTTAGAGGTTTTTGTCTCACCGTTGTTAGGGTAAGCCCAGTATATACGTTTGTTAATACTGTCGTATATACCTTTAACCTTTAGCTTCTCGTCTTGGCCAATGTCATCCCAGAAGCTTTGGATGGTAGGGATGGTGAGGTTCTGTTCCTGACCGGAGCCAGACACAGGATCAGACGTAAGGGTATGAATACCAAAACGTGACCACCAGAAGGGTGCACTTTCAGCAGAGACAAAGCTACCAGCCGAAAGGATACCTACACGAGACACACGGCTTACTGCATAGGCGGTAGCCTTGAAGACACCATCAACACCATTGATCTGCCAAACACCATTCTCTGCGAAGACAAAGATAGACGACTGCAGAGCATAAAGCTTCTTAATGTTGATTGCGTCAGGGATGTTAATAACACCACCGTCAGTATCTAAGAGATCACTGTAGTATTCACTGGTGGGGTCATTAACTTGGTGACAAGCACCGAAGTCACTATCGTTTTCGATTAGCTTAGAGAATAGAATCTTACCGCCTTCGTCAGAAGAACCAAGGCCAGCGTAAAAGATACGACCAGAAAAAGATTCTACACAAGAAAAACGAGTTGTGATGGTTTTGTTTAAACCAGTGCCAATGCTAAAACCGTAGGCACCACCATCGTTAGTAACAGCAGCACTACGGTTCTGATTGAAGAAGTCTAAGATGTAACGACCATTACCAGAAAGACTTGTACCACCGCCTACTTTTTCTAGTTCACCAACGTCTTGGTCATTGTTGGTGTCTTTACCAGCAAACCAAGGGATGGTCAGCGGTGGGTAAAGATTAGACTTTTGCGATCTGTAGTATGACAAAGCGTTATAGCCAGCTCTGCCGTTGCTGTCCTCAGCCCAACCAGAGTTTAAGCTATCGTAGATACGTGCGTCAGAAACAGAAGTAGAAGCAGATCTAGTGAAGTAGTCAGATGTGTCGGAGCCTTGGAACTCAAAGTCACGAACTTTAAAGTCAATCTGAGTGACAGAGAAAGTAGCTGCAACTTCGTCATACTCAATAAAGATAGTGTTGATGTCAGGCGAAGAAACAACAAGCTTACCCTTCAAGGAAGCAAACTGACAGTCACTGTTCTCAGATCCAGCAGAACCTGCATGTTCGTAAGATGTAAGGCTGACAGAGTTTGTCTCTTCTTGTGCCGAATAAGGCAGGTCAGCTTTATTGTAGAAGTAAAGAACATTCTGTCGCTGGACAACAAGGAACTCAAGCTCAGGGTTACCGCCTACGTTTTCCCAGTCGCCTATGTTAATGCGATCAGTATCAGTGACAGAGAAGCTAGAGGCTACTGCATTGTCTTCGATAGCAGCACCAAGGCGACGACGACGAGTACCATCACGACGAAGGTCACAGTTAAGTTCGTCTACGGATGCACCATCAGGAAACGTAAGTTCCGCAGCCTCAGTGATGAGACCACGTACAAAGTTATTAACTGCTTTCTGTGTTAGACTTTGCGGCATCTCTTACCTTCTTACGTTTTTCGAAGTCATCACCGAAGGACTTGCGTCTTGCTGAGATGGACTGCTTTTTGTTTCTCAGGTATTTCTCTACTGCCTTCTGAGCCTCGGTCATGCTAGAGTAGCGACCACTCAATTCGGCAGGAACATTACCTTTTTCAAAACGAATGACAAAGAAACGGTAACCACCTAGTTCTTTTTCGATGTGAACCTTGGTGGTGAGTTTGTCAGTCTTACATTCACACCTCTGGTTTTCGGTGTCATGGAAGAACTCAACCATTATTTTCTCCCATACTGGGGACGCTTGTTAGGACGAACAGACTTGTACATATCGTTCTGAACGTATGACTTTAGGCGACGAGCAGCCTGTTCTACTTTAGGATCAGAACCACCCTTAAACAAAGAGAAGCATGTAGACTTAGCTTCGGCAAGAAGCAGAGGAAGCATGGTGTTGTCTAGGTCAGGCTCGAAGCTGTCAGTCTGGCTAAAGGTAGGATACACAGAACCAAAGGCACGGCTCTTGCTGGCCTGTAGGGTTGACTCTACGCTTGAGTCATAGGAATTCATAATGATATACTCGTCATCAAACGATGTGTAGTAGCTAGGGGCTACATCAGTGCTGACAAAAATATCTACGTTACCATCGTAAGTTTCCACCAACAAACCATTCTCATTCATGTTGTTGAGAAATACTAAAGGATCTACCCAAGCAATCTCACGGAAGTTCTTTTCGCTAGTAGTGCCTACATTATAGTCAACACGGTTAATAGCTTTGGTGTTGGTGGGGTAACGAAAGTGCGTAGGCTTATTAGAGTCACTCATAGCTACAAGTGACAGAAGCTTGTTGTGCTCAGGGATATCACGAGCAGCAATAATGTTGTAGTAAGTATCCTCTACGACAGAAGCAATCTGTTGTGCTTCTACTGTATCAGAGATGCTGTTGACATCCTCTGAGTCCATATCCGAAAGGATAGACTGAACGATCTGTAGCAGGGTTGTCTTCATTATACAGGCACCCCATGGACAATCAGTGATGCTGAAGAAATATCCAAAGTAAAGGATGCATCAGCTTTGACAAAGATTTCGATGTAGTCGTTGGTGCTAACGCTTGTCATGTCAGCTAGAGTAGCAGACTTCCACTCACCAGAATTAGCCGTAACGATAACATGACCACCATTCATAACAGAACCATTCTTATAGAATACAAACTCAATGTCACGAGAAGAACCTGATGCGTTTTTAAAGTTACAGACAAAGGTGCAGTTTATGTTGCTGTCTGCAGTGCCAGTGTAAATAAGACGAGCATTTGGTGTTGCTGATCCAGTAAACCCATCAGCAAGAGTTGTGCTAAATGTTGGGTTTAATGGGGTGAATGATGTTGTTACTGAATGCTGATATGCAGGAGTTACACTATCAAAAGTAATATACCCATTGATATGCGAATGTGCTTTAGTCCAGTCACCACTACCAGCACCATCAGCAACATAGACAGAGCCAGAGGCTGCAGCAGCAACACCCTTAGGTTCATGTAGGTAAGGATCAGTGAGTGTTGAGTGGTTTACGTTAGCCATCCGTAGCTCCTATAGGGTAGATATACTATAGCCCCTGCCAAGGTTAAAGATATTATACACCAATAATCAATAGTCGTCAAGAGAAAAGTAGGAGGGGGCCGAAGCCCCCATCCCTTTGTCATTACACGTCAGGGTTCGTTGCGATACGCACGATGCCTTCAGGACGGTACAGTTTGACACCATAACGAGCAGTAGTTACATACTCGTGACGCTGGTAGTCTTTGTTGTACTCGTAGTCCACCTCAGGCATTTGACGCCATGCACCAACAAACGGGTTGGCTACAGCATTTGCCGAGAAGAACATGTTGACCTTACCGTTGTTCGACGAGAAGTCGTTGGTGGTGGTGCCATCACGTTCAGCCAGAGCCGAGTCAGTGTTGTCGGGCAGGTAGTTCGAGGTGTATACATCGAAGCCATACACGTTGGCCACAAAGCGCATACCAGTTGCAATACCAGCCGAAACGATGCCTTCAAACTTGGGGTTGTTCGACACGTTGACCAGGTTCGACAGGGTGTTCAAGGTGAACTCTACCGAGGGGTCAACGATAGCAACCATTGCCTGATCCGGCACGTTGGCCTTCTTCAGAGCATAACGTGCATAGGCAAAGTCTTCCAGTTCGATGCGGCCCGAGTTACCGCCAGCAATACGGTGTGCGATACCGTTGATGGCTTCAGCCGAGTTAGCCGACACACCTGCTTCAGGTGCAGCAAAGGTGGTCGTTTCGAAGTGCTCCATGATGGCACGTTCCTGTTCGGGAACAAAACGGCTCATCAGCTCGTTTGCGTAGAACAGATCCTGCTCAGCCTTCTTGGTGATGTAGGTCGAGCTTGCCAGGTATTCACTGATGGTGAAGGTGAAGTCTGCAGTTGCCAGCGGATCGTAGACAACAGCATTGTCTTCAGTGTAGTCACGCACAGTGGTTGCACCAATCTGCGGGATGTGGAAGGTGTCACCATCAGGGAAACCCTCAAGCATACGGACGTACCGCTGTGCCTGCATCTCATCACGCAGAAGTTCTTTCAGTTCCTGGCCCCATACATCAGAACGAGTCAGGTAGTTAATTGCGCTAGTGTTACCAGCCATTGTAGTTACTCCAGATTGTTACAGACCGAATTTATCACCCAAGCGCATTTTGTCTTCCATTAATTGCTGCTGGATTTTCGGAGTGTAATAGAGGTTTTTGTTTTCCCGACGAAGTTTCTGGTAGTAGGACCAGTCCCGTTCTGCCGAGGCTTGCATATTGACACCCTCAGTGCGAACCGAACCTTGGATCATAGGATTCATAGGCTGCTTCGGTTTCTCACCAATCAAAGCAAAGAAGGCATTCGGACTTTCTGCGGCAATGTCCTGCATACGTTCAATGGACATACCAAGTTCTTGTGCTTTCTTCTGGACAACGGCTAAGGCTTCTGTGCCGAAGATATCATCCAGTGCTTTGTCAACTTGAGCTAGGTTCTGTTTGACAGAAGCTTCTTTCTCACGTTGAGTAAGTGTCTTTTCAACAAGGCTCTTCAGGTCTTCCTCGCTGAGGCTTCCAGTGGTGTTCTGTCCCTCTGCGCTACCGTTATCATTGGGCACTCCATTCTTCGCTGCGGTAGAGTCAGCGGCCTTATTCTGGAGTTGTTCGAGAACCTGGGCCTGATACTCTTGTTTCTTCAAGTCTTCTCGCATTTGAGCTAATTGTTCTTCGAGAGTCTTGATATAGCCATCGGCTTCTAGCTTACCTTTGGCGAGTACTTCAGGGTCTTTCCAGTTCTCTCCCTTTGCCTCTACGAGTTTCTGCAAATAAGATTCCGATGGTGTGGTTTCTTGTTGCGTCTGCTCTGCGTTCTGCTCGGTCTGTGCGGTTGCAGTCCCGTCAGTAAATACCATAATCTATTCCTTGTCTAAGTTGATAAGATCAAGCACCGTGGTTAGTGCTCGGTTATACCCAATCCTGTCAGCCTGCTTGTAGGCCCACGAGGGGCTGTCGTAGTCGGCTGTAGGCAGGGCCTCCTTGAGCATAGGCTCTAGGATATCCTTGAGTCGGTCGAAGCCTTCCTTGTTGCTGTATAGAAGCTTACGGACCTGCTCTTTGTCTTCTTTAGTCTTACATTCTTTAAACCAAGATGCTTTCATTACAGACCTTGTTCGATTGCTACTTGTTGTTCTTCTTCGTACTGGACCTGTGCTTCTGTTGCTACACGTTGGGTCTGCAGTTGTTCAACAACAGTAATGTTCTCACCAAACAGTGCAGGTTCACCTAGCTCGTCAGCAAGGATACGAGCAAACTCTTTGCCCGACATGTGTGCTGCGATGGTGGGGTCTGACAACTTAATCTGGTAAAGCTGTGTCAGGTTCTGAATACGTTGTGCACGTTCTGCAAAGTGACGAGCACCCATGGGAACAATCTTACCGTTGGCCTTGATGTCTTCCTTGGTGATCTGTTCAAAGAAGAACAAGCCAGAGTCTTCGTTCAGGACACGTACAGTATCTGCATAGTCCATGTTACGACGAGCAGCCTCAAGCATTGCATTCAGGATAGGCTCAAGGAACACACGTTCAAAGTGGGCTGTCTTGTGTTGGAAGATACGTCCTGCTGCAGTCATAAGCTGCTGGACTTCGAAGGCTGTCTTCTCGCCTGCACTACGGATACCCATAGCCTCACGAGGTGCACCAGCCATCATCTCCATCTTTCCTTCTAGGTTCTGGATCTGGAAGTCTGCGTTAAGGGCTGTGGAGTCTGGCATCAGGTAACCTACGTCACCCTCTTCACCCATGTAAATACGAGAGCCAGGCTCAAAGTCAAAGTCCTCTACGTCACCACGAATCTTCATGATGGGATATGCGATCTGATCGAACACATCAGCCTTGAGGTTCTCAAGGTGGTCGATGCGATACTGCATACCTACGAGGTTATCCAAAGGCCCCATGGCATACAGGTTGTCAGGACGTTCCCGCCAGCCAGCGTGGAAGACAGCAGACTTACCCAACCAGCTAGGGTTCTGTTCATTTGACAAAACGTAAGCACGATCAACAACAGTGATGATACGGTTCTTATGGAAAGTCTTGGTGTCTTTGTCGTAGATGTCACCGTAGAAGGTAAGGATCTCTACGTAGTTCGAGTCGTAGTATTCTTTGATGTTAGAGAAACCATCAGCAATAAAGCCTTGCGATTTGGTTACGTCTACATCTTGAATGACAGTCGATGTACGGTTGACCATCATCCGGTCAAGAACATCAGCCATATAGGCGTTGTCTACTGACTCTTCGATCTTACGGGCAATCTCACCTAGAGTGACAATAGACCTAATGATCTTCGGGCTTTCACTAAAGTTAGGGGCTAGAGGATTGAAGCAGATATCGAATGGACTGATACGAACCAGCTTAGGACCAATGTAGTTGACAACAATCTCGCCATCCATTTCGATGTAGTCACGAGTAAAGTCAACCGTAGCAAAGCAGTTGCCATACTGGATGTAGTCATTCAGGATACGGCTTACAGTGTTCTCAAAGTCCGACTGACGAATCTTGTTCTGCATGTACGATTGAATAACGTCACGCTTGTTCTTTGTGTCGGACTCTTGATCGTTAGCTTCAAACCGGAACCACCGCTTCTGAGGGAACAAAGCAGCAAAGTAGTTTGCATGAAGGTTATCTGCAATCTGTGTCAGCTTTGGTGTGGTGGTGCTGTTGGTCCAAGGCAGCTTACTGTTCGAAGTGGTCCGAGTGTCAGTAGCATAAATGTAGTTACGAAGTTCTTTCCACTCTTCGATCTTCTGACGACGAGCATTGTTCCAGTCAGTCCACTGCTGCGAAATCTCAACAGCCATGCTGTGAGGATCAAGAAGCATGTCAAGATCAATATTTGTTCCAGCCATTAGAAGCTAACTCCACCGAATCTTTGATTGAACTGGACAACATTGCTTTTCTGTCTACGAACAGAACGTGCAGGTTTCACAGCCATGTCTACTACAGAAGCTAGAGCATCGATAACGTCATCATGCGGAGGGTTACGAGATGACAACTCTTCTTCTAGGATTTGAGTATTACCGCCACGGTAGTGCCAGATACCCATGTTATCGTAACGAGGCTCTAGAACAGCAGCTATACGTTCTTGCTTGTTACCTTGGTTTTTGTTGGGTCTGTACTCTTCAATACTGATTGACAAACCATGCTGCTTGATTAGTTCTTTGAGCTGCTTAACAATAGCCATCTGGGCTACGGTTGTTTCTGCTCTCATCTTACGGAATGACCACTTGTTTGACAAATGTAGGATGTGCTCAAAGTAGTCAGAAATTCTGTCTGTTCTAAAACGATCAATATCAAGAACATAAACATTGTTGTCAGCATCAATACCAATGACAACAATCGCAGTGTAGTCTGCCTTCTTGCTAAGACTAAAAGCAAAGTCAACAGCAGCAAAGACATTCAGACGATTGTCTCTGAAGAACCAGTAGCCATTCTCCTGGCGCAGGTGCTTCTGTTCGTAGTATTGGAACTTATCAGAACCAACAGGAACATTGTCTGGATCAGATGGGTCATTGTAATACTGCGCCCGGAACTGACCTTTGTCTAAGTACTGACCACGTTTCTTGGCCAGAACCTGCATGTTAAACCCAAACCACTTACCGTCTTTACGTTGGGATCGGGGCCAGAGGAACTCACCCGTCCCATCACCACGAGCTTCTACAGGTTTCTCGAAGACTTCATAAATGTTTTCTTCGCCAATCTTCTCACCTTCCTCGGTGAAAATATCCTCTGTCATCTGCAAAAGATCGTTGTAAAGGTCAGCAGGATGATAACGTGTTCCTACGACCCACTCCCTTGCATCGGCACCTTCGATAGATGACAGAAGGGAATACTGACTTTTTACTTTGTTGCGACCTTCACCCGTATAGGCGTTTTCGTATACAACAACATCATCAAGTACTGCAATGTCACAGTGCATCCCAGTAAGGGAAGTAGTAAGACCACCAGTGAAGACAGAAGGGTCACGTACATTCTCCTTTCTTCGAGCTGGATGATCAAGGGCAATCTCTGAGTTAGTCCACTTAGACCGTTTACCTTCGTCAGCATTAACATGCTCAGGCCAGTAACGGCGGTAAGTCTCAGATGTAAGAATGCCCTTGATAAAGCCTAGCTGTTTTTCCGCAAGGTTTGCGGTGGCTGAGATATATAATATCCGCAAGGTTGGGTTCTTTGTTAGTTCCCACGCAACCCTGTAAGCAATCAGACGAGACTTACCATGGTCACGTGGGAACAAAAGTAATTGGTGGCTTTTAGAATCTGGCCGTGTCCACCAGTTACAAACATCTTCGTGACATTGCCCTAAGACTTGTTCTGGTGCGACTAGCTTAATGAATGTGACAAGATCACTTTCGGCAGCTAATTTGATTTGTTCTAATGTAGCCATTTTACCACTTGATTATTTTCTTGTCAAGCAAGAAATACAGTTTTACTGTTATAGTCTCGATTGTCACCAATACGAATTGCTACAGTACCAGAAGTCCACTCCCCTACTTTAGCTTCTGCACGGTAGTACACTTCTTCGGGATCATACCCGAATGTTTCAATGTCCGACGTAAAGGTGTCTACATCAAACCAATTAGTTTTGTCCCAGCTACGTTGAATGGTAACTGTTCCTACGAAGGGGGAGCCTACAGAACGGATGGACAGGTTAAAGTGACCAACAACTTGAAGAGGCAGGGTAGCCTCACCACCTGCAAGAAGGAAGCCGTTTACTTCAGTCATCAGAATTCTCCTGCTGCTTTAGCTGCATTCCATGCGTCAATGGCTGCACTATTAAATACAGCTTGAGCAATGTCGATTACATCTTTGTGCTCTTTGGCTATGTCGCCATTAAGGGTGCACTCAGGCGTCAGCACATGGCGGTTGAAGGTACGGCTGATCTCTACGCCATCCTCTGCAATGATGGTTGCTGTCCGCACTTGGACCACAGGATAACCTGCTGCCAGTTGCAAGACTTCGATCTTGTCGTTGGTCGTTGTTTTAGTCAGTGCCATGATTTAATCCTTACGCTGCTACATATGTCATTGAAAATGCAATACGGTTTGAGTTGGCTCCAGTTGCAACGTCTGCTGGAACTACAATAGCCATATCACCTGTAATAGAGGCTCTTTTATAAAGCAGCAGAACAGTAGAACTAGGGTTTCCCTGTCCAGCACAAGGCACATCAGCACCCCAAGTTGTTGCGTCAGATATGCTTGCGGGGCAGCTTCCATCTCGAGTTGCTCCAGTTTGAGCAGCAGAGGTGAATGGTAATCCTCCAATACAAACAGCACCACTTGCGGAGCCAATAGTGACAGCATCAGTTCTTACTGTGCCATAAACAGTAACTAGATTACCTACCTTAACGTATTTACCACCAGTAAATCCGTCATAAGTAACACTAGAAAAATCAGTTCCACTTGTTGTTAGAGTTGGGGTAAAGATACCCTCTTCATAGTCATCGAACAGTTCACTTGTGCCAGTGCCAGAGGTGGCAGAGAAGTCGATGCCTTTGCCTGATGTGCCAATGACAAGGTTGCCAGTGCTAACCGTCAAATCACCAGTGCTGTGTGCAAGCTGAACCTGTGTAGTTGTTGACCCATCATCAGCTACATCTTGGATGCGAAAGATACCCGACTGATTTCTAAGACGAGTATTGTTGTCAGCAACATCAGTATCATCCAGATAAATAGCTGGATTATTATTAACCATGCTGATGGTTTTAACATCTAACTGATTGGTAACTTCTGCATTTGTTGCTGTTACTTCATTGAATGTAGGGTTGCGACCAAAGATGCCGCCTTGCTGCTTAATGGTCATTAGTTACCCTCCAGTGTTTCGATCCGTGCTTTCAGTTCCTGAGTTGCCTTGAGCATCATAAATGTCAGCACACTAAACTTTACAGATTTGGTTGTTGTTCCAAGGTCATTCCCATCCTCGTCAACGTCTTTGACCTCACTGATAAGGTTGGGAAATATCTGCTCAACTTCTTGTGCAATCAAACCAAGATGCGTTGCTTCATCTGCTTGATCTGCAATAAATGAATACTTGCGAACCCTTAGTTGATCTAAATCATCAAGGTAGTCACGAGCATCACTTATGTTTTCTTTTAGCTTTTGATCTGAGATTGTGCCGTATGTGCCGTTTGCGTTTGTAAGGTCACCGTTGCCATCAATCAACAAAGCATCAGATGTGCCATTCTGCCTTGCTCGAAGGAAGTTAAAAACCCCACCAGCAGAGCCATTTGTATTATTACGCCACCAGTTTTGGCTTGATGAGTATGAACTATCTGTAGCCCACTGATAGCTTAGTGTTGCATCTTGACTGTGGCTGTGCATGTGAGATGAGCCAGCTAGTGCCTCACGATAACCCTGAATGATATAGCCGTCTAAGCCGTTATCACCCACCATGATTGCAGGAGCATTGTCGTAAGTGCTTGCCGAACTAGTTGTGGTTGCAACACCAGGAATATCCCCAACAACAAGAGTATGATTTGCAACAACAATGCTGTCTAAGTCGCCACTATCCGCAACAGACATAATCGTAGGTTCAATGGAGCCACTTGCCACTGTGTTAGCAGCAAATCGAACAAAGACTGCATGTGTTGCCCATTGATCTGTTAAGTAAATCTTTTTGTCGATGCGTTCGACTACAGACCCGCCACTGTCTTTTTGCTTTATGCGTATTTCTATTGAGCCAGCTTCACCAGCTAATGCACGACCTTCAACAGTAAAATAATAACCTCTAACACCCTCAATATCTGAACCAGAAATGTTTTGATAATAGTTATCTGTTGCGCCAGCAGTTGAGCTAAAGTCTACCTGATCTGCACTTGCTGCTACGCCACGAGGGTCAGAAAACGCATTGTTTGTTACTGATGCGCCTGATTTAGTCCAAGCAGCATCGTTTACATCATCACTGCGTGTAAACAAATTACCAGCTTGACCCGTTCTAAAACCACCAGCTTGAAGCACACGGTTTAAGTTGCGTTCATCCTTGTCTGGTGTAATTTCAGGAAAACGTCCTTCGATCTTAACACTAGATACTCGAACACTGTCTCCAAGAATAATCCCTTTAGCAATAGAGCCACCTGTAACTGCCGCAAGAACACCATCGTCTACATTAATCCCACCAGCAGTTAAGATTGCAGCAGATGAATTTTCAAATCGACAAGATGTTGCAGTAAATGTTTGGGTTGATCTAATCCAATCATTTGTTGCGCCTTGGATACTTACATCCGTCAAGTGGGTTGTTGAGCCAGCATTGATATACATAACTTCATCGCCGCCACGCCAATCACCACGCACATAGAAGTTTGCATTAGGAATATCAGTGCCAGTAACATCTTGACGAACAGCATGGGTAGTATTGCTAAATATCGCCAAGTCTTCAAATGTATTGAAGTAGCTGTAACTTGCATTGGCTTCTGGCTTAAACAGCAAACCAATATCACACTGAGTAATCTCTAGCCGTGAAAATGTGCCAGAACGAGAATTTGACAACCGAATACCATTGCCCGTTCCTGTGTTTGCAGATTTAGTCAAAGCAAAATCAGCAAAATGCAAACCTCTAGCCTGAGTAGATAGATTAGAAGGCTCAAGCAAATTGCCTGTGTGCGTTCCTGAGATAGTCGTTATTTGCTGACCAGCACCAATGATTGTGTGATTTGCACCAAAAGTTAAAGCCGCAGATGTCTTGTAAATGCCTTCAGGAATATAAACTGAATTAGACGCATCCAAAGCAGCCTGAATAGCCGCAGTGTCATCCGTCACGCCATCACCGACAGCACCGAAGTCTTTTACATTGGCTGGAGAGCCTTCGATCATTCTGTTGTGTGCTTTAGTTAAAGCCATGATGATCCCCTACGTTAATTTAGTGTGTTGCGGCAGAACACTACCAACAATGGAAACTTGGACGGTTCTTGCACCACCAGCAGTAAACTGAAGATTGTTGCCTGACATTGACAGGGTAAAAGAAGCACCAGTTCCAGAGCTGCTAGTTGCAATGCTGGTAAGATCAATGTCGATCGGGCTGTTGTAGTCAATTCTCACAACCTCAGCAGAGCTATTGTTGCTTGAAAGAGAGCCATCAGCAGCTTTTACTTTAATATAATAGCTACGATACGGCGAACCAGTAAATATTGTTTTAGTGCCAGTGGTGTAACTTGCAGCTACAGAAAGAGTAGTTGTTGCATCACTCTCAACCGCATTACCATATACTGCCTGTGTAGATACTAAGTTTCCAATTACCAAACCCTCATCAATGTTAGTTCCGGCACGACACCTGTTGTTAGTAAGGCTGAGAGGAACAGCATTGTCATCAGCAACAGTAAATACTTCTGCGCAGTTATCGAATGTATTGTTGTCAATGTAGTATCCATAGTGACGTTGGCTTGTGCCACCGTTGCCAATGCTACAAACAACAGTAGAAATATCTTCAACAATATTTTGTTGGAAATTTACACGGCGACGATTGTAAGGAGGCGTTCCACTAGCACCAACACTGCTACTAATAACAGTATCAA
>Ga0070727_10001228_pt1 | contig 27692 bp, 23 predicted proteins | sample tdAd472_FD_66722 | JGI IMG/M metagenome (GOLD analysis project Ga0070727, IMG submission 66722) | Marine sediment microbial communities from the Atlantic coast under amendment with organic carbon and nitrate - tdAd47.2 | ecosystem: Environmental > Aquatic > Marine > Coastal > Sediment | place...
GTGGTAGAAGTCTGTGAACTGGTGTACGCCAAAGCGAGCTTTCGACCCATCAAATGGGTGCTAGCGGTAAAAGAGGGTTCTCCCTATAAATCTGCAAAAGACCTCCAGGGTAAAACTATCGCCACGGAGGTGGTCAATCTCACTGCCGACTATTTGGCCTCACATGGCGTTAGTGCAAACGTGGAATATAGCTGGGGGGCGACTGAAGTTAAAGTCCCTGATCTGGCCGATGCCATTGTTGAAATTACCGAAACCGGCTCTTCGCTACGCGCCAACAACCTCACCATTATCGATACGGTGCTGGAAACCACTACCCGGTTTATTGCCAATAAAGCCGCGTACGATGACCCGCAAAAAAGGGCAAAAATTGAAAGTATTGTAATGATGCTGCAGTCTGTGATTAATGCGGTTCCTAAAGTCTGCATCATGCTTAATGCTCCAGAAGCAAAGCTAACAGAGATATTAGATATACTGCCCTGCGAAATGCCGACAGTGTCGCACCTGGCCAAAGGGGACTGGGTGGATATTACCGCAGTAATAGACAAAAATACGCTACGGGATGTACTGCCTCTGCTTAAAGCTCAGGGTGCCAGATCAATTATTGAGCTGCCGATCAGTAAAATTATCGACTAGACAATCGTACTATGCTGCCATTAGGGGTCGCAGTCCGACCCCTAAATATTATTAACTTTACTCCTCAATCGAAACACCGCTCCAATCATATTGACTCCTTAAAAATTAACCTACTGATTTTCGCAGTTCCAGAGAAATATCTTTTGGGTGCGCACAACGTAAAAACTTATGTGTTGCCGAATATTACTCACTCAATTCAGTGCTTAAGAAACAGTTAACATTTTTGGATTATTTGCCACCGTCGTTTTATTTCGTCCAGATTTTTTTGACTCGTATAGTGCATTATCAACTCGTTTCAACCATGCCTCTGCAGTTTCTCCCTCTTCCAGCTCTGCGACACCTAAAGAAATGGTAACCCCATAGGACTCTAGAGGCTGATCCTGCATCACTGCGATACGCAGTTTCTCTGCGATCATCGACGCATCAGCTAATGCCGAACCTCTCAATATGACAATAAACTCCTCACCTCCATAGCGATAAAGTCTATCGGTTAAGCGGATATTGCCGCTAATCACATGACATATTCTCACTAAGAGATTGTCACCAATTGAATGCCCATGTATGTCGTTGGCCTTTTTAAAATGATCAAGGTCTAGCAAAATCGCAGCAATAGGCTCTTGGCTCCGTTTTTTAATCTCTATGGATTCCTTTAATTTTTGCGATAGCGCACGCCGATTTTTAACCCCAGTCAGGTGATCCACCGTTGCGATTTTCGCTAACAGGTCACGCTGATGGTAGGTTCGAGAGGCAAAAATATAAGCGACAACATTTGTCATAAAGACAGCGCCAAGAAAAGTTGACACTTCCTCGGGGGTATTGTCTCGCAGAATAACCGGCAAAAGGGCCACCAACCCCATTCCGTTGACCCAACAGGCATGATTTAGCTTTGCTACAAAAAAAGACAGCAGCATTACCGGGAATAACCAGGGCACCAACACCACTCCCTTCGAATAAACTACAGCTATCACCGCCGACATAGAACAGATACTCACCAACCAACGGGTTAATCGTACATTGCCGGTACGCCATGTCACCGCGCCAATTGCTGATAACCCCACAAAGATCATAAGATCAATCAACGCAAGCCGATAATCCCCTTCTATAAACCTAAATAGAGCAAAAGGCAGGACAATAAGTGAAATGCCGAGACAGCTGGAAGAGATAATTAACTCCTCCGTTGATCGCTTCTGACTATGCTCATTAACTATCGTCATATCGAGTCCAGCACCTTAAGTAACAAGGATTTATCAGTGTTGTCATGATCAAGCTTAGTTTTAATGACCTTCTTATCACTATTTAAAAATTAAATAATTCATCATTTCTTGATGCAATACAGAGGTCTGCGCCCGAATCGTCACAGAATATAGGCTTCTATTAATAGAAGGAGTATAATGCCGCTCCTTTTTAAAATGGCGCAACACACGCAGATTTATGGCGAAAAAACTCTTTATTAAAACTCATGGCTGTCAGATGAATGAATATGACTCGTCGCGTATGGCGGATTTGTTGGGTGTCAGCCATGCCTTGGAAGTCACTGAGAATGAAGCCGAAGCCGATGTGATCCTGCTCAACACTTGCTCAATTCGCGAAAAGGCACAGGAAAAGGTTTTTCATCAACTGGGCCGCTGGAAAAAACTCAAAGAAAAAAACCCAAATTTGTTAATCGGCGTCGGCGGTTGCGTAGCCAGCCAGGAGGGTAATGCAATACGCGACCGTGCTCCCCATGTGGATATGGTTTTTGGCCCGCAAACCCTGCACCGTGTGCCCGAAATGATTGATGCTACGCGCAAAAACCACATTCCCGTTGTCGATATCTCTTTTCCGGAAATCGAAAAATTTGACCGATTACCAGAACCCAAGGTGGACGGCCCAAGCGCTTTCGTGTCAATTATGGAAGGCTGTAGCAAATATTGCACTTTTTGCGTGGTTCCCTACACCAGAGGCGAAGAGGTTAGCCGCCCCTTCGACGATGTCATTGCAGAAATAGCGCACTTAGCAGCCCAAGGCGTACGTGAAGTCAACCTGCTCGGACAAAACGTCAATGCTTACCGGGGTTTATCCCACGATGGCAATCAGGTCGATCTGGCTGAACTGATAAGCTATATCGCTGCCATTGACGGCATAGATCGCATCCGCTACACCACCTCTCATCCGGTGGAGTTTACAGACCGTTTAATTGATGTTTACGCGCAAGTGCCGGAACTCGTCAGCCACTTGCATTTGCCAGTACAGAGTGGTTCCAACCGAATTCTCGCCGCCATGAAACGTGGCCATACGGTGGAAGAATACAGCGATAAGATTCGCCGATTACGTGATGTTCGCCCAGATATTTGCATGTCTTCAGATTTTATTGTCGGCTTCCCCGGTGAAACCGCTGAAGATTTTGCTGACACCATGCAACTCATCCAAGAAATTGGCTACGATAATTCCTTCAGTTTTGTTTACAGCGCGCGTCCGGGAACCCCCGCCGCTGAATTAAAATGCGACATCGAGGAAGCAGAGAAGAAGCAAAGACTGCAAATTCTGCAAGCCCGTATTATTCAGCAGACTATGGCGATCAGCACAGCCATGGTAGGTAGTACTCAACGGATTCTCGTTAGCGGACCGTCAAAGAAAGATCCCGGTAAATGGCAGGGCAGGACTGAGAATAATAGAGTTGTCATTTTTCAATCTGACCATAAAGACCTCATTGGGAAGTTTGTCGATGTACGAATAACGGAGGCACTACCTCATTCCCTACGTGCTGAAATAACAGCGAATTCTGCTGTCTATTAATACTTTATTGAATATTAAATGTTTCATTTAATGTGTTTTGCTATAACTGACCAGCAAGATTATCTTTTCATCAAAGCCCAAATCAATATACTGACAGGTAATACCTTAAATTAATGGAGAATAAATAACCACTTTGGATACTGAGTTACAGTCAGTGACCCACAATTTGTCGCTGCAACCGGATGATAGCAAACGCCTTGCCAGCCTGTGTGGGCAACTAGATGAAAACCTGAGACTCATAGAACGTCGCCTTGGTATTGAGATATCCAATCGAGGCAACAACTTTCAGTTATTTGGCAGCGCCGATAAAGTTCAGACGGCCAATACACTGCTGGAAAATCTTTACCTATCAACCAAGAATAGTCAGATCACTCCCCATGAAATCCACTTGGCTTTACAGGATAACGAAGCAGCGTCTATGCCCGCAAATTCTGAAAAATCCTGGGTGATCCAGACTAAGCGATCTACGATCAAACCACGTGGCGTGAATCAGCGTAATTATGTCAAGAATATTCACGAGCTTGATATTAATTTTGGTATTGGTCCCGCTGGCACCGGTAAAACCTATCTCGCTGTCGCCTGTGCAGTGCATGCTTTAGAGAAGGATGAAGTACGTCGAATCGTATTAGTACGTCCGGCGGTAGAAGCAGGAGAAAAACTTGGCTTTCTCCCCGGCGATTTGGCACAAAAAGTCGACCCTTATTTACGCCCACTCTATGACGCGCTCTATGAAATGCTGGGATTTGAGCAGGTAGCGCGCCTGATAGATCGTAATATCATAGAAGTTGCACCTCTCGCATACATGCGCGGACGCACACTGAATGACGCCTTCATTATTCTGGACGAAAGCCAAAATACCACTCAAGAACAAATGAAAATGTTTCTAACCCGCATTGGCTTTGGTGCGAAGGCAGTTATCACCGGCGATATTACTCAGGTCGATTTGCCACAGGGGAAAAAATCCGGCTTGATGCATGCCATTAAAGTACTTAACGATATCAAAGGAATAGGTTTCACTCATTTTAAAGCTCAGGATGTCGTACGCCACTCACTCGTACAAAAAATCGTCGAAGCCTATGACGAGTTCGATCAGCAAAACAATAATCGTGATTAGCCATGACCGCAATTTTCGTTGATATCCAACGTTCATCTGATGCGCCCGGTGCCCCGAGCGACGAAGAAGTTGAGTCGTGGGTTCATCAAGCGTTGCAAGGTCAACTCAGTGACTTCCGGGAAATAGAACTCTGTGTTCGCTTGGTAGACAATGACGAAAGCGCAACGCTGAACCAAACCTATCGCAACAAGGCTGGCGCCACTAATGTTTTGTCTTTCCCATTTGAAACACCTCCGGGCTTCCCACAAACGACAGACCATCGTCTATTAGGCGACATCATCATTTGCGTACCTTTGGTGGCACAGGAAGCGAGCGAGCAGAACAAAAACGTAAACGCGCACTGGGCACATTTAGTTGTGCATGGCATATTGCACTTACTAGGCTACGACCATCAAAATACAAACGATGCTCAAACCATGGAGCACCAGGAAATCCACATCCTCTCTCACTTCAACATTGCTGATCCCTATCAAGCGCTTACCATTACTCACCCGAATGAAACCAATTAAACCATGAACGACGATAAACTGCTCGACAGCCAGGAATCGAAATCCTGGTTGCAAAAAATTACCCAAGTTTTTAGCAACGAACCAAAAGGCAAGGAGGATATCCTAGCTTTTTTGAGAGAAGCACAGGATAAGCAGCTTCTGGATGGTGTTGTTTTTAATATTATCCAAGGCGCGCTTGAAGTCACGGACATGAAAGTTCGAGACATAATGATTCCACGCCCCCAAATGGTCGTTGTAAAGGCCCACCAGACACCTGAAGAATTTCTCCCGACGATCACGGCTTCCGGGCACTCGCGCTTCCCTGTGATCGGAGAAAGCTTCGACGAAATCCTCGGCATCCTACTAGCCAAAGATTTATTGCCCCTGCTGCTAAATACCAATTTAGAAAAATTCCGGCTCAAAGATATTTTACGTCCGGTGACGGTCATTCCTGAAAGCAAGCGTCTGAGCACCTTACTGAATGAGTTTCGTTCCAACCGCAACCATATGGCTGTCGTCATCGACGAGTACGGTGGAGTATCCGGCCTGGTAACCATTGAAGACGTGCTGGAAGAAATAGTAGGCGAAATTGAAGACGAATTTGATATTGATGCTGAAGATGCCTGGATCCGTGAGACAGAAGACGGCCGCTGCATTGTGAACGCACTGACGCCCATCGATGAGTTTAATGAACACTTCAATCTCGAATTTAGCGATGAGGGATTTGATACTATTGGCGGTATCGTTATGCAGCATTTTGGCCGGTTGCCCGAGCGTCATGAAGCCGTTGAAATTGCAGGGCTTACCTTTAAGGTGTTAACTGCTGACAACCGACGAATTCGCTCTCTTAAGGTAACGCCCTGTAACAGGCAAACCTCCCCCGCCTAGCATGGTATTTCGACTAAGCCAACCACCAAGCAACATTCTCGCGATTGCTGCCGGTGGATTAGCGCCTTTGTCATTTGCCCCCTTTGAGATTTGGCCAATGGGGATTATTTCTCTATTTCTCCTTTTAATGGCGCTCGCTTCTGCTACCCCAAAGCAAGCCTTTTTCCGAGGCTGGCTGTATGGTCTCGGCTTCTTCGGTGTTGGCGCTTCTTGGGTATACTTTAGTATCCATGAGTATGGCTTCGCATCGGTTCCATTTGCGCTCTTACTGACTGGACTATTCGTCGCTGGTTTAGCATTACTGCTAAGCGCAACCTTTGCTTATCTCTATGTTAAGATTTTCAGCCAGCACGAATACTACGTATTAGTCTCGTTTCCCGCCCTTTGGGTGCTATTCGAATGGCTCCGCAGCTGGCTATTGACTGGTTTTCCCTGGCTGTATCTCGGCAATGCGCATATCGATACCTGGTTGTCGGGATGGGCCCCGATTACGGGCGTTTATGGGCTCAGTTTTATCGTTGCAGCAACGGCTGCACTCATGTTCCAATGCTTGAAAAAACCCTTTAGCCAATGGCGTTGGGGGCATTACGTAGCCATTCTGCTCATACTGTCTACCTGGAGCGCTGGCCTAACCTTACGATCAATAAACTGGTCGCACGCCTATGGCGAACCACTTCAAGTCACCTTAGTACAACCCAATATAAGTCAGCATATTAAATGGCGTCCTGAGCAACAACCCATCACCCTTGGGTTGCTAGAAAGCGAATCCGCACAGCACCGAGATAGCGACATCATCGTTTGGCCAGAGAATGCAATTCCGCTTTTTGCTCATCAAGCCACTAATTATCTGAACCGCTTAAATGTTCTTGGCGAAGAAAGTCATACCACCTTTATTTCCGGCATCCCCTATTGGCAACCCAAAACCACGAACAACCCACGCAAGCTGCATAATAGCGTGATTGCCTTTGGCGAGGGTGCCGACAGCATCTACCACAAACAAAAATTAGTACCTTTTGGAGAGTACGTGCCACTCCAACACCTTTTACGCGGCTTGATTCAATTTTTTGATCTTCCTATGTCTGATTTTGGGCCCGGCCCAAAAAACCAACAACCCTTACGTATCAGAAAAGACGGCTACTCCATCCTCATCGCCCCCTATATCTGCTATGAAATTGTTTATCCAGACTTCGTCCGCCACTTGGCGAAATCGAGTGATCTCTTATTAACCATTAGCGATGATAGTTGGTTTGGCAGCTCTATCGGCCCGCACCAGCACTTGGAAATGGCGCGTATGCGAGCGTTGGAAAATCAACGATATTTAATTCGCGGCACCAACACCGGCATCACCGCAATTGTGGACCAATCTGGACGGACTCTTCATCAAGCTGAGCAGTTTCAGCAAACCAGCTTAACCGGACAAGTGAGACTCATGTCTGGATTAACTCCTTATACCCGCTGGGGTTCAACGCCTACCTTATTGTTGTGCCTGGTTTTTCTTATTGTTTCCTGTCGCCGCCGCAAGCCTTTGAAACTCAGGAATAGACTTTGATCTGCGCTAGCCCACCTAACCAACTCCCAGTGATATGCTATGTGGCTATGGTCTGCGCCAACAGCACTAATATTACCTTTTGATCGTTCCAAAAAATGGAACGGATTTTGCCATTCAGTGCCCTTCCCTGTCTTAATCACTCAGGTTATGCTTAACCTTCATACTCTATTTACCAGAAATCATTTCCATTCAATTAAATAGTTACAGTCAACCCCATACTATTCATAAGAGTCTATTCAAAGACCTTAGGAGAAACCAGATGAACATGATCAGAAAACAACACAAAATTCTTTTCTGGGGTTTAATGTTGGTCGCTCAGGTATGCGCCTTTATATTGTTTAAGGATTTGGCGGATATCAGCCAGTGGTGGGTGCAATCCTCTCGCAAATTCACTATGGCGGTTTGGTACCTGCGCTGGCCCTTGGCAATTATTACTCTGGCAGCATTGGCGGGGAGTATTTGGCTATGGCGAGATAACAAACTGCTCATAAAAACACCACTCATGGCATTACTTATTTTTGTGTGTTTATTCAACTGGTACTCTGGCTTTCTTAATACCAAACTCATGTTTCGCCCAAAACTCGGTGACGACGCCATGTTTGTAAGCGTTAACGATGCTCCTAAATATATGCAGGAAATGCTGCATGCCAGCTACGAGAAAGACCACTTTAAGAACGTCGACGAAATCAATGTGATGGTGCTGGAAACCGATCAGGGAGCCCGCGCCTATACCGATTACTACATGCTACAACCCCATGTGGCCAATGCCGGCACCATCAATGGCGAGGAGGTAGTAATGACTTACTGCGGTTTAACCAATATGGGAATTGCCTACTCTCCGGTGATTGGCGACCAACCTCTCAAATTACGTGCTATGACACAATTGCGTAATAACTTGGTCATGGTTGACAGCAATACTGGCGAGCCTATTCAGCAATTCTGGGGCACACTTGAACGTGACGGCGAACATGGTCCCGCGATGAAAGAATGGGCAACCATTCGAATGCCCTTTGGCTCATTCCGCGCACTTTACCCCGACGGCAAGGTATTTATCAACGGCATCCGCCAACAGAGCGATAACGCCCTGGTGAGGGCTTTCGATACAGCTATTCGGGACGGCATCATGGTTCATGCGGTTCGTACCCTGCAATGGCAATCCAATGACCCAGCGTTCCCAACCATCAAAGAATTTGACGACCGACTGCCGCGCAAACAGCTTGTCTACGGCATCAACGTCGGTAACGATTTCGTTGCCTACACCAAAGCCTTTATCCAAGAAAGGGGCAACCTGTTGAATGTTGAAATAGGTAATCGGCCTGTGGTCATTTATTACGATGCCAACTATGACTCGGTGGCCGCGTATTACAATGATAGCGGCACTGCCGTCAGTTCCGTGGATCTTTTTGGAAACAGCGACCAGGGCAAATTAGTACGTCTGGAAACTCTGAAGAATGCGGTTTTTTGGTTTATCTGGTATGACTTCAACAAGAGTACCGACGTCAACCGAGTTTAATGCTGTGCCTGGCTGATGATATGCTGCACGTTTGCCCCATTGTGCATCAGCAAAAGGGTACTGTTTTCGCCTACGTATCCAGCCAATCTATCGGTGATTTTTGTTATCTCTTGTGCTGAGCAGGCTTTATTCAGAGCGGTGTGTATTAAGCTCTAGCCTTTATTTTCAGGAGATTCCTGTTCGCTGACCTTGCCCCGCAACTCGCTGGGAGAAATGCCAAAACGTTCGCGAAATGCTCTGCTAAAATGGGCTGAATCGTTAAACCCCCGACTGAAAGAAATTTCACTCACGCGCAGATTGATTTTAGCAGGGTCGAGCAAGTCCTCGCGGGTCGCTTTGAGACGTCGCTCCCGAATCCATTTGCCCACGGTCGTGCCTGAGTTTTGAAACAGGCTGTGCAGGTAGCGTGTTGAAATACCATTAGCCTCAGCAATCTTTTCCGGGGTAACAGCACAATCGCAATAATGTTTTTCCATATAAGCTAATATGCGGCGAAACAATGCTGATCGTTGCGAAATCTGAGGATTAATACCCTCTAAATTCGAACGAATCACCGCCGCCACCAGCTCTAAAAAACTTTCGGCAAGTGTATGTTGTTCCGTTTCGCTGAGTTTTTCTGCCCCCAAAACCAAGGCCTTAAGCATATCGGTGACAATCGCGACGAGGCCGCCACCGCGTAAGAGTTGCGCATGAAAATCACATTCATCCTTACTCAGAATACGTTCATGAAATACCGTATGTGGGATACGCAATATCAAGCGCCGGGCATGCTTAGGATACTCAATTGAATAGGGTAAACCACCGGCCATCAACGCTAAATCTCCAGGTCCTTGACTAAACTCCGTATCGCCCTGACTGACCAAGGCGGTTCCTTCAAGTTGCGTGGTCAAAAAATAGTCATCCACGGCATCCTGAATAATATCTTCCGGCAATCGGTGCACCGTAATGGGTTCTGTCACAATATCACAGACGCTTAATTTTCCTAAGGGCAACTGCTTATAGCTGCCACTGTCGGCATTGGATATGTGCGCACGCGTATCATCGGCAACAAAGGAGGCATGATAGAGCGTACCCTGCTGGTTTTTTACGGTATCCATGGTTTTATTTATTGTCACCGATTCGTTTACTGCCGATATTCTATTGTTAACGCCAAATGGTGCGCAGAGTTCTGGCCAGTTCTGCCAGACTTTCCAAATTATGCACCGGGAGAAAATAATCCAGATAAGGCAGGGCGGTCTGCATACCTCTACAGATAGGTTGATAATCCGAACCACCAAGCAGCGGATTAAGCCACATCAGTTTATGCACGCGACTATGCAGGTGTTCCATTTCTTCGCGCATCAGATAGGCATCGCCCCTGTCCCAGCCGTCACTCAGGATAATCACCACCGAGCGAGAGTGCAACATCTCACGCGCAAATCTGTCATTAAATTCACGTAAACAGCCTCCGATATTGGTGCCCCCTGCCCAGTCATGCACCTGTGCCGACACCTGCGCCAGCGACTCCTCCACCGTTTTGGCTTTGAGCAATTCAGTGATCATCGTCATGCGTGTGGAAAATACCGCCACCTCCAGGTCGGGTAATTCCGCTTTCAAGGCATAGATAAATTCGATAAAAAAAGTGCTATACCTTTCCATTGAACCGCTAACGTCACAGAGCAAAACAAGCTTGGTTTTTTTTATTCTTCGCGCTTTATAAGCCATGTTTAAACCCATCTGTTCAAACAGGGCATTACGGCGCATCATTCGACGAAAATCCAGCCGGGCACGCTTTTTGTCCGCCACATAACGGCGGCTTTTATAGTTGGCAATAATGGCGACAAACTCCTTGATCATTTGGCGCGCACGCTCAACCTCGATCGCCGACATTTCACTCAAGTCCTTTTGCATAAGCACTTCATCGGCACTATAAGCGAGCTCGGAAAGCGTCTCATGAGCCGCCTGATCACCGCCCTCTTCGTCATCCGACTGTAGCTGTTTTTGCATTTTTTCCTGACTGTCTTTCTCTTCCTCACCGTCCAGGTTATCGGATGCATCTTTCTTTTCGGCACTCAGCAGTACTTTATCGGGCTGTTGCCAGAATTGCATAAAAAGCTCATCAAAGCGTTCGATATCGGCCTGGTTGGAAACGAGAGTAGCACGGGCAGTCGCGTGAAAATCTTCGCGATTGCTAATATCTATAAATTCAAAGCAACGACAAAGATCAATTAAATTTGCGGAATTGACGGCTAATCCGGCTTCATGAAGAACACGGAAAAACAGAACGACCTGATCAAGTAATATTTTTTCATACCTGACCTGGGCTTGTGTCGTTAGATTGGCCACCATTATCACCCGAAAGGGAATACTAACCCTTAATCTGACTGCGGTCCGGCCGAATAGCTTGAACCACTTGTCTCGCCCGTGAGGAGCGCACGATCAACCAATTGGCGCAAATTGGCTTCCTGCACTTTTTCCATATCGCCCTTGAACTTCAGTATACAGCCCAAGGTGGCATAAACCACATCAGGATCAAGTTCATCAGCACTCAGTGACAACAACGCCCGTGCCCAGTCGATGGTCTCCGCAATACCCGGGCGTTTATAGAGATCTTCCTCTCGGATCAATTCCATAAATCGGCATACCTGCCGCGACAGACGCTCTTTGATACCGGGCACACGCGCCGCCACAATGCGCATTTCCTTTTGAAATGAAGGGTAATCGATCCAGTGATACAGGCAACGACGCTTAAGTGCATCATGTAGTTCACGCGTACGGTTCGAGGTCAACACAACCACCGGGCGCAGCTTGGATTTAATGGTGCCGATTTCAGGAATAGTGATTTGAAAATCAGACAGTATCTCCAGCAAGAAAGCCTCAAACTCCTCATCAGAACGGTCAATCTCATCGATCAACAGCACCGGAGGTACTTCACCCTCAGCCTGAATGGCGCTGAGTAATGGCCGCTTCAACAAAAACTCTTCGCTAAAGATATTACGTCCGATCTGTTCCTTCTCAATACCCCTGGCTTCCTGTAACCGAACCTCCAACATCTGTCTGGGATAATTCCACTCATACATGGCTGTGTGCGTATCGAGCCCCTCATAGCATTGCAAGCGAATCAGCTCCGAACCCAGCACCGTCGACATGACTTTGGCAATTTCAGTTTTACCAACACCGGGTTCACCTTCCAAAAATATGGGTTTGCCCAGCACGGTTGATAAATAAACGGTCGTGGCCAACATTCTATCGGTGATATAACCCTGATCGGCAAATTTCTTTTCGATATCTTCAATGGAATTAAATAATGGGTTACCACCACGCATAGACAATTACCTCTGGGTTCAGACCGGCATATAAAACATTAAGGAATCTCTACTTAATTCCTTAATGATAATTATACGTATTTAAATGCTCTCATGTTACCTGAAGTTGCTGTAATTTAGAGGGTTTTTGATTAATGGCTTGGTGCCTCAGGCTGACTGGACATTTATAGCGTATTGACAAAACAAGGTGGCATTGTACGGTAATGCCAAGAGCTTGCAAAAAAAAGGGAGCGGCCATGGCTACTCCCCATCATTTAAACATTTAGTTTCTGCGTATTATCGTGACGACACCTCGACAAACTCCGCCCGATTTGGTTTTTTCATCGCCTCTAAAAGAATCGACGGCGAGTTGTGTGACTGATTGACAATCACGCCCTCGGCGAACAAAGCATCCTGAACCGCTGCGGATACCGTATGCAACGGCGCACCACCGCCCTCGCCACAACCCTTGGCGCCGTTATAGCTGAAGGGTGATGGCGTTTCAATCGCGGCAGTTTTGAATGCCGGCATATTCATGGATGTCATCGGCGCATAATCCGTAAAGGTACCAGTGATCATGTTGCCGCTGGCGTCAAACTGGAATTGCTCCTGCATCGCCGCGCCAATGCCGTGACAAACAGCACCATGTACTTGCCCCCCGACAATTTTCGGGTTAATCGCCACTCCACAGTCATCCACCACCACATAATCCAGGATTTTAGGCTGAGCACTAATGCGGTCAACTTCGATCACCGCAATATGGATCTGCGCAGAGTAGGTTAAGGTTTGATTGCCATATCTTTTAACCGGATCAGGCATTTCAAAAGGTGGCCGGTAGACGTATTGCACATTCAGATCGATATTTCGTAACGCTTCCGGCAAGCGGGCGTTATTAGAATTCACCAGATTGGACAACATCCAATAATTGATGGCCTTATCCGGTGAACCTTTTACCCTGACCTCTGGCCCCATACCGCCGATACCCAATTCAAGATCGTCTTCATTTGCTTCCAGCGCAAAACCCGCCAACTGTTTGAGCTCCTTCTTGATCTGCTCCGCCGCGCCATGCGCTGCGGATAATCCTGTGACGACAAACTGGCTGGCAATAGTGCCGGAAAGTCCGGCATAGGTGTTCCAATTTGAATCAAATCCAGGCCGCACCGTGACCATATCAGGGCTGATATTCAAATCATCCGCAACAACCTGCGCCACAACGGTTTCGTGACCCTGACCTTGGGGCACCGATCCCATCATAACGATAACGGAGCCGTCCAGGCCAATCTTTATACGCGCCGCTTCCGCATTTCCGGAAAAAACGGAATCTGGATTAACATAGACTGATTGACCGAAGTTATTGGTTCCTGAATCAACTGTCGAGCCGATGCCAATACCGACCAAACGGCCTTGGGTACGCCATTCCGCTTGTTTTTTTATCCAATCATCGTAGCCGATAAGCGCCTTCGCTTTCTGTAACATCTGCGGATAATCACCAGAGTCGTAAATGTTGCCGTTCGGTGTCGTATAAGGGAACTGATCAGGCTGAATATAATTTCGCAGACGCATCTCATCCGCTGGAATATTCAACTCATGCCCACAGATATCCAATACCCGCTCCATAAACCATAGATGCTGTAACCGCGAGTAACCCCGGTTTGGTGTACAGGGCGGTTTGTTAGCAACCACCTGAGTAAAGTCAATTTTAATATTGCGTATGGTATACATGGCATTGTATACCTGCGCCCAAATAGAAGCCCCGAGCGGCTCATAACGTGTGTAGCCACCGCAATCGTCCAAATGACGCGAACGCAGACCGATGATAACGCCATTCTTATCCAACGCCACTTCGGTATCCAGAAAAGTACGCTCTCCGCCATGGAAAGACTGTAAATTTTCACTGCGTGTTTCGATCCACTTGACCGGTCGACCGCCAACATTTTTAGAGGCCAGCGCGGTCAGACCAACAAAGGGGAAAGTTACTGTTTTAGTACCGAAGTTACCGCCAACATCAATACTGCGGGAGCGAATTTGCTCGGTGCTGACACCTAGATAAGGCCCGATCATTTGCGATGCGATAGCCGGCAGACCCGTGTTCGACAGAATGTCTACTTCACCCTGGCGCGACCAGCTCACTACCGCACCCGCTGTTTCAATTGGTGTACTGGAGAAACGGTGGAAATGCAGACGTCCAATTTTGATGACATGAGCGGCTTCTTCAAAAGCCTTATCCACTTCACCATGATCCCAGACACCGCTGAAGATAACATTGGTACCCACTTCTTCATGCAAAATAATTTCGTCTTTGAGTGAATCTTCCGATTCAACCACGGCCGGTAGACCTTCATAGGTCACATCAATCATTTCGGCGGCGTCTTCAATTTCGCGAGCCGAGGTTGCGACAATCATGACTACCGGTTCGCCTTGATAACGAACACGATCAACGGCGATACCATAATCCACCATCTGATTACCCGGCGCAGCGCCCACCTGCATAAAAGGCTGCGTCTGCTCGGCAACCTGCTTGCCGGTCATAATCAAGACGACACCTGGCAAAGCTTCCGCTTCGGAAACATCAATCGTGCCAACTTTAGCGTGAGCATAAGGCGAACGCACAAAGCCCACGTGTAGCATGTCTGCGGATTGCTCATCATCGACAAAATGTCCACGGCCTCGAATCAAACGGGCATCCTCTTTACGGCGCAAACGTTGCCCGACCCAATTCTGCGTAATGTCACCATCCACATCAATACTATCTGACATCGGTTTGAATGGTATCAGGGTATCTTTGTGCAGTGGTTTAGTTGCAGCAGTTTTCGGCACAGCAACAGCTTCCGCTTCAGTTTCCGTCGCACCTTCTTCCTTCGGTCCCGCACCAAACAGTCCTTTGAAGAAGTTGATCAGGCTGGTAAAGATATTTTCGGGCGGTTTGGCATGCGCTTGCGCCACGACTTCTTCGAAGTGTTCTTTACTACTTAACGCATCCTGCAAGCTACCGATAAGTTTATTGATTTCACTCTCGGCATAACCGCGCATACCTCCGCCAGCGAGGGAAAGAATCTTGCCATAGATTTGAGATGTGCCACGCCATTTAATCAAAGTACCGCCATTGGGTGCATCTTCTAAATCAAAGGAAGCGATTGTGGCATAAGCACCACCCATTACTTTCCCTGTAGCGGTAAAACTAGCTCTGCTCGGGGGAATGCATTCATCCAGAAACATTTCCGTTGTTGCAATACCGTGTACTTTACCGATACCGACTTTTACTTTGACGATGTGGATATTATCCGAGCCTTCCTTCATTTTCATGCTATGAAAAGTTGGAAAAATTGGTGCAAATTTGCGCACATCACTAAGCAATGCAAAGGTTTCTTCGCGTGGAATGGCTACTTCAAATTCGCCGTCAAATGACATTTCCATCGGTTAGCCCTCCTTAATTTGTTTAGCCGCAGCGTCAACGGCTTTAATAATGTTGACATAGCCGGTGCAGCGACACACATTACCTGCGATGCCTTTGCAGATATCATCCCGGTTTGGTGCGGGGTTTTCTTCCAGTAAACTATAACTGGCCATTAACATACCCGGCGTACAATAACCACATTGCAATCCATGATGTTCAGAAAACGCTGTTTGCAACGGGTGTAACTCGCCATTTTTTTCCAGGCCCTCTACCGTCATCACTTCGCCGCCGTCGGCTTGAACCGCCAATGCGGTACAGGACTTGACCAGCTTGCCATCCAGCAACACACTACAGGCACCGCAATAACTGGTGTCGCAACCAATATGGGTACCTGTCAGGCTTAGCTCCTCACGAATAAACTCAACCAACAGCATCCGCGGTTCAATATTTCGGCTATATTTATTGCCGTTCACAGTGACTTCAACCGTCACCAGCTGAGCGGAATTAGGCATAACGATGTCCTCCTTTAATTTCTTCACCGCGTGCACGCGCTATTGCGCGTTCGGCAGATTCAACTACCAATGAACGCAGCATGGCACGCTTGAACTCTTCCGAACCGCGGGCATCGGCCGGCGGTTTCGAGGCGGCAACAATAATATCAGCCGCTTTGGTAAGATTTTCGCGCGTCAAAGGCTGGCCTTTTAATAAATTTTCAGCTTCTTCCGAAACGATAGATTTAGAACCCGATGCGCCTAACGCCATTCGAATATTGTCACAACTATCTCCGTTCATGGTCAGTTGCACGGCCACAGTGCTGGTGGGATATGCTGGAGCGGCGCGTTTAAAAGCTACATAGGCGCCGCCACTATTGGCGGGCGGCATTTTTATCTGCACCTCGGTAACCAACTCGCCGTCACGCAAATCAGCCGTGTATGAGTCGACTATAAAATCCTTCAGCTCAACGTTGCGGGTTCCGTTCGGCCCTGTGCAGACGATCAGCGTATCCAACACGCGCAATCCCGTCGGCCAGTCGCCACTCGGGTCGGCAACACTGAGTCCGCCGCCGATAGTGCCACGGTTTCGAACCTGTTTGTCGGCAATGCCGCCGCCGCAATCTTTTAGCAGGGGTATGACTTTGGCGACGTCTGAGTTAGCGATGTCCGCATGGGTCGCCAACGCACCGATATGAATCGTATCTCCCCTCTGTTCTATGTAGGAAAGATCGGGCAAACGTCCGATATCTATTAAATAAGACATATCGCCCAAACGCATTTTTAACATGGGAAGCAATGTTTGCCCCCCAGCGATGACTTTGGCTTCGTCACCAAATTTAGTCAAAAGCCCAATAGCCTCTTGCAGAGACTCCGGTCGGTAGTATTGAAAGGGTGCAGGATACATGCTTTTTCCTCGTTTACGCTTAGTTACCGCTATTACGAAAAGTTACCGCTATTACGAAAATGTTGCCTTCATACAAACAGGCGCAACTTACCATTCTATTCTTATAGGCCGCAAGCGCTATGGATATAGCGAACTCGCTGGCAGAATCACGCAATAATTTTATGGATAAAGGAGGTTGCCACTCTTTGCGCCCGCTAAAAACGAGCTAGTTATTTTTATATTTGCTAGGCACTAAAGAAAGTCTCTTTCGGACGTTCCCCTACGTAACGTTTCCGAAGGCGCCTCCCCATACTTTTCTTTATACTGGCTCGCAAACCAGCCTAGCTGTTTAAAACCGCAGGCCATAGCGGCGGTCGTCACTGACGTATGGAGACCCCCTCGAACTAATTTTGTTCGAACTTGCTCCAGCCTCAGATCTTTAAGATACTGCATGGGGGTAATTCCATGAGCCCTTTTAAAACCATACTGAAGGCTACGAGGGCTCACACCGGTTAGCTTCGCCAGTTCATTTAGCGTGACCGACTCGCTCAAACTTGCCTGTAAATATTCTTCCACTCTTTTCACGTACCAGGGCGCGAGTTGATAGCTGCGAGGGGCTTCCAGCGCATCTGAATAATTATGTGTTTGGCAGCGTAAAATATTCTGGATTAACAACCTTTCTAGCGGCTCATTAATCAGTTGTTGTGGCCCATTCATATCCGCGTTGCGCAACTCTTCCATCACATAATTAACAGTGCGCCACCAGGAAGCTCCTTTGCTGCTATGAATATCCAAAGTGGCATCAAAATGGATTGGTGCGGTCGCTTTAATCCCTCTATATTCTTCCAAGTGCTGCATCAGCACATTGGGGTTAAACTTCACCACCAGCTGCCGGTAGTTGTTGCGCATCACCTTTTGAAAACCTACCCCGGAATTTTGAATAACGGCATATCCAGGTTCACAAAATATTCGTTGACCACCACTATCGACCTCTAATTGTCCAGTAAGCGGCATTAGCACATAAATGCCTGAACCTTCATCGACTGTTGCCACCACATCAGAACTGTACTGCACCAGACTGAAACTCACGGAATTCAACGTGGCCACATGCAGGCTAATATCAACTTTACGGCGCGCACCAATGGTGTCCAATTGGTGAGAGTCATAAGCATTAGAAATAGTCTCCCGCGCCTCGTCGAGATTCCGGCTACGGAACCAGAGATACTGATCCGGCAGAAACTGCTGTGGATGTTGTGATGGGAATTGCTGCATAAGAACTATCTATGTGCGAAAACCAAGAGCCTGCCTAGTACGTCGCATTATTCCTAATGGAGCCAGTTTTTATTCGTCTATCTGAGAAACTTCACCAAGACTACCGCTAAACGAGCATTCTAGCAAGTTAACTGTTAATGGATAGTTTTGACGCTGGAAATGCGAGAATACCTGACAAAAGTTGACTCAAATCAAACAAATAAAGTCTGCAAACGCCGTCGTTGACATTACATTTTTGCCGTCTGGATACGTGTCTTAATAGCCGTACGACAGGCGGCATGCAAGTAACAGGTTTGCTCACCCATTCGAAGTAACTGTTGTGTATTTTCTAGCGACTCCTGAGTTTGTAAAAACACCTGTGTATCAACGGCGCTGCTGGTTGCTGGCTCTTGTTTTGCTGAGATTGCGTACGGCAAGCTGAAATGGGCATCCTGCACTATTCGATAGCTTTGCAATGCTTGTTTTGCCACCTGCGCATAACGACCGAGCTGTGTCATAAAACAATAGGATAACCCCGCCGCCAGATAGACGAGCCCAGAGGGAGCGCGCTCCTGTCCACCGCAAAGGGTAGAGTCGTCACTCAACAATTGAAATACACTACCCACGGGAGTAAAGCAGGCCACCCTCACCCCTTTCATGCCATCTGGACGCAGCATACCCACACCCCGCACATGCAACTGGCGTTTTTGATTATCGGACAAGCCCACATTACCGGCGCTCTTAATTGCGCCTAATTTATCTCCACCCAAGGACTCAACAGTTTCCAGTTTTTCTAACATAGTTTCCGTTATCAATTCACGCTTATTAGGTATCGTTTTTTCAAACAGAGATCCCGGGTCTTCTGCTGCCACCCCCTCCGACGCCAATACTCCCGCGACCGCTACCCGCTCTGAGTTGCGATTCAAACTAAAGGTGCTGCGTTGTGCCTCACGCAAGTAGGCATCTGCCGGGGAAGTCGCGACAGCGAGATAAGACAATTGATTGAGCTGATTTATATCAGCATCCGCATTAACGCTGAAGGTGACGTGAACGGGTAAAGCGCTGCCTGCCATGGTTCCTTTTAAGAGCGACCCCTCCATGCTGTAATGATTATCCACCTTCACTTGCAATTGGCGAATCACGAGCCCCTGATGTTTAGCATGGCTGAGATATTCAGACAGATAGGAAGCAACCAGTCCGGCGCTAAAAAATCCTAAGGGAAAGGGGGCCAGGTCAGTTCCATTCAGCCAGGGCCCTTCATCACAAACTGTTCGCCAGACTGAACCTTGATGACCATAGCGGACAATAGCCTCCTTTTGCATCCCCGCCAGCGCGCGCGTAGCAGTACGAACAGAAATGCGGCCACCTACCTCTGGTGCTTGCAACGAACTTTGCTGATCCGCTTTGAATACTAGCGGGAACTCACTTGCTTCAATACTATCCATTGCCAACTTCTACTATGCCTTTTGAAGTAAAAATAAAACTACAGACATGTTTTTATAAAACGAAAGTCGTATAGATTTGTCTGCGGCCACTCTTTCTCGTCGATTTTCAACTGGTACGCCATTGTCGATATTGCATCAGCAATAACCCCATCACTACTTATTCCCGTTTGACTAAAACAACTTTTAAACAGGCCGGCGCTGGCAGCAACAAACCGGTCTGGAATGTTAAAGTACTTTATCAGCACCTGTTGCACTAACTCAGTATCGGACTGAATCAAACTAAGGCTCTGCCGGAAAATGTTCACTATCAACGCAACCTTTTCAGGCGCTGTTCGCAACAATGAATCTGTTACCGCCAATCCTGTAGTGGGTACGCGCAGACGGTCAGCAAAAAAGATTAACTGCTGAAAACCCTTGCTTGCCACGAGTTCAACAGGCATTGCTGAACTTATCACCGCAGCGGCCACATCTCCTGACATTAGCAAACCTAATCGCGCAACATCATCTCTCGCTGCTTCAATTCTTAACTGCTCACCCTGTAACCCATCTTGAGTCAGAATGGCCTGGAGCAAATTTGCGGGCGGAGCATTAGTCGGGTAGTTTGCAATCCGCCTGTCAGCCAAGCCGGTTATTTCCGTTATCTCGCTTCTACTGTAGAGCCAAAATAATGGCTTATCCGTCGTCACTAAAACAACTTTCAGCGCAGCTCCCTGCAGCCAGCCGGATAGCGCCGCGCCACAGGCTACTTGGAAGCAATTATCCGGCAGGCTTTCGGGTGGCATAAAATTGGTATCCAGCAATTTAACCTGGACATCAAATTTCTCGTAGAGCCCGGCTTGCTGCGCCACAAAATGACATAACAGTTCATGCGCATCGAAGGCCTTAAATCCCAGGCATATCTCCGTCATATTGAGTTCCAAACTTAAATTAATAGACAGACAACGTTAATCGATAAAGTGCGGCATAACTTGTTCTGCGAATGTTTGCATGTAGGGATAAGGGTCTGCCATTCCGGCTGGCATAACAAACCCCTCAACACCCATGTCGATAATTTTCTGGAAGCGAGGAATAGCTTCTTCGGGCGTACCGGCAATCGCAATCGAATCGATAATTCGATCGGACAATAATTCTTTATGTTTCGCTCGATTACTACCATGCTCAGCATAATCATACTGCGCTTTAAAACGATCAAGCTCCTGCCAGAGTGCTTTGTCGAAATACTCTTTGGGTACCGTTTTAAAAGTAGTTCCCGCCGCAACAGCAGCATAGCCTTTCACTTCTTCACGTGCCTGCTGACGATCCTGAGAGACGGCGCAGGCCACCCTCATATAGAGCTTAATATCTTCAAATTTTCTACCCGATGCCTCAGCGCCAATACGAATATTGTCAATTGCATACTGGACAAAAGATGGATTTGACCCCACTTGAAATAATATACCATCGGCCAAACCACCACCCAACTGGAGCGAACGAGGACCAGAACAAGCCATCACGATTGGCACATCAAATTGCGACCAGGCCATTTGTATTTCTTTCCCCTCATATTCAACCGTCTTACCCTGTATTAGCGCACGAATCACCCGTACCTTATTATCAAATGCCGCTAATTTCTCCGGTTTAAGCCCCAGATTAACAACCGCACTTTCACCCACTCCGATACCCAAAACACCACGGCCTCCAGACAACTCATGTAAACTTGCCCAACTATTGGCAAGTACTGCCGGATGGCGGGTTACGGTATGAGTGACACCCGCTGCAAGCTTAATTCGATGAGTCTGCACCGCTAACACCGCTAATATGGCATAGGCATCTCGCATGACCGAATGCGAGTCCGCAATCCAGACCCCGCCATAGCCCAATTGCTCAGCCGCAATACCCATACGTATACAGTCCCGGATGGGGCGATTCGGCAATACGCCCAGATCAAATGAAATGCTCATAGTTAGTACCTCAACACATTTTCGGCGATGACCCTACCCACACTCACTAAGCATAAAATAATAGTTGTATTTTACAATTATTATTTTATGCTTACAATATCTTCTCAACTGCTTTGTTCATGATAAAAATCACAACATTAACGCGAAAACAAAGTAACATAGACCGGATACCGTGGAGTTGATACAAGGAATTAAGAAGTTTATGCTTAGCCTACCCAAACAAGAAAAAGCATAAAACGAGCAGGCTTAAGGGATCAAAATATTGGACAAGAGTGCTTCAGAGACGAATGATTTAAGGAGCTTTACCTGCTTCGAAGATTACGATAGAGTTCCAGGCTTTGTTGTCAGCCAAACCGCTTACGCTATCCGCAAGTCCATCGCTAAAAATATCAAAAATGCTGGTTTTGATATTACCCCTCAGGAATTCGCAATACTCAACCGCCTGGCAACCCATCCGACGCTCAATCAGCGTATGCTCGCGGAGCTAACCTATAAGGATCGACCGGCGGTTACGAGAATGCTGACTCATCTGATGTCTAAAGGATTAGTAGAAAAACAAATATGCGGTAATGACCGCCGCGCTTATTTAGTTAAATTGACAAAAAAAGGCAGGGATATTCGAGACCTTGTTGTTCCTATCGCTCAAAAAGTGTTACATCAGGCGCTTGACGGTACCAAAATTAAAGATCTGGAAACTACCATTAAAACACTGCATAAAATTACCGCCAACCTCAACCCTAAAAACAGCTAGATATTTAGCGCAAGCAGGGCTTTGTCTGAAGGACTGGCGTCGGCACAGAAGACCACATTGAGCTAAGCAAATACTAAAGCCGTGTTCCTGATATCGACGAAATATCTAACGGTTTTGCTTCCACACCCCCACCGGCTTTATTCTTTTTTTGCGAGGAGCGTAATTTCTGCAGGCAGCGCTCAGAATGTTCATCCACAGGAAAACCACACTCAATTCTAAGCTCCTGCAAGGTGATATCCTGCGGTGCGCCGAGAGTGGCAATCGTTGTAAATAACTTTAATTCCAATTCATCATTTTTTAAATGAATAGGCTTGAGCAACTGCGGCAGACCATTCCAAGACTGCGCTGAAGCCGTTTCATTTTCATCTGGATAAGTACAAATTTCATCCCAAAGTGCTCGCATCTTTTTATCCTGAGGATCAGAATTAAGCGCACGCGAGACACGGCTAGCCATATAAAGCTCAAACTCGACAATATTTTCAATATGTTTTCTCCACCCCCTTGGATGTAGCACCAAACGCATGAGATTAACTCCCGCCTGGTCGAGCATGCCTTTATCATCAATAAAAATTTCCGTAATTCGCTGCATCGCTTCATTGGCCATCAAGATATTCCAATAGCGGTCGATAATCATCACGGGGTAAGGCTCTGTCGCTCGGCAGATAAATTCTAAGGTTTTGCGTACCTGCTCCATTTCAGGCTCGGAAAGCCCTGTTTCACTATAACAGGAAGCAAAGCCTGCCGATTCTAACAACGCATTGCGGGCTCGCAAGGGAATCTCTAAGACATCGGCTAACCGTAACAGCAGACCTTTACTAGGTCGACCACGGCCTGTTTCAATAAAGCTCAGGTGTCGTGCCGAAGTTTCCGCGCGCACCGCCAAATCTAATTGACTTAAATTGCGCATTGAGCGCCATTTTTTCAATAGTTCGCCCAAATTTGTCGGTTCTTGCGCCGCCATTATTTAATTACCTCCTAGTTCCTAAGTTGAGCTTGAGAGATATGTAACCTTAGAACAGGGTGTAATCTAGCACAGTCTTTAACTAAAATAGTAATATTTATCATTACTAATCTTTTTTTAACAGGACTCTGCATGGCGTCGCGAATGACGGTAAAGAATAGTTTTAGGATGCTGGGAAGTTTGCGCGCTAGGCTACGCGTCGATACAATCTAAGTTATTGATAATACGGTGCGGGTGTGTGAACACAGTCGCTCTCTCACCACGGACAAAACCACAGAGCGTCACGCCGAACCGCTCGGCAACATCTATCGCCAGGGAAGTAGGGGCGCTCACAGCGGCAATCACTTCCAAACCGGAGCGTACCGCCTTAACCGCCATTTCCAAACTCAATCGACTCGACAACAGGACTCCACAACGTTTGAAGCTTTTGTTTTCGAGCAAATGCCGCCCAATAACTTTGTCTAAAGCATTGTGACGACCCAAGTCTTCCGCCACCGAATAGATTTGCCCATCCGCCGAAAAAATTGCAGCGGCATGACTGCCGCCGGTATGCTGGAAAATCTCTTGCCCTTGTTTCATTTGCTCCATCAATTTGGCAAAGCCTTCCGAGCCCATGCGCATTTCATCGGTGACATTCGACAATCCGTAAGCATTATTTTCGACAATATCGCGTTTCCCACAAATACCACAGGAGCTGGTAATAATGACATCACGACGCCGCACAACTGCCGCTTCTGGATTGGTTAGCTGCATTTGAACCACTTCCGGTTCATCCGGACACAACGCCATGGTTTTGATATCGTCGAGCCCCCTTATAATGCCTTCTGTAAAGGCAAAACCCGCTGCCAACGCTAAAGCTTCAGGATTTTCTGATTCACCTAAAATTCCATCAACATCTGTAAATCCGATAGCACCATCAACCTTTTCTGTTGGCGTCCACATCAGGGTATATTTGCCAATGCCTTCAATATCAATAGTTAATGCATCTTCCTCAACTACCTGACAAAGTTCTTTAATCGCTGGCTCGCCCGGTTTTGGAATATGGAATGCGGATACAAGGTGTACGCCCCGTCGAGGCGCTGGGCATGAGAGGTTTTTCTCGGAAGAAGGATGATTTTTCATAAGCGGATACCCGAAAGCGGAATTAACCGCTATCGGGGAAAGTCCACAGCTCCGTAGCAGAGCTGTGGACAAAAAGTTTAAAGGCTAGCCGTTCTTGGCTTAAAGCTAAGAATCGGTTCGTATAAAGCTGCTTTGAATACTAAAACACGGTAGGTAAAGAAACCAGCTAAAATGGCTAACGCGGCCAAAACAACGAGCAGATAACTCGTTCCGCCCACCCACAACAACAAAGCAGGGACTGCGATACCCACACCCATCACTAGGCCAATAAAGGCTTGAGAATAAGTCCCTTTCACCAACAAACCTACAGATTGACGACCGCCAGTTGTACCGTGATATGCCCCGTGTAACAAACTCATAATTATTGCCAAATCAACCAACAACATGAGCATGGTAAAGTTCACTAGTAATTGTCGTACCCCTGGCTGTTGTGCCAGAAATCCGTCCCAACCGAGCACAAGCAAGGCCGCCAACCCGGTAGTAATCGCATAAGCCACACTACTAATTGGCATTAAACCCGTATTCCATAATGCGAAAGCGCTGGAGTGAGCCATTGCAAAACCTTGATATGCCATCACCACCACACCAGCAACAAAAGCTAATATCCGTGCCAATTCAGTAAAGAAACTACCAAGCGTCTCGCCAAAAATAGCGGTTAACAATCCATATTCCAACTGTAACAAGTAGGCCACCCCAGCCCCCACAAATAGCATGATTGCAATCAGACCGCGGCTAATCCAGGACCGGTCCGGCCGCAGCATTGCGCGCCACGCCTTGGAAGGAACGCCCATGTGCGCTAGGTGGAAATAAGGTTTGCCGACACCGGCGAACACTAGTCCAACCAGCATCCCCAATTTAAACCCAAAATACTGAGACAGCATAAATAGCCCCGCCCCCAGTTCGCAGCAGAAAAAAGCCGCCGCCATAGAGGTGTCCCAGTAACGTTGGAATCGATACCCCACTTTAAAGGTATCACCTACGATAATATTTTCATTTGCCATGATAGTTACCAAGTCGATAAATTAATGGTCTTATGTCTATACAGATACTGCTAATTAATCCACGTAATAGACTTTAGGTTTAGTGTTTTTATCAGAGAGGGCAGGCATACCACCGCGCTCTCTGATGAGCTTGTTAGGAGCAGAGTTCGGATCATCCAGGTCACCAAATATCCGCGCATCGGTAGGACAGGTCACCACACAAGCCGGCTCAAGCCCCACATCCACACGCTGACTACAGAAGTCACATTTAGTAACGGTGCCCGGCGTCCAACGACCATAACCTTGCTTTTCGAAGTCGGTAAGATTACCGCCACCATACATACCATTTTTCAGATTATCCGCATCCATCTGCGATCGCTGGTCGTAAGGACAGGCCACCGCGCAGGTGCCACAACCGATACACTTGGCATCATCTACCATCACGATGCCATCATCGCGCGTATAGGTTGCGCCGCTGGGGCAGACTTTCTCGCAAGGCGCATCTTCACAATGGTTGCAGAGTGTCGGAATATAAACTCGATTAGCCGCAGGGTAAACTCCGTATTCTTCACTTAACGTTTTAGTGAAAAACACCCCATCGGGCAATGAATTTTCCTGTTTACAGGCCACTACACAGGCATTACAGCCAATGCAACGACGCAAATCAAAGACCATACCTCGTTTCATTAGTGATGCTCCCCTTTGCCTTTTGCAGTTTCTAGTTCTTGTACGAAATCGTAGATGGATCCACCTTGCTTGAGGAAATCCGGCCAGTCATCCAACTTGGTTAATTTAACCTTTGTCGTGGTTTCCGGTTGCCCACTCGCCGCGTCAGTATTTGCCATATCATAGGGAAGCATATCGTTAAAATGCCCACCAGACATGGCCACATAGGTGTTTTCACTCTTAGTTCGAGACAACGCATTCGATACACCGATGGTTTCAGGGTGCATACCCTCTGTCGTCGCGAGGCGACCATAGAGGTGTCCATAAGGAGACTCAACCTTCACCACATCCCCTGCAGCCAATCCCATTTTCGCCGCAGTTGCGGTGTTAATCAGCAGGCCAGTGTGAACAGGGTCGCGGAAGACGATATCCCGAATCCAGGGATTACTTAAACTTTCGCCAAAGTTCAGTTGAATATCCTTAAAGGTAATTGCGTAAAGGTTATATTCCTCTGGCAATGTGTGCAGCGTATCCAATCGAGCTGTCGGTAGTGGCTGGAAATCTTCAAATGGCCAATCCTTGATATAAGGAGTCTTCATCGCTTCCATTTTAGCCTTCAGCCCGTCACGCTCTTTCAGCATATCTTCGATATAGAAGTTCAAACGCATACCTTCCCAAGGACGATACCATTTGTCGAGGCGGCGCTCTGTTACTGAGTGGCCGTGCTCCATATACCAGTCGATATCTTTACCATTCCACAGCAAGCCTTTACGGCGCGCAATTTCACGATCAGTGTATTTTTTATCCAGATCTAACTTCAACTCTGGCTTCTGCTCAAAACCAAGAATCATATTAATAACGCCGTTATAGGCTTCTAACACACCCAGACGTTCGGAGAGTTCATAGAAAATCTCCTCTTCGCTTTTGGTGTTGTAGATCGGTTCCGTTACTGGCTGGCGGAAACACTGACCTTCCGTATGCGGCGGCTCAATCATGGTACAGTTCCAGGTTTCAAGCACATCACTGGAGGGCAGAATAACATCAGCGAAATCCGTCATTTCATTTGGCACAACATCAACACAAACAATAAAACGCATCTCCTTCAAAAACTGAATCCACTTTTCTCTCGGCCCCTGAATTGACCAAACCGGGTTAGAGTGGCAGTTCACAATAACATCCGGGGTAAATTCAACACCAAAATACTCCCGGTTCAGATGCACCAGCAAATTCAGGTGAGGTGAGTTTACCCCATTCGGGAAATGCGACGCTAAATGATATTCGTTGGTTGGATAAGCAAACTCCGGCATATGGCCTAGCTGGTGAGGCGTCCCCAACAGCTGTCCACACTCGCCCATCTCTACGTGATTGTTATCCACTTGGCCATCATCAATAGTGACCCCCATATGGCCTCCCGGGGTGTCAATGTTGCCAATCAATATGTTAACCAGTTTAAAGGCCTGATTAGTCTGCGCACCCAACTTACGGCCCTGTGCGCCGCGATAGTAATTGTATGCGGCTGGTCGGAGGGGAATGGTGCGACCGTCTTCAATGGTAATATTAG
>Ga0070727_10001230_pt1 | contig 27618 bp, 20 predicted proteins | sample tdAd472_FD_66722 | JGI IMG/M metagenome (GOLD analysis project Ga0070727, IMG submission 66722) | Marine sediment microbial communities from the Atlantic coast under amendment with organic carbon and nitrate - tdAd47.2 | ecosystem: Environmental > Aquatic > Marine > Coastal > Sediment | place...
GATCGCCCGTGGTCTCCGTGGAAGAGATGGCCGTCGTTCGCCGACATGCTGACAACGCCGCGTCATCAGAGCTTCGAAGAAAACCTCGCCCTTGCCGCCAGCAGCCCACCGTCACCAGAAAAGAACGATCGCCCAGTCGACCTTGTCTCTCAGGCTCGCCGGGTGACAAACTCGAACTCAGGAACGTGTCCGAAACAAGTTCCCCAAAGTGGCGCCTCGCTCCGCGAGGCCTGCCCAGCCACCAGGCCGACCTCGCGGAGCGAGGTGCCACTCTAAAACGGGAAGTAGTTTTGGACGCGATCCTCAGGAACGTGTCGGCTCCCCAAAACGCTTACGCACTCTGGCCGTGAGCCTGGAGGTCTTCCAGACCTTTGCGGTGGCAGAAGTCCCCGAACGATTCGCCCGAGGATCGCTCGGACTTGAAGTAGCCGAGCAGCGGTGACACGGTCGCAGCGATCTCTTCCATGGGGACCAGGTCGGCGTAAACAAAGCCGACTCGTGATCCGAGCGTGTTCCCGCCCAGGTACAGCGTGTATTTGCCCTTCGCCTTTCCGACGAGGCCAATGTCCGGCGTGTAAGGCCGGGCACAACCGTTCGGGCAGCCGGTCATGTGGACTGCCAGACGTTCGCCCTGCAGGCCGTTTCTGTCGAGTTCTTCTTCCAGCGAATCGATGATTCCGGGCAGCACTCGTTCGGACTCCGTGACGGAAAGTCCGCAGGTCGGCAGCGCCGGGCAGGCCATCGAAAACCGGCGGAGGAGTGTCAATTCGCTCGCGGCCTTCACGCCGTGGTCAGCGAGAATTCGATCGACCTCATCACGATCGGCGGCGTCGATATCGCACAGCAGGATGCTCTGCATCGCCGTCAGTCGAACGTTGGGCACGCGTCCGGGGATGACCGCTCGCAGAGCACTTTTCAGCTGCAGGTCGCCTTCGTCCTTGATCCGGCCGTTTTCGACATTCACGCCGAGGAACCACTTGCCGTCGCCCTGCTCGTGCCAGCCCATGTGATCGTCGACGTCGGCAACGTCTTCCGGCCGCGGTTCGGCGAGTTCACTGCCGTAGTACTTCGCAACTTCGGTCTTGAATCGGTCGAGGCCCCAGTCGCGGAGCAGGTATTTGATGCGCGCCTGTTTGCGATCTTCGCGGTTGCCGTGGTCGCGCCAGCAGGTCATCACGGCTTCGATGACTGGAATCGCCTGATCGGTGGGGACGAAGGTGATTTTCTGAGCGACCGCCGCGTAAGTCTTCTTGCTGGCCGGCGTCTTGCCCTGACCGCCGCCGACATAAACGTTGTAGCCGATGATCTGATCGTCCTCGACGATCGCCAGCAGGCCCAGGTCATACGTGAGGATGTCGACGCAGTTGTCCTCGGGCAGCGCGATGCCGATCTTGAACTTGCGCGGCAGGTAACGCGTGCCGTAGATCGGTTCGTCGACCGGAGTGAACTCGGCGACCTTTTCTTTTTCGCCGTCTTCGTCCTGCAGCCAGATTTCCTGGTAGGCCGTCGTGTGCGGACGGAAATGGTGAGCAATCTGCTGGGCGAGTTCCTGCATCTGGTCGTGGGCCGCGTTGTTGCGCAGCGGAGCCGGGCAGCACATGACGTTGCGGTTCACGTCGCCACAGGCACCGAGCGTTGTCAGCGTTGTTTTTTCATTGATCGCACGGATCGTCGGCTTCAGGTCGTCTTTCAGTACCCCATGCAGCTGTAACCCCTGGCGACTGGTGATTCTCAGCGTGCCATTGCCGAATTCGTCGCACAGGTCGAGTTCCGCCAGCAGGTCGTCCCCGGTCAGCTTTCCGCCGGGAATCCGCGAGCGGACCATCATCATGTACTGCTTGCCGGACTTCCCGCCGTCGGTCTTTTTCCGAGCGTCCCGGTCATCCTGCTGGTAGGTGCCATGATGCTTCAGATAGCCGATGTTGGCTCCGGAAAAACATTCGACACTCGGGTTGAGTTCGTCGGCGATGGTGCCGCGAAGCTGGCGGCTTTCTTCCTTCTGAATCTCGACCTTGCTGAGTTTCAATTCTTCAGACATGCGTAAACCGGCTCCGTGAGTCCAATAAGTTGCAGCTCGGAAATCCTGAGTCTCGACACGTCGCAACGCGGAGAAGCTCAGTGCGAACCGGATTGTAAGCGACTCTTCGCCAGCGTGCAGCGTCGGTGTGAGGCGGCTGCGTCGCGCGTCATGGCAGGCGGACGGCAGCTTTGGAGAGGTGGCCGGACAGTTCGTTCCGCGTCGAGCTTCGAGCCTGCTCGACCGCGTCTTTGTCCCGCGACAACATGCGGCTGTCTCTGGGACGGGCGCGAAGTGCAGGCGTGGCCAGAAACCGGCCTCAGATGTTCCGATGCGTCCTGACCTGCGCGCATGCGGTCAGTCGTCGTCACGCGAGACGCCGCCGTCGCCGATTTCGCGGATGTCGTCATTCGCCCGGAAGTAGGCGTCGATGATCCGCGGATCCCATTGCCGGCCCGCGCCTTTCCGGAAAATCTCTTCGATCTTCTCGGGAGGCATGCCCTTGCGATAAGGACGGTCGCTGCGCATCGCGTCATAGGAATCCGCGACGGCAAGAATGCGTGCCAGGAGCGGGATGGAATCGCCGGCCAGTCCGTCGGGGTAACCCGTGCCGGAATAGGTCTCGTGATGGCTGCGAACGCCGGGCAGGAGCTTCTGGATATTGCCCAGGCCCTTCAGAATGCGGAATCCGATCAGCGGATGGCGTTTGACCTCGGTGAACTCGTCGTCGGTCAGATCTCCATCCTTGAGCAGGATCGAATCATTGATGCCGATCTTCCCGATGTCGTGCAGCAGTCCGGCCTGATAGATGTCGTGCAGGTCGTCTTCGGGCAGGCCAAGTTCCTCACCGATGCGGCGCCCGATGCGTCCGACTCTCTCGCTGTGCCCCGCCGTGTAAGGATCTTTCGCGTCCAGTGTCGAAATCAACGAACTGATGAACTGCAGCAGCAGGTCCTCGTGTTCCTGATAGAGCGACAGGTTGCGATGGTGCGTTGCCATGATCGTCGCCAGCGAGCTGATCAGCGACGCTTCAACGACGCCGAACTGGCGATCGCCCGGCAGGTTGCAGAGTATTACCCAGCCCGACCGTTCCACTCCGTCGGTAATCGGGACGAGCACGAAGTTCCTCAGGCCGGGAAAGTCGGAGCCCAGCAGCGTGCCATCAATGTGGTTTTTGACGAGCGGCCGCGACCAGTCGTGCGCGTCAAAGCGGCGAATGATGCGTTGCAGACCGGCATCGTCGAACGGCAGATTGCCTTTCAGCAGCAGATGGCGGCGCTGCTTCCAGTTGTCGATGACGATCGCGTTGCCCTGTGCTCCGATCAGTTCGTAAACCCGGTCGAGACAGAGTTCGGCCAGGTCGAGCGGGCTGCGTGACAACTGCAGGCTGGCTGTCAGCTCGTGCAGAATGCTGATCTCTTCGTACGTCCGCTGAACTTCGTTCGACAGTCGGCCGATCTCGTCTTCAAGCCCGCGTTCGTGCCGCGTGCTGTCGAAAACGGTGACCAGCAGGCGTTCGAGAATGGCGGGCCGGCAATACTGCTGCCGGGAGCACCAGTCGTCGATCTCCGCTGGCGTCCAGCCCAGTGATTCGGCGAGTTCCTGCACTTCCTGCGGACGCTCGCCCGTGCCCGTATTCAATACGTAACCAACCGCGACGGTCGGCATGCCATCAACATCTGGAAGCGGCAGCGCATAGAAAACGAGGCCGGAGCTGAGTTCGATCAGCCGAACGCCCGTGACGTTGGAAAGCTGAGACTGAACCGACCAGGGGAGCAGTTCGAGCAGATCGTCCGTCGTGCGGGCGAGGATGCTGCCGGACTGCGCATCGACACACATGAACGGCAGGCAGGTCGCCTCCGCATAATCGCAAAGCTGCATCACCGCCGGTTCGCGTTCGCTGAGAGCACTCGGAGAGAGGCTTCCCAGCGACCACGCCGCCGTTCGCAGCTCGCAATGGTCATAGGTGTCGGTGGTCATTGTCAGGCTCCACACGCTGGTGAGTGTGGAAAGCCTACGGCGCAAAATTCGCCGGGCGGCAACAAACAGCCCTGTCGCGGATTCCCGCAGGTGATTTTGGGAAATCTCCCCAGGGCAAATCCCGCAAAACCGCAACGAGCCGCCTCCCTCCAGGCGGCAGGTCCGCGTTTGCAAGGGAGTCCCCGTAGCTGGCTGTCGAGTCCGCCGCGCCGAGACGCGTCGCGTTCGAGTCAGCTTCGCGACGTGAATCCGGCGTCCAGCGGGACCATGCGATCGCCGGAAAAGCGAATCGTTTCGAAGCGGTAAGCCAGCCGGCCGAGCATCTGTTCGGCCCGTTCGAAATAACGAGACAGTGTTTCGATCGTCGCCGCATCGTCGGATGTCGCCGGCCGGCCCGTCGATCGCGACAGAATCAGAACGTAATACTCACCGGGCCGGGCCAGCTCGATCTGAAAACGTCCGGTCACGTCCGCAAATTCAACAGCCCCGCCCATCGCACGCAGCGATGATCGGAGGACCTCCCGATCCTCGTCCGAGTCTTCCCGCTGCATTCCCACAAACGAAACCCGTGAGACACCGTCCCGTTCGACGGGCAGCACGATGACGCAGGCGTCGCGGTCTGGAGCCCACCGCTCGGTTTCCGACTTCCAGGTGATCCGACCTTCGATACCGGCGCCCAGCTCTCGCCCCGCAGTCACAGAGTCAGCGGCAGACACGGAGTCAGCGGCAACCACAGAGCGATCAGGCGCTGGCGCCGAGCTTGTCGCCGAAGAACTTGCCTGATCAGCACTCCAGCTGAGCGCCGTGCTGCGACCGATCCAGAATCCCGCCGAGCAGATCAGGACGATCAGACCAACGATCGCAAACCAGGTGGAGAATCCCAGGCCGACCGATTCCTGATCGGACGCAGACACGACCGACGCCCCATCGTTCGCCTCGCTGGATGGTTCGTCGTCATATCGCGACGCAGCACTCGATGGGCCGCCCTTCGAAGAATCGTCCCTGTCGGCTTCCGACCTCTCGTCGGACCGGTTCCAGTCTTCCTGCTCTTTCAGCGCAGCCGCAGCGATTAACTGTTTCCACGAATCCCGAGGCTGAGCCGTGCTGCGCCACGGCCGGTCCTGCTCCGAAGACTCGTCCCGCAACGCTTCGTCGTCGGCTGCCGCTCCGTAGTCGATGTCGCGCTGCGGCAGCGGTCCGAGCGCGACGGGTTCCGGAGCGGGTAACGGTGGCAGCTCAATCGCACTCGGCTCGTCCAGAGTTTGAACCCCCGGGCGCGCTCCAGGTTTGTGCTGTCGCGACTCGTCGTCGCTGTCCGAAATGTCGCTCGACACTGCCTCGACATCCGATTGGTCTTTCCGGAAATCGTCGTCCCCGATCTGAGCGATTTCGTCGAGCGCGTTCTTCAGCCGCGTGTCGTCAAACTTGAGGCCCGGTTTCGGCAGAGGCTTGACCGTTCCATCAAGGTCCGGAACGCGGATCGTCCGTCCGCACGTTGGACAGTCGACAATCTCACCGGCCTGGGCTCGCGAGATGCCCAGAAACTGGCGGCATTGTTGACAGCGAAACTTGATGGGCATGTCAGTGAGTGATTTCGTCTGGCTGAGTGCTCAAGGTTGACGCGGCGACGCTGCCGTCGTCTCTGACACGGAAGGTGTGTCCGACACGGAAGTCGGCTCCGAAGACGAATCGCCGGTGCGGTCAAGCAGCTGCACAACCGCCAGCGTCACCGCTGACAACAGAGCCACAATGACAATCGCGAAGCAGCCTGCCGCGACCCACGCCACATATCCGACCGCCCTCGCACCGGCCTCGTCACCCGCCGCGTGCAGAATCAGCGCGAGAGCGAGAGCGATCACCAGTCCCGTCAGAAGGATCCCGCCGGAGATCAGCAGTCGGGACAGCACGACCCGCAGTTCCGGCCCCGACTTTGACCGGGCATCGGCAGAGTTCGACCGCTCGCGCTGATTCATGTTTGCTGTGCCGGAAAAGCCGTGAGACCGCATTGGAAACAAGCCGCCGAGTCTACAGGTGAAAGTTCGCTGACGCGACGGGCCGACAGCGTCTGCTTTCAATCGAATTCCCGGTCGGCCAGAATGCCCGTTCGCGCTCAAATGACTGGAACTGCGAAAAACAGAGGAGACTCCAATGAGACCCGCCCTTCTTCTGCTGGCCGTGCTGACGGTCGTCCCCGGCGCTCAGGCTCAGGATGCTCCGCCGCCGTTCCCGATTCCCGAACTCACCGATTACATCCCGACGCTGGCTCGTTCCGTCGAACTGATTGGCGAGAACCAGGTCGAGGAGTCCTTCGAGAAACTCGAAACCGACGTCAATCCGGCATTCCGTTCGTCGGACTCTCTGAAGAAGTTTCACGAAAGCTGGCTGAAGCTGTTCCTGCCGCTGGGCCGGTTGCGGATGCAGTTCGAGTCCTACGACATCGTCGCTTACGAACGCATTTCCTCACACGCCGTCAAGCTGTTCGGCATCGCCAATGGTGCGCACGGACCGGTCGTCTTCGACTTCAAGGTTTTTCAGTACCGAGGCCGCTGGCACGTTCACGGGTTCAGTTTCCGAGCGTCCGGCTGGGAACGCGACGACAGGATTCCCGAGAATGCCGTGAATCTCGAAGAACCAGTCGTTTACCCGCTCGGTGGCAAAGTCATCGCCGCAACGAAGCCGGCCTCAAAAGAGAAGCCGCTTGTTGCCGTTTCCGGACGATGAATCCATTCTGAGTGTCGATCCGAATTCGCCGGACGGCGCTGGCTCAATGTCTCCCGAGTTGCGACCGATCAGCCAGCAAGCGTTCGCATCCGGTTCCCGGTCATCCAGAAACCCGCCAACGAATGCTCGGCAGCGGCTGCCCTTTCTCAGGAAACATGATTGCGCCGCTCCACTCCGTGCTGCGGTCGGGCTTTCACCACTCGCTTTAAACACCACTCGCTTTAAACCTGCAGCGTCAGTTCGTCGAACTGCTCAACGTCGAGCAGACCCGCGAAGCCGAACGGTGCATCGACAACGCTCGACAGATCGACAGACCCGTCGACGATGTTGAGCATCGGAAAGCCGTCCGCATGCGGAATGTAGAGGCCGCCATGGTCGCGCAGCACGGTTTTCTGGACGTCGTCCGAGTACATGCTCAGGCCGCGAAAGTAGTGGTGGCCATTGCGTTCGACATGTCCGATGCCCAGTGACGCGACCATCGAGAAGTCCTGCAGCAGCGTCACTGGCCCGACGTTCCCGAGGTCCTCGCCCGACAGAATCGCTGGCTGCCCGGCGGCCCGTCGCTGTTTCAGCAGGGCCGCGTTGGCAAGCCCCTTGACGATGCCTTTGCAGTTTTTGTGACTGGTGCCCGAATAGCCAAGGTCCAGCGCCCGCGGGAGGCTCGACAACTCCGCATCTGATTCGTCGATGATGATCGGCGGCGCGTCCGGCCAGTTTTCGAGTTCCGATCGAACGCCATCGTCGAGCGCCCGACTGCGATGCAGCGGCTGTTCGACAAACAGCAGGCACTCGTCGATGAGTTGCCGAATTTCCGCGTCGCTGCGGTGTGCATCCCACTGAGCCCGAAAGGCGCCGATGTCTGAGAAGTTCTCGTTGCCGTCGAGTGTGAACTTCGCGCCGTCGGGGACTTCAGCCTGCAGAACGCGAAACAAAGCACGCAGTCGTTCGCGGTCAGCCTGTTCGTTGCCGGTCACTTTGACTTTGAAATACCGCAACCCATACCGACGGATGCTTGTCGTCAACGATTGCGGCAACCCGTCGTCGACCCGATCTTCGTCGGCGATGTCCGCATCCGTGAGCGGGTCGCCAATCCCGATCGTCTGCCGGATCGACACTCGCCGCAGCGGCTCATCAGCCAACGAGTCCCGAGGGTCCAGGCCATCCAGTTCCGGTCGCACGTCGCCGAGCCGGATCCCCAGCGAGTTATCCCGCAACAGCGAGTCGATCGTCCGCCCCGTCGTCCGGCAAATTCCGTCGAGGACTGCCCGTTCCAGCAGACTCGTCCCCAGGTTCCCCAGCAGCGGCGCGATGCCGTTTTCCCGGCTCCACTGCGACTGTCCCGCCGAGACAGCCTGCCACCAGTCGAAGTACGAAACGCAAAGTCCGGCTCCGATCGCGAGGTCCGTCGCATTGCGGATCACCCGGTACATCTCCGGCACGTCGTCATCCTCGAACGACGACTCCGGATTCTTGGTGAACCACTTCGGCGGCAGGCCTTCGGAACTGACTCCAAAGCCAACGTCACCATCGACGTCGACTTCCGCCCGCACAAACAGATGCGGCACTTCGGTCATCGACGCGATGCCATACCGAAACGGAAACCGCGTCCGCATCGAAAGAACAAAGAAGCGAACATCGCGGACATGAAGTTTCATGAGAACCGGTTCCAGACCATTCATGGTTTTTCAATCAGGGGCACGTCCGGGATGGACTGGCGGTATCGTTTTTCAGAAACTGCTTCGCTCCGCCAACCCGAATCATCTACGCCGGGACAGGATAATGGTCAACTTCTCAGAAATCGTTGACGCCGCCGATCATCTGTCTGTCGACGAGCAGCAGACGCTGATCGAAATCATCCAGCGACGAGTCGCCGAACGAAATCGCGACAACCTTGCGGACGACGTCGCCGAAGCTCGCAATGAATTCGCCAGTGGCGAAGCCCAATCGTCGTCAGTCGCCGACATCATGCGCGAGATCCGCGGTGACGCGTGAACTCATCCGCAGCAACGCTCTTATTCGGGCTGCACGCCGCTTTCTTTAAAAGCACCCGCAAGCTGCGGGCAGCCTTTGAATCTACGCTTCAGATGTTGCACGACGATGCCTTCGACGCGCGGCTGAAGACGCACAAACTGAAGGGCGACCTTGTCGGCGTCTGGGCGTGCAGTGCCGGTTACGACCTCAGGATCCTGTTTGAGTTTGTCACGCATTCGAACGCTGAGGCAATTCTGCTGCTGACGATAGGTACCCACGACGAAGTCTATTGATGCGGCTCCTGCCGATTCAGGGGCTCTGAACTGGTCTTTCGGCGGATCCGGAAACTGCCTAAAACGCAGCGTCTGTTGATCATCCAGAGATTCTCAGCCTGCCAGACATCCCCTCTTGTGTCCCTTCCTCGGGCCGTTCCGGTCGATTCGCGTTCCTCGTCGATCCCTTCCCGGTTCGTCTGTTTTCCCTCAGGTCTTCGATTGGCTGCCTCAGTCCACGTCCCCGTGATGCTGCGCGAAGTGCTGCAGCAGCTTGAGCTTCGGCCCGGGCTGACGGTTGTGGACGGCACGGTTGGAGCCGGTGGGCACAGCAGTCGGATTGCCGAACAGATCGCTCCGGACGGGACGCTGATTGGGCTGGATCGTGACCCGATGATGCTGGCGTTTGCGGCGGAGCGGATTCCCGAGGGAAACCGGCATCTGCGGCAGGCCAGCTACTCCGAAATCCATACCGTGCTTCAGGAACTGAGTATCGATTCCGTGGACCGCATCCTGCTCGATCTGGGACTCTCGTCGGACCAGCTGGCCGATCGCGATCGCGGTTTCGGCTACGCGACCGACGCGCCGCTCGACATGCGATTCGACACGCGCGGCGGCGAGCCTGCGCACGTTCTGCTGGCGCGGCTCGACGAAGCGAAACTCGAAGACATTTTCACTCGCTACGGCGAGGAGCGGTTCAGCGCGGCGATCGCGCGCGAGATCGTCAATCGACGACGCAGCAATCCGGTCCGCACAACTGCAGATCTGTGCGACGCGGTCGAAGCGGCGATTCCGGCGAAGTTCCGACGAGACGCGCGGCGCGAACCGGCGACGCGAGTCTTTCAGGCCTTGCGGATCGCGGCGAACGAAGAGCTGCGGCATCTGGAGCGGGCACTTCAGACAGAACTGTATGACGCGCTGGCGCCCGGCGGGCGGCTGGCGATCATCACCTTTCACTCCCTCGAAGATCGACTCGTCAAGGACGCTTTCAAGGATGGAAGCCGCTGGGAAACGACGACGAAGAAACCCGTCGCTCCAACCCCGGCCGAGGTCCGAGTCAATCCACGATCGAGAAGCGCGAAGCTTCGCACGGCGGTGAAGTTATGAGCGAAGAACGTTACGACGAAGAAGAATACGAAGACGACGTCGAGAACTCGGCGGAGGACGAGTACGAAGAAGAGTACTCGGACGATGCGGAAGCCTCGGACGAAGAAGCGATCGACGGCACCGAAGAGGCTGCCGATGGCGATATGGAGCACGTCGAGTGGGGCTTCGAGACGAAGAAGCGCCGCTTCTCCAAAGAAGTCGTGCTCGGGCTCGTCGCGGTGTTGGGCCTCGTGGGAGTCTTCGGATTTGTCGTTCACAATCAGTTCAGCGGTGACGGCGAGCAGGTGGCTTCAACCGGCGACGAGGGCACACCAGGCCCGGAAGGGACGCTCGGTGCAGAAGGTGATCCGAACGCTGCCACCGATCCCTTTGCGGATGGCCAGCCCGGCACGGACGATCCGAACGCGGCGCAGCCGGAAGAGAACGCGCTGGTGCAGAACGGGCAGGACGAACCGTCTCCTGACGAGCAACTCAATGGATTGCTGAGCGACCAGTTCGAACCGGGACTCGAACGACAGCCAGGTGCGGGCGGTGCCGGTGATTCGTTCCTGCCTGGCGGTGATACTTTTGAGAATTCCGAACCGACCGCGCCGGCGACCGAAAACATGAACGTTGCCTCGCGGGATTCCGTCTTTGGCGGCCCGGCAGCGTTTGAGTCTCAACCGGTATCTGACCCGTTCGTCACAGAGCCGGCAGCGGCAGGTTCGCTGCCCGATCCCGATCCGCTGTTGTCACAGAATGATCCGTCAGGTCTCGGGGCAGAACTGCCCGCTGCAACGCTCCCCGAGACAAGCTTGCCGGACACGACGCTGCCGGACGGTGACCTGCTGAGTGGAACTCCGTCAGTCGGCGTCGGCTCTTCAGCGAACGAATCTTTCGGGTCGGAGCCGTTCGGTTCCGAACCGTTCGTTTCTGAGCCGGCGGTCACGAGCGGCCCGATGCCGACTGGTGAACGACCGCGCGGCCTGTTCGATGACGGTCCGGTTGGAGGAAACGCGTCGGCAGGAAACGATCTGGCGGGCGGACAGGGTGACGCATTTGGTTCGGGGTTCGCGTCAGAAAACAGCCCTGGCCAGCCGAGCAGCCTCGGAGAACCGCTGATTGCCGATCCCGGACTGCCTTCGGGGCCCACTGGCCTGGCGAGCGACTCGTTGCCGCCAATTGCCGGCGACGGCGGGCTGTCATCAAACGACCCGCTGCCGCAGCCCAGCCTCGACAGCAACCAGCCGTCGCTGGATCCGGCACCGCTGGGGAATGAGCCGCTGCTGGGCAACTCGGAACCCTCCCCCGTCATGCTCGGGAACGACCTGCTGCCGGGAGACGCTCGTTCGGGGACGTTGTCGGAAGAGCCATTCGGGACTGAGCCCGCTGGCGATTTCAAAGCTCCTGTCGTTGCAGAGCAGAACGACCCGTTCGGCAGCAACGGCTTCGATTCGCCGTCAGCCCTCGGTTCGCCCGGCGGTCTGGAATCACCAGCCGCTTCCGCAACCACTGCCCGCTCCGCCACCGCCATCGGTGCCGGGAACTCGATCGGTGCCGGGAACGCATCCGGTCGCGGGGTCGGCGGAAGCACCTACACCGTCGAGGATGCAGATTCGTTCTGGTCGATCTCGAAGAAGGTCTACGGAACGTCGCGTTACTTCGAAGCGTTGCAGAAGTACAACCGCGCGAAGGTCGACGATCCGAAGAAACTCAAACCCGGCATGGTGCTTGATACTCCGTCAGCGTCGATTCTCGCCGACTATCTTGATGACGGTACCGCAGTGTCTCCGCAGGCGATCGCGGACGGCGGTCGGTCACGATCAAGTCTGCCGACGGCGGCGGACAACCTGCCATCGACGGTCGGTAACTCACGCCCGACAGACAGCCCGGCCGGATTCAGCGGTGGCATTCTGCCGATTGAACCGGCTGGCGAATCAGAAACGGTTCAGACGGTTGCATCGTCACCGAGCGCGACAACGATCGGCGACAGCACGAAGGCCGGGTTCTTCATCGGGAATCAGGGTTACCCGATGTACCGCGTGGCAAACGGCGACACGCTGACGGCGATCGCGGCCGACCATCTGGGCCGAGCTTCCCGGTGGAAGCAGATTTTCCGGATGAACCAGGAGGCTCTGAAAAGTCCGGATAAGCTGGCTCCGGGCGTCGTCCTCAAGCTCCCCGGCGATGCCAGCCGAGTCCCGCTGATCGATCGCACGTCGTCGCTCCGATGATGAGGAAGTACAGGGAATGACCAATCCAGAAATGGCCAATGACCAACAGTAATTCCGGTCATTGGTCATTCAGCCATTGGGCATTAGCCCCGTCGGTTGCTGACGATTCTCTGCTGACGGCGACTCTTCATGTTCTTCCGTTTCGGAGCCGGACTTTTTCTGGTTGTGCTGATTTCGTTGCTCGGCATTGCGATCGAGAAACGTAATCTCGATCTGCGCCGTGACCTCAGTCGGCAGCATTACCGGATGGATGTGCTGCGTGATGAGCACGCGCGGCTGCGGCTCAAGTGCCAGCAGCTCGCCGCAGTCGATCGCCTGTTTGAGACTGTCGAGCAGGATGGCGCGGAATTGTCTCATCCAGAACTTCCCGCCGAAGCGACGTCACCACTGCAGGACGCTTCCGACGAGGGTGAGGCAGAGGAAACACAGCGGCGGATTCCGCTGCTCTTTTTTCAGAAACCGTTGGCTGATCCGCGCATGCAGGAGAGTGACGAATGACCGGCCAGCGATCGCCCGGTCTGCACTCCGAGACGTCCGCCCCGATGAAGGAAAGTCTCAAACACTCGGGACGTCGCACGAACTGGCGGCTGCGGTTTATCGCCAGCCTGATGACAACGCTGTGGCTCGTCGTCGTTGCGCGACTCGTTCACGTTCAGGGCCTGCAGTCTGACGAGCTGGCACGAGTCGCGACCAGACAGCACAGGATCGAAGTGGAAGTTCCGGCCCGCCCGGCAGACATCGTCGATCGCAACGGCAAGCTGCTGGCGACCACGGTTGTCACCCCGAGTCTCTTCGTGAATCCCTCGCGGCTCGAGGTCGACACAGAATTTCTCAAGCGGCTGGCGGACCTGCTGGAACTCGACACCGACAACCTTGCCGAGCAGCTCGAACGCTATCGCGATAAGCAGTTTCTGTGGGTCAAACGCCGGCTGACGGACGAGGAAGTCGACGAGGTGATCGCGCTCGACTGGCCGGACAGTTCGTACGGATTTCGTGACGAATTTCTGAGGCAGTACCCGCAGGGCCGGCTGGCCTCGCATGTGCTCGGGCTGCGGAACATTGATGGGGACGGAGCAGGCGGCGTTGAGCAGAGTCTCAACTATCTGATCCAGGGCCGGTCAGGCATCCGTCGTCTGGTGCGAGACGCGATGGGGCGCATTGTTGAAGTCAGTTTCGATCCGCGGCTCGAACCGCAGCGATTCGAAACCGTCCAGCTGACGCTCGACCTGCCCGTGCAGATGTTTGCCGAAAAGGCGCTCGACCAGGTGGCCGAAGTCTGGAAGCCGGAAGCGGCCTGCGCGATTGTGATGAATCCTCAAACGGGCGAAGTGCTGGCGATGGCGTCGCGGCCGACGTACTCACCGAACGACCTGGCCAATGTGCCTTCGAATGCCTGGCGGAACCAGGCGATCAATATCGTGTACGAGCCGGGATCGACGTTTAAGCCGTTCATCGTCGCATGGGCTCTGCAGCAGGGCATCCTCAAGCCGGGAGAAGTCTTCGACTGCGAGAACGGCGAGTACCGCATGGGGCCGCGTCTGCTCCGCGATCATCACCCGTACGGAAGGCTCAGCGTCACCGACATTCTGGTCAAGTCGAGCAACATCGGGATGGCCAAGATCGGACAGCGGCTGCAGAACCCGTCGTTGTACGACGCGACACTGGCCTTCGGCTTTGGCCGGCCAACAGGAATCGATCTGCCCGGCGAACTGCACGGGTTGTTGCGACCGCTGGAGAACTGGAACAGCTATTCGACCGGTTCGATTCCGATGGGCCAGGAACTCGCCGTGACACCGCTGCAGCTGATCACAGCTCACGCAGCCCTGGCAAACGGCGGTCGCTTGATCACACCGCGCATCCTGTACGGTGTGCAGGGCAACCGCAGCGATCGCGATTCGCTGTTTCTGACCTCGGCTGATAACCCGGATGTTGCCGTCCCGGCGACGATCGTCACTGGCACAGTCTCCGAAGAGGTTGCCGAGTGGGTTGTCGAGGAACCGATGGTGCAGGTCGTCGAACGCGGGACGGGGCGCCGCGCGAAGCTGGCTCCGTGGACGGTGTTCGGCAAAACGGGAACGGCTCAGAAGTTCGATCCGGAAACCGGAACGTATTCGGAAACTCGATACACCAGCTCGTTTGTCTGCGGGGCGCCGGCCAGCCATCCAAAGGTTCTCGTGCTGGTCGTCGTCGACGAACCGAAGTCCGGCGATTCGCACGGTGGCGGACTGGTGGCTGCTCCGGCGGCGGCCGAGGTCCTGCAGCGGACACTGGTCTATCTGCGAGTTCGTCCCGACCGCGACAACCGCGCGGCTGCGGCCGTCATTCAGTCTTACCGTTGAGCACGGCTGAGCAGTCGCCGGGCATTTCTGAACGGCAATGCCGATGTCGCTGGCGCCGAATGCCTGTCCGCTTGACCGGGCCAGTTGCTGCGAGTCACCAGAATCGCCGTTGTTCCCGAGAGGCGAGTTTTGCCAGAATCCGACACAGGACGTACGCCGAACTCTTTTGAGCCAGCAGGCAGGGAAGCCGACCGGTGCGGATCAAAACAAAATGGGTGACAACAGCGGTCGCTGTGCTGATCAGCTGCCTGTTCAAGCTGCTCTTCAAGACGCTGCGCATCCGGCTGTTGTGCGTCGAGGACGCGCCCCGGCCATATGCTCAAGCCGCGGGGCAATATTTCATCTATCCCGTGTGGCATGACTCCATGGCGGCACCGATCTTTTCGGGGCGGCAGCCGTCAATGGTGGCACTCGTTGGAGCACACACCGACGGATCGTATGTTTCGACGGTCCTGAAGTCAGTCGGGATTGGCAGCGTGCGCGGCTCAAGTTCGCGCGGCGGCAGCCAGGCGTTGCGACAGTTGCTGGCCGACACTGAGGCTCGCCACATCGTCCTGACACCAGACGGGCCGCGCGGACCGCGACGGCAGTTAAAACCGGGGCTGGCGTTCATGGCCTCGCGGACTGGCAAAGCCGTCGTGCCGACAGCGTTTGCCTGCACGCACGCCTGGTACCCGCAGGGCAAGTGGACCGAGCTGATGATTCCCCGACCGTTCTCAACGATGTACTGCCTCGCGGGAAAAACGATCAAAGTGCCACCGAACGCATCGAAAGAAGAACTCAACGACTTCACAGTGTTGATCCAGGCGGCGATGAATCATCTGAACGATCTCGCGGAACAGCTCGTCGCGGGCAGGATCGACGGCGAGACAGCGATCAGGATGGCGGTCGACGTTCCGACAGCACAGGCTGACGATCACGACGAACGAGCTGCGGCCTGACGGACCGGGTACGTCGTTCGCCAGCAGCTTCCGGAGGGAGGCGGTCGTCCGCGTTTCGCTGCTCGGTCGTCGCGTTGCGCTGGTTCTGAATCCGACCACCTCGATGCACAAACGCGGTCGCACGCGCTGACGTGACGAAACCGAGTGGCTCGTTATACTCCGCGCCCCGTTAGCTTTCCCGTTTCTGAAATCTCTGTCGAGGCCCTCGCAGGATGGACGCCGAACTTCGAGAAACATGCAGCGACATGTTGGAGCGGATTGTGCATCTGAGGGACTCTCTTTGACCTCGTTGCCAAAGAGTCCCGCATCGCGGAAATCAATCAGAAGATGGCCGAGCCCGGGTTCTGGGACGACCAGGAAACCGCTCAGAAAGTCACCGGCGAGCTTCGCATTCTCAACGGTACGGTGAAGCCCCTGTCGGCACTGTCGTCCAGCGGCGACGATCTCGAAGTGCTGCTCGAATTCGCGGAAGAAGACGATTCCGACGAAACCGAGAACGAGATTCGTCAACACGTTGGGCAGCTTGAACAACAGCTCGAAGAAGTCGAGCTGAAGGCGATGATGGGCGAGCCCGAAGATTCGTGCGGCGCCTACCTGCAGGTTCAGGCTGGTGAAGGCGGAACCGATGCCGCCGACTGGGCCGAGATGCTGCTCCGAATGTACGCTCGCTGGGCGGAACTTAAAGGGTTCAAGATCGAGGAACTCGACCTGTCACCTGGCGAAGAAGCCGGGATCCGCAACGCCACGATCGCGATCCGAGGCGACTACGCGTACGGATATCTCAAAAGCGAAATCGGCAATCATCGGCTGATCCGGATCAGCCCGTTCGACTCCGCCGGTCGCCGACAGACATCATTCGCGGCTGTCGATGTCACCCCGGAAGTTGACGACAGCATCGGGATCGAGATCAACTTCGAAACGGACGTTCGCGAAGATACCTACCGCGCCAGTGGTGCCGGCGGGCAGCACGTCAACAAGACCGACTCGGCAATCCGCCTCACACATATTCCGACCGGTGAAGTGGTGCAGTGTCAGAACCAGCGCAGCCAGCACAAGAATCGTGCTCAGGCTCGCAAGATGCTGGCCGCGCGGCTGTATCAGGTTGAGAAGGAAAAACGCGACGCCGAGCAGGCCGCCAAACGTGGCGCGAAATCGCGAATCGGGTTCGGCGGCGAAACGATTCGCCATTACGTACTGCATCCTGATCGCTACGTGAAGGATTCCCGCACGGGCGAGAAAGCTGGCAACCCGGACGCCGTCCTCAATGGCGAGAAGCTCGACGAGTTCATCGAAGCCTGGCTGAGATGGTCAATCGGACGATAGGCTCGTTTGGTCGTGGCCTTCTTCACCCTTCCTCTGGGAGCGGCGGATGCGGGGAACGAGCAACCGGGGAGGGTGACTCGCTGATCGAAGAAGCGTTGGGCTCAATGCGGAACCCTCCCCGCGGCTGAGACCGCGACCCTCCCGCAAGCGGGAGGGTGAAGTGCGTCGAAATGCGACTTCCCTGCGACTGCGACTGCCCTTCGACTGGTTGTGGTCTTGTAAGCTGAATCGGGCCACAAATCTCTACGCGACTGAACCGGGGAGGCGACTCAATGGTGCCCAGGCAGCCTGCTTTCGAAACGGACATTGACCGTATCCGCGAGCACATTGTTGAGCTGACTCGTGTGCCGCGCCCCTGCCACAGTGCTGAGCTGGAATCCTGTCGCCAGTACGTCACACGGCTGCTTGTCGAATCCGGCTGGACGGTGCGACGGCACGAGTGGTCTGAGATTAACGACTGTGGTGATTTGAATTTCGGCGAGTCGCTAACGGGGATCAATCTGGTCGCCACTCGAACGACGACGCCCCCGATTGCAAAGACCGACAATCCGCTGCCAAGGCTTTGCGTCGGTGCGCACCTGGATTCGCGGCCCGACACTCCGGGAGCAGACGACAACGCGAGTGCTGTTGCAGCACTGCTCGAAATCGCGCGGCTGCTCGGCGACGACCGGCCAGACGATCCGCGTCTCGAACTGGAACTCGTGGCGTTCGATCTGGAAGAGAACGGGATGCTGGGCGGACGCGAGCATGCCCGGCTGGCACGTGAAGCCGGCATCGACCTGCGCGGAATGATTTCACTGGAAATGCTCGGCTACTGCGATCATCAGCCCAACAGTCAGCAACTGCCACGCAGCCTCGTCGGGCTTTATCCGGACACGGGCGACTTCATCGCCATCATCGGCAACCAGAACTCGACGGAGCTGATCGAGACCGCGCGGCAAGGCATGTCGACTGTTGCGGAGCTGCCTGTCGAGACGCTGCAGGTCCCCGAGAACGGAACGCTGCTGCAGGCGACGAGGCTCAGCGATCACAGCCCGTTCTGGGACGCCGGCTTTCCCGCGCTGATGATTACGGATACCAGCTTTCTGCGAAATCCGCATTACCACCAGGCGACCGATACGCTGGAAACTCTGGACCTTGAGTTTCTGCACGCGGTAACGGAAGGCTGTGTCCAGGCCGTCCGGCATCTGCTCAAGAACGGACTGCCGGTGCGCACATCCTGACGCGCAATGGACGCTTTCGATTCATTCCACGCCACATTCGCGCAGAACGCGGCGACCGTTGCTCGAATCATTTGCGGCACAGACACGGCGGCGATCAGTCCGAATGATTCACGTAGCGTGTCGAGTCGGCGTTTCTGCTGAACTTCACTCTCCCGCTTGCGGGCGAGTCGCGGTCTCAGCCGCGGAGAGGGATTGCATTCGATGGCCGCATCTTCTGTCCGGTCGATCGCAGTGCCAACCTCGAAGCAGGGCCAGATCAATCACATCTGTCTTAATGGCCAACTCGTTCGTTCGCCCCCACTGTGTTGCGTCCCGTCGAAGTTGCCAGCCGCCGGAGTTACCAGCCGTCAGAGCGAGACATGCAGACGCCCTCCCCGCGGCTGAGACCGCGACCTTCCCAGAGGGAGGGGCAAGTCGAGTTAGCAAGCAGTCAGATTCTCTCGCCGACATTGGATTCGACGACTGGGCCAGTTGCTTTCTGGTCGGCAAAGCGAACGCGGTTCCGACCGGCGTGCTTGGCCGCGTAGAGTGCTCCGTCGGCTGAAGTAATCAGCCAGCGTCGCGAAAAGTCGAGCGGATTCATGCACAGCTCGCTGCTGGAAACGCCAAAGCTGGCTGTAACGCGAACGTCCTGCCCCTTGTTCCGCAGCGTCAGACCTTCGATCAGTTTTCGCAGTCGCTCGGCAAGGATGATCGCTCCTTCCAGATTCGTCTCGCGGAGGATGAGCGAGAATTCCTCACCGCCGTATCGACAGGCCCAGTCCGATGTGCGAGCGGTCTCCGCCAGCGCTTCGCCGACGGCCTGCAGCACTTCATCTCCGAACGGGTGTCCGTGGCTGTCGTTGAGGCTCTTGAAGTGGTCAACGTCCAGCATGATCAGCGACAGCGGGCGATCGTAACGCTGCGTGGCCGCCACCTCTTCCTGCAGCCGCATCTCAAAGTGCGTGCGGTTCCAGAGTCCAGTCAGTCCGTCGATCATGGCCCGTTGCGCGAGCATATCCTGAAACCGTTTGGTCCGCAGTGCGGCGCGGACGCGCGCGTTCAGCTCAGCGGAATCAAAGGGTTTCTGGATATAGTCGACGGCTCCGAGTTCGAACCCAAGCACTTTCTGATCGACGTCTGCAGCTCCCGTCAGAAAGATGACGGGAATGTTCTGCGTCGTTGAGCTGGCTTTGAGATCGCGGCAGACATCGAAACCTGACGCTTCCGGCATGTGCACATCCAGCAGAATGAGGTCCGGCTGCGTTTCCTCAGCCTTGACCTTGCCTTCAGCACCACTGAGAGCATGGGCCAGGGCAACGTCCAGGTTCTTCAGCCGAACTTTCAGCAACTGATGGATATCGGGGGAATCGTCGATGATGAGAATTGTCTGTGTCATTGGTCGGGACTTCAAAGTGTTATCGGTTTCGGAATGTCATCCTGGTCGCGCAGTCGTGCGCAAAAGCGTCGACAAATCAGCTGCTTACGTTGCTGACTGCAACCGGGGCGTCCTTCGTGCGTTGTCGCAGTTCGGCAATTTCTGCCATGAGCCGCTGCAGTTCTGAGGACATGGTTTCGAGACTGTCGGCCTCGGAGTCACTCGCAAGGGTTGCAGCGGGTACCTCGACTGTTCCTGGAACTTGTGGCGGATTCTCGCTTTGCGGTTCAGCCGATGCGACAGTCTGGCTGGCAACCGGCAGTTGCACATCGCTCGCGGCCATATTTCCGAACAGGCCGACGCGGGCAGCGGCACACAGGGCAACCACTCTGGCGAGCGGAGCTTCAAGTGACGAGACGGGTTCCCTCGACTTTGCCCCGAGTTCAAGCACTTTCGCGGCATCACTGATCGACGGGTATCCGTAACCGCCTGCCGCTCCTTTCAGCTGATGAGCCACGCACGACAACGCTTCATAGTCGCTGGACGCGAGTGCCTGCTGCATTGTCGCGACACGTTCGTCGAGCCCGGAGACAAACGGCTCGATGATCTCCATCATCTCTTCGTCGTCAGCGAAGTCGCTGAGCAGAGGTTCGCAATCAACGGTGTGGCCAGCAGCCGGACGAACAACCGGTGCTGGCTGCTCGGTGATTGACGACGCGGTGTCAGACGTTACGAGCGGACTCGCGCTGGACTGCGAAGCTGCCACCGATGGCAGGGAAACTTCCGCAGCGGCCACGATTTCAAGCGGCGGCGCTGCTGCAACTGACGGTTCGGACGCAGCGCGGGATTCAGCGGCTGATTCCACCGCAGCCATTGGTGCCTGTGTGGCTGGTGCCGCAGGTGAGGCCGCCGGTTCCGTCGGCAGACAGGCTTGCGCCACAGCCGGAGCCGTGACCGGCCTCTCGGCAACCGCAGTTGCGGGGTCTTTCATTTTCACCGTTTCCGGTGCGAGTGTGCGAATCATGGCAAAGAGCTGTTGCGGATCGATGGGCTTGGTGAGGTACTCATCACAACCGGCCGAGATGCATTTCTGGCGGTCGCCACTCATGGCGTGAGCGGTGAGCGCGACGATCGGACCAGTGTAGCCGTCCTCGCGAAGTCGAGACGTTGCCTGATAACCGTCCATAACGGGCATCTGCATGTCCATGAAGATGAGGTCGAACGGCACGCCGCTGTCCTTCGCAGAGGTCGCTTCGTCGTAGGCCAGCTTGCCGTTCTCAGCGGTCGTGACGCTGACACCGGCCTTCTTCAGGTGATGAGAAATCAGGCGGCGGTTATCGACACCGTCTTCGGCGAGCAGGACGCGGGCAGCGAGCGATTCCCTGGCCGGGTTGCTCGCGGACTGAGGCCGGTTGGGTGTTTCGACCTCGCCGATTTCCGCGTACTCGGACGGCGACTGCAGGAGCCTGGTATTCTCCAGTGAGCCCGTGGGGATGCTGAAAAAGAAGCTTGACCCCAGCCCTGGAACGCTGGTCACGTCGATGGTTCCGCCCAGAATTTCGACCAGCCGCTTGCAGATGGTCAGTCCCAGGCCGGTACCGCCGAACTTGCGTGTCGTCGAGTAGTCCGCCTGGGTGAACGGTCGGAACAATCGAGACCGTTGCTCTTCGGACATCCCGATACCGGTGTCGATCACTTTGAAGTGCAGCATCGGATTCGAGCGATCGCTTTCGTCGAGATGAATCTGCGTTTTGACATAGCCGCTCTTCGTAAATTTGATCGAGTTGCCGACGAGGTTGATCAGAATCTGTCGCACTCGGACCGGGTCGCTGATGATCGTTTCCGGGATCGCGCTTTCGTACTCGACGAAGAAGCCGATGTCGTTCTCGGCCGCCCGCACCCGCATCAGCGACGCAACGTCACTGACGATCTGACAGGGGCAGCACTCGATCTGCTCAACGGTCATTTTGTCCGCTTCGATCTTCGACAGGTCGAGAATGTCATTGATCAGCGTCAACAGGTGGTCGGCGTTGCGGCGGATTGTTTCGACGCACTGCACGCGATCGTCGGTCGGCTGCTGCGGATCGAGGAGCAGATCTGAGTAGCCGATGATGGCCGTCATCGGCGTTCGGATCTCGTGACTCATGTTGGCCAGGAACTGGCTCTTGGCTTCCGTTGCCGATTCGGCTTCAACCCGCGCCTTCTGGAGTTCCGCCTCAGCCTGCTTGCGTTCCGTGATGTCGTGCAGGACTCCCGTGATGACGCTATGGTCGTCGAACCGCACTTCCGCCGCGGCAAAATCGACGATGAATTCCGAACCGTCGGGCCGGATGGCAACCAGTTCCTGTTTGCTGCCCAGCAGCGATTTCAGGTCGAGAATCCGCGACGTGCGCGGGCCTTCGTGAGCTTCGTCATCGTCGCGGTGCTCCATCAGCGAACCGAGTTGCGTGCCGATGATCTCGTGCTCGTCACAGTGGAAGAGTTCCAGCGTGGCATGATTGCAGGACTCGATAATGCCCTGAGGATTAATCGTGATGATCCCCTCGGCACATGTGTTGAAAATCGTCCGCAGCCTGGCTTCCTGATCAGCCAGAGTTTCCGCCTGGGCAGCTGCGGTGTCGACGTACTGATGGACGGCGTGGGCCAGCTTGTGGCCGTACCAGGCGACCGTAAGCACCATCACCAGAATTCCAGCGGCAAACATCGACTGATAGCCGCGCATGGAATCCGCGTGGGCGATCTGCTGCTCGAAGCGGACGTCCTGAGTGCCGCGGGCAAACTGGTTGAGTTCGCTCAACAGCGTTGTCATCTCCGTGCAGGAGTGCTGCAGCGCGACAAGATGCTTTTGAGCCTGCTCCGCTTCGTCGCCTTCAAGACTTGTGAACATGCTCTCGGCTTCACGCTTCACATCGCCACTGAGCGTGATCGTCTGATCGATTCGGCGGGCCAGCTCGTCGGACTGGCCATTCGCCGCCAGTGCGGCAGCGTCTTCACGCGCCGCCTGCAACTGCGTGATGATCTGTTCGAGACTGGCCAGCAGCCGCATGCGTTCCAGCGTGCCGGTCTGTGAATCGATGGCGGTCCGCGTCTGATCGCCAAAACGTTCTGACTGATCGGCAAGGTCAGCGTACAGGCCCTGTCGCTGCACCCACTCGCGGTTGACATGAACCGAATGCGAAAAGTCGTTCGTGATCGCTCGGCTGAACGAGATGCTGGCGGTGATGGCCAGAATGTCGATCCCCGCAAGCAGAAAGTAGATGTAATGCCAGCGGGTGCGTTTCCCCAGAGGGACTGCCGGCGCATCGTCAGTTTTCTTATCCGAGAGGGCGTACTTCATGGTGTGTGAAATCTTTTGATTGGGGAACCAGTCCAGCGGCGGCAGACTGATCAAAAGGAGTGAGGCCTGTTCCTGAGGCCCACTGGCCTGGCCGTCTCATTCCCGCCGGGGTGAGGGAAAGTGTTCAGTGCGGCCAGCAATTCGTTCGCTGAAACATAGGACCTGGCCCGTAACCTGGCTGTGATGTGCCACAAAGCGGGAAAGAATGCAGGGATTTCGACCAGAGGGCCGCGACGTTTCCCTCCCGCAGCGCGCAGCAGAAAACCCGGATCCGCTGAGCGAATCCGGGTCGGGATTTGCGATCGGCAATAAATCCAAACAGGCCGCGCCGGACGAGTCATCGAAAACGCCGCGAATCGCGAGGTTTCGAGCGAACGGGCTGCGGAGAGCTATTTGGATGCGGTTGCGGGCGGAGGCGTATAACCCGGTGCCGCAACGAAGTTCAGCGTTTCCTTGCCGTCGTCAAGGTTCCAGATGCGGACCTCTCCGTTGTAGGCCCCGGCGGCCACACGCTTTGTTCCGGGATGCACGGCGATCGAGTAGACCCAGTCGCCGTGGCCACCGAACGTGCGGACGGCCTTGCCATCGGCGATCTGATGCAGACGGGCGTTCTTGTCGGCACTGCAGCTGATCACATTGCCGTCGGCCGTGACAAGCAACTGAAAGACCTCGCCGCCGAAACCGCCGATCGCGCGGACCTGCTTGGCATCACCAACGTTCCAGGTGCGAATCTGTTTGTCGCTGCCGCTGGTGATGACGAGCTTGCCGTCGGGTGAGAACGCCGAGCCGTAAACCGGCTGGCCGTGACCGTTGAACGTCACCAGTGAATCACCGGAGTTGGCGTCGAACACTTTCGACGTCTTGTCGCGGCTGGCAGAGGCCAGCTTGCTGCCGTCGGGCGACCAGGCAACGTCCATGACCCAGTCCGCGTGGTCTTCAATGAGAAGCTGCTGCTGCTTCGTCGCGTAGTCGAAGACGCGGATTGACCGGTCGGCTCCGCATGTTGCCAGACGTTTTCCGTCCGGACTGAGCGAAACGCCGAACACCGAGTCGTCCGTGCGGATCAGGTCGCCCAGCAGTGCGCCGTCGGCCACGTTGAAGATCTTCGCCTCGCCGATCTGTGCCGGAGTGCCGGCGGCCACGACCAGTTGCTGGCCGTCGGCGGTGAACTCGATGTCGTAAACCCGCTCGGCAACGTTGGTGATACGGCGGGCGATCTTGCCATCGGCAACGTTCCACAGAACGACTTCGTGATAGCCGCTGGTGGCGAGCAGCGCGCCATCCGGACTGAACGCCGTTGCCGTGATGGGAATCGGAACCGGATAGGCTTCCGGCGCCGGCGGCTGCGGCAGTTTGGGCATGATCTCGATCAACGGCTGCGTCGGTGAGAAGCCGGCATCGAGAATTGCCCCGGTTTCAATCCACTTGCGGACGGCGGCAAGCTGCTTGGGCGTCAGCGGGTCGGCATCCTTTGGCATCGAGCCGTCTTCAAGCATGACGAACAGAGTCGAGGCGTCCGGGTCGCCGGCTTCCAGAGCTTCGCCGGATTCGCCGCCTTTTAATGTCGCGGCGAAGGTTTCCATGTTGTAGCGGCCCTTGGCTGTCTTCGCGTTGTGACACGCGAGACAACGTTTCGCGAAGATTGGCGCGACGCTTTCGGCGAACGAAACCAGCTTGCCGATCTTGATCAGAGCGTGCTCGGCAGCCTGTCGCTTCTCAGTATAAGCAGTGTCGAGTGCGGCGAACGTGTCTTCCGCTTTCGCCAGCTGCGGCTTGAAGGCAGCGAATTCGTCTTCGGTCTTTTTCAGGCCGGTCTGAGCAGTGGTCAGCGCGGCCTTCGATTCATTGACCGTTTTCTGCACGGCGGCCATTGCGGCCTGAGCATCCGCGAGAGCTTTCTGAGCGGCGGCGGCCTTCGCGGCTTCGTCAGCGGCTTTCTTCTCGGCAGCCGCCAGTTGTTTCTTCAGGGCTTCGAGCGCGGCCTTGGCGTCGTTCGCGACCTTGTCGGCGGCCGTCTTGGCAGCAGTCGCCTTCGTGACTTTTTCCTGCTCGGGCTTGAGTTTCTCTTCCGCTTCCTTCGCCGCCTTCTCGGCCTTGGCGGCATCGCTTTTCAGCTTGACCTGAGAATTCTGCAGATCGGCAGCCTTCTTCTGAGCGGCGTCGAGTGCCGCAGCGGCCTGGTCAGCCTGTTGCTTTGCCGCGTCGGCCTGCTTGACGAGTTCCGCCGCCTGCTTCTCGGCTGCTGCTTTCGCCGCAGCTGCGGCCTGCTTGTCAGCTTCCGCTTTCTTCGCGGCCTCGGCTTTCTTTTCAGCCTCGGCTTTGGCCGCCGCTTCGGCTTTGGCAGCAGCTTCAGCTTTCTGGGCGGCTTCCGCCTTTGCCGCGTCGTCCTTGGCGGCATCGTCCTGAGCGAACGTTGTCGTCGACAGGGCGACAATCATCAGCCCGGTCAACAGGGCGGTGACGAACCGAGGCAGCAGGTGGCAACTCATCATGATCATATCCGGAGTGAAGGAGGGATGATGGCGGTCGAACGGCAGGGTGAGGAGTCGGTGACGGGCCGCGACCGGATCTGGGCAGGCAGAAGGAGGAAGACAGCATCACGCATCAGACGGCTCCGATAGCATCAGGGCGTCAGAAGAACGTGTCAAGCGGCGCTGAGTTCCGAAGTCGGTTGGCGCGGGCCGGGCGGACGCGTCACAACTCGCCCCCCGCGGCGGAATCGTTGCCTGCCGCAGCACACGATTTCCGGTGATCAGCTTCCATCGATCGGACAATGACAGCAACCGGCACGCCTTCCGTCTCAAGTTCGCTGCGTTCGCAGGTTCGTCCGGTCGTCGCTGTGTGGCTGCTGCTGGTCGTTTATTCGTTCTGCCACGCGCCTGTGCCGGGCGTCAACGAGCCCCACTATCTGGCCAAGGCGAAGCACTACTGGGAGCCGGACTGGTGCCAGGGCGACTTCTTTCTTGAGTCTTCAAACCCTCACCAGGTCTTTTATCAGACCATCGGCTGGCTGACGCACGTTGTCTCGTTCGACGCTGCGGCAACTCTGGGACGTCTGGGAGTGCTGCTGCTCCTGGCGTCGTCCATCCAGCGTCTCGCGCGGCTTCTGGCCGAGGACCGCTGGAGCGGCGTCACCGTGACCGTCGTCTTTCTCCTGCTGCAGTCGATCGGCAACTTTTCGGGCGAGTGGATTGTTGGAGGTGTTGAGGGGAAGGTCGTGGCGTATGCCTGCGTGCTGCACTGTCTGGCGGAGTGCGCGTCCCGACGCTGGCTTCTCGCCGGCCCGTGGCTTGGTGCCGCGATCGCGTTTCATCCGCTCGTCGGTCTATGGACGCTGGCGGCCCTGGGCATGACGGCGGTGATCGGCTGGCTGTCGCGATCGAAATCGGAAGCCGCCGTCGGCACTGACACTCAGCACGAGCTGATCGCGTTGCGGGAGCTGAAGTCGGAAGCGTTTCTGATCGGAGCCGCTCTGCTGATCTGTGTTGCCGCCTGGGGAGTTCTGCCGGCACTCGACACAATGCGCGGCGCCAGTCCTCGCGAAGCATTCGAGGCGACCTACGTGCAGGTTTTCTTCCGGCTGAAACATCACGTCGACCCGATGGAGTTTCCCGCAAGCCATTACTCGCTGTACGCCGGCCTGGCTGTCGTTGCCTGGCTGCTGAGCCGGGGGCTGCCGCGGTCGACCGAGCTGACGACGTTCAACAGGCTGGTTTGCTGCGCCGGGATCATCGCGCTGTGCGGAATCGCCGCCGGTTACGGCGAACGACCACCGACGGACATGCCGTATTTCAAGGTGCGGATGAAGCTGCTGAAGTTCTATCCGTTCCGGCTGTTTGATGCGGTGCTGCCGCTGCTGGTCGCGATTCAGGTCGCGGGTCTGCTTTCGCGCCGACGACTGACGAGCGTGCTCGTTCCGCGCCGGCTGCAGATGGCGTCTCTATTTGTGGCGTTCGGAACCGCGCTGGTGCTCAACGCGGGCTGGGGATCGGTCAACCGGATGAACGCGCAGCAGGAATCTGACTGGCGGGATGCCTGCGAATGGATCCGCGGCAACGTTCCCGAAGAGTCGCTCTTTCTGACGCCGGACGAGACGTGGGCCTTCAAATGGTTTGCCGAACGCCCGGAGTTCGTCGCTCGCAAGGACTGCCCGCAGGACTCGGCGGGCATGGTTGAATGGAACCGGCGGCTCAACTTCATCCAGAAGTGGGGGCAGGAAAACCTGACACCGACCGGCTACACCACAGAGCAGGCTCAATCACTCGCCGCCAGAACCGGCATCACGCACATCCTGTCGCGGCGTTTCGGCCCGTTCGACCTGCCGATTATCTACCGGAACGAAACGTACCGCATTTACGAGATTCTGCCGGAAACGCCGCTGGAGAATCAGCAATGAAGATGCCTCGCAAAAGTTCTGGTTGAGGAATCTCTCTAGAAGTCTGAAGCAAGTGACCCCAGCGGGGTCAGACAACATAGCCCGGGGTCAGCGGCGCAGCCGCGCCACCCCGGGTCAACGATCGAAGTCACCCGAATCCTGAAAGGATTCCACAAGCCGATGAGCAATGTGTGGAACCCTTTCCGGGTTCGCGCCCGTTCGTTCTCAGGCTCTTGGGGTGTGCCGCTGCCAGCTTGTGAGTTTTTTAAATTGCCGCTTCGCCGTAGCTGGATTCGCAAGAATTCAGACTCAGTTGAACCGGCTGAATTCTCGTATGTTGGATTCTTGTGGTTGTTGTGTCACTGAAGTGGCCGATGTGATTGTGAGTGGTTCAGAGTTTCCGGTTGCAGATCGACGAATTCGCGGCACATCTCAGGCCGTT
>Ga0070727_10001232_pt1 | contig 27603 bp, 27 predicted proteins | sample tdAd472_FD_66722 | JGI IMG/M metagenome (GOLD analysis project Ga0070727, IMG submission 66722) | Marine sediment microbial communities from the Atlantic coast under amendment with organic carbon and nitrate - tdAd47.2 | ecosystem: Environmental > Aquatic > Marine > Coastal > Sediment | place...
CCGCGGCCAAGGCTGCGGTCGAATCGCAGCCCGTGGAGCCTCAGGCCGTCACGCCTCAGGCCGTCGCGTCTGAGCCTGCCGAGCAGCCGGCACAGGGAGTGTTCTCCAAGATCGGTTCCTGGTTCGGAGGCAAGAAGTAGAACGATGAGCACATCTCCCTACCGCTGCGCGCTGCGCATTGTCGACAACGAAGCCGGCTCGGAAGCTGACTTTCATTCCTACACGGGGATGTTTGACGTTTCGGCTCCGGACGACGGGGACGGCATTCCGCAGATGGGCTCCTTCCGGGGGCGTATCGAGTGCTGGACGCCGCTTGAGCGTCTTCCCTTCAGCACGATCCAGACCTTGTTTGAGATGGCGCACACCATCGAACACGGACATCTACTCGAAGTCCAAATTCGCTTCTTCGCCGACGAGAGTCCCGACAACGTAATGTGTTCCTACACGACCAATTGCTGGATGAACCGCTTCCGGGTCACCAACGTCCTGCCCGAGGACATCGCACTGCACAGCGCGGGGCGATCCGGTTCGGACAACAACTGGCTCCACATGGAGTTTGCTCCGTCGATCACCGACGAGCATCCGCATCATTTCCGGTTCGAACTCGGAAATTGAATTTTTTATGAGGGCCTTCCTACCACGCTGACGCTTACCCAAGTGAGGACGACAGACAAACAAGTCAACGAGTCCTAAAGTCCTGAAAGACAAAGCCTAACAAGGAGAATCAAAACCATGGCAAACCCCTACCGCGCAACCGTTACCATCGATGGAGAGCAAGTTGAAGCCATTTCAGCCTCCGTCGCTTTCAACACCCTCAAGGATCAAGCTCAGATGCCCGTCATGGGCTCGCTGACCACTTCGATCGCCGTCTGGATCGATCTGCACGACACGGAGAACTGCCCCTATTCCAAGCTCAGCGGCTTCTTCGAGCTCGCCAAGGTCGTGACCAACGACAAGATCAAACCGATCAAGATCGAGTTCTGGCAAGACGACACGCACGAAGACGCCGTTTGCGTCTACGACTTCAAGGGCTGGATCAGCACCTTTGAGACCAAGAACCCGCTGCCCGAGACCGGCGCACAGACCGGCGGCGTCTCCACCAGCTCCCTGGCCACCGTCAACAACATGCTCTACATGGAGCTGACCCCGGCGATGAACCAGGCGCAATTCGGCGAAATCGCGATGGCCAACTAAGCCCTCTTTCGGGCAACACGGACTCCGCTCGGCCGCGAACGCTTCCAAACGTTCGCGGCCGTCGCATCGTTTCCGGCGACCCTTTCTTCGAACCATGGCGAACCTTGCATTTCCCTTGAAGCTCGACGGCGCGTTCTTGTCTCGCACGGACAAGACCGACGCCGTCTTGCAGCTTCTTCGCCTGATGGCGCAGACGCCGCACGGTTCTTGGAAGGGCTCCAAGCACTTTGGTCTGCGCAACCTCATTCAGGACTCCGGCGGCCGTTCCGGCGGTCCAAGAGCGGCCGTAATCGAGATCAATCGATCGCTCGAGGATCTCGGCATCGACGATTGGAAGGTGGTTTCGATCGACAAGGAATCGGCCCCCGGCGCCGAGACGGCTTCGTACTCGCTGACGGTGCAACGGACCGACGACGACGGCGCCCCGATGCGGTTCGCGTTCTAGGAAGAGATGGCCTACGAAATTCCCAGCGCCGTCTCGATCGACTCCAAACTCCGGCAGGAGTTTCGTGACCGCATTCGCGAGCGCGACGAGTCGTTCGACGCCTCCGACCCGCTGGTCCGGGTTCTGTTTCGCACCTTCGCGACGCAGCTTCAAGATCTCTACTCCGAGACGGACCGCATTCGTCTTGGTCTGCTCGACGAGCTGATTGAGGGGCTCGGGGTGGGGCGCCGCCGCCCTCGCGCGGCCCAGACCATTGTTCGGTTTTCGCCCAATGGGGCGGCTCCGGCCTGGATTGAGGCCGGCACGGAGCTGACGGGCGAAGCCGAGACGGGCGAACGCCTCACGTTTACGACCGATGCTCCGGTGTCTGTTTCCAGCGCGCGCATTGCCGCCGCCTTCGCGTATCAAGACGGCGAACTGCGGCTGGTTTCCGGGGTCGATCTGCCGGATGAGACCGCCGCGCTCCGGCCGTCGACGGATCCTGTGCGCGTTGCCCTGGGCCCTTACCCCGCGCTCTATGTGGCGGTGGAGAATCTTCCGGAACAGCATCTCTCTGGACACGGGTTCTTTTTTGACCTCAGCCCGGAGGCCGAGCGCATCCAGGCGGCTTTGCGCAACGAGACTTGGTGCGTGGTCGGCAACGACGGCGCATTGGCCGCCAATGGTGTGCTGCGGCCGGAACGAGGCAACGGCGGGGCCGGTCGTCTGCGCTGGCTGTCGGGTGCGGCTCCTCCGGCGGAGAGCGAGTCGTCGGGGGAGGGCGCGCAAGAGAGCCCTGACCTTCCGGACGGCTACTATGCGGGGCGCGTCGTCCTGTTTCCACAGGTCCCCGCGGAGCGCCGCGGCCTGTGCACGGCTCCGCGCGCGATGGCAGGCGCCTTGAAGAAGCTGTTTCCGGCGGGGCCGGCGTTCTTGGAGACTCCGCGGGCGTGGCTACGGATCTCGATGCCGATGGAAGTTCCGGCGCTGCACGACGCCGTCTCGAATATTTCGATGCACGCGGTCTCAGCCTCGAACGCCGAGTGCTTCAACGAGACGATTCGTTTTGACCAGCAGGGCACCTCGATTCCGGTCAGTCGAGAGTCCGGAGCCGCGCGCTTGTTGGTCGCGCCGCTCTCGGTGTTCGGAGAAAGCGAGAAGTCGTACCTCCCGCAGTTCGCACCATCCGACGAGCCGGGCCGCGGGCGCTATTCGATTCACAACGGGCGAATCCGGCTCGATCCCGCTACTCGTCCGGACGGGGTCCGTGAAGAGTACGCGAACTTGCGCATGTGGCTGACGGCGGGCTCGGCCGGAAATCGCGTTGGTCCGGGGAAGATACAGAGTTTCTTGAAGCGGGGTTCCGCCCCGAGCGTGCGCGTGCTCAACCCGGCATCGGCTGCCGGCGGGTCCGACGCGGAGACGTTCGACTCGGCCCAGAGACGCTTCGCCGGCGCGTTGCTATCGCGTGACCGTATTGTGAGCGAGGCCGACATGTCGGCCTTGGCGCGCTCTTTCGATCCGCGGATCAGTCACGTGGATACGACCCTCGCTCTGCAGCGAGGTCCTACGGGCGCGTTGGATCGCGTCCAACGCGTCCGCTGCACGGTAGACGCCGACGCGTTTGTAGACCCGACGGAGGAGATGCGAGTCCTGCGCGAAGAGCTTGAGCTCTTTCTGCAACAGCGCACGCTCTACGGCACACGCATGTCTCTGGAGCTCGCCGCCCAATGAGTGCTCTGCTCATGCCCAAGCTGTCGGAGAGCTTCTACGGTTTCCACCACACGGTGGACTCCGCGCTCGAGGTTCTCGACGACCTTGGCGTCAGCGCCGATCGGATCAGCATTGAGATGGCCGGGTTGGGCGCACCCGATCGCTGGGTCACCTGGCAGCATCCCGCGCCGGGCGTTGAGGTGGATTCCGGCTCCCGTATTCGGTTGCGCGTCGCCGGACTCGGGTTTTTTGAGCGCTTGCCGGTGGCCATGTGGCATAAGGGCAGCGAGTCCGAGGCGGGAACAGACGACATTCTCCGTCCGTTGGACGACCCTATCGAAAAGGCCGTCCATTGGGTGCGTCAGGGAGCGCGGTTGTTCAATATTCGCCGCGAAGATCCCAAAGCTTGCGCACGCTGGATCCGACTGTTCGGCCTCGACCCGGAGCACTGGGCCGAGAGTCACTGGTATCACCTCGCGCTGCTGCTGCCTAACTTGCAGGCGCTGGCGGGGAAGGAAGAGGGCGTTCGGCTTGCTCTTTCGCTGCTGTTGGGAGTGCCTCTGCAGTCGTTGAGAACCCGTTCCAGCTCGCGCGCCATCGCCGTCGACGATCGTTCGCTGTTGGGCTCCGCGGCCTCTCGTCTGGGCGTGGACTCCGTGGTGGGCGATCGTGTGGAGGAACTTGCCGAGGTTGTCGTCCGCGTCGGGCCGGTTCCGCTTGCGGTCTATAGCGATTACCATCTAGACAACCGCGAACTCGTGGAGCAGACATTGCGGCTGGCGACTTCGTGTCACCGCCGCTGGACGCTTGATTGGGTGGTGGAAGATCCGACCCGCGCGCCGCGTCTCGGTTTCGCCGAGCAAAACGCGAGGCTCGGCCTGAACACCCACCTAGGTTCCGCGGCGGCCTGCTAAACGAAAAAGCATCATGGATCCGGAAGACATCAAACTCGAATCGGTCAATTGGCAGCACGGCATGCTGCTCACGCCGGACCACTTCCTGCGCCAGGAGCGCTATTACGATTCGGCGCTGCTGTGGATGTTGCGCTACGGCTCGTCTTCGTTTGGATTGGTGGGCGGCGGCCCTCGCCTGGCGGAAGCCGAGAGAGGCGCGGTTAAGCACGATCCGATCGTTGCAATCGACGAGGACGACGAGTCGCTGAAAATCGCCGTCACCCAATGCCGGGGCGTGACGCCGGGCGGCGTGCTGGTGGACGTCGATCCCTCGCACCCTCTCCGTAAATCGTTCGCTAAGGCCGATTTGGAAGGCGTTACGGACGCGGTGGTGTACGTCGTCGCCTATCCGCAAGAGAAGGATGCGGCGGACGGTCCGGCGGACGAAGCGAATCCGCAGATGCAACCGATTCGGCGTCCGGGCTACGGACTTGCACTGGAGGCGCGTCCGGACGACGTCCCCTATTCGCTTCCGGTCATCCGTGTGCGCCGCGCCTCGGTCGGCACGCAGTACGAGCGGGACGCCGCCTATATTCCACCGTGCGCGACTCTGGTCGCCCACAGTGAGATGGCCGCCGGATGGCGTCGACTGGTGGAGCACGCCGAGTCGCTGTTCAATCGCTACTCGAGTCTTTATCGAGCGATGCAGGAGTACCTGGGCCTGTTCCGCGAGCGCGGCATTGAGACGGAGATGGACATCGAGACGATGCACTTCGTCGGGCGCATGACGACGGCGCTGCAAGATGCTCTGTACCAGATGTTGGACGCGACGCAGCCGACGGAGACGTTCTTCGCCGCGTTGCGCCGGTTCTTCCACACGGCCGCGGTGTACATGGACCTGTCCGCGCCGGTCGAGCAGTACTACTCGCAACTGATTGAGACCGGCGAGACGGATTTGGTCGCATTGCTTGAGTCGCAGAAGAAGCTGCTGGAGATCCGCAGAAAGTGGCAGATCCACGACGACCTGGGGGTAGAGATTCGTCAGGCGGACGCCCGCCTGGGGGCTCTCGATCGACTGGAGCTGGCCCTGGAGGGCAAGTACGTCGATTTCCGAATCAGCCCGGCGCTGGAAGCGATGAACTTCATCTTCGATCGTGGAGGCAAGACGCTCTACAAGATCGCCGCCAAGCACTCTCGGCTGCAGGGTTTTGAGAACGAGCTCACGATTCATTTCGCCAACCTTCGTCTTGAGGGGCGTGATCGCTACCGGCTGATTCTTACCGGAGAAGATAATGCGGTCTTCGAGAAGGGGCACAAGGTCCCGGCGGAGATTCGGCTGAACGAGGGTGCGGGCTTCCGCCGCGAACCGATCCACCTGACCTGTGAGGCGGGCTCGGAGCGCCAACGCAATTTCGAGTTCGATTTCGAGGCGCCGGACGTGCCGACGATCACCGACCTGCGGGTTAGCGTGCCGAAAGACCAGCCGATCCGCGCGGCGTTGCTGTTTACGCGGCACCGTTTCTATTCGGGCGGCGGCCAAACGGCGGCTCCCCCGCCGCCGCCTCCGTCTCGGTTTGAGCAGCAGCCCAGTCAGCAACCGGCCGAGTCGCCGGCGGTCACCCGCGAACGGTCGAGCCGCGTCTCGCCGGCCCGGTTCACGCGGGTAGAAGAGGCGGCTCCGCAGGTGCCCCCGGCGGACGCTCCGCCCGCTGGATCGTCTCCGGCACCGTGGGATCAGCAGCAACCTGGTGGAGAACCGGAGAAGCCGGAATCGCCGCCTCCGCCGCGCCGCCGCCGCCGTCTTGAATAGCCCTCGTCTGATAAGGAAAGCATCATGGCCTTCGACCTCGACAAGATCTCCCACGACCTCTCCGACGGACTGGAGCGCGCACGCGTGCTGGCGGAGGAGCGAAAACAGTCGCTCATTACTCCGTTCCACATGTTGTTCGTCTTGCTGGACGGCGAGAGCCCTACTGCGGCCCTGCTGGAGAATGCCGGGGTCAATTGCGCCCCGCTGCTCGACGAAATGGCGGAGCGGCTCAACAAGGTTCGCGGGCAGGGCGCCATCGCGCCGGGGAAGCGAGCCGTTGCTTCCAAGGAACTACGCGAACTCATTGAGAAGTCGTTCGCCAAGATGGACGAGCGCGGCGCTGAACAAGCCGAGCCCGTTGACTTCGTCCTCGCGGCTGTCGAGTTCTCGGAAGAGGGGCTGAAGGATACGCTTCGTCGGTCGGGCGTTACCGAGAAGGCCGTCAAGGAAGCCGTCGAGAAACGCGAGCAGGCAGGCGAGGCGCTTGGCGAGTCCGGCAAGGGCGGGGGAGGAAAGGCAGCTTCCGGCAGTAAGGTGCTGGAGCGCTTCGGACGCGACCTCACGAAGGCGGCCCTTGAGGGCAAACTGATGCCGGTAGTCGGTCGCGACAACGAGGTTCGGCGTTGCATCCAAACCCTGCTGCGCAAGACGAAATCCAATCCCGTTCTCGTCGGTGATCCGGGTGTCGGCAAGACGGCCGTTGCGGAAGGCATCGCTCAACGCGTGGCGGCGGGAGACGTGCCTGAGTCGCTGAAAGGCTGCAAGGTGATTGAGCTCGACATTACCTCGATGGTCGCCGGCGCGAAGTATCGCGGCGAGTTTGAAGAGCGGATCAAAGCGGTGGTTGAAGAGGTGAGGCGTCGCGAAGGCGAGATTATCCTCTTTCTCGACGAACTGCACACCCTCGTCGGCGCGGGAGGCAATGCTGGAGGCATGGACGCGGCAAACATCTTGAAGCCGGCGCTGGCTCGCGGCGAACTCAAGTGCGTCGGCGCCACCACCTACGACGAATATCGCGAGTCGATTGAAAAGGACGGCGCGCTGGCACGACGCTTCGAGGTCGTGGTCGTCGACGAGCCCGACGACGAATCGATGATGGTGATCATGCGCGGCGTGCGCGCGAAGTACGAAGCGCATCACGGCGTGCGCATTACCGAAGACGCACTTGTCCATGCCGTAAAGCTAAGTCGGCGCTACATGCGCACCCGCTTCTTGCCCGACAAGGCCATCGACGTCATCGACGAGGCCACGGCGCGCATCCGCATGCAGCAGGAGTCCAAGCCCGACGAGATCGATGAGCAGGAGCGATTGCTCATCCGCAAGAAGGCCGAACTCGAAGCCCTGCGCGGCGTCGCCGACACCGACGGCGAAATGAAGGCCGTGGCTCAACTGGAGAGCGAGGTCGCCGAACTCGAGCCGGCCGTCACCGACCTCTTGGCCCGGTGGGAAGCCACGAAGTCCGGCAACGACAAGGTCGCTGAGACCAAGAAGGCTCTGGACGAACACAACGAGGCGCTCAAGGCGGCCGAAGCAGCGGGCGACGTCGCAAAAGTCGCCGAGATTCGTTTCCGCACGATCGAGCCGCTGGAGAAGATGCTCGCCGAAGTGGAAGCGCAGGCCGCCGAAGCCGGCGACCTATCCGATCTGGTACCGAGCCAGGTCGACCCCTCGCACGTTGCACAGGTGATCGCCGAACGCGTCGGCATTCCGCTCGACAGGATGTTGGAATCGGAGAAAGAGCGTCTTCTGAATCTGGAAGAACGGCTTGGGGCTCGAGTTTTCGGACAAGATGATCCGGTTTTCCACGTCTCCGAAGCAGCGCGCCGGATGCGCGCCGATCTCCAGACCGACCGACGCCCGACGTCCTTCCTCTTTGTTGGTCCCACCGGTGTGGGCAAGACGGAGCTTGCGAAGACGCTTGCGGAGGCTCTCTTCGACGACGAGGATGCGCTCATCCGCATCGACATGGGCGAGTATCAAGACCAGTCCGCGATCTCCGGACTGATCGGCTCTCGTGCTGGGCTTGTCGGCTCGGACGAGGGCGGGTTCCTGACGGAGAGCGTCCGCCGCAACCCCTATTCCATCGTCCTCTTCGATGAGATTGAGAAGGGCCATCCGCGCGTCATGGATCTTCTCCTCGGCGTGCTGGACGAAGGGCGCTTGAGCGACGCGAAGGGGCGTTTCTGCGACTTCTCTAATACGGTGGTGCTCTTTACCTCAAACCTTGGGGTTCGAGAAGCCATTGACCAAACCGACGACGTTGAGAAGCGCAAGGACATCATTGAGAAGGTAGTCAAAGACACGTTGCGGCCCGAGATCTACAATAGACTCGGGAAGATCATCTGCTTCGATTCGCTTGGCGAGGACCAGCTCAAGCAGATCGTCGACATCCAGCTCCGGAAGCTGGGCCAGAAGCTGCTCGACGACCGCGAAATTACGCTCAAGGTGACTCCGGAGGCGATGGACTTCCTCGCCGCGGAGTCCTACGATCCGGCGTACGGAGCGCGCCCGGTCAAGCGCACCATTCAGCGCCTCATCGAGTCGCCGCTTGCGTCCATCATTATTGGTGACGAGGTGGTCGCGGGCCAGACCTTGGTGATTGGCTATGAGGAGGAAGAGATTCCCGCCGAGCCGGCGGCTGAGGGTGAAGAGCAGGCTCCCGCGGAGAAGGTGGGATCGTTGACCTTCGGCGTCGAAACCCCCGACGATGAGATTGGGGAAGCCGCCGCCGACTAAGCTTTGTTGATTCGATGCTGTTGCGCCTGACAATTTGCCTCGCTCTCGCCGTCTTGGCTTCGGCGCAGATACCTAAGGTCCGCGTGCCCGGCAATATTCCAGGCGCGGGCCGGGTCAACTCCTTGCCCAAGACGCCCAAGCAGGCGGCCAACGACGCACAGAACGCGCAGGTCCAGGAGTTGATGAGCGATGCGCTCTCGACTGACGACCCGGAGGAACAGGCCGAAATCTACACCAAGATCCTGCTCATTGATCCCACGAACCAGGTCGCCTACAACGGTCGTCGGGATGCTCTGGAGAAACTCGAAGAGGAGCAATCGGAGCAGGAGGCGAACGCTGCGGCGGAGCAGCAGGCCGTGCAGGAGTCGCTCGGCCAAGAGCGGGAGAAGCGGCGCGCCTTCCAGGCTGCGGAAGCCGCTTTTGTCGCCGACGATCTCGACACGGCTTCGCAGGAGATTGAGATTGCCCGCGGCATCGATCCGACGGATGCGGAGATCAACAATCTCGAGCGCATGATCAACGATCGAAGGGAGGCCAAGACGCGTCTCCGGTGGCTGCTCATCTCTGTCGGCTGCGCGGTGCTGATCGGCGCCTTGATCTTCATCGTCATCCGCGTCCGCCAAAAGGATCCCTACTTAGAGGTTACGAACGGACCGGATCGCGGAACTCGTCTGGCCTTTGACGGCGACCTGGTTTGCATCGGCGCGGTTCCCGAAGACGATCAGGGGAAGAATGACTTAGTGCTCCCGGATCCGGGGCGCATGATTTCTCGATTCCACTGCGAGGTACATCGCCGCGACAAGAAGTACTTCTTGATTGATCTTGGATCGACCAACGGCACCTTTCTCAATAATCGAGAACTCAAGCCGGGGCAGAAAGTCCCCATCAAGCGCGGTTCGCAGTTTCGCCTAGGCGATACCTGCGTCGTTCGCCTCGGCATGGAGCGCCGCTAGCGAGCGCCTAGTGACGATCAAGAGCAATCACTACGTACTCGCGGTCAAGTGCATCGCGGCGACGGGAGATGTCTTTGAACGCGCGCTGGGTTTTCGAGAGGTCTTCAACGACGACAACTGGCGCTTCATGAAACGCGACGACTGTACGGTGATGTTGGGCGAGTGTCCCGACGCGCCGCCGATGCACGACCTGGGCGACCATCAGTATTTTGCGTATCTGAACGTTGACGACGCCGATGAGTTTCTGGCGCGTTGTCTAGCGGAAGGCGTGGAGACGACGAGTCCAATTGCCGACAAACCGTGGAAGATGCGCGAGTTCGGGATTCGCACCCCCGACGGTCATCGGATCATGATCGGGCAGCGCGTCTAGTTGGAATTCCTCTATGCTTGAGTCGGCCGCTGAACTTGATCGAAACCAAACGCTAGCTGCTTTTCGTGAGGCAGGGTTTCTGCCAGGGGCCGGGGCGCGTCGTCGACCAAACGAGGCTCCGTCCGCCTACGGCCTGCACTCCTCGTATTCCGAGATCAGTGCTCGCGGCGAGGGGATGGTCGTTGGCGGGGCCGTCGGGTCGTTTACTTTGATGGCGGCTCCAGAGAGCGTGACGGTTGAGACGGATCGAGAGTTGCTCTGCGTGCTCCGACCGGAGATTGAGGACGCTGCGGAGTTCTGGCCCCGGCTGGCTCGGGCGGCGCGGCAACTCGATCGGGTTCTCGTGGTCAAGAGCGTGGACTGCTCCGTCGCGAACGCCGCGGCGGGGACGGGCCTGGCACGGCCTTATCGCGATGGCGAAGGGTGGTCCGCGGTCGCGAGGTACGACGACCAGACGTTTCCGGAGGTGGTGCTTGACTTGGCGCGGCCCGGTGCGGCGGCGGATTGCGATCCTGCCGTCACATTTGAGCGGCTAGAGCTCCAGCAGGCATACTCGGCCGGGCGCGAGGTCGTGCGGATGTGGCTGGAGTGGTACCTCGATCGTCATGCTGAGTACGCTCTTGACGAGATCGTGAGTTACTACGACTTCGCCCTGAGTCGCCCCGTGCTTGACCGCATGGACGATCACTTTGTCGCTTGTATGGGAGGCAGGCCCGTCGCCTTTGCGGCTTCGTCGCGCATCGCCGGGGATCAGGCGGACCTTTGGGTGTGCTTGACGACTGCGGACTCCCATTGCCTCAGCCGCGCCTTCCTCGGCCACATTCGCCGAGAACTCTCCGCGGAAGGGTTGCGCTATTTGGGTCTGGGAGGAAGCGAATTGCGCAGCCTGTTTCACTTCAAGCGTCGATTGGGCGGAAAAACCTTGCTCCGCAGGACGCACTTGCTGGTTGGTTGTTGATGGCGAACCTTTCCGAAATAGGCCGTCTTCTGAGAGGACTCCGCACGATCGCCCGGCCGGAAAGGGCCGCAGGCCTACTGCAGCCGCTCCTGCGGCACGCGTTCGCGAATGTTCCGTTCTACCGCAGCCGGTTTCTTGAGGCTGGACTACGAGAGGCTGATTTCCGAGGCGAGGTTCCGCTCAAAGCGCTGCCGATCATCTCACGCGAGGAGGTCCAAGCGGCGGAGAGGTCTGAAATCGTCGCGGCTGGATTCGACGCGGACCGGCTGCTCGAGTTTGAGACAAGCGGTTCGTCGGGCAAGCCCTTGGTCGTTTTGCGAACGGTGCTGGAAGACAGGCTACTGAATGCGGTTCGATTGCGGCGGTATTTCGGATTGGGGCTTCGGCTGCATGAGAGGCGCGCCGCCATGGTCTATTCGGAGCTCTCTGCGAGAGACGCGCCCGAGCCCAAGCTTCGCCCCGTTCTCGGGGCACTCGGTCGCTCGGCGATCCACTATCGTGAGTCGCCGCGCGGCGTCATCAGTCAACTCTTGCGCATTCGCCCGGAGTTCTTTCAGGGGTACCCGGGTGTGCTGTGTGAGATCGGAGCCCACGTCACGGAGTCCGAGCGCGAGGCGATGGGGGTGCGCATGATGGCGTGCGGCGGGGAGACGCTGACTGCGGAGGCCCGACGGCGGATCGAGTCAGCCTTCGGGGCACGACTCTACGACTGCTATGGCACGAACGAATTCAATTTGGCCGCATCGGAGTGCGCGACAACGGGTTTGATGCACTTGCAAAGCGATAGTTGTGCAGCTGAGGTGATCGGCGGCGAGCGTGTCGTTGAGCCGGGCGAGCGGGGAGAACTCGTGCTCACCGCTCTCCATTCCTACGCCATGCCGTTCATTCGCTATCGGACGGGCGATCAGGTCGTGCGTGGACCGGACACGTGCCCGTGCGGCGCGGCGGTCCCGACGCTCGAATCTCTGGAGGGACGCACGGCCGAGCACTTCAGCGATCCGCAAGGAAACTTGATTCATCCGTTTGAGATTGAAGGCAAACTGACTCCCTACATCGCGCCGATTCTTCGGTACCAGATCGAGCAGACCAGTCTGGAGAGCATTGAGCTTCGGATCGTGCTCAGCGATGATTCCGCGCGGGCGCGCGTGGACCCCCTGCGCAACGAATATGGCGACTATGAGGCGCGGGGCGTCCGGGTGTCGGTGGTCTACGTCGACGAGCTGCGGGCAGAGCCTGGAGGGAAGTTCAAGACGTTTGTACCGCTCCGGAAGTCCTAGCTCTTTCTGGCCAGTAGTAGGCGCTCGGCTAGGTCCGTGACCAGCCACTCTTCAGCGATGAGGTCGCCTTGGAATCGACTGGTGACCATGTCACGCCAAATGATCTCCCGGAGAGAAGCCGGAAAGCCGTGGAACGGACCTTCCTGGACGGCGTGCATCGTCCTTTGCCAGGCGATCCGATCCCCGTCCTCGACCAGGATTTCGACGTCGATTTCGACTCTCGGAAAAGCCTGCTGGAGCATACCCAGAAAGCGGCGAATTAGCGCGTGCCCGCCTTTCGTTTCGCCGTCTGTGAGATGGGCCGTGTAGTCCGGCGCGAAGAAGTCGGCGATCGCGTCGAGATCCCCATCTTGGATTAGCGCGACGTTGGCTGCACGGATCGTTTCGGTCTTGGAAGAGCTCATTCTTGACACCCAGGGCTTCGTGGTCACTCGCTCGGCGCGTAGCGCAGTCCCAGCTGCACGGCTACAGGGTCGTCGATTTTGCGGCCCCAGTCGAGCAGCATAGACGCTAGCTCTTCGAGCTTCTCTTGGTGCTCGGGCATGGCGATGAGGTTGGTCTGTTCGAGCGGATCCGAACTGAGGTTGAGGAGTTCGTCGCGGCGGGGCACTCGGGGCCGGTTGAAGCGTCGGACGATGAGTTTCCAGTCCCGGAGCCGGACCATGCGCTCGTCGTGGGGGCCGTTCTCGACGCCCGGCTGCGTGCGGTTCTGGACGAAGACTGGGGCCTTCCAGGCGAGGTCGCCGGCGAGTACCTCTTGAATTCGGCTGATTCCTTCCAGACGCTGGGGCCGCTCGATTCCAGTCGCCTCCAAGATCATCGGCATGAGGTCGATGGTCGAGACGCCTCCTTCGTAAACGACCCCCGCAGGAAGACCGTCGGGATAGCGAACGAGCATAGGGACTCGCGCACTTTCTTCATAGCCCACGCGCTTGTTGTTGCTTAGTGGTCTGTTGCGGAACGTCTCTCCGTGGTCGGAGGTGAAGACGACCATGGTGTTTTCGCGAAGACCTTTCTCGTCGAGCTTCGACAGAAGCCTGCCGATGTAGGTGTCCAGCGCCGTGCAGGCAGCGTAGTACTCCATGTGTTCCAGGTCGCGACCGGCGTAGGGGCGATGGAACTCCTCCGGCGCTTCGTAGGGCGTGTGGGGCGGATAGTAGGAAATTTCCAGGAAGAACGGCTCGCCGCCGTGCTCATCGAGGAACGTCAGGGCCTTCTCGGTCTCTTCTTCCGGCCGGTAGGGCGAGGCGTACTTTTCGCCGGTCCAGTGCGGGAGCCGCGAGTTGTACCCGGCCCAGTAGTCGAACAGACCCGGGTCCCCCTCGCCGAGGTGCCACTTGCCGATATAGCCGGTGTAATAGCCGGCTTCGCGGAGCAGTTCGGGTAGGTTCGGGCGCAGTGCGTACTCGGGCAGCGCGAAGACGGAATCGATGCCGTAGGAGTTGTCGTCGAGCCGGTGGGTCGTGGGGTAGACACCGGTGAGCAGGGATGCGCGTGAGGGCGTACAGACCGATTGAGGAGCGTAGGCGTTGGCAAAGCGGACGCCGTCGCGGGCCAACTGATCGAGATTCGGGGTGTGAACGAATTCGTTGCCGTCGGCGCCGATCGCGTCTCCTCGCCACTGGTCCGTGAGGATGAAGAGGATGTTGGGGCGGTCGGATTCGGCGGGAGGAGGAGGATCTGCGACTTCGGCTCCGCATCCGAGGAGGAAGAATAAGCCGAGGGAGCACAGGAGCGGCTTCATGACGCTCGCCACCTTACCAGAGCTTCTACCGCCGCGCCTCGAAGAACTGTTTGAGGCGTGAGACGCATTGGGCGGCCAGGACGCCCTCGACGACTTGTACGCGGTGGTTGAGAAGCTCGGAGTCGGCGATTTGGAATTTGCTGCGCACTCCGCCGAATCGGAGGTCTCGGGTTCCGAAGACGAGCGTCTCAATGCGTGCGGTGACGATGGCTCCGGCGCACATGGCGCAGGGCTCCATGGTCACGTAGACAGTGGATCCGTCCAGTCTGGGGGAGTTGACGGTTTCCGCCGCGCGGCGGAGCGCTACGATCTCGGCGTGCGCTGTCGGGTCCTTGGTTTCGATGGGGCGGTTGAAGCCCTCTCCGAGCAGCTCTCCTTCACGGACCACGACTGCGCCGACGGGGACTTCGTCGCGGGCGGCGGCTTCGTCGGCAAGCTCTAGAGCCCGCCGCATCCACTCTTCGTCCTGGGCGCTCATTCGTCCTCGGGGATCCGTTCGCGCCACCAGCCGGCGAGGGTCGAGCCGGTGACATTCATCCAGGTGCCAAAGATGGCGGGGGCCAGCGCCGCGGCGCTGGAGTTGAGGGCGCTCTTTGCCAGGCCGACGCCCATGCCGCCGTTTTGCATGCCGACCTCAAACGCCACGGTGCGCCGGTCGCTCTCCTTGAGTCCGACGACGCCCGCCAAGAAGTAGCCGAGGACGTATCCGGCCGTGTTGTGGATGAACGCCGCCACGAGGAGCAGCGATCCCATGGCGATTAGTTCTTCACGCGACCCGGCGGCGATGATCGCGAGGATGAAACAAATGCCCGCCATCGAGATGACGGGAAGCACGCGGTCAAACAAGTCTCTTCGACCCGCGAGCACTTGATTGAACAGGAGTCCGACCGCGAAGGTGACGGCGGCCAAGATGAGCGACGTCTTGAGCAGTCCATCGCCGACGGGATCGCCGGTAATCATCCGTCCGCCGGCGGTGACCGCGGCTACGCCGCCCGCGATCAGCAGGGTCAGCGGCACGATCAGTTGGAGAAAGTCTCCCATGGAACGCTTCTGCTTCAGGATCTTATTCGCGATCAACCCGCCGCCCACGGGGATGATGACGAGGTTGACGATGTCGAGCATCATCTTCCAGGGGTTGATCTCAATGAACTCCCCCGCCAGCAAGCGCATCGCCAGCGGGGTCATCAGCGGCGCGGCCAGTGTGGAGCAGGACGTCATGGTGACGGACAGGGCCACGTTCCCGCGGGCCAGAAAAACCATGACGTTGGAGGCGACGCCGCCGGAGCAAGCGCCGATCAAGACGACGCCGGCGGCTACCTCCGATTCGAATCCAAACGCACGCGCCAGAGCCCAGCCGAGCACGGGCATGACTGTGAACTGCAAGGCCATCCCAATCAGCACGGCGCGCGGCATCTTGAGCGCTCGGGCGAAATCTTCCAGGCTCAGGCTTGCGCCCATCCCGAACATGATGATCTGGATCAAGGGGACGATCAGCCCGCCGAGAGCGAAGCCGCCCCACGTGCCGAAGTGAGCCGGGTAGAACATGGCCCAGGCGACCATGGCAAACACCCAGAAGGTAAACGTAAAGACTTGCAGTTTCGGATTCGACTGGCAGTAGGTGGCAAACAGAGCGAGCGCCGCTACTGTGGCTCCGGCCGCATATTCCCCGCTCGATCCCCAGCCGACCGCGGCGATTGCAGCGGCGGCGAGGGAAAGCGTCATTAGTCCTTTTGATCCCATATTGTGTGTCCAGCTAAGAACGCGGCATCGTAGCACAGAAACGAGTTGCGGCTGACCTGTGGGCGCTCTCGAACTACACTGAGGCGTTTGGCTCTCAAGTGCAGGTTAGCGGTTCTGGTGCTACTGCTCGGGGCGGCATGCGGTCGTCGCGGCCCCGAGGTGGTTCTTCCTCCTCCCATTCCGGCGCGCCCGGGCTTTACTGAGACCGGCGTTGCTAGTTGGTACGGTCATCCCTATCACGGCCGCCGGACGAGCAATGGCGAAGTCTACGACATGGACGAGATGACGGCCGCGCATCTGCGTCTGCCGTTCGGGACGATTCTTCGTGTCCGCAACCTCGACAACGACCGGACTGTGGAGGTGCGCATCAACGACCGCGGCCCCTTTGTGAAGTCGCGGATCCTCGACCTGTCTCGGGAGGCCGCGCGACGGCTGCATATGATCGGGCCGGGGACGGCTCGAGTGCGGCTGGAAGTCGTCGCGGGGCCAGCGGAGGTCTCGCAATTGCCCAGAACTACTCCGGCCGGTGCGCCGGAGGCTGGAGCTTGCCTCGCGGTTCAACTGGGCGCCTTCTCTTCGTCATCCAATGCGGAGGCTCTCCGGGATCGTATTGCGTTGGCGTGGAGGCCGGATGTTCAGATCATCGAGGTTGTTCGGAACGGGGCCGAGCTGCATCGGGTGGTCTCGACTCCCGACTCCGATGCGTCTGCGGTTCGTCGGGATCTCGAGAGTCTTTCGGAGGCTGGTTTCGAGGGCTTCATCTCGGAGGTATCGCCTCCGGTCGACGTGGATTCGCGTTGCGAGTAACGAAGTATGTGTGGACTCACGCTGGAAAATGCGAGAATATATCAAAAGTTGACCATAGAAGTGGAGCGCGCAAAGGGAGAAAAGCGCGCGTCTTTTCCGTGCAAAGCCAGGACATCCTGGATCGAGCCAAACAGGACTTTGGACTCGTAGGCGATGCTCCCGAACTCAACGAGCTTGTCGCCGACATATTGAAACTCCGCGAGGACAATTCGCCCGTACTGATCACGGGCGAGAGCGGTACGGGGAAAGAACTGCTCGCGCGCGCCGTGCACAGCGTATCGGCGCGGAGGGATCAGCCGTTGCTCGTCGTCGATTCGGCCACGCTGGTGGGATCACTGATGGAGAGCGAACTCTTCGGGCACGTCAAGGGGGCCTTCACGGACGCTCACGAGGACAAGCTGGGACTCGTCCGAACGGCCGCTGGCGGGACGCTGTTCTTGGACGAGATTGGGGAGTTGCCGGCGGACATCCAGGCGAAGCTCCTGCGACTGCTGCAGGAAGGGGAGGTGCGTCCGATCGGAGCGGCGCACGCGGTCAAAATCGACGTTCGCATTGTCGCCGCCACCAATCGAGATCTCAAGGCCGATGCTCGTACGGGGCGCTTTCGTAAGGACCTCTACTATCGCTTGAACGTCATTCCGTTCCGCTTGACGCCGTTGAGGGAGCGCCGGTCGGACATTCCCGTTCTCATCGATCATTTCGTTAAGAAATACTCGCTTAGCGACGTGCGGCTTTCGCATGATGTGGCGGAGTTGATGTGCGAATACGATTGGCCGGGCAACGTTCGGGAGCTGGAGAACGCGGTGCGTCGCATCGTCGTCTTAAAGTCCAATCCGGTGGTGCGCGTGGATGATCTTCCATCGCCGCTACGGAATTTGGCGGAGGGGCGCGCAGAGTCAGCCGACGGATACTCCGACATAGCGCCCTTGGCGGAGGTTGAGCGTCGCCATATCCTGAAGACCGTCCGCTATACGCAGGGGGACATGAACGCCGCCGCACATATCCTTGGGATCGGACGCACGACTCTCTATCGAAAGATGAAGGCGTACAAGCGGCTGGAATCTCTGGAAGATGCGGCGCGCGAAGAACAGGCTCGACGGCTCGCCTAGGCCGAGCTACGGTGCAGGCAACTCCAGTACGACGCATCGGAACCCCAAGTAGGGCGTACGCGATGCGGGGGCGACGGAGTGGCGGTCGCTGGGCCGGACGTGCTTGGGAATAGAGTCCCAGCAGCCTCCGCGAACCGAGCGCATTTGGCCGGCGGCAGGGCCGTGGGGATTGCGCTCGCTCATGGTTGCTTGCAGGCCTTGGTCGTACCAGTCGGCGGTCCACTCCCAGACGTTGCCTTCCATGTCATGGAGACCGTAGGGATTGGGCTCGAAACTTGCGACCGGCGCGGTTTGCAGCCACTTGTCGCGACCCTCGGAGTGGGCCGAGCAGCAGGTTCCGTCGGCGCCGTAGTTGGCGCGCTCGTGCGTGAGTTCGTCTCCGAACCAGAAGACGCCCTCTGCGCCGGCGCGAGCGGCGCGTTCCCACTCGGCTTCGGTGGGGAGGCGTCCGCCGGCGGCCTCGCGGCAATACCAGTTGGCCTCGTCCCAGGTCGCCATGACCATCGGGTGGTCTTCGTTGCGCCAGCCGGGATTGTGACCTGGATCCAGAGGGGGCAGGATGAAGATTGGATTCATGACGACGCCGGGCGGCGGGGGCATGGGTTTCTTGTGCCCCTCACGGGCCCATTTGAAGCGGCCGACGGTCGTCTCGGTCCGAGCCATCCAATAGCCTTGGGTGAGGGTTGTGGTGCGGGCCGGACGTTCGTCGCCGTCGCATTCGGGGTCGCCCTCGGCGCAGCCCATCCGGAACGTGCCCGCGGGAATCCAAACGTAGGCCGCGTTGTCCTTTGGGTTCAAGCGCACCTCGCCCGGTTGCGGCCCTTGCGGCTGAGGCGTCGAGCGCATTGGACGGGGCGGGGAAATAGCGGCCGCCGCTCCCGATGCGTCGGCCTCATCGAAGTAGAAGCGGCCCAATACGCTCGAGAGCGTCCACGGAGTTTGGCGTCCGCCGGAGCGATCGACGACGCCTTGGCGTACGCGGCTGAAGACCTCGACGAGTTCAAGGCCGGGCTCAGACAGTGCTTCCAACAAGACGCTGGTGAAGAGTCCGTTGCGGCCGTTGGGATTGTCGTCGGCGATGGAGCCCGGGCCGGTGGCGAAGGCGATGAAGCTGCCGTGGGCCGGGTTCATGGCAGCGAGTCCGCCGGCGCCGCGAGACGATTCGAATCCGTTATTGCGGCAAGCGTCGAGCAGCACCAGGCTGAGGGCGGCTCCGCTGGCGGAGAGGCGGTCTTGCAGCTTGGATGCGGAGTAGGCGTCGTAGCGCAGGCTGGCGGCGTCTTTGAGTTCGAAGTCGATGGGGACGAGGAAGTTCTCGTGATCGTGCTGGAGGCCGTGGCCGGAGAAGTGGAAGAGGGCGGTGTCTCCGGCTTCAAGGGACGCGACGAAGCGGTCGACGCCTTCGTTGAGGCCGCGCAGGTCGGCGTTGGTGAGGACGGTGACGTCGAACCCGAGTTGCGAGAGCCTCCCGCCCAGGTCTTGCGCGTCGTTTACGGCGTTCTTGAGCGGGCGAACGTTGCGGTAGGCGTCGTTGCCGACCACGAGCGCCCGGCGAGACGTCCGCTCGAGCGCGAGGTCGCGGCCTTGCTGTGCCGCCAACGGACCGGCGAGAGCCGCCACGATCCACGCTATGGTCCACGCCCGCATCTCAGATATCCCGCACCTCAATCAGGATAGCGACGGAGCTATGCGCAGAGCGTCACAGATTGTCGATGATTTCTGCGACAATACCCAACCAGTAATCCGCACCAGGAAATCGCCATGCAACGCAGAACTCTTCTCCAAGCCGGCCTCGCCGCCGCAGCCGCCGTTCCCGCCGCGAGCGCCGCCAACCATGCAAAGTTTCACTTGAGCTACGGTCCGCATCCGGGGATGTTTCAGCATTCGGCCGGTGAGAACGTGTTTGACCAGATGCGATTCTCGGCCGACCAAGGGTTCCGCTCGTGGGAGGACAACCGTGCGCACCTGCGGCCGGTCTCGGAGCAGAACGAGATGGGCAAGACGCTGTCGGAGTTGGGCATGCAGATGGGCGTCTTCGTTTCGTTCGGCATCGGACGGTTCGACGACCCGGATTTTGTGACGCGGCAGGACAAGGAGTACCGCGACCACATTCAGGGCGAGATGAAGAAGGCCGTTGAGGTGGCGAAGCGCATTGGAGCTACCTGGACGACGGTGGTTCCGGGCTCGGTGAATGAGAAGCTGGACCCCGGATTCCAGACGGCGAACTGTATCGCGAATCTGGAAGCGATGGCCGAGATCTGCGAGCCGGCAGGGCTGGTGATGGTGTTGGAACCGCTGAACTGGTACACCAACCACCCGCGTCTCTTCCTACGCGGGGTCCCGCAAGCGTATGCGATCTGCAAGGCGGTCAACTCGCCGAGCTGCAAGATCCTCAACGACCTCTACCACCAGCAGATCGACTTTGGGAATCTCATCCCCAACATGGAGCGGGCGTGGGACGAGATCCCCTACATTCAGGTCGGCGACAACCCCGGACGGAAAGAGCCGACGACGGGCGAGATCAACTACAAGAACATCTTTAAGTGGCTCCACGAGCACGACTACGAGGGCGTGGTGGGCATGGAGCACGGGAACTCGAAGGAAGGGAAGGCGGGCGAGGAAGCGGTGATCGCGGCTTACCGCGAAGTGGATAATTTCTAGGGCGTCCGAACGATTGCATTCCCAAGGCCCGGACCAAGAACGGCAGGTTCAGTGGACCTGGATCGGTCCTGGACTGACGCTGGTCGCGTACGGTTGGTATTTCCTTGCTGATCTCGGCGGACTGGGCTACTTGGTCATCGGGTTGGGCGTTCTTGTCGCGACGGCGGGCAACAGGGCGATTGGGCTCCTCGATGCGTGGGCCGAGCAGCGCGGGGATCGACAAGACGATGAAGCAGGGGGCGAGGCTCCCGAGGTTCTGCTGAGGGGGGCTTGGAATCGGTTTTGGCTCGCCCTGATCCTGATGGCCGGACTCGGTGCGTTCTCGCTCTGGCGCGTGCAGATGACAGTATGGCGGCCAGTCTCCGAGCGCTACTACTTCTTCGCTGCAGACAATTGGCTGGGTCGCCTTGAACACTCTTGGTTCAACGATGCGCTGTATGCGTTCGGGATGGTGGGAATCCTCTACGTGCTGTATGCGCTCAAGGGTTTCCTCGGTGGATGGTTTGGGCAATCCTCGCGAGTGTCGCTGGGCGAGGCCGATCAAGCTCTAACCTTGGACGAGTGGGAGGATCACCAAGAGCGGTCGAAGTTGATGATTGGGACCGGGATCGTACTGATTCTGATCTGGGCCTGGCTGGAGGAGATCGGCGACCTGGTTCCCGGCTATATCTTCGACAAGTGGGACCTCAACGCCATCTATGTTGGTTTCGTTCTGGGCTACTCGATGATGCGTCATTTGCCGTATCCAGACTTCTCCGCCAGGCCTCCGTTTCCGGCCAAACCTGTCGTCGGGACTCCTTGGTTAGAGGACGGAAGTCGGGCGGTCTACGTTGGATTCGTTTGGGTGTACACGTCGGTGACTGATCCGACGACCTACGGTGATCGTTGGTCGCATATGGCGGAGTTGTCGGCGATCATCCTTGGCTCGATGTGGCTGATTGATCTGGGCAGGCGGCCTCGTACGAGAGTCTCGACGATTGAGTTGAGCGGCAGTTAGGAGAGTGTTGATGTCCATCGCCTATGCTTTCGAGAGTCCGCCTGCCAGGTCCGGTTTGCTTGAGTCGCGGTGGTTATTGGTGCTTGGATCCTTGTCGACCTTGGCAGCGGGTGTTGGCGTCTACGTCGTCTTTCGTCCTGAGGGTGTCGTTGGGCTGGCCGCCATTGGTTATGCGGGCGAGGCGATCTGGCGGCCTGCGGGCGGGCTGTCGAGCTTTGGCGTGCATTCGTTTCCTGGCTTGTTGTGGGTCTTGTCGGCGACGTTGGGTCAGGCCGCGATCTGGATGGGACCGCGGACTTTGTGGAGCCGGTTCTGGCTGGCCATGCCGCTAATCATCGGTTGCTTTTGGGAGGCAGGGCAGGCGACCGGCGCGCTGCGAGGTACTGCTGACCTGGCGGATCTTGTTGCTTGCTTGATTGGTTGGGGACTAGGTATGGGGGTGGCGATTCGATGCGATACCGATCGGATTTGATTCGGCATCTACTGTCGGTGCTCGTGTTGGGGACGATGCTTCTGCTCGCGCTCGGAACGAGCATCATGCGGCGGTTTGATACGGAGATTCGCACAACCGGAACTGGTCTGCTGGTTCGGTATGAGGGCGACGGCGAGTGTCAGGATGGTCAGGTCATCATCGAGTCGGAACTCGCTGACGAATCGTCCGTTTGGTACTTGCATGATGTGGGAAACATAGCGTCCGGCGATTCTGTGGAAGCGGAGTTCGTCGCGTTCAAGTCTCATGATGGACTGTCGTTCGTCCAGAGCGAGCACGCCAACGCTCGAGCCCGTCTGGCCTGCGGTCCGCCGCTGGGAGACATCAAGAAAAACGTGCCGCTCGGCGAGATGGATGTTGTGGGACGTTAGATTGGGATTGGAACGGAGAGCGGATGCGACACCGATCGACCTTGATTAGGCATCTACTGTCGGTGCTGGTGTTGGGTTTGATGCTCCTATTAGGCCTCGGAACCAGCACTCTTGAGTACATCGATGCGGACATCCGCACCACGGCAACAGGGCTATCGATTCGATATGAGTCTGACTTCGACTGCGAACTCGCTGAGATTGTCATTCGCGTGGACCAGCCAGACGAACGACCTCTCTTGTTTAGGCAGGAAGTTGGAGGCCTCGTATTCGGGGATAACGTCGAAGCGGAGTTCGCCGACTCCATCGCCGCGGATGGACGGCCGTTCGTGCCGAGCGATCATGAGAACCCGCAGGTTGGAGTGAACTGTATCAGGCCGATGGGAATGAGCGAGGAATTTGTGTCCATCGACGACCTCGCCGGGAGCGGGAACTGAGTCTTGCTGCGCCCAGCTGCGTCGCCGTTTGGTAACTAGGCGTCTGGAGAGTTGGATCTCTTCCACAATCCCTGCGAGTCAATCCGCAGGGCTCGGTTGAACTTGCTGGAGGAGTTTTCCCAGGCGATGGCCGCTGTTAGCTCGACCACTTGTTCCTCGTCGTAGAACTCCTGTAGTTGCGTGAAGAGCTCGTCGCTCACGTCGCGGTCGCTGAGGGTGATGGCGTCGGCGTAGCGGAGTGCGACGCGCTCGTGTTCTGAATAGAGGGGCGACGTCTCGTACTCCCCAAGGGCGAGGATCTTCTCTTCGGCGACGCCAAACTCGCTGCTCACGGCAGCGTTGATGTCCTGTCAAAACACGCAGCCGTTCAGCGCCGCCACGCGCCGGTTGACCAGGGCTCCAAATCCCGCTTCGATCTTGCCTGAGGAGCCCAGCGCTTTCCACATCCCGCGCATCGCGACGTAGATCCCCGGGTTGCGCGCGTAGATCAGCGACGTCTTGAGCGGAGCGCCCCAGTGCTTCGCCTGCGCTTCAAGGTCGCGGCGGACGCGATCTTCGGTTTCTTCAATGTTCGCTCCGGCAATTCTCGCCATCGTTTGCTCCTCCCTCGTGACCTTCCGATGCTACTCTCGGGCCAACACCCGCTTATGAGCCCGCGTTTCCTCATCCTCGCATCTCTCCTCCTCGTCGGCTGCCGACAATCGCCGGATTCGCTGATGCTTCCCACGCGCGGCGTTGCGGCCCATCGAGGGGCGAGCGTGACACATCCGGAGAACACCATTCCCGCGATTGAGGAGGCGGTTCGGCTGGGCGCGCATCAGATTGAGATCGACGTTCGGCTGACCTCGGACAACCGCCTCGTGCTATTGCATGACGCGACGTTGGATCGTACGACCGACGTCGCGACGGTCTTCCCCGATCGGGAGAACCGCAACGTCGAGACGTATAAGTTCGAGGAAGTCCGGAGGCTGGACGCCGGGAGTTGGAAAGCCCAGGAGTTTGCCGGGCTGCCGGTTCCGACGTTGGAAGAGGCTCTGGACGTGATCCCGCGAGACTGTTGGGTGAATCTTGACGTGAAGGGCGAGCGAGAGCTGGGCGCCGCCGTCGCGCGCGAAGTTCTTCGACTTGGGCGGGAGCGCGAGTGCTTCCTCTCCCTCCGAGGCGAGGCGCGAGAAGGCGCGTTGGAAGTCGCTCAAGGCCGTCTGCTGCTCAACAATATGGAGCGCCAGAGTACGGCGACGGAGTACGTGGACCGGACGATCGACGGGCGGTTCGACTTCATCCAGTTCTTTCGGGATCCGTTTCCCTCGGCCGAAGACATTGAGCGGCTGAAGGGAGCCGGGGTGCGGATCAATTACTGCTGCACCAATGATCCCGGGCAACTGCGCGACTGGTTTGACGCTGGGATTGAGTTTCCGCTGGTGGACGATGTAGCGGCTGCGATGGACGTGGCGCGCGAGGCCGGGATCGAATGACGCGTAGACTGTATCCCATGGATCGTCGCCTCTTCCTCGCATCGCTCGCCGCGGTGGGCGCGTGCTCGCAGGAGGACAGGCCGCCTACGATTCTGTTGCGGTCCGGTTGGCAGACCGAGAACATCGGCGACATCGCGCACACGCCCGGGGTGCTGCATCTGTTGGAGCGGCATCTTCCCGAAGTGAAGGTGATCCTCTGGTCGAACGCGCTGGAGAACGGTGTTTTTGCGATGCTCGACAGGCGGTTTCCGGAGGTGGAGATTGTGAGCGGCGAGCCGGAAGAACTCGCCGAGACGTTCGATCGCGCCGACTTCCTGTTGCATGGGTCGGGGCCGGGTGTGGTGGCGCGGAAGCATGTGGCTGCATGGAGCGAGGCCACCGGGAAGCCATACGGCATCTTCGGCGTCACGATCTCGTTGGACGGAGAGGCCGCCAGCGCCGCCATGGACCCGGAACTGCGCACCGTTTTGGAGGGCGCCGCTTTCGTCTTCACGCGGGAATCGCGCTCACTCCAGAATGTGACTACGGCGGGAATTGAGGGGCCGCAGCTCGACTTTGTTCCGGACGGGACTTTTTCCGTCGACGTCCGCGACGACAAGAAGGCGGCGGATTACATCGAGGCGAACGAACTCAAGGACGGAGAGTTTCTGTGCGTGATTCCGCGCTTGCGCTACACGCCGTATCACGAGTTCAAGAAGGTCGACTGGTCCGAGGAGAAGATTCGCACTCGGACGGCTGTGAATGAAACGCACGCGGAGGAAGACCACGCGAAGTTTCGCGAGGTGATTGTGCGCTGGGTGCGTGAGACGGGCGGCCAGGTGCTGCTCTGCCCGGAGATGACCTACCAGACGGAAATTATCGACCCCTTGCTGTTCGACCCACTGCCGGACCGGGTGAAGCCGTTTGTCGTGCGCCGCAAGCAGTATTGGCTGACGGACGTGGCGGCGTCGGTCTACGCGCGGGCGGCGGCGGTGCTGAGTTTCGAGTGCCATTCGCCGATCATCGCGGCGGCCGTGGGTACGCCGTGCTTCTACGTCCACCAGCCCGAGGACGGCATCAAGGGGCAGATGTGGGCGGACGTGGGCCTGCGCTCGTTCGAGGTGGAAGATGCGACGGGCGCGGACATCGCCGAGGCTGTGCTGGGCGTTCACGCTGATCCGGAGACGGCGCGCCGCGAGGCGGCTCAGGCGGCGACGTTTGCTCGCGAGCGCCAGCAGCGCGGCATCGAGTTTTTGCGAATGAACTTGGCGGTCGGCGAGGGAACTACGGGGTCGTGATCGAACCGTCGGGACGGCGGTAGAGCGCGTTCTCACCTGATAATCTTGACGCTGCGTTTTCTTGAACATGACTAGCAACTGTTCCCTTCTTCGAACCGCATTGTGGGCGTTGGCGTTTCTTGTGCTGATCCCTGGCGTCGGCTGGACGGCGGACAAGCCCAACTTCATCGTCATCTTCGTTGACGACTTGGGTTACAACGACCTGGGCTCGTACGGCTCGCCGCACATCGAGACGCCAAGCATTGACGGCATGGCCGCCGAGGGCATCCGCTTTACGGATTTCTACGCACAGAACGTTTGTGGTCCTTCCCGGGCCGCGCTGTTGACCGGCAGCTATCCGATCCGTGTGGCCGAGCCGGGTAATCGCAAGAACCAGCACACGGTTCTGCATCCTCGCGAAGTAACGATCGCCGAACTGCTGAAACAGCAAGGCTACTCCACGGCCGCTATCGGCAAGTGGCACGTAGCGGGCGCCGGCGAAGGGCTGGAAGGGCCGGGTACGGGGCCCTATCGCGCGGAGCTGATGCCGAACGCTCAGGGGTTTGATTACTTTTTCGGGACGCCCGCACACAACGGAACGACTAGGGATCTCGCTCGGTGGAAGACCGAACTCCACCGCAACAGCGAAGTCCTAGAGCTTGACGTTTCCATGGACAAGATCACGGAGCTGGAGACGGAGGAGGCGATCGCTTTCGTACGAGAACACGACGAGGAACCGTTCTTCCTCTATCTCGCCTACAACATGGTTCACGTGGTACTCGGCGCCTCGCCGGAGTATCGCGGGTCGAGCCGCCGGGGCCTCTATGGCGACGCCGTTGGCGAGATCGACGACGGCGTGGGGCGGTTGCTGGAAACGCTCGAAGAGCTTGGTCTCGACGAAGATACGCTCGTCGTCTTTACGTCCGACAACGGGCCTTGGGTGGAGGGCCATCTGCGCGAGCACGGTGGGAGTGCGTTTCCGCTGCGTGGATACAAGATGACGACTTGGGAAGGCGGCGCGCGGGTTCCGGGGATCATGCGCTGGCCCGGCAAGATCCCCGGCGGCCAGGTGAGTTCCGAGATGGCGAGCACGCTCGACCTGTTCCCGACGTTCGCCGCGCTGGCGGGCGCCGAGGTCCCGGACGATCGACAGATTGACGGAGTCGACCTTTCGCCGATGCTGCTTGGCCGTAGTGAGTCCAGTGGTCGAGATACGTTCTTCCACTATGCATGGACGTATCTGCAGGCAGTCCGGCAGGGCGACTGGAAACTGGTGGTTCCGCGGCCCGCGAACCCTCCGTGGACGTCGTGGTACGGCCGCATGATTGATGCGGTTGAGGAGACGGAACTCTATAACCTGGCCGTCGACGTTGGTGAGATGAATAGTGTTGCGGCAAGGTATCCGGAGAAGGTTGCGGAGCTGACTCGTCTCTATGAACGGGTGCGCAACGAACTGGGGGATTATGACTTGGTCGGCTCCGGCGCTCGGTTCTTCGATGAGGATCCGCCGGCACCCGGCGAGCACCGGGAACATCAAAACGTCTCGCGACCGCCCGTTGACGTTTCCACCAAACTCAGCACGGGCGGGACGGCAGTGCGGTTCCGCTATGAGGACGCTATTGGGCACGAGCCGGGCGTGACTCGGCGCGACCCTTCAGACGTGATCCGGGTGGGCGATACGTACTACGTCTGGTACACGAAGGTCACTCGCCGGAACGTGCTGTACCCTTCGGGCTACAACGGATCGGTCTGGTATGCGACGTCGCCGGACGGGCGCCGGTGGGAGGAGCAGGGCCTTGTGCTGGCGCCGGGAGATGATGACGATTGGGACGGTCACGGCGTCTTTACGCCGAACATTCTTGCGCTTGAGGGGAAGTACTTTCTCTACTACACAGCCGTCGCGAAGCCGTTCAACAACGGCTGGTCGGAGGCGATCAGCCCCACCGCGATCGGCGTGGCGGTGTCGGACTCACCCGACGGACCCTGGAGGAGGCACGGGGAGAATCCAGTCCTGAAAGCCGCGTTGGACGAGCCGACTGCGTTCGATAGCTTGCGAGTGGATGATGCATCGCTGATTGTGCGCGAGGGCGAGATCTGGATGTATTACAAAGGCCGATCCCGGTCCCACGGCGCCAAAGGTCCCACGATGACCCAGATGGGGCTGGCGACGGCAGTGACTCCCACGGGGCCG
>Ga0070727_10001233_pt1 | contig 27602 bp, 26 predicted proteins | sample tdAd472_FD_66722 | JGI IMG/M metagenome (GOLD analysis project Ga0070727, IMG submission 66722) | Marine sediment microbial communities from the Atlantic coast under amendment with organic carbon and nitrate - tdAd47.2 | ecosystem: Environmental > Aquatic > Marine > Coastal > Sediment | place...
CATCGTCGTGCTGACCATCGGCGGCATTTATACCGGGGTGTTTTCGGCCATCGAGGCGGCCGGGATCGGCGCGGCCCTCGCATTCGTGGTGACACTCATCCGCCGCGCGGTGACGTGGCCGAACATGAAGGATGTCTTCAACTCGACCCTGCGCGCCTCGGGCACCCTGTTCATGATCCTGTTCGGTGCATTCGTGTTCAAGACCTTCGTCGGCTTCACGGGCATCACCTTCGCTCTTTCGACGTGGGTGGGTGAGCAGGGCTTCTCGGGCATGCAGATCGTGATCGCGTTCCTGATCATGTTCATTGTGCTCGGCACATTTCTTGAGGGATTTGCGATTCTGGTGCTCACGGTGCCGCTTATTCAACCGATCATCGAACCTCTCGGGGTCAACATGATCTGGTTCGGCGTGATGATGGTGATCGCGCTGGAGATGGGGCTGATTTCGCCGCCGGTTGGGGTCAACGTGTTCGTCGTGAAGGGCATCGCCGACGGGGTGCCGCTGAACACGATCTTCCGGGGAATCTGGCCGTTCTGGTTTGCCATGCTGTTGGGGGTTGTGATCTTGGTCCTGTTCCCCCAGATCGCGCTGATCCTGCCCAACACGATGTTCGGCTAGCTGCGTGTTGAACTTCAGGTGACCGAAGGTTCCTGAACGAGACTCCCGAAACCCATGAGAGGGTCCGTGATGCCTCGGGCGCGCAGCGCATACCAGTAGGTCGTCTGATTGACCGACAGGAACGGTTTTCCGAACTTCTTCTCCATAGGCTCGATCATGTCACCGATCCCGATCGAGGCGCCGATATGCACCAATACGTCGATATCGTCGCGATCGAGTTTCTCGAAGGCGGCTTCCACATCCGATAGCTCGATGTTGATTGAATTGACGGGATGCTCGACACCCAGACAGGCGGAACTGGGAACTTCGAAGCCCAGCTCTTCGTAATATCCAACGGTACTGCGCAGTGTTTCCTCATACAGCGGCACCCAAATCGCAATGCGTTGTGCGCCGAGCTTGCGCAATGCCGCTTCCATCGCGTCGGTCGCGGTGATGAATGGAACATCCCCGGCGCGTTCCGCGAACTCCTCGCGATAGCGCGCCTGGCGCGCGATGGACCAGGTCCGCATCTCCAGTGAGTTTCCGCCGATGATCAGGTCGGGCCAGCAGCCATGGGTGCCGGGAATCGCATCGAGGACCGCGCCGGCCACATCCGCCTGGCTTTCGAGCGCGAAGCGGTAAATCTGGTGGGAAATGCCGTCGACCCGCATGGCGTCGTATTCGGGCTGCTGGGTCGAATTTTGCTGCGGGATCAGAATGGCGAAGACCCCACGGGGGCCAAATCGGTCGGTCATGGAATCTCTCGGGCGACAGAAAACGGAACGCATCGAGACTAACGACCGGTCTCGGGCAGGTCCAATGCGGGGGTTTGTGGTTTACCGGTGGGAGACAGCCGCGCAATATCTGTTGGAACCCAAGCGAGACATCCGGAATGCTGCATCGCCGATCCCCTGTTGTTTTTCTGCTGACTGGTTTTGTTGTGGGCCTGTTTTGGGCTGTCAATCATGCGGCGGCACAGGATGACGCGTCACCCCGTTTCGTCTTTCCAGCCGGATGTGAGATCGGGCAGGATTGCTGGTTCTTCGCCTATATGGATCACGATCCGTCGGAGAATTACCGCGACCATATGTGCGGGTTGCGGACCTATGATGCGCACAAGGGGACGGATATCGCGCCGGTCGACCCGACGGCGCCGCTGGCAGTGATTGCCGCGGCGGATGGTGTTGTGCTTGGCGCGCGCGACGGCATGGATGACAGCATCATGCGGGTGCGCGACGAGACCCGGATGGCGGCGCAATGCGGCAACGGCGTGCGTCTCGATCACGGTGCGGGCTGGACCAGCCAATATTGTCATCTCGAACGCGGCAGTGTGACGGCGCGCACCGGCGATCGGGTGACCGCGGGGCAAATACTGGGCTGGGTCGGCAGCTCGGGACGCTCGGAATTGCGGCACTTGCATTTCCAGGTTGAACATGGCGGACGTCCATTCGATCCGTTCAACGGGGCCGCGCCTGCCGACCCGCCGCAGTGCGACGTCACCGGCATCTCCGACCGTGGGCTGTGGAGTCCGGCAGAGATGCGCGAAATTGCGGCCTACGCGCCGTCGATTATCTACCGGGCCGGGATCGCCACAAACGCGCCAGAGCGCGAACGGGTGCTGTTCGACGGTTATCCCGCTACGGCCCGGGTGAGGGCCGATGCGCTCGTCGGATATATCGTTCTGCTCGGCGTCATCGCCGGAACCACGGTGGACACAATCATCACCGGCCCGAATGGACAGCGGATATTCGAAAACCGCCGAATCCTGGAAGAAGATCGCGCGCGTTTCTTTGCGTTTTCAGGGACGCGCCGAAAGACGAACGCCTGGGCACCGGGTACCTATCAGATCCGTTTCATCGTCACAGGAAAAGGTCCGGCGGGTGACTTTGAGATCGAGACGCAGAGAGAGATCGTCCTGCAATAGATTTGCGGACTTGCAACGCCGGATAGTGGGGGTGCCGGGCAATTGGCCCGGCCGGTTTATTTTCGGACGTTCAGCCAGATGGCGTGGATGACACCGGGGATGAAGCCGAGGATCGTCAGCAGGATGTTGAGCCAGAAATGCCCGGCGATGCCGACCTTGAGGAAGGCGCCCAGCGGCGGAATGAAAAGTGAAATGATAATTCTGATGACGTCCATGATCGTCGGCTCCCATTCGGGTTGTTCGATATCCGTGAAGTTTACCCGGATACCACATTGATTCTTCAGCCTTGGTTTTCCAATTGGGGTCGAAATCGGCGCTGCCACACTCATGATTGTGGCGCCGGCAGAAGGGGTGCCGGGCAAAATGTCTAACGGATGACTGGGCACCGGGGCAGGTCAGACAACCGCCAACAGGATGATCTAGCGCGTTGCCCCGACGGCAGTTTCAATGCGCGCGCGCAGGGCCGGGTCCGCTTGGGCAGCATTCGCAATAGCCATGTAATTTTCGACGGTGATACCGGCATCGGTGATCGCGGTCGTCATCAGGCCGCGCGCTTCCTGGATCAGCGCGTCTGCTTCGGCCTGGGAGCCGGCCGCGGCGAGGCGTGGTTCATATTCCCGGCGCAGGGCGACGATCGACTTGGCCGCCGTTACGAATATTTGAAGCTCCGCTTCGTTGACCGCCGGCGGCTGGCCCTGCGCAAGTTCGACACCTGGTGCGGCAGCGGCAGGGGTGATGGCGAACGCACCGGCAAACAGGGCCGCAGCGCTCAGAAGTCGGGCGCAGCCCGTCAGCGAATGTATCATTTGTGTCTCCGACGTTAGAGAGTTTTGGGACGGGCCCGGCCTCTCTCGCGAGACACAGGATTGGTTGTTTAGTCAGGTAAATCCCAGCCGATCCAGTTGCACAATGCTTCGCCCATCACGAGTTCGAGATCGCGTCCCTTGAGCCAGGGTAGCTCCTCGGTGAACAAGGTGACGCATTCCCGGTAGCTGCACTTCATGCGTGAGAGATCCGTTCCCCAGAAGCAACGATCGGGGCCGAACGCATCGAAAATTTGCTGCAGATTGTCGTGAATATCGGTGTGCGGATAAGGCGCGGTCGAGTTGCCGTTGGCGCCGGACATCTTGACGGCGATGTTCGGGTGCTTGGCCAGCGCGACGAGTTCCGGCAGCGTTTCGAATGATTCGATGCCCGGCTTGAACGGGTTCGCCCCGAGATGATCGATCAGGAAGGGAATGTCGGGATATTTCTCGGCGAGCTCTCCGACGGTCGGCAGAAAGGTGTGCGCGAGCAAGCCAACGGGTATTGTCTGTTCATTCGCGATCGGCCAGATCCAGTCCAGGGTCCCGTCGGTCGGCCAGGTTTCGCGGCCCGGCGCGATGAACAGGAAGCGCAGTCCGGACATGCCCGGCGTGTCCAGCCATCCCGCCAGCTTGGCCGCGCCGACTTCGGGCAGGTCCGGCTGCACCCAGCCGAGCACCCGGAAGCGGTCCGGATGGGCATTCGCGGCGGCGATCGCGACCTCGTTGCCATTCGGGACCACGCCCGGCGGATGCAGGACGACCCGGTCGACGCCAGCTTCGTCCATCTCGGCGATCAGATCCTCGCCCGTGAAGTTCGGAATCTGACGGTGAATGGCACCCATCGTGGTGTTGATCCAGATATGGACCTGTGAATCGACGATCAGCATGGCGTTGGCTCCGGAAGGGTTTTCGGATCTACTCTTCGGTCACGGTGAGCGAGAACCGGTCGTCCGCCGCCCGGCATTCCGCCAGCGGTAGCCCAAGCTCTTCGCGTACGATGTTTGTGCCCAGGACCATGGCCACCATCTTGTAGGTCGCGTGGCGGCGGCTCATGCCTTCGCGACCCATGCCGCAGTCCGATGAGATGATCAGGCGTTCGGCCGGGATGTATTTGAGCGCCTCGCGGATGAGGTCCGCGATCTGGTCGGGGCGTTCGACCTGCAGTGTGTGATGGTCGATGACGCCGATCGCGATCTTCTTATCTTCGATGATCGAACCGATCGCCTCCAGGTCTCCGGGGCCCGAGCTGCACGTCTCAAAGGTCAGCACGTCCGCCTCGACCTGGTTCATCCATTCGAGCGTCGGTTGATAGCTCTGGACGTCGCGGAAAATACGCTGCTGGGACGGATTGCCCCAACAGGTGTGGCACCAGACCTCGGTCTTGTCGCGCAGGCCTTTGGTTGTGTTGTTGAATACCTCGACCAGGGCTTTCTCGTCGAGTTTCCCGAACAGGGGGCCGCGCACAGGCGTCATGTGGATCTGCGGCTCTTCCATCTGGATCACCGGGCAGCCCGCGTCGGCCAGCTCATTGAGCTCCTCGTTGAGGGCGTCGCTCAGCGCCATCGTCCGCTCGACCGGGTCCTTGTAGTAGTTGTCCGGTGTCGAGGCGGCGAGCAATTCCGGTGTGATGGTGCCGAACTTAATCGGCTTCGCCGTCATGCGCTGGGCGGCCTTCCACATCGCCGCATATTGCAGGTTGCCGCGCCCGACCGGGCCGACGATGGCGGGCATGACCCGGCCTTCGAGTGAATCATGCAGGATGTGGCCGCGTGGCCAGGCGACGTTGCCGACCTTGTAGACTGTCGGTTTCGGTTTCTCGACCTCATAGCCGTCCATGTGAAACACGGGATAGGACTGCCAGCTGCCGCCGGCGACCTGTTCGTCGTAATGAGCATCACCGTCCGTGCAGATATCGAGCCCGGCCATTTCCTGGGCCTTGAGGTGGACACTGACTGTGTCCTCATACTGTTCGCGGAAGACCGAGGAGGACATGGAATGCAGGAAGCTTCGCGATTCCAGGGCTTCGGTGAACCAGCTGGGCCGCGGCAGGGAGCCGATGATCGATGTTGGCAGAACGATGTCTGCGGATGCCTTGTACATTGTGTCCCCCGGTGTTCGGCGCGATGCGCCAGTTTCACATATTTCCCTCTGCCCCGCGAAGGGCGCCTAGCCCGCGTCTGCCTGGATCATGTCGGCGGCCTTTTCGCCAATCATGACCGTCGGCGCGTTGGTGTTGCCCGATACGAGTGACGGCATGATCGAGGCGTCGGCCACGCGCAGCCCCTCGAAGCCGTGCACCCGCAGGCGCGCGTCGACGACGTCATCGGGGTTCGATCCCATGCGGCAGGTGCTGGACGGGTGATAGCTCGTCCGGCCGCGGCGCTGGAGATAGTCCAGCCAGTCGGCATCGTTTGTGCAGTCCATGCCCGGCTCGTGTTCCTCGACGATGTATTTCTGGAAGGGCGCCTGGGTGACGATAGTGCGGGCGATCTTCATGCCGCCGATCAGGATATCCCGGTCCTTTTGTGCCGTCAGGTAATTTGGCTGAATGTCCGGTGCGGTGTAGGGGTCGGCCGAGACGATGTTCACATGCCCGCGGCTTTCCGGCCGCAGCAGCGCGTTCACGACCGTCGCGCCGGGGAATTTGTGCGGCATCCCGCCGACATCATGGGAGCTGAAGAGCATGACCTGGGACTGGATTTCGGGCGCGACCGCCGCCGGATCCACCTTGTAGAACCCGCCCCCCATGGACACGCCCATCGCGAGGAACCCCTTGCGGGTGAGGGCATACTGCATGCCCGTGCGGATGCGCTGGCTGATGCTGTTGATCACGTCGTTGGCGCTGATGTTCTGGTTGAGGCGGAACATCAGCGGGCCGTTGATGTGGTCCTGCAGGTGGTTGCCGACCCCCGGCATGTCGGCGATCACGTCGATCCCGTGTTCGCGCAGCAGACCCGCCGGGCCCAGCCCGGACAGTTGCAGCAATTGCGGTGAATTGATCGCGCCGCCCGAGACGATAACCTCGCGCCCGGCCAGCGCGGTTTTCGTCTTGCCTTCCTGCGCGTATTCGATGCCGGTCGCCTTGCGGCCATCGAAGAGTATCTGCAGCGCGTGGGCGTTGGTGGCGATGGTCAGATTGGGCCGCTTGCGCGCCGGCTTCAGATAGGCGACCCCCGTCGAGCAGCGCCGCCCGTTTCGGATCGTCCACTGCACATAGCCGAAACCTTCCTGTTCGGCGCCGTTGAAATCGTCGTTGCGTTTGAATCCCGCAGCGACGGCAGATTCGATAAAGGCCTTGGCGATCGGATGTTCCTCATAGACGTCGGAGACGGCCAATGGTCCGCCAACCCCGTGGAACTCGTCCTCGCCGCGTTGCTGGTCCTCGGCTTTGCGGAAATAGGGCAGGACATCGTCATAACTCCAGCCCGTGTTGCCGAACTGCCGCCACTGGTCGTAGTCGGACTTATCGCCGCGGATATAGACCATCCCATTGATCGCGCTGGATCCACCCAACACCTTGCCGCGTGGCTGGGGGATGCGGCGGTTCACCTGTTCCGAATTCGGGGTCGTTGAATAGAGCCAGTTGAGCGCGGCATTGCTGAACAGCTTGCCGTAGCCCAGCGGAACGTGGACCCAGGGGTTCTTGTCCTCGGGGCCGGCTTCCAGCAGCAGCACCGTATAACGCCCGTTCTCCGTCAGACGGTTGGCCAGGACGGCACCGGCGCTCCCGGCGCCGACGATGATGTAGTCGAAAGTTGGATGATCGGACATTTAACTCACTTAACCTTCTACGAAATTTGCGGTCCCCGGAAGGAACAAATCCTCGATCTCGGGCAGGGTGGAGATCAGCTTCTGTTCGTGCAGGTAACGCAGCAGCGTGCCGACGTTCTTGCGATTGCTTTCGGTCAGACCCATGGGGAAGGGATCGCCGCCGAACATCGCCATGGTCTCGGTCCAATACTCCTTGCCCCAGGGCACGAAGGTCGATCCGATCCGCCGCGCAAGCGCGCGCTTCTTGCCGTTGCAATAGGCCGCAAAGATGGCGGCGGGGGCGTCGGGAAATTCGTCGAGAAGTTCGCGGCGCATCACCACCGTGTGATTGATCGGATAGATTCCTGTGCGCTTGAAATATTCGCGTTCCACGTCCTGCACGTCGCGGAAGATCGTTCGCAGTTCGCGGTCCGCCGGCGCCTTCTGCAGGTCGCGGGGGCGGGGCGAGATGAACGCATCAAGCTCACCGGCCAGCAGCATCTCCTCCGGATCGCCGTCGACCAGTTCCAGCGGTACGCCGTCGACTGTGGGGAAGCGTTGTTCGGCATTGGCGAACCAGTTGATGTCGCGCCAGTCCGTATCGTATTCGTCGAGCAGGGTCCCGCGCAGCCAGACGGCCGCCGTCATCGTGTAGTCGCGCACCCCGACCCGCTTGCCCTTGAGCTGTTCGGCGGATTCGAGCGCGCTGTCCTTGCGGACCCAGATGATCGAGTGGCGAAAGTCGCGATTGGCGAAGACCGGAATAGCTGCCAGCCAGTCGGCCCCCCGGTCGCGCATCATGGTGAAATTCGAAAGCGAGAACTCGCACGCCTGGAAGGGCTGATTGTTCAGGACCTTCGCGTAAATTTCCTCGAGCACACCGGGTTCATAGCGGATCGGCGTGTCGTGGTAGGTGCCGGCCATCTCCAGGGTGAATTCATAGTCATTCCCCCGAAGCAGAATATCATTTGCACTGGACATCATTTCCTCCCCCGAACCGGTCTGTGCCGATTTTCGGCAGCATATATCATGAAGCTGTCTTCGGCGCTTGGGAAAGCGGTTGCGGCTATCTCGCGCTGTCGGGGACGGGGCTCAACGCATAGCAATCGTATCGCCGTCCGCTGATGCCGAGCCGCGTGGAATCGCGTCCATGATCGATGTCGCAGGCAATCGTGGCGCCGCGATACTGGAACTCGGTGATCTGGCCCAGCACATAGCAGGCGTGATAGCGCCCCGAGCGTCCGCTGCGCGCGGCATAGGCCGGGCCTTCTTCGTCGCAATGCAGGGTGACGCGGTCGAACGACAGGTTCACCGCGCGCTCGAGCGTGTAGCAGGGATAAGCGCGCCCGGATGCGCCGGTGCGGGACGCCCGGATGTCGGCCGGCTCGTCGCAGATCACCGTGGCCGTGTCGCTTTGGGCCAGCACGCCCTGATTTCCCGGGACGGGCAGGGCAACGAGGACCATGGTACCTGTCGCCAAACCGACCGCGCCGGCAAAAGACCATATTGGTTGCAAATTTTTGCCCAAGTCGGAGCCCTTAAGTATAGTGATCGAAAGTATATCGCGATTAAGAACAAACAACGATGAGGTTCGCCATGAAAATTCTTCACACCGGTGCGATTGCACTTGCGGTTATGTTTGCGGCCGGCTCGGTCGCCAATGCCGGCGACGCGCCGAAGATCGGCGGCGGTGCCAGCATCAGTGTCAGCATCGGCAAGGGTGGCGTGGTCAACGCCGGCAATGTCGAGGGCGGCGAGGCGAATATCAAGCAGAGTGTCGGTTCGGTCATCGCCGGCAACATCTCCGGCAAGCTGAAGGACACCATCAACATCGGTGAAGCTGGGGTGGTCAACGCCGGCAATGTCGATGGCGGCAAGGCGGATATCTGTCAGTCGATCGGTACCGTCGGCAGCGACTGCAACAGCTAGGTCCGCTTTTGCGATCTCAACTGGGGGGCTTTGCCATGCGTGTAACGTTATTGGCGGGGGTTGTGGCTGTTCTCGCAGGCATCACGCTTGCGTCGGGCGGACCGGCGACCGCTGAAATTATCGACAATGACGCCAACGCGCTGATTTTAGCGAACCGGGCGGCCGGGCAGCTTTCCAACCGCCGGAATGCCGCCGGCAATCAGCAGAACCAGCGCCGTGCCCTTCAGGGCAGCGCGCTGGGGACGTTGGGCAGCGAGGCCAGCTGCGGCGGTATCGCCCTGGGCAATGTCCGTCCGGTTGCCGGCGATCACCGGCAGCATGAAACGACCGTGATCGTTCAGGGCAACATCATCAATTCCAACAACTCGTGCTGAGCGTCGCCATGTCTGTTCTTTCCGATGGGTTGGGCCGACACGGCCTGCAGCTTTCTCTGGCGGCCGGCGCCCTTGTCCTGAGCGCGTGTGCCGGTATCCCGCCAACTCCGCCGGAGGACCTGCAGCGGGAATTTCCGGCAGCGGCTCCCCGCGCGACCGTCACGAATTTCAACCAGGCGCTGGTCTGTCTCGACAATCTGATGGTGATCCATCAGTCCCAGCCGATCTATGTGACCACCCAGGGGCTCAACAATTTCACTTCGGACCGATCCATCTCGGCCGGCGGGAAGGAAATGCTGATCACCGCCCTGACGCAGATGGCGAATCGCAGCCGGGGGGTTCGTTTCGTCTCCTTCGGGTCCGATATTCGCGATATCCTGGACCTCCAGGGTGCCCACCCCGACAAGGGCGATTTCCGGGTGCCCGACTATTTCATTCGCGGCGGCGTCACCCAGCACAACAAGAACCTCTGGTCCGGGCAGGAAGGCGCGGGCGCGTCGTCCGAATTCCGTGGCGATGATTCCGCGACGGCAAGTTTCTCGCTGCTCGGCGGCTACGGCTCCCTGACTGTGGATATGAGCGCCGGCTTCATCTCGAATCTCCAGATCGTGCCGGGGGCTGTGACATCCAACACCCTCGCGCTGCAGAACTCGGAAGGCACATCGCTCACTGCGGACCTCACGCTGGGTGATCTCGGATTCAGTTATTCCCTCAGTGAGAATATCAGCCGTGACTTCAACATGGTGTATCGCGCACTGGTCCAGGTCGGCGCGGTCGAGTTGATCGGCCGTTTGCAGAACGTTCCCTATTGGCGTTGCCTGGCGAATGCCGGGGCGGCAGAGAATCGCGACCGTCAGTTGCTGGAGCGCTTCGACGAATTGAACGCCACCGACCGGTCGACGCTGGTGCGTGTTGTCCAGCAGGGCCTCAAGGACAGCGGCTATTATGACGGGCCGGTGACCGGTGCGGCGGACGACGCCACGATGCAGGCCGTCGACGCCTACCAGCAGCAGCACAATGTGCTTGCGACCGGGCGTATCGATTTCGACACGTTCAAGCTCCTGAATCTCTACACGCCGTCGCGTGACCTCCCCTATGTGCAATGGTGGGAGGATGATCCCAAGGTGGGCAAGCTCGGCGCACCCTTCGGGCCGGCGGCCAGCGTCGCCGTGCCGATCGGCAAATAGTGGCGCCGGCAAACCCCCGCATAAGCTTCTCGCGAGGTCTGCTCGGGGCGACGATGCTGTCCACGGCGGCATTCCTCGCACCGGGGACGGCGCTCGCCGAGACGGCGCCCGCATTGGGTGGCGGCGCGGATATCAACGTCACGATCGGCCATGGCGGCATCGTGAATGTGGGCGGTTCGGTCGCCGGGGTGGCCACGGCGATTCAGCGCATCGGATCGACCGAGGCGAAGACCATCTCGGGCCTTAAGGAAACCGTCAATGCGACCAATGCCGTGAATGTGGGCGGCAGTCTCGCCGGATCCTCGAAGGCCATTCAGGAGATCGGTGCGGCTGATGCCGATTCCGTCTCGAACACCAGCCTCTCGGCGACGGTCCAGACTGCGGTGAATGCGAGTGTCGGTATCGCCGGTGCGGCAACCGTTACCCAGGAAGTCGCCGCCATCTCCGGTTCGAAGGCGACGGGCGATTCCGCATCCGTGCGCGCGACGACCCTGACAAATGCGAGTGCGACGGTCGCCGGCAGCGGCCAGGCGACCCAGAATGTGGGGGTGATCAACGCCGGCCGGTCTTCGAATTCGAGCACGGATGTCGACATCACGACGGCGACGAATGCGGGCGCGACCCTCGCTGGTGCCTCCAAGGCGACCCAGAACATAGGTGTCGTGGGTGGCGGCGGCGCGTCGGGCGATTCCGCGACGGTCCGGGCGACCACGGTGACCAATGTCGGCGGTGCGCTCGCTGGCAGCGGCACCGCGACTCAGGATATTGGTGCGATTGCGGCCAACCGGTCCAAGAATGACAAGGTCAATGTCAGCCTCAAGACGGCCACGAATGTGGGTGGCGCTCTGGCGGGCGCCGCTTCAGCCGATCAGAGTATCGGCTTCATCGGCGGCGGGCAGGTGGATGGCAGTTCGGTGACGGTCAACCTGAATTCCGCCACCAATATTTCCGGCGCCGTCGCGGCCGGCGCGAGCGCGACCCAGAATATCGGCGTGCTGAACGCGCAGACGGCGAAGGGCGACACGATCGATGTCCGGGCAAACGATCTCACCAACGCGGGCGCCGCGCTTGCCGGTGCGGCCACCGCCACCCAGCAGGTCGGGGTGATTTCGGCGACGACCGCGAATGACGATTCCATTTCTGTCCACGCGCGGAACATCACAAATGTCGGCGCGGCGCTTGCCGGGTCGGCCAAGGCTGTGCAGACCATCGGAGAGATCACCGGCGGGACGGTTTCTCACAGTTCGATTTCGGTCGACGCGTCGGGCGATCTGACAAACGCGGCGGGCGCTCTCGCCGGTGCGGCATCGTCGAGCCAGATCATCGGCGAGATCGACAGCACGAATGCGAACGCAGTCAAGGTCGCGGTCAATCTGGCCTCCGCCAGTAGCGCCGGGGCCGGATTGCTGGGCAAGGGGGCCTCGATCCAGCAAATCGGCGTGGTCGATGCGAAGACCGCCAACAACGACACAGTGGATGTTCAGGCGACTTCGGTGTCGGGCACCGCTGTCGGCGTGCTCGGCAAGGGCAGCAGCCTGGAACAAATTGGCTATCTGGCGGGCGATGTCGCACGCGATGACCTGATCAACGTGAAAACCGGCCGGGTTACGACATCCGCGGGTGGGTCCGGAACGTCGGCCGTTGTGCAGCTGGGGGTCATTCGATCCACGAATTCGTCGGGTGACCGTGTGAACGTCAAGGTCGGCTCGGCCTATTCCGATGCCTATGGCATCTCGTCCACGGCGACCACGCAGGTCGGCGTTGTGGGCGGCTCGGGACGGACACTTCTCGATGTCACCTTGGGTGAAATTCAGACCAAGTCGATCGGCGTGCGCAGTGTCGCAACCACGGATGTCGCGGTCATCGAAGGACAGGGAACGGTCACGGAAACGATCAACGTCGGCAACATCACGAATGAGTCGTTCTCGATCTCAAGCCAGGCGCTTGTTCACATCGGCACGGTCGCCAACGGCACTCATGGTTCGGTCAAGTCGTCGATCCGCACCGGTAACATTCACAATGAGGTGGGCGGTGCCGCGAGCGCCAAGTCGGTCGTCTATGTAGGCAACATCATGAAACAGAACCAGGGCACGAGCGATATCAAGATCAGCACGGGCAATCTGAGTTCAAGCATCTATGCGGCGCTGGGCGGACTGTCTGGCATCGAAATCGGCAACGTAAAAAGCGATAGTGGTGGGCGGGTCAATGTCAGCACGGGCCATCAATCGGCGACCGCCGCCGCCTGCGTGGGCAAGGTCGGTTGCCTTTCCGAACTTGTCGGCAAGAAAAACTGCATCATGATCGGCAATGTCGGGCTCAAATCCGACTGCGGCAACAGCGACCTCATCGAGGAAGCGATCAAGGAATTGGAGAAGCTGGGCTACGAAATTGAAAAGGGTGTGGTCACGGTCGCCAAGGATATTGGCAAAGACCTCAAGAAGGCCGGACACGCGATCAGCCACTTCTTCCACCACATATTCTAAAACAATTCGAATTCCAAAAAGGAGAAACACTATGATCAAAACGATAATCGCAGCCGGCACTATGCTGGTGCTCGGAACCGTCGGCGCAACAGCCGGTCCCGGCGACAATCCCTCGACATCGGTGAAGGCGGAGACCGTCGCCGCGGCCATCGCCCAGCTCGGTTACTCGACCAGCATGCACAAGGATGCCGAGGGCGAGCCCCATATCGTCGTCACCGACAAGCCCGGCAACGTTGCCAAGATGGCGGTCTTTTTCGCCGATTGCGGCAGCTGGGGTTGCGAGGATCTGACCTTCTATGCCGGCTATGCACCGACGAAGAACGCCACCATGGAGAAGATGAACGAGTGGAATCATATCGGCGCAAATCTTCGAAGCCGCGCGTCGGTATCTGGCAATGGTGCGTCGCCGAACGGTGAGCCCGGTATCTCGATGACGGTCAGCCTGATGTCCGACGCGGATGTCGACAAGATTTCCTGGTTGGCGGGTCTGTTCGTCGTTGAGACGCAGATGTTTGCCTCCTCGTTGGCAAAATAGACGGTTTGGGGGGACAGCATGTCGATGGTGAACCTGGCGGCAGGCGCCGCGCGTGCGCAGCCGTGCGTTGATTTGCGGATGCTCATGCTCGGTGCGGCGGCGCTGGCCTTGGCGGCCTGTGAAGGCACGCCCTTCGAAACGATCAGCCTTGCCGATGCCGAAGCGCCGAAGCTCAACCACGGCATCGACAAGCCGTTGGTGGCGGTGGGGACGCGTTTCACCTTCACCAACCCCGATGTGACCTGGGAGGTCGTGGACCATTCCGGCCTGTACGTCGTCTGGCGGGATAACTCGGGCAATGAGTTGCTGACCGCCTACGACCCCTTCCTGCCGGCTGTCCAGTGGTCGGGGCCCCAGGAATCCGGACGCCGGGAAATCCGGATCAAGGAGGGCGGCCTGTTTCCCATCGCGGAGGGCAACAATGTGAAGTTCGATGTGGAGGGGATTGCGGACCGTCCGCCCTCGGTCTGGCGCGCCAAATGGTCCTGTACGGTTCAGGCGAAGGTCGAGATCACGGTGCCGGCCGGCAAGGCAGATACCTGGCCGGTCCTGTGCCACCGTAACGGTCGTGAGGAGTTCCTGTTCCACTTCGATCCCGCGATCGGTCACTATGTGCAGGTCGCGACGTTCATCAGCGGCCAGCCGACGGTTCGGCAGCTGAAGACCTATCAGCGCGGAACGCCCTGACCGCACGGCGCGTACAACCGGCAACATTCGTCACAACGAGAACGCCGCCGCATTACCGGCGGCGTTTTTATTGCTATCGTTGCGGCCGGACTGACACATCAACCAGATTTACGGGAGCCGCGACATGCGCGCCGTCTTTGCATTCACACCTTGGGAATCCAAACGCCTGATCGGAATGGCTGTCGCTGCCTTGCCCGAGGTGAAGTACGCGCTGGAGCATGCCCAGATCGTCGTTGCCCACGGCTCGACCAACGTCTACGTGGCCGAGGAGATCACCGGCGATTGCCCGGATCGCGATCGCTACGTCTCGGGTCAGGTTATCAACGGCACCCTGTGCCAGACCCAGCCCGAGGAAAAACCCGCGTTGATGCGGCTGGTTCAGGGCAAACCCGTGCCGCCGGTCCCGACCATGGAGGAGACGCTTGCGGGGTGGGACGACAAGTCACTGTTCATCAAGGGGGCCAACGCCGTCGATCATGAATTTAACGCCGGCATTTTCAACGCCCATCACGCCGCGGGGACGATCGGCTGGGCCTATGGCGCGATCTGCGGCACCGGCATTCCCCTGATTGTGCCCGTGGGGCTCGAGAAGCTGGTCCCGTCAATCAAGGCCGCGACCAACGAGCTCGGCCATGCCAAGGCCGACTATTTCTACGGTACCAAGATCGGCATGCTGCCGCTGATGAATGCCAAGGTGATCACCGAGATTCAGGCCTTCGACATCCTCTTCGGGCTCACGGCGGTGCATGTGGGCGGTGGCGGCGTGTCCGGGTCGGAAGGCACGGTCGTGATAGCGGTGACGGGCGAGGATGCGGAAGTGCGCGCCGCGATCGAACTGGTGGAGACCTTCAAGGGCGAGCCGCCGCTCAAGCTTCTCAAGCGGCGCTGTGCGGATTGTTTTGCACCACCACCGGCCTTCACGTCGGGCACGGACGCCGCGAAGGATGTCGGCACGGTCACCGCCGAAGAGGCCAGAGCGATTCGCCAGTGCATTTTCTCGGGCACGGCCGAAGAGGATTTGCCCGACTGGTTCCAGAAGCGCGAGCCCGCCGCCTGACGGGCCTGCCATGCACGCTTATCAACACGGCCATGCATCGACTTGATCCGCTATTCATGCGATCAAATTGCCAACCAATCTCGTAGAAAAACAGGACGCGCGATCAATGAGCACGATGGAAGCAACCGAAGCGGTGGAAACGATTGAAGGTTCGGGGTTCCCGATCGGCTTCAAGTTCCGGCAGGGCACCGCACGCCCGGATATTCTCGGTGCTGGTCCCGCGCGCGACGTCTATGTGACCGAAGCCCGCGCGCTTTCGGGGTATCAGAAGGAAGGCATCGTCCACGAGGGCGAGACCGGCAGCGTCTGGCGCATGGCGACGGATGAGGGGCTGCATCTCGGCGGCGCCGACATCGCGCCATTTCCCTTGGGGTTTTTCAATGCCGGCCTGCATTCCGACCTGATCGGCCGCATTCTGAAGATCGCGCAGGTGCGCGATATCCGGATCGATGATCTGAAGCTCGATCTCAAGAACGGATATTACGTGATCGGTTCATTCGTGCGCGGTGACGCGAAGGGGCATGTCGAGCCGTCGCGTATCCATGCAGAGATTTCCTCGCCGGCCCCTGCCGACGCGATTTCGAAGCTTGTGCATGACGCAATCAAGGCGTCGCCCGCCATGGCAACCATGAGCACGCCGGTGACCAGCACGTTCGCGATCTATGTGAATGGCCGCCGCCGGGTCGTGACGTCCTTGCCGAACTCGGACGCGCCGGATGTGCCCGATCCCTACAAGACCTACAGCGCCGTGCCGGCGCCGCTGGCCGGTTCGGACGAGCTCAGCGACATCATCTGGAAGACGGGCGAGGCCAACGAGGGCGAGATTCAGCCGGCCATCAACGGCACCGATGACAAGGTCAAGCGTATCGTCCGCACCATCGCCGGCAACAGCGAACTTCTGGACCCCGCGGGTGTGGTCGAGACGGATGCCGTGCTTGGGCTGCCGGGGATGAGCAACTTCAAGTTCAAGACCGACGAGCGTGTGGATGGTGATCAGGCCCCGAGCGGTTTGGCTCTGATCGCGGCGGGCATCGCGTTCTGCTATTTGACCCAGGTCGAGCGCTACACGATCCACCAGAAATTCAACATTCGCGGCGCGCGTCTGGTGCAATACACGCCGTTCACGTTGGCGGGCGATCCCGCCGACGGGTCATGGACCGGGGATATCGAGCCGGTGGACACCCACCTGTTCCTGTCCGGTGACGAGGATGATGCGACCCACGAGAAGCTTATGAAGATCGCTGCGACCGTCTGTTATCTGCATGCGACTCTGGCCGATTCTGTCGTGGCCGACGTCAAGATCAGCTTGAACGGTCAGCCGGTCTAGATTCGCTTCTCCATCAGTTTGATGGCGCCCAGGTTTGCAAGCGATGCGAACCGGGCGGTGCCGTCATGCTCGAAAGTGGAGTAGGCCACTTCGTTGGCGGTCCGGAAACCTTGTCGGGCGAAGACCCTTTGCGACGTCGGGTTCGTCGCGTCCGACAGGATCGTATCGTACCCGTTTCGTTTGGCGTTTCGGGCCGTCGCATCCACCAGCGCCTGCGCGATGCCGTGGCCCCGCGCATGGTTGTCGACCGCCAGCATGTGGATATGCGCGCAGCGATCCAGCCGCTCGGCGTTCGCCCGTTCATAGTCTTGCTCCAGGGCTGCGATCAACGCGCCGATCGGCGGGTAATTCGGTGACATGCCCTCGATTTCCGCCGGCGGGGCGAAGGTGAACGCCGTGGTGAGCGCAACCCCGACCATTTTTCCGCCGGTAAATGCGCCCATTGTCAGATGATCTGACAGTGCTGCCGGCAGGAAGACAGCAAGCATTCTGGTGAACTCCTCACGGGATTGGCCGACGGTCACGGCCAGCGGTTCATCGCGGCTGAACACGCGGCCGATCAGATCGATCGTCGCCGCGCTCTGTGCCGGGCCGACGATGTCGTAGCGATGGTTTCCGTCGGATTTGGAGGCATTCATCGGTACTTACTCCGCCTCGGCACTGGTCGGTGGCCGCTTGGGGGCATTTGATGAAACAATAGCGGTCGAATCAGCGGAGGACAGCATGACATCGGCACCGGATCTGGCGACAGCGTCGCTTGTGGAAATCGCATCGGCACTGCGCAGCGGCAGCCAAACCGCGATCGGAATCGCGGAATGGGCAATCGACAATCACGATCAGCGCGGCGAGGCGCTGCATGCCTACAAAACCTGGATGCCCGATAAGGTCCGCGGCGAGGCCGCCGCGGCAGACGCGACCTTCGCCGCCGGCATCGATCTCGGCCCGTTGCAGGGCATTCCGGTTTCGATCAAGGATCTGGTCGGCGTGGCCGGCTATCCGATCTTCGCCGGTTGCCCGCGCGAGCTGCCGGAAAGCTGGGCGGTGGATGGGCCCATTGTCGGCGCCATTCGCCAGCAGCTGGGCGTGATTTCGGGCAAGACCCACACGGTGCAGTTCGCATTCGGCGGTATGGGAGCGAACCGCCACTGGGGTCCGCCGCGCAACCCCTGGGATGCCAACGATCATCGCTCGCCGGCCGGTTCGAGCTCCGGGGCCGGGGTCAGCCTGTGCGAAGGCTCGGCACTGCTTGCCATCGGGACAGACACGGCGGGCTCCGTTCGGATGCCGGCAACCGTAACGGGGAACGCCGGGATGCGCCCCACACCCGGGCGCTGGCCGATCGACGGGATCGTGCCACTCGTTCCCTCGCTGGATACGCCCGGGCCGCTTGCGCGCAGTGCGGTTGACCTCGCATTCGCGTTCGCGGCCATTGATCCGATCCTTGGCGGCGACGTCACGGGTTTCCTGGGGGTCCTCGCCGACGTGGATATCTCGGACTTCCGGATTGGCGTCTGCGACTGGTACTTCGCGAATTGTGATCCTGGGGTCGCGGAGCGCGTACACGAAGCACTGGCGGAGCTTGAGAAGGCCGGGGCGCGGGTGTCGTCCGCCACACTGCCGCATCTGGATGATGTCGTCGCGCTGAATGACGAGGGCGGGCTGCATATCGGCGAGTTTGCGAGCTTCATCAACAACGAGATGCGCGACTTCAAGGATGATCTCGATCCCGCCGTGGCCATCCGGCTGGCGGCGGCAGAGAATTACACGGCGGCGGAGCATTTACGACGCGTGCGGGCGGTCGATCGCATGGCTGCAGCCGCCGACGCGGACTTTGGACCCTTCGATGCGATTGTCGGGCCGACGATCCCCATCACGCCGCCGAAGATGAGCGATATCGATACACCCGAGACCCATCTCGCTGCGAATACACGCTTCGTGCAGAATACGGTCACCGTCAGCCTGTTGCATCAATGCGCGGCGACGCTCCCGGTGGGGCTGGACGCCGCAGGGATGCCCGTCGGCATGCAGATCGTCTGCCGCGGCGACGCCGACGAGACGGCCTTAGGGGTCGCGCTGGCGTGCGAGCGCGTTCTGGGCCGGCCGCGCGAACGGCTGGGCCGGTCGCCGATGGGGGTTTAGGCGGCTACTCCGCGGCTTGCTCGACGGCGTCGCCGTCCAGCGTGTGCAACGCCCATGGCGTAGAGCAGGGCGGGCCGTTCGCGACCCGCATGCTGCGCGCATTCAGATCGAAGATGAACGCCGCATTCGTCATGGTGCGTTTGGCTTCCGGCTGGCGCTCGTCGGGGTGCCGGCAAATCGCGTTGGGATGGGCGAAGTGATCCGCCAGTGCGGCCTGGATCACTGCGTCGTCGATCTTGCCGACATGTGCGCGCAACAGGCGGTCAAGCCGGTTCGCGCGATACAGCGTGCTGGTTGAAATGCGCTCCATCTGTGACGGGCCGTGGCGCGGGTCCATGAAATGGTTCGAATGGGTGACGAGCCCGTCGCGGGGGTACAGGTAGGACACCGCGTCCGGGCTGGTCTCGATGTCGATGATCTCGCCGTCAGCATGGCCGACCACGAAATTGGCGGAACACACACGTTTTGTCGAAACGATGGGCAGCAGCGCCAGATCATAGGTCTCGGCGTCGAGGATTTCCCGGCAGCGCATGTGAAACGGCTTCTCATACGCGTTGCGGCCGTCATGGTTGGAGACCAGCCCGTTCTCGACGAGTCCGATGCCGTGCTCGTTCACGCCCATCTTGCCGCCGACGATTCCGGCCTCGGTGTAGCAAATCAGGTTGGGCCCATTCTTGCGCGTGATGCGGAGCACGACGCAGCGCCCATGGACGCCCGCCAGCCAGTCCCAGTTCTGGCCGATGATGGTGTGGCCGTTTGCGCTTGCCTCCGGCATCACGCCGAAGGTGGAGCAGCCGTCGGCGTCGTCTGCCAGGGCCGGATTGTCATTGGCTTTTGCTTCGTCCCCGAACAGGCCGAAGGTGATCTCGTAGCGCGCGTTGAGCATGGAGATGTCGCCCAGCGGCAGTTCGGCCCCATCGGCGATGCCGCGCATCTCCTCGGCATAGTCGGCATTCTGCGCGCGCATGATGTCGACCCATGTCTCACCTTCCTTGCGGGCGGTCTCGGCATCCAGTCCCCCGGCAGCGAAGCGCGCCAGGTAGGTGTCGATATTCTCGGCAATCTGGGTGCGTTGCGAACGGCCATGGATCAGGCCGCGTTCGTACGCATCATCGCCAAGTTCGAGTACGGGAAGGTCGGCCATGGATCGGCTCCGGCGGTCTTTGATCAGGTTTCAAGTATAGCAGGTCGCTTGTGCGGGTGGGCTAGGCGAGAACCGGTAAATCGACCCAGCTGTGATCCTCGGACGCGATCGCACTGGCCTCCGCGAGCTGGACATCGCGGATACCGGCCGCAAGGTCATGGGCGAAGGGCGCGCCGGCGACGACATGCGGGATGAACCCCTCCCAGCCGAAGCGATAGGGGTTCTTGTAGGGGGCCGTCTCGGGCACCTCGGTCCATTGCGCATCATAGTCGGCGGAGAAATTCATCGTCGCTGCGTCGGGCCCCATGTTGAACCCCTCGATGCGCGGTGTGTCGGCAGCGGACTGGGCCCAGCATTGACGCAGTCCCGCGACCGCCGAGCCGCCGGTACCGTCGATCTGGAACGTCACGAGGTCGTCGCCGCGTACCCGCCGCGCCCATGAACTGAGGATCGCGCCCCTCGCGCCGTTCTCCAGTTCGAGCAGGGTCGCCGTGGCGTCCTCGACATCCACGTCGTAGCGCTTGCCGTCCTCGTCGATGCGTTCGGGCTGCGCCGTCCAGGCCGAGCAGGCCACGCGCGTGATCGGGCCGAGAATACCCTCGATCACATAGCGCCAATGGGGGTGCATGTCGGACAGCAATCCGCCGCCGCCGGCCTTGGTGTAGTTCCAGCTCGGGCGTTGAGATTCTGCCTCGTCCCCGTCGAACACCCACCAACCGAACTCCAGGCGAAACCCGACGATGCGCCCGAAAAATCCCTGCTCGACCAGGTGGTGGAGCTTCCGGAACCCGGGCAGGAAGAGCTTGTCTTCGACCGCACCATGGCGAAGGCCCCTCTCATCGGCGCGGCGCATCAAATCGAGCCCCTCGGCCACGCTCGGCGCGATGGGCTTTTCTGTATAGATGTGCTTGCCGGCGTCGATGGCGCGATTGAGCGTGTCGAGCCTCAGATGCGTCGCTGCCGCGTCGAAGAAGACCGGAAAGTCGGGGTCGGCCAGCGCGCCGTCGAGATCGGTGGTCCATTCCTCGATCCCGAATTCCTGTGCGACATCCGCGAGCCGATCTTCGCTGCGGCCCGCAAGCAACAGCCGGGGCATGACCAGATCGTCGCCGACGGGAAGCCCGCCTTCCGCGCGGATCTGGGCCAACCCGCCGCGGATATGCTGGGTTCGGCAGATGCGGCCGGTCGCGCCGTTCAGAATGATGCCGAGTGTTTTGGTCGCCATGATCTCGTTCCCCGCATGTGCAAATTCTTTGCGGTCTTACTACACTCTCAGGCCGGAATGCGCTAACCAAAGGCTCTGGATTTTAGGGGAAATACCATGCCACGCCATATCGTTTGCCTGACGTTCGATTTTGATACCGAGAGTGGTTTTATTTCCCGCGGTCTGGCGACGCCGACCATGCTGTCGCGCGGCGAATTCGGCCTGACCGGTGCGCGCCGTATTCTCGATCTCGCCAAGTCCCGGGGCATCCCGATGACATGGTTCACCCCCGGTTTCACCATCGAGAGCCATCGCGCCGAATGCGACATGGTGGTCGAGGGCGGGCATGAGATCGCCCATCACAGCTGGGCCCATGTCCCGCCGGCCGAACAGAGCCGCGACGAAGAAGAAGAGGACATGCTCCGCGCCAACGAGGCGATCGAGAAGCTGACCGGCAAGAAGGCGCGCGGTTATCGCTCGCCATCCTGGGATCTGAGCGAGAATACGCTGGATCTCCTGGAGGCCCAGGGCTTCGAATATGACAGCAGCCTGATGGCTGGTGACTATATTCCCATGATGGCGCGGCGCGGCGACAAGGCGGAACTCGGCAAGCCGATTGTGTATGGCGAGGACACCTCGCTGATCGAGATGCCGATCAGCTGGACCCTCGATGACCATCCCCACTTCGAATATATGCGTACGCCGAGCTTTGTCATGCCCGGCCTGCGCCCGGCGCGCGAAGTGATGGACAGCTGGTACGACGAGTTCGTCTACATGCAGGCGAATGAGGAATGGGGCGTGCTGACTTACACCATGCATCCCTATGTGATCGGTCGCGGTTTCCGGATGTTCTCGTTCGAGAAGTTGGTGGACAAGCTGATCGCCGACGGCGCCGAATTCATGACCATGGAAGACGCGGCTCGCGTCGCGCGCGAGAAACTCTTCTAGCGCCCTTCCAACGTCGTGCGCAGCCGCAAATAGGCGCGCACCCGGCGTGACGTGACATCGATGGCGATATTCAGGAGCGCGGTCAGGGCGATCAGGAACAGCGCCCGGTCGAAACGCAGCTCGGCGAATGCGCTGTCGACGTAGAACCCAAGCGTTGCGATGCCCAGAATGCCCAGGATCGCCGTCTCCCGCATGATGACTTCCCAGCGATAGAAGAGCAGCGCGAGCAGGCTGCGATAAACGCGCGGCAGCAGTTCGTATGCATAGCGGTTCAGGCCGGTTGGCGCATCGGCGCGCAGTGTCAGTGTCTCGGTGTGGCGGCCGATCAGATGCCCGATGATGCCACCATTGTGGAGCGCGAGCGCGACGATCGCCGGCAGCATCGACGGCCCCCAGAGTTGCAGGAACACGAAGGCGAGGATGTATTCCGGCGTCGAGCGGGTGACGACCAGGGCGAGATGGGCCAACGCGCGGGTGGGGCGGCCGAACATCTGGGGAGAGATGAACGGAAACAGGCATGCCGACAGCAGGCCGGTCGCCACCAGTGCGATCATCGTCAGTTGAATTGTGGCGATGGAGCCCGGCACAGCCTGGTTGGATGTCAGCACCCATAGCCAGTCGGCCAACCCCTGTATGCCACCACCATCGCGAAGCGGGAAGGGTACGATGTCGACAGTTAGGAATCGGATGATGTTCGCGCCCGAAATGTCCGCCGACCAGGGGAGGACCAGGGCGGCGCCAATCAGGTAGATCGGGACGAGTTGGCGCCGGGCCCAGAGCCGCTGGCTGGCGATGATGACGTAGAACAGGATCAGAAGCGCCGAGACTTCGGAGTACTGGCCCTGACGGAACGCCGTTTCGAGATGGAAGCCCAGCGTCGGCAGTCCGACGAAGCCGAGGACCGCGCTCGACCGCAGGCCACACTCCAGGCGATACAAGGCATAGGTGCGGAAGTGAGACCAGACATCGGGGAGCCTCACGAAGAGCAGGGTCGATAAACGGCCGGACCCCGTCGGTGCGGCGTCGACGGCGCGGCCGTCGGCCTCCTCCAGGATTTCGGCAAACACCTTGGCGACGATGCCGGCATAGGGAATGCCGATCGCGAGGATGCCCGTCAGCGGTGACAGGCCGAACATCTGAAGAAAGATCAGCGCCCAGAAGAGTTCATGGACCGCGCGAACGACGACACAGAATGTTCGCACGAGCCGGCTGTGGAAACCGAGCGCCAGGAGGAATCCGAGCCCAACCCCGAACGCGACCCCCAGAAATGCAAACGCCAGCGTGTTAACGATCGCCGCGATCAGATTTTCGGTGGCAAAGAAATCCGGTGTCACGATGCCGGTCAGGAGACGCGCGAACTCGTCCCACGGATCGACCGTCGTAACCTCGATGTCGGCGAAAGCCAGAAACACCAGGGCGATCGTAAAAAACGAGAAAAGCGTTCGCGCCAGCGGCGATCGCCGGTATAGACGCGCCGCGGCGCTCACGACTGGTAAAGCCCGTCCAGGTCGCCCGGCTGCAACCCGGCTGTGGGGGTGTCCATCGCTATTCTGCCATCCTTCAGGCCAATAATGCGGTCGGCGAAAGACAGGGCCAGTTCACGATCATGCAATGCGAGGATGATTGTTTCCTTTTGTCCGCGCGCCAGGGACAGGACCTCCCGGGCCTGATGGTCATCGACGGCGGAGACCGGTTCGTCGCCGATCAGCACCGTTGCGTCGTTGAACAATGCGCGGGCGACCGCGGTGCGTTGTTGCTGACCGCCGGAAAGGCGGCGGACGGCAGAAAAGGTCTCGTCGGCCAAACGCAGGGGCGTGAGCACATCGCGGACCGCGTCCACATCCCGCCTGGCCGGCCAGAACAGCGTCCGCAAGTTATGGATCGTCGAGCGGTTGTGGAGCTGGCCCATATAGACGTTGTGAAAAACGGAGAGCGCCTGAACGAGCCCGAGATCCTGGGGGATAATCGCCGTGGACGCGACGCATCGCTCGCGGATCAAACGCAGGAGGGTGGTCTTGCCCACACCGCTCTCACCGACGATGGCGATCTGTTCGCCGGGCTCGATACGCAGGTGAATATCATTGAGCACCGGCCGGCCGGAGTAGCCGGCCGGAACGCCCTCGAGGTCGAGGATGTGCATCAGTCGAGCAGGCCGATGTCCTTCCCCACCCGCACGATTGGCTCATAGTCGTCATTGGTCGCGGGGATGAATCGAGAGCGTGGAAAGGCCTGCAGCAGTTCCGGATCATCGATCGCGAGCAGCGCGGTGCGCACGCGTTCGACAAACTCCGGCCCGAATTTCCGGTCTACATCACCGCGGATGGACCATTGGTAGTCGGGGTAGGTTGGTGTGCGCCAGATGACCCGCACTTTTGCAGGATCGATCCTGCCGTCGCGCAATTCATTCTCCCAGACCGCGAAATTGACGGCGCCGACTTCGAACGCGCCGGACTGGACCAGCGCAATGGTGCGCGAATGATCGCCGCTGAATCCGACGCGTGAAAACACGTCATCCGGCGATTTTCCGAACTGGTTACGAACATGGAATTCCGGCATCAACCGGCCGGATGTGGAGCCCTTCGAGCCGAAGGTGAAGGTCTTTCCCTCGATTGCCACGGGAAATGCCGGGCTTTCGGTCAGCCCCGTGCTGGCATGGGCGATGAAGTAGGTGACGAATTCCTGGTCTTCCGCGCCCTGCGCGAGGGCCTCGGACCCCTCCACGGCACGGCGCGCCTGCACGCCGGACAATCCGCCGAACCAGGCAAGCTGGACCTGGTCATTGCGAAATGCGGTAACGGCCGCGGCATAGGATTTGACCGGGACATATTGGACATCGACCCCGAGCGTTTCGGAGAGATACCGGGCGACCTTCTCGAAGCGGGTGCGCAGGCGGGACTCATCCTGGTCGGGGATTGCGGTAAAGACGAAAGTCTCTTGTGACGATGCCGGTGAACTCGTGAACGGGGCTGCGAAAAGGACAAACGCGGCCAGAACAATGCCAATCACACGGACGTGCATGTTGTTTCTCCAAATATGGGGGAGTTGGGGTGTATCGATCTGTGTGACGTAAGCTAGGGAATGGACCCGTCAAGCGCATCTCATAATTGGTCAGAGGAGATATTCCCCATGGGCATGACCGTTTGATCTGTGCGATTAGGATCTTGTGAATTGACCTGATCTTAATGCCTGATGGCCAACAATCCACGGTTGTTGGAACAGACATTGGCGCCGATCTCTGGCAACCTGTTCGCAAATGCCGTGACCAAGCCGCTAAAACATATGCCGAACGAAGACCCACATCCCCACCAGACGCCAATGCGCGAGCCCACCCGGGGCGCGATCGGGCGTCTGGCTGCGCATATTGCGAAGGGCTACCGGGTCCAACTCATTCTGTTCTCCGCATTGGTTTTTGTCTCCGCGGTGCCGGTGTTTCTGCTCGCCGGTTGGGTGCAGACGAACGCCCTGGAAAAGGAGGTCGAATCTGTCACGGAGAAGCATCTGCTCATCGCGCGGAATCTGAGCGGTGTTCTCGAACGCTACGTCACCGATGTGCAGGAGGCCTTTCGCGTCGCGGCTTACAACGGTCATGAGGTCAATGCGCTTAAGGGGTTCGAACAATTATTGCGGTCGCTGAACTTTCGCTATGTGGCGCTTATCGACCCGGCGAATGAGCTTCGGACTTATGTCATGGCACCCGTCGATATGGCGCTTGGCATGAGTCTGGCGCCGGCAGAATTGCTCGAACTGCGAGAGATCGCGGCGGAGAGCCCGGGCGAGATTGTTATCTCAGACATCATTCGTGTGGACGAACACCCGCTATTCTTCGTCATGCGCGCCTTCGACGATGGTGTTTTGGCCCTCGGTGCGCTCGAGACGACCTTCCTGCGCGAGGTGCAGGCGGCGATCGTCTTCGGTGAGCGCGGGCACTCGATGATCGTGGACGGCAGGGGACAGGTCGTCGCGCACCCGAATCCCGAATGGCAGGCGACGTCGAAGGACGCATCCAAATTGTCGGTGGTGCAGAAAATGATGCGCGGCGAGACAGGTGTCGCGACGTTTTACTCACCGCCCATGCAAGCCGACATGATTGCCGGCCACACCGCCGTTCCCGGTGTCGGTTGGGGTGTCATGGTTCCGCAGCCCTTCAGTGAGCTCGAGGACGCCGCCAGCGGCGTGCGCAAAATCGCGGTAGCTCTCGCCTTGATTGGCATCCTCGCGGCGGCGGTGATCGGCTGGCTGCTTTCAAAATACATGGCGGCCCCGATCGTGGCCGTATCGAGGGCCGCGAGTGAGGTTGCGGCCGGCGGTTTGCACACCCGGGTGGACGAACTGCCAACGCACGCACCGCGCGAATTGCGTGTCTTGTCGAAGAGCTTCAACCGGATGGTAAACCAGCTCGCCCAGCGAGAATCGGGCCTGCGCGCAGCCAAGGAAGAAGCCGAATCCGCCAACCGCGCGAAGTCTGATTTCCTGGCGAATATAAGCCACGAGCTCCGCACGCCTCTCAACGCGGTGATCGGCTTTTCCGAGCTGATGCGCAACCAGATTCACGGCCCCCTCGGCGCCGAGCAATATATGGAATATCTGGGCGATATTCATGGTTCGGGCCGGCATCTGCTGGACATCATCAATGACGTCCTCGACATGTCGAAAATCGAATCCGGCACGATGGAACTCGTCGAAAGTGATATCGACCTTGGCGACCTGCTCGCGGGATGCGCGCGGATGATGCGCGAGCGGGCGGACGCCGGCGATGTTAGGATTCGCGTGGTGGTGCCCGATGACATTCCCTGGTTGTTCGGCGATGAGCGGCTGGTCCGTCAGATCGTACTCAACCTGCTGTCGAATGCCGTGAAATTCTCACTGGAGAAGAGTGAAGTTGTGCTGTCCGCCTCGATCGACCAGGACGGTTGCTGCCTGGTTCAGGTTTCTGACACCGGCATCGGGATATCCACCGGCCAGCTCGGCAAGGTAATGCAGCCATTCGTCCAGGTAGACAGCGGGATGAACCGAAAATATGAAGGCACGGGGCTTGGCTTGGCCCTGGTCAAGTCGATGACCGAGATGCACGGCGCCGAGGTGACGATCGAAAGCGGCGTGAATGAGGGAACGGTCGTGACCGTCCGGTTTCCGAGCGAGCGCGTGCGTTATGAAATGTCGGCCGCGGCGGTCGGCAGCGCGAGCGCCGCGGCAGACTGAGCCGGCTTGCCCTGCTTCCTACGCCGCCGTCTGCAGGTCAGGGCTTCAGGATCAATTTTCCCAGAATCGCCCTGGAATCCATGAGTTCATGTGCCCGTCGTGCCTCGGTGAGCGGCAGTCGGTCGAAGATCGGCGGCGCATATGCGCCGGCTGCGAACTTAGCGATCAGCGCGTCGAAGATGTCCGCCATGCGTTCGGGCTGTTCGTCATAGACGTGCAGAGAGAAGCACTGAACGCCGAGGCTCAGGCCGCGGCGGGCGCGTAATCCCTCGTAAAGGTCTTCGTTCGGCGCGCCCGCAAGTGCGTTGTAG